>Ga0209050_1000157_pt1 | contig 157997 bp, 119 predicted proteins | sample Araplavi_mTSA_r2_FD_184276 | JGI IMG/M metagenome (GOLD analysis project Ga0209050, IMG submission 184276) | Arabidopsis root microbial communities from North Carolina, USA - plate scrape MF_Cvi_mTSA_r2 (SPAdes) (version 2) | ecosystem: Host-associated > Plants > Roots > Endosphere | place... | reverse complement strand
GTAAAGGCGAACGGCTGCTCCTCCAGAGCAAACAGGCGCGGCGCTTTTCCGCCGGTGGCGTCTTTCCCGTGGCGAATCTCGAGCAGAAGCTCGCTCGCCCGGCGGGCTTCAATCTCGAGCGCAAAGGCCGCCCTGTGCGGCTCGCCCGCTGGTCGCTCGATGGCGGCAATCTCCTGCTGCCCCCGGGAAAGAATCGCAATGTGAACCCGCGCACGGTGGCTTTTTGGGCGCGGATTCCAACCGATGCTTCGCCGGGCGAACAGCCGGAGATCGCTGGTTTTGAAACCCGCAAATCCGGAGCGCTCCGGGTCGCGTGGAATACCGCACCGGAGCAGGGTCCGCTGGGCGCGCTGCGGACGGAGCACGATGGCCAGCCGATCGTCGGCCGCACTTCGCTGCGTGATGGCCAATGGCATCACATCGCCGTGATGGTGCTGGGCGGCCGCAAGACGGGGCGACTGGAGATCAAACAATATGTGGACGGCCAGCTCGAAGGAACCGGCTCGATCGCGTGGCGCAAGTTCGAAGGCCCCAGCGAGAACCGCGAGTTTGTTTGGTTCAACGGCATCCGCACCCCGCGGCAGGAACTCGGCAAAGTGATCCTTGCCGATCGCCCCCTGACTCCCTTTGAGCTGCATACCTTGATGGAGACGGATCGCCTGCCCGGCGACGTCTAGGCAGAGGACTAACCGCCGCTGCCGGAGGGGGTGGTGAGGTAGCTGATCCGGGAGGAAAACATCAGCCAGCCTGCGGCGATCATGAGGCCGAATATGCCACCGCTGACCATCGGGATGTGCGGGCCATGAGCTTCTTCCGGAATCCCCAGGAGAGTGACCAGACAAAGGCCGGCCGCACCCGCCACGCCCAGCAAAACGGTGATGAGGACGTAGCGCGCCCAGTTTTGACGGTTCCAAACCATACCGGCGAGCAGCAGGGTGGTCGCGGATGCACCAAAGAGGCCCCCGATGAACGGTTGCCAGCGATTGAAAGCGAAAGAGAAGAGCAGGCCATACGCGGCTGCTGCGACGACGAGGACCCCGAGCAATTGCCAACGGGCCTGCGTTTTGCGGCTCGAGTGACGCCGATGATGGCTGTGAGGAGGGGCGGAGCTTGGGGCGCTCATGAGAGAACTTGGATGTTTAACGGCTCGGTCCGGCGAGTTCAATCACTCGTCCGGGTAACCACCCCAATTTATCGCGAAAGTTCGTCGGCCGGGTATATTCGAGAATCAATGCGCGGCCGGGACCGGTCCGGATGATATCGAGGGGCCGTCCCAAGGGAGCGAGAACCGTGGTCGTTTGTGCGGACCACGTGGCGTTTTCGTGGCGTTCCAGCTTCATCGCCAGCAGGTCGAAGCCGACGTCCTCGGGTGCGGCCGGCGCGCCGAGCAGATTGCCAAAACGCGTGACGAGAAAAGTGCGCCGGAAGGGAGCGGGCCAGTCGTCTCCGCACCAGATGAGGCCGCCCGGTGAAGAGTGCGCGTCGAAGGTGGCCAGCGGCTTGTCCGTGGAGCCACCGGCGGCGGGGCCGAGGTTGCGCACGGGCAGGGTGAAGTCGACTCCGGCCGGCGGTGGCGGCGTGTACGGATAAGGCGACCCTGGTTTCACCGGCCAATCGGCGAACTGATAAGGAAACCCGTAGTGTTTGCCCTGCTCGAGGCAGTCCATCTCTTCGGCCGGGCTGGCATCCGGGCCATTGCTCACGCTGAAAAAGTGGCCGTTGCCGTCCCAAGCCAGCCCCCATGCGTTGCGAGTGCCGCGGGCGAAGATTTCGACCTTCGGTGTCTCGGCCTTGGGATCGAGCCGCCAGATGCAGGCGGTCAGGTCTACTTCGCCTCCGGAGAAAGTACGCGGATCCTTGCCGGCTTCGCCGCCGTCGGTACGCGAGCCGCTGTTGACATAGAGGAAGCCATCCGGCCCGAAACTCAGCGTACTGACGCCGTGATTGAAGGGACCGACGCCCCACGGGTAGCGGACCTTCAGCCAGGCTTGCGGCTTCGCGGGCTGGCCGTTTTCCCGCGTGGTCGTGCGCCAGATGGTGACCTCGTTTTGGATCTGCTCCTGGCCGGTGGCGATTCGTTCGTCGGTGACGATGTAGATCCGGTCGTCCGGGGAAACCGCGAAGCCGAGGGCATTGATGTCGCGCGGCTGCTCGCCGAGATAGTCGGCCGGGCGAATGAAGGGCTGGAGCGCATTGCTGGCGGGATCGAGGAAATAGACCGTCCCTTTTTGCCCGAGCACGTAAACGGTCTGGCCGTCGCCGCGAGTGGCGAGGCGGGTGCAGAGTTCGGGTAGCTGGACGATTTCACGCACGGTCCAGCCTTCGGGCGGCTTGGGCAGCGGCTGAAAGGCCGAGGCTTGGACGAGTGCTTCGTAGGTCGAAAAGCGGGTTTTGCTCCGGGCCGTCTTGACCTCTGGTGCGGTGAAAGAGTCGGCGCTCTGGCCCCAGGAATTGGTCACGAAAGTGAGGACATCGGCCACCTGCGCATCATCGAGGATCTGCGCCGGCATCACGTTCGAGTACGCGTGGCCATTGACCGTGATCGGACCCTGGAGCCCTTCGCAGAGGACCTTGATCGTCCGGGTGCGGTCCGCCTTCAGCCAATCGCTGCCCGCGAGGGGCGGATAGACGGGTGGGGCGCCGGTGCCGTTGTGCTGATGGCAGAGCGCGCATTTGGCCGCGAAAAGTTCGCCGCCGCGCTGCATCTGCCCGGCATCCGGAGCAGCGGCGGCGAGAGCCGGGAGCAAAAGGAGGGAGGAGAGGGGGAGGCGCACGCCCGGCAGCAAATCCATGCCGACCGTGAATCGCGAATCATTTTTCAAAATCCGCTGTCCCAAAATCGCGCCGAACTGCGGTTTCTCTTGTGTGATCATGAGACCCTCCCATTCCGTCATGCTTTCTGCCGCCGCGCTGGCTCTCTGGAGCGTGGCGGCGCAGGGCGCCCCGATTGGCAGCGCTGCGCCCGATCCGGCGCAGCTCGATTTCTTCGAGCAGCGCATCCGTCCCGTGCTCGCGGCGAAATGCTACAAGTGCCACTCGGCCGAGGCGACGAAACTGAAAGGCGGCCTGCTGCTCGATACCCGGGCCGGAGTACTCGCCGGTGGGGATAGCGGGGCGGCCATCGTCCCGGGTGACCCGAAAAATTCGCTGCTGATCAAGAGCCTGCGCTGGGTGGACAAGGATCTCCAGATGCCGCCGAAGGAGCAGCTCTCTGCCGATGTGGTCGCCGATTTCGAGAAGTGGATTTCGTGGGGCGCGCCGGATCCTCGCGGGGGCGCTGCGCCGACCGTGACGGCCCCCAAGTCGAATATCGACATCGAAAAGGGCCGCCAATTCTGGGCTTTCCAGCTCCCGCAGGCCAAACCGGCTCCCGCGGTGAAGGATGCCGCCTGGCCGCACGGGGAAGTGGACCGCTTTGTCCTCGCGGCGCAGGAGGAGAAAAAACTGCACCCCGTGGCGGATGCCGAGCCGAGGGTGCTCGTACGCCGGGTGTACTTCGATCTCATCGGGCTACCGCCGACGCCGGAGGAGATCGACCGCTTTGTTCAGGCCGCTGCGCAGAACCGCGAGAAGGCGATCGAGAACACCGTCGATGAACTGCTCGCCCGGCCGCAATTCGGCGAGCGTTGGGGCCGCCATTGGCTCGACGTGGCCCGCTTCGCGGAGAGCACGGGCAAGGAGCGCAACTACACCTTTCCGGAAGCCTGGCGGTATCGCGATTGGGTGGTCGCGGCGGTGAACCGCGATCTGCCCTACGATCAATTCATCCGCACTCAGATCGCGGGCGATCTCCTGCCGGCGGCGAATGATGCCGAACGCTCCGCGAATCGGGTCGCCACCGGCTTTCTCGCTCTTGGCCCGAAAGGGTTGAACGAAAAGAATCGTGAGCAATTCCGCGCGGATGTCATCGACGAGCAAATCGACGTCGCCTCCAAGGCGGTGCTCGGCCTCACGGTCGCTTGTGCCCGGTGCCATGATCATAAGTTCGATCCCATCCCGCAGCGCGACTACTACGCGCTGGCCGGCATTTTCCGCAGCACGCAGACCTTCTACGGCACCCACGGTACCGGTGCGGGCAATCGCAACGCCAGCCAGTTGCTGCCGCTCGAAGGGGGCGCCATGCCGGTCGTCGCCAAGGCTGAGCCGGATGGAAAAGCGGCGAAGAAGGCTGGGAAAAAGAAACGCTATCAAATGGAAACCCCGGCCCAGCCCGCCGTGGCGGCCAACGCGGCGCATTGCATGGGGGTGCAGGAAACCACGCCGTCCGATGCGCACCTGCTCGTCCGCGGGGAGGTCGATCAGCCAGGCGATCTGGTGCCGCGCGGGTTTGTGCAGGTTCTCTCCAGTCGTACTCCGGTTGGAATCGATGGGGCGGGCAGTGGCCGGAAGGAACTCGCCGATTGGCTGACTTCCCAACAAAATCCGCAGACGGCGCGGGTGATGGTCAATCGTGTGTGGGCGCATCTCTTCGGCCAGGGTCTGGTCCGGACGCCGGATAATTTCGGTGCCACCGGGGAGAAGCCGAGCCATCCCGCGCTGCTCGATACGCTGGCCGTTCGTTTCATGCAGCCGGTCGCGGCCGGCGGGTGTGGTTGGAGTGTGAAACACCTCGTCCGCCTGCTGGTGCTCAGCCGGAGTTATCAGCTCAGCAGCGCACACGATTCTGCGGCGAACGAAATCGATCCCGACAACCGCCTTCTCTGGCGCCAGGCTCCGCGCCGGCTCGATGCCGAGTCGATCCGCGATGCCATGCTCACGGCCAGCGGCCAGCTCGATTTGCAGCCGGCGGAAAGCTCCTTCGTGGCGATGCTCGGAGACAGCTACATCGGCAAGGACGTCAAACCTGAGGCTCTCACCGGCTATCAATCGAACAAACGTAGCGTGTATCTGCCGATCGTGCGCGACTGCGTGCCGGAAGTGCTCGATCTCTTCGACTTCGCCGAGCCGAGTCTCGTAGTCGCCGCGCGCGATGTGACCAATGTGCCCTCGCAGGCGCTGTACCTGATGAACAACGAGTTCGTGCGTACGCAGGCTCGCGCGTTGGCGCAGCGGGTCCTGGCGCAGCCGCGCGAACACGAGGCCCGGATCGATCTCGCGTATCGTCATGCCCTCGGGCGCCCGGCCACGGCTGCGGAAATCGAGCGGGCAAAAACTTACCTGCTCGAAGCCGCGCGCGGTTTGGTGCCCGTGAAACAGGGCGACAAAACCGAAGCGGGCGAACTCGCCTGGACCACTTTTTGTCAGGCCCTGCTGGCCTGCGCTGAATTCCGCTACCTCCGCTAACCTCATGAACTCGAATCGCCCCTACGAATGCTGCGGAGTGACCCGCGGCGCCCTCACCCGCCGTGACTTGCTGCGCAGCGTCTCCGCCGGTTTCGGTTGGCTCGCCTTCAAAGGCCTCGCCTCGACGCTGGCTGCGGCCGAATCACGCAATCCCCTGGCTCTGCGCACGCCGCATTTCCCACCACGAGCCAAGCGGGTGATCTTCCTGGCCATGCAGGGCGGGCCGGCGCACCAGGACACCTTCGACTACAAACCGAAGCTTAGTGAAGACAACGGCAAGCCCGGCGTGGCAAAAGGTGGCGGCTCGAAGCTGTTCGGCTCGCCCTTCCAGTTCTCCCAGCACGGCCAGAGCGGTCTTTGGATCAGCGAATTGTTCCCCAAACTCTCCGCGCACGCCGACGAACTCTGCCTGCTCCGTGGTATGAATACGGACATCCCGAGCCATCCGCAGGCCTTCGTGCAATTGCACACCGGCAGCGCGCAATTCGTGCGCCCGAGTCTCGGCGCCTGGATGCTCTACGGGCTCGGCACGGAAAACGAAAACCTGCCCGGCTTCGTGACGATCAGCCCGCCCCTGCAACTCGGCGGTGCGCAGACCTTCGGCAGCGCCTTCCTGCCTGCGGTGTATCAAGGCACGCGGCTCGGCCAGCAGCGGGCCGATGTGGGCGACGCCGCGATCGGCAATCTGGTGAACGAAGACCTCCCCGGCGGCCTCCAGCGCAAGCAGCTCGACCTCGTGCAAGCGATGAACCGCGACCTGCTGGCTGAAGGCGGCTCCAACCCTGAAGTCGAAGGCGTGATCGAATCGTTCGAACTCGCTTTCCGCATGCAGGGCGAACTGCCCAAGGTGATGGACCTTTCCAGGGAAACCGCCGCGACCAAGGCGCTCTACGGCATCGGCGAAAAGACGACCGACGATTTCGGCAAACAGTGTTTGCTGGCCCGGCGTTTTGCCGAAGCGGGGGTCCGCTACATCGAGGTCTGCCATGCCGGCTGGGATCAGCATCAGCAGCTCAGTTCGCGGCTGCCGGCAAACTGCGCTGCGACCGATCAACCCATCGCCGCGCTGCTCACCGATCTGAAAGAGCGTGGCCTTTTGCAGGACACGCTGGTGCTCTGGGGTGGTGAGTTCGGCCGCACGCCGGATAGCCGGCGGGCCGATGGCCGCGATCACAATGCCAAAGGTTACACCATGTGGATGGCCGGCGGTGGGGTGAAGGGGGGGCTGAGCTACGGCGCAACGGATGACTACGGCTACCAGGCTGTGGATGGCAAAGTGCACGTGCACGATCTCCACGCGACCACCCTGGCCCTGCTGGGCCTCGACCACGAACGCCTCACCTATCGTTACGCCGGCCGCGATTTTCGCCTGACCGATGTGCATGGCCGCGTGGTCCGGGAAATCTTTGCGTAATCCACGCCGCAGCGTGAGCAGACGCGGCTAAAATTCTTGCCGCTCCGGAGGCGTTCTCTAGGTTCGCGCCTCTCGATTCATGTCCGTTGCCATCGAAGTGCTCCTGCCATTGCGCAACCCCACCGAGGCGTTTCGCGCCACGGTGGATTCGCTGCTGGCGCAGACGGATCGCGGCTTCAGCGTGCTGCTGAGCGACAACCACTCCACCTCCGGGGAAGCGCTGATTGCCGAGACGATCGATTCCCTGCGCGCCGCGGGCATCGCCGTGGAAAAAGTCCGCCCGCCCGATGAGCTTCACCGGGTCGAGCACTGGAACTGGCTGCATCGCCAAAGCAAGGCTGAGTGGCTGAAGCCGCTGTTCGCCGGCGATTGGCTGGAGCCGCAGGCGATCGCCCGGTTCAAGGAAGCCATCTTGGCGAATCCGGAAGCCCGGTTTGCCCACTGCAGCTATGGTTACCACGAAGAGGGTTCGCCATCGGTCGAGCAATTGACCCGGGGAGGGGAAGCCCGGTTTCGTTCCGCGGAGGAAATGAACGATGTCGTGTTGCGCTTTGGCCACCAATTTGGGCCGCCGAATGCGGTGCTTTTTCAGCGCGACGCCTGGCTCGCCGCCGGGGCTTTCCGGCCCACTTTGCCGATTTGTGCGGATAGCTTGCTTTGCTGCCAGTTGGCCCGGCGTTTCGGTGCCCTGGATATTCCGGAAGTGCTCAGCCATTTTAAACTGCACGGCGCCCGGTTTTCGATGAGCCTGCCCGGCCGGCCCGAGGCGATGCTGCGGGAAAAACTGACCTTTCTCGCGATGCTGGTTTACCACGCATGGACGGAGAATCGGCCGATCCCGTGGTTCGCTGTTGCCCGGCTGGTGAGCCGCGATATCCGGGAATACCTTCGGCAAAAGCGCACTGGCTCCCTCGCATCATGAGTGAAGCTTTTCTCGAAATCGTCATGCCTCTGCGCAACCCGGGCCACCCGCTGCGCGAATCGATCGCTTCGCTCGCGGCGCAGACCGATCGAGCCTTTTCCGTGCTGCTGAGCGACAACGGCTCGACGAGTGGTCTCGACCTGATTGCCGAAGCTCGGACGACGCTCGAGGCCGCCGGGATCTCGGTGCGAGTGGTTCGGCCATCTCTCGAACTCGGGCGGGTCGAGCATTGGAATTGGGCGCATCATCAAGCGACCGGTCGCTGGCTGAAGCCGCTCTTTGTCGGTGATCAGCTCAAGCCGGATTACGTCGCATGCTTGCATCGCCGCGTGACCGAAAGGCCCGAGGCTCGGGTGGTACGGTGCCGCTTCGAGACCATCACTCCACAGGGTACGTTTGATACCGGAGAGATCGCCTGGGCGGGCGAGCGCCTCTCGCCGCAGGAGGTGTTGGAGCACTATCCAGGGAAAGGAAACTGGCTGGGCGGGCCGGTCAATTTTGCGTACGAACAAACAGCTTGGAGTGGATCGGGTGGCTATCCCATCCAGTTCCCCGGCGTGGCCGATGTCTGCCTCTATTCCAGCCTCGCCTTGCGCCACGGGATCGAGCTGCTGCCGGAAAATCTGGCCTCTTTTTACCTGCACGATCAGCGGTTTTCTCACGGCATCCGTGGCCGGCGGGTGAATGGAATGCTCGAGCTCTGGATGATCCTGGCCCAGCTCCGGAACTATTGCCTCAGTGTTGGCCTGGCCTGGCCGCAGTGGGGCGTGACTTCCGCGGTATTTTTGCAGGCGAAGATCGATTACTGGGAGCCGTTCAAACAGCGGATCAAGCGGGCACTGTTTCGCCAGACCTAGGGAAGAAGATTTCTCTCGCGCAGCTGGCGGGAGAATTCGGCGGCGAAATGGGAGTAGGCCAGGGACGCTGAATCAAAGGGTACTGGCGCGCCTTCCGTTTCCCGAACGCGGGCGCCCCATTCGAGGATGGCGCTGGCGGTCGCCTCCGGATCGCGAATGGGAATGATGGATCCGTTGCGGCCGGGCTCGATCAAATCGCTCGCCCCGGTGTTCGGCGTGGTGATGACGGGGAGACCGCAGGCCAGCGCTTCGGCGACGGTTCGGGCGAAACCATCCTCCAGTGAGGGCAGGACAAAAACATCCGCACGCTGCAGCCGCTCCGCCAAAGCGGCGTGCGGGAGACTTGGCGACCAGTCGATGGGCAGATCGCGATATTTTTCCAGGATCGGGCGCGCGCTATCGGCGATGGCGTCGGTCAGGAGCAGGCGGGCGTTTGGTTCAGTCCGCAGGACCAGTCGAAATGCCGCGAGCAGATAGGGGGTGCCCTTGCGCAGGGAGAGTGAGCCGGTCGAGATCACTGTGAGGGAGCGATCTGCGGGGCGCGGTTCCGACCGGGGCCGAAAGAGATCGAGATCCAGCGGGTAGACGTTGCGGATGATCTGGTCTTCGCGGAAGCCGCGATCGAGGAAGGAGCGCGTGACAAAGCGGCTCGGTGAAAGCACGAAGTCCACGTCGGCCATCATCGCGCAAGAGCGCTGGAAATGATGCCGGGCCACGGGAGGATCGGGGCATTGCCAGCGGCGATGCTCTTCGAGGAGCACCTCCCAAAAATGTTCGGGGTGTGAATTGCCGCCATCGAGAAACGTGCGCCCGCCGGTGGCCCGAGCGCGGCGAAAGCACTCGTTGGCGTAGCCGTAGCTGGAGATGACGTGATCGCCGGGCTGCATCTGCCGGGCGACCCAGCGGTCGAACCAAGGGTGCAGGCGGAAACGAAACGACTCGGCGGCAAAGGCTGGCAAAATCTTCGCCGCCCCATAGGCCAGCAGACCAAATGCGGGCAGTAAATGCGTATGCTCCGGTGGGATGCCCGTGGTTCCGCGCCGGGTTCCCAGTGCGATGAAGCGCAGTTGGTCTTCCGCCAGCAGTACACGCGCGTTGTCGTCGCAGACGGAGCGCCCCGGAGTCGCGACAATAAATTTCGGGGCGTTGGTTTTCATGCGGGAGAAGTCGAGCGAGCGGCCAGCAACTCCTCATAGAGCGCGAGGTGGTGTTGGACCATTGCTTCGCTCGTCATGCCTCGATCGAGGATGGACTGGTGGGCGCGGCTGGCGAAACGGGCGCGCTGCGCAGAGTCGGCCAGCAGGCGATCGAGGGCGCCGGCCAGCGCCTCCACATCGTCCTTGGGCACAAGCAGCCCGTTGTCCCCGTCGGCGATTAGCTCGGGGATGCCGCCGGCCGTGGTGCCGATTGCCGGGCAGCCCAGGAAAAGCGCTTCCTGGAGGGCCAGACCGAGAGCTTCCTCGAGGGAGGGCTGCACGTAGATCCCGCAAGCGGCCATGCTGGGCCAGACGTCGTCCCGGCTGCCGAGCAGGCGGATTCGCGATTGCAGGCCGGCCCGTTGGGTCACCTCGGCGATGCGGGCTGTGGTTTCGCCATCGCTGTCCGGCCCGATCAAATGCAATTCCCAATCCGGATACCGCTCCGCGATTTGCGTGAATGCTTGGGCCAGGATCAACTGGCCTTTGCGGGGAGCGAGATGCCCCACATTCAGGATCACGGGCTGGCGAGGTGCCGCCGGCCGGGGAGCGGTCGCAGAGAGACGCGAATGATAGATTTGGCGGTAGCGCCCGGCGAAGGGGGCGTACCATCGCTGGAGTTTGTGTTGATCATGCTTCGAGACAGCGATCTCTGTGCGCACGGTGGCGAGCGCCTGGATTTTGGCTGCCCAGCCGATGGGGAATAGAGCGAGTTTGAACCAAAGCGGCTTGTTCGTTCCGCAGTAGCCGTCCAAAGGAGAAACAGTAAGGTGCACTGTGGTGCAGACCGCCACCCCGGCCCGGCTCAGATAGCCAAAGGGCGATTGACGGGGAATGCGCAAGCCCCAGCCATAGACGCCGCCGAGATGAAAGTGAGCCACCTTGACCTGCAGACTCTGCAAGTCTTCCGCCAGCTGCTTTGCGGACCGGGGGGAAAGCCGGTCGGGAGCCCAGGGGAGATGGGCTGCGAGTAGGGGCCGAAGGGGATGAGTTTCCAATGCCGCGGGAGAGTCCCCGGAGACCAGCACCAGACGGAAGTGCGAGGTCAGGCCGCGAATCAATTCCTCCACCAGCACACTGACTCCACCCCGCAACGCCAGCGGGTACTCGAGGCAAAGTGCGATGGTGGGGCGAAGCATGGTATACGAGGTGCGGACATGCCAGCAGCCGCATTTTCCCGCAAGACCGACCTGCCGAAAAACGGGAGATTGCCAAAACGCCGGTGGCTTTGCAGCTTTGGGTTTCGTTTTTGCCGATGCCCGCTCGACCCCTATTTTATCTGCACCTCCTTCACTCCGGCGGGCGCGCTGTGGGGTGGAAACTCGGAGTGGAGTAGCGATGGGGCAGGCTTCGGCGTGGCAGGAGATTTTGGGGTTCTTGCGAGGGTGGAAACCTGGCTACCGAGCCCTTCGCTCATTGTGGCGGGGCGCGCGGGGTTTGTTTTACGAAGTGGTGCGGCGGATGGGGCCGAGGGATTCGAGATTCGGCGGACCTCGAGGGGCATTCTCCGCGCTGGCGCAATTGCAGGCCGGCACTCGAGAGGGACGGATTTTGTTTTTGCAGCAAGAGGTACCGCCGGCTTTGCCGGGAGGAGTGCGCCAGCTCGACGGCCTGGGGCAGGATCGGCCTCTGGCCTGGCCGGTGTTTTGGACCCGGCATCGCGAAGCTCGTCTGGCCGGGCGCTACCTGGCGTTGCTCGATCAGGAAAAACGGATCTGCAATGAAGCGACCTACCAGCAAGGGGATCACTTCGGGCGGGATGCGAACTACGACTATGTCGTTCTGCCGCGGGCTGAACGGCTCGAAGGGCCCTGGATGAGCCTGGTCTCACTTTTTGGTCAGCATTTTTACCATTGGTTGCACGATGAATTGCCGCGTCTTTGGGCCCTGAGTGAGTTCCCGAAAGAAACCCGCATCCTCATCTCGGCAGATGCACCTTCCTATGTTCGGGACACCCTGGCCTGGCTCGGCCTGAGCGATCGTGTGAGGGAAACCCGTGCACGTCATTTGATCGTGGAAGACTTTTACCTCAGTGCTCCGACTGCGATGTACGGTTTTCCCAATCCATTTGGGCTGCGTTTCCTGCGAGAACGTTTGCTGCCTTTTGCGGCTCCCCTCGAATCGACGCCCAAACGTATTTATTTGCAGCGCTCGGGCAAAACGCGCGGCATCGCGAATGAAATGGAGGTGCGGGATTTTTTTGTGCGGCGTGGCTGGGCGTTGGTGGATCCGGAAAAATCCTCGCTGGCCGAGCAGATGAGGCTTTTTCAGCAAGCGGAAGCCATTTGCGGACTGCATGGCGGTGCCTTCACGAATCTGGTCTGGTGTTCACCGGGCTGCCGGGTACTGGAATTGTTTGGAGAAGGGTTTCTCAACGGAGGGTACGAAGGGATGGCCCAGTGTCTCGATCTTCAGCATCGCTTCCTTCTTTTTCCGGATGATGGGCAGATGCGCGCGCGGGCGGATTTGACCCGGATCGAAGCCGTCCTGCAGGAGTGGGGCATCTAATGTGCGCCGGCCATTGCCAGGCCGGTTACTCGTGAGCCAAACTCCACCCATGCGATCCTCTCCACGCCATCCACTGCGCCCGGTCCGAGCCCAGGTTTCGCTGCGCTTTCCTTTTCACTACCGCGGCTAAGTGCGCATCGTCCAGATCACGACCGACAATCGGGAGCCATTCCGGCAGTATGATCGGACAGTGCCATGGTTTGGCGCTGCCCCCGAAGCGTTGTTGGAAGGTTTTGCCGCTTTTCCGGAGGTCGAGGTGCATGTACTCGGGTGCACGCAGAAGCCGATGCGAGCTTCGCCCGAAAAGCTGGCTCCGAATATTTGGTTTCACAGCCTGCACGTGCCGAAGCTGGGCTGGATGCGCACTGCGTACCAAGGTTGTGTGCGGGCTGTGCGCCGGCGAGTGCAGGAGCTGAAACCGGATTTGGTGCACGGCCAGGGCACCGAACGTGAGTGTTCGCTCAGTGCGATTTTTTCCGGTTTTCCAAATGTCCTCACCATTCACGGAAACATGGCCGAGCTGGCGCGATTCAATCGTGACCGACCTTTCACTTTCGGCTGGCTGGCCGCGCGGTTGGAAAATTTCGCCCTGCCCCGGTCGGCCGGGGTATTCTGCAATTCCGCCTACACCGAATCCCTGGTCCGGCCTCGCGCGCGCCGGACCTGGCGTGTGGCGAATCCTCTGCGGCAGCCCTTCTTCGCGCCGGTGCCGGCTGGCGAACGGCCGACTCCCGCGCGACTGCTCAATGTTGGAGTGGTGTCACCGCGCAAACGGCAGGTGGAGATGCTCGATCTCGCGGCGAAGCTCCATGCAGAGGGAGTGCCGATCGTCTTCGATTTCGTCGGAGCCTGTCCCGGGGCGGACGCCTATCAAAACGTCTTTCTGGAAAAACTCGCGGTCGCTGAGCGGGCTGGTTTTGCCTGCTGGTCCAAGCCTCGGCCAGTCGAAGCTCTCATCCCGCTTTTCGATCAAGCTACTGGTGTGCTGCACTTCCCGGGCGAGGAGGCTTTTGGGCTGGTGGTCGGGGAAGCGCTGGCGCGGAATTTGAAGTTTTTTGGAGCGCGCCTGGGTGGAGTGCAGGACATCGCGGATGGGGTCGAAGGGGCCGAGCTTTTCTCCGCAGAAGACTGGGAGGGTTTGGGTCGGGCGATTGCTGCGTGGGTCAAAGCCGGAGCGCCTCGGCCGAGGCAGGCGGCGACCACTATGGCGGACCGATATTCGCCGCAGGTTATCGCCGCGCGGCATCTCGAAATTTACCGCGAGGTCTTGAGCAGCCGCGTGTAGAGAGTTTTTAGATCTGCGCCGACTTCCAGCCAGCTATGGAGGTGGATGCCGGGAGCGGAGCGCTGCGGGCAATCTTCGTAGAACTCTCGCAGGCTGTCTGCCGGGCTGCTTGAAAAGTACGTTGCCCGGTCACCAAAACGTTCGTGCGCCCAGGGTTGATTGGGAAGGAGCAAGGGCAGGCCGCAAGCGGCAGCTTCGTGCGCCACGAGGCACCAGTTTTCGTACCGGCTCATTACGACTGCGCCGCGGGCGGCGTGGAGCAGGGTGATCATCTCCTTTTCGTCGGCGACGTGCGGATGATGATGAACCCAGCGATGGTCGATCAGGGCCGCAAATTTCTGCCAGTAGGGATCGGCTTCGCCGTAAGGCTTGCCCACAAACAGGATGGGCACTTCGGCCCGTTTGGCGAGTTCCGCGAGGGGAATGGAGTTTTTGCGATCCGTGATCGTGCCGACGCAGATCAAGCGCGGATCCTGCCGGGTGCCGGGCCCGGCTTGAAGAAAGGAGTCCGACAAGCCCAAAGGTACCACCGCCGTGCGGCCGGGCTGGACGCCGTGGACGAGTTCCAAAACGCGGCGCTCGGCTTCCATGCCGACGACATTGCAATCGACCAAATGATAAGCCGCCCACGGCAGCTTCTTTTTGAAGCCCTGGCCGAAAGGCAGATCCATAAATGAACGGACCAGGCAGCCTTGCAGAGCCAGGCGGTTCGGACGGCGATTGCAGGCGGCGGTGAAGAGCGTGGTCATCACCGTGGGGATGCCGAGCAGCCGGGCGCACTCGAGATTGCTGCTATCGGTCGAGCCGAAATAGTGGATCAAGTCGCCGCGTTGCTTTTCATCCCACCAGCGCACCCACTCGACCTCGACTCCGAGTTTTTCGAGGGCGAGCTTGGTTTGCTCGATCTGGACCTGGAAGCCGCCGTGCGCCAGCGCGAAGGGCATGCCGTGGTCGAAGAGGACTTTCATGATGACCGCGGCGTAGGACTCAAATTTTGGGGTTGGCGACTTTCACGGCCGAGATGCAGCTGAACCAACCGAGGGAATTGCCGCTGAATTCGATCGCCCCCGGCTGCGGAGTATGGGGCGGGCGGGGGAGGTCGTAGTCGGCACGGTGCCAGAGATTCCGGCCGCTGGCGAGCCGCAGGGCGAAACGGCAAAGGCGATTGAGCGGGGGAATGGCCGAGAAAGCGAGATAGTCCGAGGCGGTGGCCTCGGTGTGCACACGGATATCCGCGAGGGGCAGCGCGGCGAGCATTTCGCGGAATTCCGTGCGCGAATAGCTCTTCGTGCCGATGCTCTCCATGTGGTTCCACATCGCCCAGCGCAGGTCGTGCCATGGCTGACCTTTGAGCAGGGCGTGTTTCACCCAGACTTTGAACGCGGTGAGGCAATGCCGATGGTAGAGCATCACTTTTAGCTCCCCGCCGGGTTTGATCACGCGGACCAACTCGGCGAGGGCCTTCGGTGTGTTGGGGGTATGATGAAGGACTCCAAACGAGTACCCGAGGTCGAACGAATTACTGGGAAAAGGCAGGTTTTCCGCGTCGCCAACGCGCAACTCTTCCGGAGCGGGCAGGCCGTAGGTCTCGATCCGATGGCGAACATTTTCGATCGATTCTTCAGTGAGATCGATGCCAGTAGCCTGGGCGCCGGAGCGCAGCCACTGGATGAAATCGGTGCCGGCACCGACTCCGACTTCGAGCACGCGTTGGCCGCGGTAGCGGGGGAATTGAGCGAAGGCGTGAATGAACGGCTGGTCGCGGTAGCGGAAGCGTTCGATCTCTTCGAAGTAAGGGCGGGAGAATTTCTCCGACCCGGCGGAATCGGTGTCACAGCTCTGCCGATTCCAAAAATCGTGGACCTCCTGTTTCAGCGCCGGATCCGAGGACTCGCTCATGGCATGGAGGAAGCCGGCGGCAGGTGCCAAGGGCTGAACACCCGCACGGTATCCGGCCATTGCAGCCCCCGATATTGCGGCCACGGGCAGCAAATCGTGGCGGCTTTCAGATCAAGGCGGGCGGTCAGGGCGGCGAGGTCTTCGACGAATTCGAACTCGTGCAGCGCCGGGCTGTTTGCGGGGTTTGCCGCGAAATCATGTACCAGCACGCGGTACCCGGCGCGGGCCAGCTTTTGCGCGAGGTGCAGGCCGGCGCTTTCCTCGGTGATGTAGGTGTCCGGTTTGTAAGCGAGACCGAGCACAGCCACGGTTTCACCGGGCTGGGCCAGGGCGGCGACTTCGGCGGCGAGAGCGTCCTTGGCGGCCTCGTTCACTTCATCGGTCGCTACGGCCAGCGGGGCATTCACGCCCAGGCGGCGGGCCGTGTAGGCGACGAGGCGGTTGTCGCGGGGAAAGCAGGGACCGCCGTAGCTGGCGCCGCTTTGCAGGTATTTGCGGCCGATCCGGCTGTCGCTGCCGATGGCGGCGAGCACGGCATGAATATCCGCGCCGGGCAATCGCTCGGCGATGAGCCGGAGCTGATTGGTGAAGCTGATTTTCATGGTGACGTAGCTATTCACCGAGATCTTCGTCAGCTCCGCACTCGCGATGCTCATGCGGGCGATATTGGGCCGATTGGTGCAATAGCGGTCGTAAAGGTCGGCGAGCTGAGTGCCGGCGATCTCATCGCTTTCCCCGATGAGGACCATATCGGGCTCGAGCAGACCGCGGACGACATTGCCGAGGGCGATGAATTCCGGGTTGTAGCAGAAGCGGAATCCGTCGTTCAGCTTCCAGCCCGTCTCCCGCTCGATCATCGGGATGAGAATGCTTTCCACCGCGCCGGGCGTAGTGGTGGAGGAGCAGACAAAAAGGTGATCGCGCTTGTTGGCGGCTTTCAGCACGCGGGCCAGCGATTGCATGGCGCGGAGCAGGTATTCGCTGCTGAAGCTGCCATCGGGCAGGCTGGGCGAGGGCGGAATGAAGAAAGTGGCCTGGGTCTCGAGGGCGGCTTGGGCGTCCGAGGACGCACGCAGGCGGCCCTCGCTGGCGGTGATTGTTTCGGCGAGGCGCGGCTCATCCACCGGAGGCTGGCCGGCATTCACCGCGGCGACTTTGACCGGATCGATATCGACGCCGACCACTTCAAATCCCCGCGAGGCCAGGGTGGCGGCGATGCAGGCGCCGAGTTTGCCGAGACCGAAGACGGAAAGGTGCTGGAGTGGTGAATTCATGAAGCGCGGGGCGCCGGGAGGGCGGCAGATTCCTTGCCGGTTTCGGTTCATGCAAGGGCGAACTGGACGCGGAGGAGGCGGAGCGCAGGCGTGGACAAGGTGGCCGCAATTCGGCACGCTGGCAGGGCCATGCCCCACTGGTCTGTTTTGTATCTCGTCAGCGAATGGGTGATTCGCCTCGTGATGCTCGTGTACGTGCCGCCCCGGCGGAGCGCGGCGGCGACCCGCACATGGCTGCTCCTGATCTTCCTGCTGCCGTGGCCGGGGCTGCTGCTGTACGCCCTCATGGGGCGCATCTACGTGTCGCGGCACCGGATCAATCAGCAGGCCCGGGCTTCGAAGCTCATCCGCGAATTTCAGGAACGCCTGCCCGACATGGGGACCCAGCCTGAGCTGCCGGCTACGCTGGCCCACATTCCCGAGGTGGCGAGGCGGCTGGGCGATTTTAGGGTATTTGGCGGGAATCAGGCCGAGTTGCTCGACGACTATAGAGGGGCCATCGATCAGCTGCTCGCCGATATCGAAGGGGCCCAGCACCACGTCCATCTACTCACCTACATTTTTGCGGCCGATGCCACGGGCCGCCGGGTGAGCGATGCTTTGATGGCGGCCGCGAAACGGGGCGTGAATTGCCGCCTGCTCGCCGATGCCGTGGGCTCGAAAGCCGGTCTGGCGGAGCTCGGCCCCGCGCTGGTCCTCGCGGGGGTCGAGGTCGTTCCATTGCTGCGGGTGGGTTTCTTCCGGCGCAACGCTGCACGGTTCGATTTGCGCAATCACCGCAAGCTGGCCGTGATCGATGGCCGGATCGGCTACACCGGCTCGCAGAATCTCGTCGACCCGGATTTCGTGCCGGGCTTTCCGAATGAGGAATTGGTGGTGCGATTGACCGGCCCGGTGGTGCCGCAGTTGCAGGCGGTGTTTGTGGCCGACCGGTTTTTCGAAACCGAACAAATTCTGGGGGACCCGGAGCTCTACGTTTTCCCCCCGAAAGGCAGCACCCACGCTCAGGTGGTAGCCAGCGGTCCTGGTTATCAGCAGGAAAATTTTGAAGAGATCCTCGTTTCACTGCTCTTTGCCGCGCGGAGCCGGGTGGTCCTGACTACGCCGTATTTTGTGCCCAGCGAGCCATTCCTCGAAGCGCTCTGCGCCGCCGCCCGCCGCGGAGTCGAGGTGCGCCTCGTCGTTTCCCGGCACGCGAATCAATTCGTCACCCAGCTCGCGCAGGGCTCGTACTACGACGAGCTGCTTGGGGCGGGCGTGATCGTGCATCTTTACCAGCCCCGTTTTTTGCACGCGAAGCACGTGACGATCGACGGTGACGTGGCGCTGGTGGGATCGACGAATATCGACATTCGTTCCTTTGCGCTGAATGCCGAAGTCGGGGTGCTGCTCTATGATCGCAGCGTGGTCGACCGGTTGCGCGTCATTCAGGAACGTTATTTCGCCGCGAGCGAAATATTGAATCCGGAAGCGTGGAGCCGGCGTCCTATTACCCACAAGGTCGCACAGAACCTTGCCCGCCTCGCTGATTCACTCCTATGAAACGACTGCTTCTGGTTTCCTTTCTCGTCACCATCGGCTGGACTCCGGCTTGGGCGATCACGCGGAGTGAAGCCCTCGAGATCGCCGAGACCTTCGTCCAGCATCGCTGGACGGCGCAGACGGCCAATGTGCGCCATGGCAAGGATGGGGCGGGCGTCGAGATCCATACACCGGATCGGTCCGGTGGACGTTGCGAGCCGGAGCGCGATGGCTGGGAGGTGAAAAGCGACAACGTGGGTGTGGCGTACAAGTGGGGTGGGTTCGATACGCCGGGCAGCTTCAGCACGGGGGTGAAAGCGGGCAAAGCCGCCGGTGATGTTTACACTTCGGAGAAGCGGCGGCTGGGCGGGGCGGCCGTGAGTGGGGATGCCGTGGGGATCGATTGCTCCGGGTTCGTTTCCCGCTGTTGGAAACTGCCGCGCAAACATTCCACCTCGATGCTGGGGGGCATTTCCCAAAAGCTTTCCTCGACGACGGAGCTGAAGCCGGCGGACATTCTGAACACGGCCGAGGGGCACGTGTTCCTGTTTGTCCGCTGGGCCGATGAAACGAAGACGCGGGCCATTTGTTATGAAGCGGCCCCGTTTAGCAAAACGCGCCAATCCGAGCAGAATGTCGCGGAACTGGTGGCGAATGGTTATCAGCCGCTGCGCTATCGGCAAATGAAGGATTGACGATCAGCGGCGGGCGTTCTCCGCGATCAGGCGGTGAATCACGGGGCCGAAATCTTCGACGGTGTTCGGCTTGAGCAGCAGTTCGCGAATACCGATACCGCGCACACTCTGGCGATCCTCTTCGCGGATGTAACCGGTGGCGATGATCACCGGGAGATTTGGGCGCATTTCCAGCAGGGTGCGGGCGAATTCGGGGCCGGTCATCCCGGGCATGGAGAGATCGCTGATGACGAGGTCGAAAAGATCGGGGCTATCGCGGAAGGCGCGCAACGCATCTTCCGGCCGGGTGAAACCCGCGACTTCGTAGCCGAGGCGGCTGAGCATTTCCACGGCGAGGTGGACGAGCAAATGTTCGTCGTCCACGAAGAGGATGCGTTCGCCGCTGCCCCGCTGCGACGGTGGGACGAGTGCGATCTCCGTCGCCGCGGCTGAAGTCTGCGCGGGGAAATAGAGGTGAAAGACCGTGCCTTTGCCGAGCTGGCTGTACGCAGTGATCGCCCCCTGGTGACCCTTCATGATGCCGTGCACGACGGAGAGCCCAAGCCCGGTGCCCTGGCCCTGGGGCTTGGTGGTGAAGAAAGGCTCGAAGATGCGGCTGAGGGTGATGGAATCCATGCCGCAGCCGCTGTCGCTGACGGCGAGGCGCACATAGCGGCCCTCGCGCAGTTCCGCCGAGCGGCGGGCGAGGGTGGTGTCTACTTCGATGACGGAAAGCGTTACCTCCAGGATGCCGCGATCCTTCATCGCGTGGCTCGCGTTGGTGCCGAGATTCATGATGATCTGGTGAATCTGTGTGGCATCGGCAAGGACCGTGGGAAGGTCGGCGGAAAGGCTTTGCCGGATCTCGATGCTCGCCGGCAGGGTGGCGCGCAGGAGCTTGAGCGCTTCTTCCACGACCGGGGCTAGGACCAGAGTTTTCAGCGTGGGATTTTCGCCGCGACTGAAAGTTAAGATGCGCCGCACCAGATCGGTGGCGCGAGAGGTGGCGATGTGAATTTCCCCGAGGAACTCCCGCACGGGGTGGCCTTCGGGCAGGTCTTCCAGACCGAGTCGGGTATTGCCCGCGATCGCGGTGAGGAGATTGTTAAAATCGTGAGCGATGCCGCCGGCGAGCTGGCCGATGGCTTGCATCTTTTGGGACTGACGGAGTTGATCTTCCAGCCGCATGCGCTCGGTGATGTCCTGCACTACGGCTAGCGTACGCAAGGGCTGGCCCGCAGCATCGCGGATGAGCGAGGCATTGATGCTGACCCAGACCGCCTGGCCATCCTTGCGAAGGTAACGTTTTTCGCGGCTCAGCTCGGCGACTTCCCCGGAGACCATTTGATCGTGGGCGGTGGAGTCTTTTTCGCGGTCGTCGGGATGCGTCAGGTCAAAGAAAGTCATCCCGAGCAGCTCCCGCTCGCTGTAACCAGTGATCTCGCAGAAGCGGGAGTTCACCCGCAGGTACTGTCCAGTCTCCGCATCAGCCTGGGCCTGGCCGATGGCGGTGGAGCAGAAGGCGGCGCGAAAATCGGCTTCGCTCGCTCGCAAGGCTTCCTCGGCCCAGCGGCGTTCGGTGATGTCGACGGCCAGGCCGATGAAGCCGGTGATTTCACCATTCGGCGCGCGGATCGGCACTTTGTCGGTCTGGAGCCAGCGGATGCCCGATGGCGTGGCGAGCGGCTCGACGAAGCCCAGCTTGGGCTGCCCGGTCGCAGCGATTTCGTCTTCGTCCTTCGCGTACTGGTCGGCATAGGGCGTGCCGAGTTCAGTGTCGGTTTTACCGAAAAGTTCGTGCGGCGGTTTGCCGAGGGCGCGGACCATGGCGGCATTGGCGCGGACGAGTCGATGGGCGCGATCCTTATAGAAAATCATGGCCGGCACCGAATCGAGGATGGTCTGCAGCTCCTGGCCCAGCCGCCCCATTTCGTCTTCAAAAAGGCGGCGCTCCTTGTCGCCCTCGAGTTTTTCCAGGGCGAAAGAAATGTCGCCCGCGACTTCTTCGAGCAGGTGCACTTCCTCGGAATCGAAGAAGCCAGCTTCCGGGGAGGAGAGGACAAACGCCCCGATCACGGCGTCGTGATTGTATAAGGGGAAGGCAGCGACGGAGCGGCAATCGCTGGGCAGAGCCATCCGGCGCAGGACGCCGTTTTGTTGATCGCGCCGCACATCCTGGGAGATCACGTAGCGCCGCTCGCGAATGGCGATGGCCGAGGGGACGTGGCCCGCGGGTTCATCCCGTAGACTGATGTGGATGTGCTCGAAAAAGTCTTTGTCCACGCCGGCAAATGCGGATGGGCGCACCATTTCGTTGCTGGGATCGGGCACGGCGATCCAGGCCATCCGAAACCGGCCGTAGTCGACTGCGATCCGGCAGACCTCGGTGAAAAGCCGGTCGCGATTGGAAATGCGGACGATGGCTTGGTTGCACTGGCTGAGCACATTGTAGAGGCGCTCGCGGTGGGAAAGTTTGTCGTGCGTGATCTGCAGCGCGCGTGCGTTTTGCCAGATGATGATCGTGAGAATGGTGACGCAGCTGAGGGCAAAAAGGGCGAGACCCAGTTCCGCGCCATACCAGCCCCCGCGCTGTTTTTGCAGACACACCCAGCCGCCGGCCAACGGCACGAACACCGCGGTGATGAGAAGCCGCCGCGCCATTTTTCCGCCCGGGCCTTCCCGGCTCACCACCGCTGTCCAGGCTTGATCGGCTCGCGCGCAGAGCAGCCCGATTGCCATGAAGGCGAAGCTGACGGCCGTGTGCAACGCCATGGAGGAAAACCACCGGAGCTTGTACAGTTCCTGCACGCCGTAGACGTAGACCGTGAGGGCGAAAAGGCTGAGCAGTCCGACAACGAGAGCGAGGCCCTGGCTGATCCAAGGCCGCTCGAAACGCGCGGCGATCAAAGCGAGCCCGACGAGCAGGAAATTGGTCGCCGCCCCGAGCGTCATACGGGCCGGATATTGCACCCCGGGATTGTCCGGCACCTGGTGCAGCCATTGGTCGAAGCCGGGATTCCACGCGAAGAAATATTCGGCGAGAGTCAGCGCGGCGATGAGGAGCAGGACTACAGCGCAGCCCAGGCCAACCTGAGGCCGTCGCGATTGATCCTCTGGAAAACGCAGGAGCGCGAGTGCGGTGCCGGCGAGAATGAAACAAGCCGCGGTGTTCGGCTTCATCATCGCGAGGCCGGGCGCGATCCGGGTCAGGATATCGATGCCGGCATACCAGCCGACCAGGACGAGAGTACCCACCGCGGCCACGAACCGGCCGGCCAGAAGGACGAAACCGCTCGAAAAGATCCAGCTGCAAAGACCAGATCGGGAGGGGGGCATGATTGGCGGAGATTACTCTCCGCCCTCGCCGCGTCCATCGTGAAAGACGCGGGTCAGCAAGGGTTCAGGGTCTCGCACCCTGCTCTAAAACCGAGGGTTTTTCCGGGGCCGAAATTAGCCCGGGATACCGGCCAGCATCTGCGCGTTCGTGGGGAACTTCTTCATAAAGAAGAGCAGACGTTCGACGGCTTCGAGCGGTTTATACCCAGAGAGACCGCGGCGAATGATATTAATCTTGTGGAGGTCGGCCTCCGGGATGAGGAGCTCTTCGCGGCGGGTGCCGGACATGAAGATATCGATGGCCGGATAGACGCGCTGCTCGGCGATTTTGCGGTCGAGCACGAGTTCCATATTCCCGGTGCCTTTGAACTCCTGGAAGATGACTTCGTCACCGCGGCTGTTCGTTTCCACCAGGGTGGTGCCGACGATGGTGAGCGAGCCGGCTTCCTCGGTATTGCGGGCCGAGGCAAAAAGGCGGCGCGGGATTTCCAGCGCGCGGCTATCGAGACCGCCCGAACCGGTGCGGCCCCCGCCAGTCATCGCATTGTTAAATGCGCGACCCACGCGGGTGATCGAGTCGAGCAACATGAAAACGTGTTTCCCCTGCTCGACCAGCCGGCGGGCGCGCTCGATGGCGAGCTGCGCGATGCGCGTGTGCGACTTCACGTCGAGGTCATTCGAGCTGGCGAAGACTTCAGCGCCCAGGACGCTGCGTTTGATGTCGGTCACTTCTTCCGGACGCTCATCGATGAGCAGAAACATCAGGTGGATATCCGGATGATTCTTTTTCACTGCATCGGCCATATGCAGGAGGAAGGTCGTCTTGCCGGTGCGCGGCGGGGCGACGACGAGCGCACGCTGGCCGCGGCCAATCGGGCACATCAAGTCGACGATGCGGGTCGTAAAACGATCCGGCGTGGTCTCGAGCGTGATGCGCGGCTCGGGGCTGATGACGGTGAGCTCATCGAAGGCCGGGAGATTGCGCACTTGTTCGGCGGGATCGCCATTGATGGTCAATAGCTTGTGCAACTGCGCACCGCGGGAGCCACGGCGGACAATGCCGCGCAGCATCTGGCCATCGCGCAGGTGGAAATGCTTCACGATTTCCGGGGTGACGAAAATATCGTTCGGCGTCTGGGCAAAGTTGCGTTTGGCGTCGCGGAGGAAGCCGAAGCCTTTGCCGGAAATTTCGATGATGCCTTCGCCTTCCGCGAGTTCCTCGGGCTTGGGCTCGCCTTCGAGCGCGGCTGGGGCGCCGACGAGTTCGGACGGGAGCGCATCTCCACCGCCGAGCGAGGAGGGCAAATCGCCGGACGCCTGCTGATGACGGCGGTCACCGCGGTCGCCTCGATCACCCCGGTCGTTGCGGTCATGGCGATCTCCGCGATCCCCCCGTTCCGGACGCTCGGGGCGTTCCGGGCGGGGCGGACGTTCGCCCCGGGGCTGACGCTGCGGAGCAGCGGTCGCGGCCGCGATTTGCTCGAGCAATTCCTTGGGTAATTCATCCTGCGAATCGATGGCGACGCCGACTTGTTTGCCTTCGGCTTCGAGCTGCTTCGCGACGGTGCGCGGAATGTAGACGGGATATTTGCGCGCGACGGGCGCCGCCGGAGCCGCGGGAGTTTCGGCGGCCGGAGCGGGAGCAGCCGCTGCGGGAGCAGGCTGAGGCGCGGGCGCAGGGGTGGTTTCCGGAGCCGTCCGAGCGCGGGGGCTCCACTCGGTGACGTGGTTTTCCACCGGTGCAGTGGCGGAAGTTTCTTCGCTGCGGGGCGCAGCTTTTTTGCGGGAGGTGGCTGCCTTCTTTTTTGGAGCAGGAGCAGGAGCCGGGGCGGGAGCGGCCACCACTGGAGCGGGTTCCACCGGAACGGAAACAGGAGCTGGCGTAGCGGCCGCCGCTTTGGCCTTGGCCGTCGCTTTGGCTTTCGGTGCCTTTTCGGAGGGTGGCTGGGAAGTCGCGGGAGCTTCGACCGTGCTGACCGCCGCGGTTTCCGCGGTTTCAGCCGGAGCCGCGGCTTTCTTGGCGCGCGATTTGGCCGGCGTCGCGGTGCGTCGCTTGGCGGTCTTTTTCGGTGCTTCGGATCCAGGAAGATCGAGCAGCGGTTGTTCTGCGGATTCGGTCATAACAAAAATAGAAAATAGGGACGATGGAGCGGTCCGCCGGGCGGATAGCTAAGAAGAAAAAGGGACAGCGGATGCTGTGGGGGACAGCCTCCGGGGATGAGCCGGAAATCTTCGCCGGGATTCGCTCGGGCACCTGGCTGTTCGCTTCAAGGTGCCGGCTATCGTCGTGTGGTTGGCGAACTCTCCGCCGGGCGGGATGACCGGCCCGATGGCTAGCTCGTCGCTGAGTTAAACGGTCGTTTTGGGGATGTAGGTGAGTTTCGGAAAATCGGTGCCTTCGCTGAGGTTCGAAAACGCCTGGCAGGCCGCAGAAAGGCGTTTGGTGACCACAGTCGATGCAATGAGGCGATGCTCATGGCCCTCATGGCCATAGGCGGCATTTGCGGCTCCGGCATTGAGAGCAAGCTCGAGCATAGCGTCGTCGTCGACGGCCGCTCGCAGAACCGTAATCTGCCCCTTGCGCAAAGAACCATACGCGAAACGCGTGGCGGAAGCAAGACTCCCGTAAAGAACGAAAAAAGCGGATTCGACCGAGGTCTCCATACTCACCTCACGATCAGGGCCTGGCCTGACCGATGATTTTTCCAAGTAATTCACCCGCACAGAGGCGGTTCCACCGATTGGGGACTCGGAGGAGGAGCTTTCGCCGGCTGGTTGGCTGCCGGGGCCACAAAACGTGGCTGAAATCGAATTATCTTGGGACCATCTGGAACGAACTTCCATGGTCGGATGTAAAAAGGGGATGAGTAGGATTCGGTTGGAAAGCGCGAAGCCGAGTCGGGCGGGTGGCAACGGTGTGGTTTGGTGCGGGAAACTGCCCGGGTCTGCGGCACCTACCGGTTGCGCAAGCTGCGTGGGGAGAATCTTGCTAGGCCCCGCACCTTCCGTCAACCGCTATTTTTCAGGGGATTTTTACAATTTGGATAGGTTCGCCAGACCAAATCCAGCCGCTGCGGCGTTTATTTTACGCCGGGGTCCAGATAGTTTTCGCACACAAAAATCCGCAGCTGGCGCAACGGAGCGCCGCGGCGGTTTTGGTCGAGGCACGCGATCATTTCCCAGCGGGCAAACCCTGCTTTGATCGACGATGGCACCTTGTCCTCCGCGCGATCGGTGATGTAGAGCGCAGTGTGGCCTTTGAACGGATTGTAGCCCTGTTCTTCGGTGTAAATCGTGTCTTCGCGTTGATAGCCGGCCGGGAAATCGATGAGCTGATCGTAGCGCGGCCAGAACGAGAACTGGTCTTCGAAGTACGGCTGCGCGGGAATGTAAATCGGCGGATGTTGCGGACCCGCGACCCGCTTTTCTTTCATATAAAAAGCCAGGCTCGCCGCGACTTCGTGTTCGTTGGCGATGAGGAATACGGGCGCGTCGTGGGCATCCTCAAAGCGATCGCGGAACCGCTCGATTTCCGCGGCGGCACTTTCCCAGCCGCGCATGCGGGAGGAAGGATCGCGCGAATACGGCCAGGGCACGCCGATCGTGCGCAGGATGTCGCTGTTGAGCGTGACGAGCGAAACCGCGCCGCTGGTGGTCAGCGCGGCGACGGCAAAGATGCGGAGGCCGCGCGATTGGGCCGCGCGTTCGTGCCACAGCGCGACGGTGAGCAGGGCGAGTGAAACCGAAGCCGGCGCGGTCCAGTTCGCTTCACCGGCTTGTTTCAGCGAGAGCCAGAGATAGAGCGCAAACAGCGGTAGCGTGAAGGCGAGGAGATAGCGGACCTTGAACGAATGCCGGGCTTTCGGAAAAGCCCACACCACCGCGGTGACCATGCCGGCAAAGACCAGCGGCGAATACACACCGAAGTGCAGGCCGATGAATTTGCCGAGTTCCGCAAAATTCAGGCTGAAGGGCTTTTGCAGTCCGCCGCGCGCTTTGAGGTGGTCGAGGGTGACCCACTCGTGCTGGGCATTCCAGATGAGCACCGGCGTGCAGCAGAGGAGGAAGACGCCAAGCAGCGAATATAAGCCCGGCCGCTTGAATTCAGCGCGGTATTTCGGCGTCAGCGCGAGCAGCAGCGCAATGGAAAGCAGCTGCATCGCATTGGTGTATTTCGACAGAAAGCCGAGCCCGATGAGCAATCCGGTCGCCGGCCACCACCAGGAGAAAGAGGGGCTTTCCTCCAGTGCCCGCCACCACGTGGCGAGAGCCGCCGTCCAGAAAAAGATCGAGAGTGGATCGATGGTCATGACCAAACCACCCGCGGTGAAAATCGGCATTACATTGATCAGCACGACCAGCCAGGCGCCGACCGATTCACTGTAAAGGCGGCGCGCGAGGCGGAACAGGATCAGCGAGGTGCCCAGCGCGAGGATGGGGCTGAAAAAGCGCAGGCCAAACTCGCTGACCCCAAAGAGGTGCGTCGACAGCCACATGGTGGTGGCCACGCCGGGCCCCTTCGAAAAGAAGCTCCAATCCATCCGCTCGCTCCACATGAAGTAGTAGGCTTCATCCGGAAAGAGTCCGAACTGGCCGATCAACACCAGCCGCAACGCGGTGATGACTCCGAGGAAAAAGAGAACGAAACGGCGTGGGGTCATCGAAGAAAAAAGGACGGTTTAGAACGCGCGGGCCGAGTGGCTACGCGGCGAAAAGCGCGGGGTGTTGAGCGTGGAGTGCGGGGAACCAGGTGGCGGCGCGTTTGCGCCAGAGCAGTTCGACCAACGCCAGGACAAAGAGGGTCGACGCGGCCCCCAAAAACCACGAGGTGACGACGTCGCTGGGCCAGTGCGAGCCCGTGTAAATGCGCGAGTAGCTGACCAGGATGGGCAGGATCAGCACCCAGACCCCGCGGCGCCCGTAGAAAGCCAGCGCGGTTAGCGCCACGGCGAGAGTATTCATCGTGTGAGAGGAGGGGAAGGAGCGGCCTTCCACGTCTTCCAGCGAGCTGCGGGAAAATTTCACCTGCACCGGTTTGAAAAGCCCCAGCAGGCGCGGGGAAGCTTTGGCCAGATCCACGATCCGCACGTCGTTGTGGCTCTGGTGCGGGCGGGGGCGGTCGATGGTTCGTTTCAGGGTGCGGGCGACGAGGCCGTCGTTCACTCCCACGGCCAGGACGGCGGTCGCGATAAAGGCCCGGAGCCGGAAATCGCCGCGCCAGAGGAGCAGCAGGACCAGCAGCGCGAGCACGGGCGCCCAGGCACCAAAACTCGACGCCGCCGCCATCAGGCGGTCGAGCGCGGGATTCGTCCATTCGCGGTTAATGAGTAGAAGGAGCTTTTCGTCCATCCAGTTTGCGGGAAAGTACGAAGCTTTCCTGCCCATGCTCCCGCTTGTCCAGCCGCGATGCGGCCTTCTCCTCGCTCTTCTCGGTCTCGCCCTCACCCCGCTTCAGGCGGAGGAAAAACCGCCGGCCCAGGAAATCCTGCGTACCGTCCGCCTCGCGCAGGCCGCCGAAAACCGTTCCCTGACCGGCCAGCTCCGGACTGGGCCGCAGAAGGTGCCGTTCACGCTCACGATGAAAGATGGGGCCGTCCGCTGGGATTTCCCGAACCCGCCCCAGGCCTTCGTCCTGAAACTGGGGGAAAAAGGCTCCACGCTGGAAGAGGTGAGCCCGGACGGAAAAGGCGGCAAGGTCGCGGCGGCGCGCTTCGATGAAGCGGTGCGCGGCAGCGATATCACCTTCGAAGACCTTTCCCTGCGGTTCCTCTACTGGCCGGACGCCACCGTGGAGGGCGATCAGACGATCATGCTCACGAGCTGCTGGCAGGTGCTGGTGACCCCGCCGAATGCTGCGGCCAGCACCTACTCCAAGGTCCGGGTCTGGGTGGCGAAAGAAAATGGCGCGCTGCTGAAGTGCGAAGCCTTTGGCCGGGATGGGAAACTGGCGCGTACTTTCCGGGTCGTGAGCGGCCAGAAAACCGGCGAAGGCCTCTGGATTTTGAAGCAGATGCGGATCGAATCCGCATCGCCCCGCCCGGGCGGTGACCGGACTCCGAGTTACCTGGAGATCGACCCCGTGAAGTAGGCGGAAAGTCGTCAAAACCTTGCATTGGGCGCAGCCCAGTATTACAGGCTCCCTATGGCCGACGACCCACAGCCAGAGAAGATTTGGGACGAACACGACTGGGAGCGTTTTCTCCAGCAGCAGGATCGCAAGACCGAGCGCTACATGGAGTTGCTCGAGAAGTATATCGACCACCCGGATCGAGACCAGATTATCGCCCGTGAAATGGGCTGGACGCACCTCTTAAACGAGGACGGTGAACGCTGGGCGGAAGAAGTGGAGGAAATGTTCGAAGAAGAGATGAGTGATTCTCTTCCCGGCGAGGATGACGACGAAGACGAGGAAGAAGCCGACATGGACGAGGAGGAGGACTACGAAGTCCATCCTCTCTATCAGGCCGCTTTTGCCCTCACCGTGTGGCTCGACCAGCTTTTCGACGAACGCGAGGACCTGCAGAACCACCCTGCGGCCGTGAAACTTTCCACCCAGGCGGCCATTTGCAGCGCGAAACTCGCGGCGGCCCTGAGTGATGACGACATCGACGAGATCGGGATGACCATCGCGTACCTGAAACGGGCGCTGAAGGCGATCACGACCGCCATGGACGCCGCCCTGCACCTCCGCCGCGACGTCCCCTTGGGTGAAGAACGCTACGGCGTCCTCAACCAACGCCTTTTCCAGATCCGCGACGCCATCATCGACCTGATGGGCGCCTACCGCGCCGAATTCCGCCGCCGCTACGGGATGTTTTAGGTTTCGAAATGCTTTGTGCGGCGAAACCGACGCCTCTCGCCGTCGGTCTAAACTTCGGTTGCAGCCTCCGCCGGGTTATGCTGACGATATACGCACCAATCTGGGGACCCTGCCGGTTTGGGGGGGGCTTTCGCGAGAATTCAATGGTAGCCGAGGAAGTCTAAAATGTCGTTCTCAAAAACGGTGGCTGAATCTGCGATATCCAGAATGGTGGATTTGAAAAGTTTTGTCTGCGGCAGCGGGTAAGGACCGTACCCGCCGGTTCCTTGGAAGGCATTGTCTAGGTGAATGAAAAAATTCGCGTTTGGTGACGCACCTCCATTATGGATTCCGTAAACTTTCCCGCGATAGAAGGAGGTTGAAGAGATGTAGTCGAGAGTCGAGGCACGGTCCTCTATGTAGGATAGCCTTGGGCCGTCCCCGTCCGGTTGGTAGCCGTTGGGATCCATGCCGGACCCGATCGTAGTTTCGTCAATGAAGCTTAGTACAATGCAGCTACTTGGTTTAGGAGATGGAGGGCTTGGATAGTTCAACCCATGCCATTCCAGCCATCGTTCGTCACTGATATCGACGATGGAAATGTGGGAGTTGGCATTTGCAGCAGTACCGTAGACGCGAGTTGTTAATCGGGACTTTACCCCATTGAGGGCGCTTACGAGGGTTGGCCTAATGGAAGTCATGCTGGAACTACTGTCCACCACAAGAAATATCATAGTATCTCTGGAGAATCGTCCGAACCAGATTGCGACCTCGTCAAAATTTGTCGGATCTGACACGCTGTGTAGACGGAATATATAGGTGCCGGGTTCGGAAACCGAAACGAGTGTATGTGGATCCGACTCATCTGCAAACATAGCGGTAGCGGCGCTTCCATTAGATAAAGTGGGCCCTTCTTTAAGTTCCCAAACCACTTGCGGGGTAGGGGCTCCGAAGCCGGCGACAGGAGCGCCGCTCAGGTAGGTGCTAAGCACACCTGGTTCGGGGATGACGACATCTTGATCTGGACCTGCAAAGATAAACAAAGAACCTTGTCCCGAAATCCAGCGAGTATTTAGCGAGGTAAGAACAAGATTTCTTTCGGCTGAGGTTAAGCATCTATCGTAAACAACTATTTCGGCAAGATCTCCGTTGAGGTATGGACTCCCGTCGTTGGGTCCGCAGCCAAGTGATCCAGTCATAGAGCCCATTGACCGGGTGGCGTTTGAAAGAGTCCCCAACAAGGTGCCATTGCGGTAAATGGATGCGGTGCCCGCCGGATCAACCGAGAACTCGTACAAATTATATCCGTTGCCGACGGCCTTTTCTGCAGTGAGGACTTTATCGCCGATCTGGCTCCGAAGCGTGAGGAGGTTTTCACCAGCCGTGCTGGCGAAGCCCAAGCGCAAGTAGGATGAAATTAATATGCCCGAGTTGTAATAAAATGAAATTAGGTCGCCATCCGTGGTGTTGGTTGGCCTCGCGACGGCAAAAATATGGCTGGCCAAACTGTTGCTAAAGGTGCCATTCAGTTTTAGCCGCGATCCACCTTGAAAGTGGGCAATTGGGCGCCCATTGAGAGCATTGGCAACAAGGTTCGGGCCTGACGCCGAGCCGGGTGGGACTGCTGAGATGGCGAACCCATTCGAATCGGTCCAGCTGGTTAGCGGTCCAGAAAAAGGGGTTGTATTCCGATCGGCCCGTAGGCGCATTCGCAGACTGGATACGGGAATGTCGGAAGTACGGGCGGTGAAAGTTTGTTGAGTGCCGTTTGCCGATGCCGAGACGGTCACGATATCGGCGTCTGCGCCGAGAAGTTTGCAGCTGATTTGAGCAATCCCAACGGAATCAGTTCGTGCCGTTATCGACTGGCCGGAAACTAGACCATCGGTGGTCTTTAGTTCAGCGGTTCCTGATGTGATGGTAAAGACGACGGGAACTAGAGGAAAATTGCTATTGTCTGGTTTTTTTACGACAACCGTGAGGTTGTTTGGGAGAGCCGAACCCGTCATACCAAATTGATTGTCACCACTTTGCTTTGTCAAAGTGGGAGTTAATCCATTGTAGGCATCTGCCGGGACGGTGTCAGCTGTGTCCGGCACCCCGTCTCCATCGCTGTCTGAGGAATTGGGGTTGGTGCCTAGTGCTTGTTCTTGTATATTGGTAATTCCATCGCCATCGGAGTCTGCCCCTCCGTCAGTTGCTTGGATATTGACGAAGTATTGCTTCTCCCAAGAGTCTAGGAGGCCATCGTAGTCTTCATCATCCTGAGGCGAGTTCGAGAGATTGATGGCCATCTGGGAAAAATTGGGCCGCCAGACACCGGATGTTTGAGGATAGGTATTGCCCCAGGCCCATAGTGACCCATCGGAGCTTTTGACGCCGAACATAGTCGTCGGGTATTCGCCAGCCCCCCTCACTCCGCTTCCCGTCACATAGCTCAGGCCGGTTATTGGGCCTCCAACGGTTGGGGGGGTGTAACTATTGATTGTAGACCCGTCACCCAGTTGGCCCCAGCGATTATCGCCCCAAGCTCGTAGAGTCCCCCCATCGTAAATGAACGCTGTTGTGGGGGATATTCCTATATTTGTCGCCGAAGTTGATGAAACTGCAGGGATAGTGATGAGGGTGGGTGCGCCTCCGATTGTGCTGCCTGTGCCAAGCTGTCCGAATTCATTTGGTCCACTTCCCCAACGGATAATTGAGCCAGTGGTTAGTCTAGCGAAATTTATGTAGGGGCCGTACGCTGTGACGCCAGAAACGCCCGATATATCGCTTCCGGTAGAATCTTGAATGTTGGTGTTTGCGTAAAGAAAATTGCCAGTTCCGCCTGTCGGTAAAATATAATTCTTTAAGCCGGTTGCTCGCAATTTTCCTGCGCTCGTGAGATAAAATGTATGTGCGTAAGCTGGGGCCACATCGATTACGCTGCTCAATGCGGTGGTTGAAGAAATTTTTACATCTCCTGGAGTAGATCTATCGGTTGTCATGTTCCCGCTTCCGAGTACGCCCTCGGAATTGGACCCCCAGGACTTTACTGTGCCAGTTGTTAAAAGGCAGTAGATGGAGCTGTCGGTGGAAAAGACTTTTGAAGCGGTCGTGATGCCGTTGATAGCGGACGGAATCCACTGTGGGTCGTTATTTCCTTTTCCCATACCGGCTGGTGCGACGGCTTGACCCCAAACATAGACTTGCCCGTTTGATGTGGACATCACTAGGAAATCACGTCCTTGGGCGATATCTGCTACTGTAACAGATGTCGAAAATTCCAGCTTTGTGGGGATGGGGGTCAAATGATCTTTAACGAGGCTGGACTGGAGATCGGTAGGGCCCCAAATGTAAACCTCCCCATTGGTGAGCAGCGCGGCGGAAAAGCTTTCTCTGCTCACGACCTTTTTTACGGGAACCGATGTGGGGAGTGACACACGAATAGGAGAAGTTCTCGACGTATGACTCCCATTGCCTAGGTCTCCCCAAAGATTCGTCCCTCTACCTACAACAGTTCCGTCGCTCTTCCTGAAAAGCAGAGCGAAGCGATTTAGTAGGGTATTGGGATAAGCTGACCCACCCGCGAGTTCGGTGACGCCGGTTGGAGTGGGAAGCATCAGCTCGAGCTGTTCGCTGTAGCCGCTGCGGGCACGCTCGGGATTCATTTGGTAAATTGCGCCATTGGATCCGAGGAAAAATGCGTCCGGCGTATTGGCGGGGTCCTTGATGCCATAGCGAGTCACTCGAGTGAGGTTCATCCCTGCGCTGCCGGGCAAAGCGTACGTAGTGGACCAATATGCAGAGGCTAAGATGGCACTTCCATCTGCAAGTACCGCAACGCAGGGATCACCCGTACCTGATGAGGCGTTTGCAGCCACATCGATTGCGTTGGTAACGGGCGCGACAAGATTGGGGGGAGGGCCGGAATTTGCAGATATACCCTGCAGTGTGTAGATAGTACCGCTCGCAGTGAGGACCGCGTGTTCTCCGGTCGTGTCGCAAGGCGCTATCTTAACAGCATTGGTGAGGGAGGGTATAATTTGAAAGGATGGCGGAATTGGGTAGGTGCCCCAGGGAAAAGTACCCCACGCCCAGACAGCACCGTCGGAACTGCGAATCGCAAAGCTTATGCCCCGTCCGGCCGCAATCCCTTTGGCGCCAGCAACCGCACTTGCAATTCCAGGGGTCCATGGTGTTGTTGTGGTGCGGGCCAGTTGGCTTTCCACATTGCGTCCCCAAGTATAGACGGTTCCATCACTAGCCAATGCAAGGCTGTGGCCATCTCCGGCAGCGACCGAGACGATGTTGGTGAGGCCCGGCACCAAGAGTGGTGAGTCGGAGAGGGGTAGGAGAGACGGATCGACTCCGAGTTGACCGTCGGAATTTGATCCGCAGGCCCAGACCGTGCCATCGGCCTTGATGACGAGACTGTGGTGGCCGCTGGTCGAGATCGTGGAGCGATAGCTGGCTGCATCGAGGACCGCCAAGACACGGGTGCCTCCCATCAGGCAGAGGAGAAAGGGGAGGATAAAGATGCGAAGGCAAGATTGAGCGCGACGCCAGACAGTGGATAGGGACATACCTTGATACGAGTTTTACGGGTGCCGGGGCCGCGGACAGAAAGCGAGGCCTGCGGCTGTGTCAAGGGGGGCGTAAAATTGAATTTCGAGATTCGTTGCCGCGAAGGCAAATGTTGGGGCCATCGACCTAGTCGGAGGGCTGCGGGAGACGAATCTCTGAGCCCGAGGTCTCAACTGAAGGATCTCCCGACAAGTTTCGCCAAGCGGATTCACATGATGAAGTGTGTTGCGCTCTACTTTTGGCTTCCACATCACCCCTCCAAAAAAAGAAAAGAGCCGGACCGAAGTCCGGCTCTCTCTTTGCAATTCGGATGAACTAACTACGCAACTTAGATCCCGCGGGAATCGGTTTCGGGGTCGGTAATGAAGCTGAGGTTGGCCGGCAGAGTGTAATCGAGCGTTCCGTCTTCGAACGCCACTTCCACGGCCTTGCCCTTGTAGGTGCCACCACCCGCGCCATTGACGCCAGTCAACGCTGCGGTCACGTCGGTGCCGGTGGCGCTGGCCGCCAGGGTCTTGCCGAGAATCTTAACCACCGTGGCGGCGGTCGCCGTAGCGTCTCCACCAAAAGCGTTGAGCAACGCGGTGCGGAAGGCCGCATCGCCGGCGCCGATGGCCGACTGGCGAAGCGTCAGAATCACACTGCCGACAACGTCCGCGATGACTTCGTTTTTGAAGTTGCTTTTGTCGGTGCCGACCTTGCCCGTGAGGTCGTTGTAGAATTTGCTGCCCGCCGCCGCGTAGATCGTCTTGATGTAGTTGACGAGGGTCGTGACGGCCGATTTAGCGGCAGCCGCTTGTTTCGAAGCAGACAAGCTGCTGTTGTTCGTGGTGAACTGAGCCGTTTTCAGGAGGCTGCCCACCAAGACCGCGGCCACTTCGCCGATTTCGTCAGCGCGATTGGTGCGACCGTTGACCACGGTGGAGAGAACGCTAGCGCTCGTCCCGGTGTTTCTCTGGCTCGTAGGACGGCTGGTGATACCTGCGATGAGGCTCTTGGCGAGGGTCGAAACAGTGCTCGTTTTAAGCACCCCCGTCTCGATCTTCTTGCCGAAGACGCCCGCCTGAAGGGTCACGTTTTCCGTGTCGGCCACGAGGCTGACACCGGTCGCGAGCTTCGCCGCGTTTTTCACCGTCGCGAGGGCGACCGGGGAGCCGGTCACCTTCTTGGTTGCCGAGCTGTAGGTGGCGTCGGCGAAAAGCTTGCCAACGATATCTGCACCTTCATCACCACGGGCGGCGGAGGAGCCGATCGCGATGTTGACGAGATTCTTCTGCTTCACATCGGCAGTCGCGACGGTGAAGGCAAAGTCATCGCCCACACCCGGGGTCACATTAGAGGCGATACCGAAAGCGATTTCCTTCGAGGAGGGCGCCAGCTTGCTATTGAGCAATGCAGCGTTGGCCAGAGCAGCCTGGGTGGTGGCGGTGCCCGCGAGCTTCGAGGAGTAGCCGGCGATGAGCTGGCCGACCGCGCTCTTGGACTTGGTCGCGTAGCTGGCAGCGGCGAAGATTTCCGCTTGCTGCGCAGTTCCCGTCCCTGTCGAAAGCACTTCGGCGAAATCGGCGAGGTTCAGAGTGGTGGCGCCGGTGCTGGTGGCCGCGGTGACGGCCGCAGTCCCGAGGAAAGAGCTGAAGACCGTGGGCTTGGCCGGATTGATGACGGTCAGCGGAAGACTGTTGGTTTCCTTGTTGGCGCGGATCGCGACACCGAGCGCCTGGCCCAACGAGGGGCTGGTTCCCGGGAGCGGGTTGCTCTTGAGCGCTTCTCCGAGAATCACCGCAGGCTTCAGCTTCTTATTGGCGGGATCCTTGATCGCCGCGATGACAGCCGCCGCCACTTGGTCCCAAGTGGAGGTAGCGATGTTGGTAGACGCCAGTTTCGCGTTGATGGCCGCGATTTCTTTGGCGCCCGCGTGGGCTTGGGGCGCGGAAAAGACCCCAAAAGTCAGGGTCGCCGCTACAATCGAACTGCGGAGTATTGCCGATTTCATGTACCGAATTGCAGATGGTTGGTTAGTAGTTGCGTGAGTCTGGGTCTGCTCGTGGAGGATTGCCGTACTGGAACAGCCCAGCAAGGCGATTTTTAGAAAATATTTATTACGGAGCTGTTACTGAGGGAGGTGGGGTTCCCGGGGGGCGTCCAAAAAGCCGGGGTCCACGATTTTCCGCATATTTTCAGAGGAGAGCTGGGTCGCCCGGGCGAAGGATTCGTGGGCTTCATCCGTCCGGCCGACGCGGAAGAGGTGCTGGGCATAGTAGGCATGCAGGACGCCAAGGTTCGGATCGTGTTCGAGGGCAAGCCGGTAGGTTTTGCCGGCTTCGGCAAACTGGCCGAGTTCGTCGAGCGCTTGAGCCAGGCGGACGAGGACATGCTCGTCGTAGGGGAAAATGGCCAACGAACGCCGGTAGGCGTCCACGGCGGCCTGCATATGGGGCAGGCGTTCGGCGGTCGTTACCGCGCTCAAACCCTGTGCGCGCCGGGCTTCTCCGAGGTGGAACCAGAATTCCGGATTGCGGGTGCCGTGGGCGATGGCGTGTTGCGCGTAGTAGAGCGAATCGTTGAGCCGGCGGTCGCGCAGGGCGACGCGGGCTCTTTCGTACCAGCGCTCGGCCGGGTATTTGGAGAAGCCGACGAGGAGCATCCAGATGCCCAGGGCGGGCAGGGCCAGCCGGAAAAGCGGTTCCAGCCGGGTCGGAGTGGGTTTGTCGTCGGCCCGCGGACTGGCCAGGATGCCGAAAATGAAGGCAAAAATCAGCGCATTGCCCGGGATGTGGAGGTTAAAATCCACGACCGAATGGGCCAGATAGGCCGCCACGGCGCTGAGCGCACCGATCACGAGAGCGAGATCGTCGCTTTGGGCGGGTTGATAATAATCCAAGTCGCCCAAATCCCGACGCAAAATGGAGGTAAACCGGCGCCAGCCATGGCCGAGGTGGACGAGCAAAAAGATTCCCATGCCCACGGCTCCGACGATCCCATATTCGGCGGTGATCTCGAGGTAATCGCTATGGGCGTGGATCGGGTCGGACTGGATTTGCGGGCGGCGGAAATGCCGCCCGTAATAGAGGTGCGTACCCGCGCCGGTACCGAAGGTCGGCGAAACCCGGATCTGATCGAGCGCCGCCTGCCAGTTATAAATGCGGATGTCGTGCCCCGGTTTGTCCTTACCCTCTTTGGTTCCATCGCTCAGGATCACGGACATGATCCGCAGATCCTGATTCGCGAGGGTATCCAGGCGCTTTTGCAGTCCTGGGCTGCGCAGCATCAAAGCCACCCCGCCGACCAGGACTACCGAGGTGATCGCGGCGCCGATGATCAGCACTTTCATGAGGCGTTCGGGCCGGGCCTTGCGGACGACGATGAGGCTCAGTACGGCAAACACCGCGACGGAAAACAAGGTGCTCAGGTAAGCGCCGCGGCTGCCGCTGATGGCCACCCCGGCGTAGCACAAGAGCGCGGTGTAGCCGGTGAGGGCGCGGATCCAGCCCGGCCAGCGGCTCCAGCAGGTCACGGCCAGGGCAAAGGCGCCCACGGCTTCCAAAAAGCCGGCGTAATGGATCGAACTAATCAGGGTGCCGCTGGCGCGGAAGCCGTAGTCGCCCCGCAAGAAGCCAAAGGGCATCCAGTTGTCCCCATACCGGAACTGGCGCAGGCCGATGAAAAACTCAAAGACCGCGAGGACCAGCAGAGAAGCGACCCAAGCCAGGCGATACGTCGGTTTGGTTAAAAAGAGCGTGCACAGCCCGTAAACCATCAGGCAGGCGATCATCTGGAAGAAATCCTGCCACCACAGGTAGTCCCAGGGCGACTGGGCGGCCCGGGCCAGCATGTAAGCAAAAAATAGCGCCGTGATGCTTAAACAAACCCCGCTGGGGCGGCTCTTTTCCTCGCGGAAGGAAGCGATGCTCAGGATGCTCGCCACGGCCAAAAGCGCGTAGACGGGCAGGGAGAAGACCAAACGAGTGCCACCAATCTGGCACTGGATCAGGAGGATGCTGACGGCCAACAAGCCGGTGTAGAGGGCGTTCAAGGCAAGGAAGGGCGGCACGCTAGGCCAAGCCGGGAAACTGACAACCGCGGAAATGCCGATTTTGGTGCGGATGGAGCGCGGGCTGCTGCTGATGCCTGAGTCCGGGGAAAACCCTAGATAAAATATTCAGGGTCTTCCTTACCCACAGAGAGCCCCTAAAAAAGCCAGAAAAAACCCGTAACATTTGATTGACTCTGGGTTGCGAGTCGGCACCCTCGCGGCGCCCTCGAACCCTCTTGTTCCCCCAAGACGTTCCTGCCGAGCATCTAACTGTTCGCTATCCTAGACTCCCTCATGCCCCGTATGAATCATCCGCGTCTCCTCGCGCCCTCCCGTTGCGCCATTCTCGCCGCTGGAATTTTCACTCTCCTGAGCCCACGTCCGACTTGGGCCCAGGCTGGACCAGGAGTGGGTGGAAACTACTACCCATCGATCGATTCGCCTGTCGATGGAAGCACTTACCTCACGCTCATCGAGGAGCAGCTCCACCTGCAATATCGCAAGGTCAAGGTTTCTACGACGGCCGGAGTCACGACCTGGAAAATCCAGGTCCCTTCGCTGTATGTGCCGGATTCACAGACCCCGCCGGCGCTGCCGACGTCGGTTCCGGCGGATGATCCGAAGAACGATTATCCGGCCACCGCGGATCACTACATCCTTGCTTCGGATACCGAACTCGCGATCGCGCTGGCTGGGGCCGTGCAGTCGACGCTGGACTCGGCGGATTCGATCGAGATCAAGAAGCAGAAGCTCTTCAGTCTCACCAACGAGATCGGCAAATACAAAAAGGCGTCGGTGGGCAAGGTGGTGAAAAACGCCACCATGAGCATTCTCAACTCGACGTTCGCAAATGAAGCGGACCGCGTGGCCGCGCTGGAGTCTTTCACGAGTGGTGCGGTGCAAGCGGATCCGACAAAAGCCGCTGCGGTGGTCGCGACGATGATCCCCCTGGTCGTTCCGAAAGTCGTCGGCTACAAAAAGGTCGGCACCTCTTACGTCACGAATCCTTCGGCGACGAATACGGCGGGTGGGGTTTTTGCTGCCGTGCCGTCCTTCGCCGATGCGGCCGATGAAATCGTTTCCGAAGCCGTCAAACAAGCCGCAGTCAATGCGGTGGCCATCGTCAATTCCGCGCTTGGTTCGGTCGCTCAGATCGTCGATGTCAGCGGCGGGGCGACCGGCGGCCAGGATCCGGTGGGAAATGGCTCCGCGACCAAAGCGAAGCAGATCATCCAGGGCATCACGGCCGCCGCAGTCAATACCGCCTACGCCAATGGCGCCGGGTATCTCGGCGACGAAGTGGCCGTGGCGATTGGCACGAAAGTCAAAGCCCTCGTTTACACCCACAAGGCTGGGACGAATGTGAAGACGGCGATCGCTACTTCGGCCGATGTGGCGTCGGCGATTTTCGCCTCCACCGCGACGAACCGTCCGAGTTCGCTCAAAGAAATCAGCCTGATTGCGGCCGGTCTGTTCAAAGGATTCCGCGGCTCCCTTTATGAAGCCGATCCGTCCGGCAACATTGTGGGCTCGATCAAAACCGCTTACGGTTACGCCAACGATAGCAACGAAGCGACCTACCTCACCCAGGTGCGCGGTGGATTCCTCGATGCCTCGATCGCCACGCCGAACGACAAGGTGGCCGTCGCGAACGCGGTGCTGGCGCAGATCAATAACACGAACATCAACTACGTCACCGCTCGTCTGACGGGTGCGGCGGCGTCGCTGCCGGCGCTGGTAGCCTACGCTCCCTCGGGCGACACGGGTCTCGGCTCTTTCGTCGGCTCGATCCTGGAAAAAGATTCCGCGCTCGGCGGTCTGAGCAGCGTCTCCGACATTCTGGAAGCCGCCGTCCGGGGCAACCAGGCTTCGGCGGCGACCATCGCCAAGCTCGCGGCAAAATGGAGCGTCGCGACCGGGACCACTGCGGAAACGCATCGCCTCGGCCAGATCGTCCAGGGTGCCGGCCTCGGTCTCACCGGTCAGCCGCTTTACAACACCACTTATGGTGCGGTGATCTCCTCTGTGATCAGCGCCACGCCGCTGCAGAAAGAGACGAAAACCATCACGCGGGTCAACGACGACAACATCAACGGCGCGCTGCTCAAGACGCCGGTGAAGCTGGTCACCCTCAACACCGATTCGCAGAATCGCATCAAGGAAATCGTCAGCTACGCGCTCGCCGGCGCGCAAAACGCCGAAGCAAAGACCGCGGCGCTGCAATCGATCACCAAGGCCGCTTCAAGCGGAGTGACCTATCAATTCTACAAGCCGATCCTCGATGCCGCGATCTCGACCGCGGTCGGGAGCGGCCAGACGCTGGATGTGGTGGATCAATGGCGCGCGGTCGTGACGGTGCTCGCTTCGAAGAAGCTTTCCGCCACGCTGGAGTTTGCCGGCACGTACGATACCTCGAGCAGCCCGACGCACACGAAGCCCACGGGCGATGTCCAATCGCTGCTCCTGAGCATCCCGGCCTACGTCAAGGCTCTGTCGGGTTATTCGGCGTCGAACAACGACGCAGCCATCGATCAAAGCACGGCGCTGATCAACAACCTCCAGCTCGCTCCGAAGGCGATCTTCAACAAATCCTACGAAGCGTTTGCCGGCACCGGCGTGAATAGCGACGCCAGCGGCAATACCCCGCTCGCCTTGATCACCAGCGTTGGCTTGGTCAGCCCGACTTCCGCGACCGTCGCGGCGGCTCTGGCGGTCAAACTCACGAACGTCAGCGACGCGACGATCATCAGCACGGCCAAGGGGACCAGCCCCTCGAATGCAGCGAAGATCAAAATGGCGGTCGATGTCGGCCGTTATGTGAAGACGACGCCGGGCGACATGTTCGACTATCTCGACCAGCAGATTTATCAGAATCCGACGCTGCTCAACGAGATCGTGACTGGTGCCACCATCGTGGCGCCGCAGTATACGCACATCGTGGCCAGCGCCGTCGGCTTCAAGGCGCCCACGAAGGTGGCCTCGGTCGTGGCGCAGTTGTTCAACTACTCGCACATCACCTCCAGCGATGGAGGCCTCGCCCCGCTGGCCGGTTCCTACGACAACCGGGTCGACGCCACCTCGGCGATCACCGCGGCAACGATCAGCGGGATTCTCTCCGCGAAAACCGGTTTAAAGACCGGCAGCAGCGCGGCGGTGGTTGCGGCCAACGAACTCAAGAACGTGAAGGCGGCAGTGACCGCGCTGGTCAAGCAGGTCATCGGGGTGACGGGCAATACGCCGGTCAACAGCATCTATCTGCCGACCTCCAATGCCAATCTCGCCACGACGGGCAATATGAGTTACGTCGATACGGGTGTGGGTGGCGGTGAAGGTACGGACAACTTCCTGCAATCCGATGGCTCGACCCCGACGGTTTCCGGCGGCCATTTGATCGGCGGTTTCACGCGGACCACACAGAAAGGTGAAGCGGGTGTCGTCACCGGCTTCATGACCCAGATCATCAAGTCTTCCGACACCACGCTGCCCAACGGCGCGACCGGCCTCGCCGGGGCGGTGCTCACGGCCGCGGTGACGGTGGTCAAAGCGGACGTGACCAAGATCCTCGCGATCGCCCAGGCGGCGGCGCAAGCGGCGCGCTCGATTTCGGCTGGCTTCTCGGCCACCGGGGAAAGCGACATCGTGACCGCGGTGCTGAATACCTTCCTCAAGAAGGTGGGCTCGAACTTCATCAGCATCGACGATCCGCTCCATCCGAACTACGTCGGTTTCGATACGCTGGCCAACGGCAAACCCAACCCGTACTTCGGCCTCAAGGACAAAGTCACCAACGCGGTTCGTTTCGGTGTCCTCGCCGCGGCGGACAACATCCCCGGCGCGGGTGCCGCGGGCGTGATCAATTACACCGTCAGCTACAACAGCCCGCTGAATAGCCCGGTCACGAACATCATGGATCTCTAAGCGATCCGTTTCTTCGACGCCCCTGCGGTCTCAGTGATTGCAGGGGCGTTTTAGTGTCCACCCTGCCGGGCCTACTTCCCATCCTCCCTTGGTCGCCCCGAGTCCCCAACGTCCCCAGCCCTTTGCGTCGCGCGTGCAAGCGTTGACCGGTTTGGCCGTGGTGATCCTCGCCGGCCTGGCGCTGGTGACGCTGCAGGTGCTCATCGGCGGGGTCAAACTCGTCTACAGCCTGCCGGCGTACGCCGTGCTGGGTCTGGCCGGTTTGGCGACTCTGGGTGGAATTCGGCGCCAGCCGTCCGCTCGTCCGATCGCGGCCTGTCTGGCTACGGCGGCCTTGCTGGGGGGCTACATTTTGTGGCGGAGCTGGAATTCCCCGGTCGATTACCTCGCGCGGACGGATTTCAGCATGATGCTCGGCGCGATCCTGGTGTACGCGCTCACGGCCATTTCCGTGGTCAGTCCCAAGTTTCGGATCGGGCTCCTCTGGAGTGTTTTTGGCGTCGCGGTGGTGCATGCGGTCATCAGCGTGGTGCAGTTCAAGGAAAAGCAGAACTTCATGCTGCTGCCGTGGATTTTCCGGTCGGACTACGGGTATCGCGGCAGCGGTTTTTACATCTGCCCAAATCACCTTGCGGGTTTGCTGGAAATGATCGCGCTGCTGGCCGTCAGCGTGGCGATTTGGGGGCGGGGCCGGCCTTGGGTGCGGATCCTCGCGGGCTGGGTCGCGCTTTCCTCGGTCGTGGGGCTGGCGGTGACCGGCAGCCGCGGTGGGTACCTGAGTTTTGTCTCCGGCCTGGCCGTTCTCGTCCTGCTCACCATCGTGGTCATTCATCAGGTGAAGCGCCGCTGGTTCTGGCGGACGACCTTTTTTGCCCTGCTCGGCTTTAGTCTGGTGGTGGGCGGAGCCGTGGTCGCCATGCGCAAGAGCGCCGATCTGGAACGGCGTCTCGGCCAGGTTTGGGATCCCTCCAATATGCGCCTCTACATGTGGGAGGCGGCCTTGAAGGCCTACGAACTCAATCCCATCACGGGGGTGGGCAGCGGGACCTATCTTTACTACGGGCGCCACTTCCGCTCCCACACGGTACAGAACGACCCGCAGCACGTGCACAATGACTACCTCGAGCTGCTGACCGAATACGGCTGGCTCGGCTGCGCGTTGTTCTCGACGTTCTTTATTGCTCACCTCGCCGCCGGTTTCCTGGGCGTCGTGGGGGTGGTCCGCAGCCGCCTGCGCCCGATGCATGCGACGCGGAGCAATGAATTGGCGCTCCTGGTCGGGACGCTTGCGGCCCTGGCTGCTTTGGCGGTCCACTCCGTCATCGATTTCAATCTCCACATCCCGGCAAATACCCTCTTTTGCGCCTTCCTTTTTGGCCTGCTGGCCAATCCGCGCAGCCCGGTGGGCGAGGAGTTTTTGCACGGGCGGATCGAGGGGCTTTGGCTGCGCCTGGTGCCGCCGGTGGTCGGGGCCGGGCTGGTGGTTTTCGCTGCGCCGCGCATCCGGGGAGAATACTACGGCGAACGGGCGCGCATGGCGTTGCGCGATCAGATGAACCCCGAAGCGGCGCACTATGCCGAGCAGGCCCTGGCGCGGGATCAACGCAACCCGAACTTCTACTACTACCTGGGTGAAGCGAAGCACAACCTGGCGATGCTCGAGCGGGACCCGGAAAAGCAGTACAAACTGCACACGGAAGCCGCCCGTCTCTTTGCCGCCGGCTTGCAGCAGTTTCCCAGCGATTTGCAGCTCCTGCTCAAACTCGGCCGCACGCTGGATAACTTGAAACGCTTCGAGGAAGCGGAAGGCGTCTTCCAACTGGCAGTCAATGCCGACCCGAATTTCTGCAACGTGTATGCCTACTACGGCTTCCACTGCTTCCTGCAGCATCGCCTGATTCGGGCCGAGCGCCTCTATCGCCGCGCGATCGAACTGGGCGACACGACGATTGCTCCGCTCGGTTTGAAAGACATCGTGCTCTACCGTGAGCGCGCGGCTGAAGAAGCGACGGCGGAAAATTATCCGGTCGAGGACCAGCCCGAGGACGAGTTCTGGGTGCCGAAGATTCCGTGAATCGGCGCTCCGGGCTTGCGTCCCGCAGCGATTTTGCGAGGGGAGATGCGCCCATGACGCCGCCTGTCCAATCACCTCTGCCTGCCCCGGAGTTGCTGGCGTTGGCGCGGCGCTATCTGGCCCGTGGGGCGGCCTGGCTGACCTGGGCGTATCTGGGCGGATTGTTCCTGCTCATCCTGTGGCTGGAACACGCGGCTGAGCGGTTCTGGTTTACCGGCATCCTGATCTTTGCGCCCCCGGCGATCCTGTTGCTGCCACTGCTGGTGCTCAGCCCGTTTTGCCTCCTGGTCCGGCCACGGCTGCTCCTGTGGCACGTGCTGGCCGTGGTCATGGTGTTGTTTGGGTTCATGACTTTTCACTGGGGGAGCCGGCCTGCGGCGAAGCCGGGGGAGATCACCGTGGTCACCCACAATGCCGGGCAGAATTCCCGGCCGCAGTTCGACGCGTTCCTGAAAGCCACGGATCCGGATCTCATCGTGCTGCAGGATGCCGGCGGCCGCGGCGCGGACTTGAGCCGGAAAAATCCGAAGCGTTACGTGAGTGGGAAGGGGGAGTTCCTGCTGCTGAGCCGCTTTCCGGTCTTGAACGCGGAGCCGGTCCAGGCGGCCCGCTGGTATGGGCGTCCGGTGGCGATGCGCTTTGAACTGGCCTGCCAGAATCGGCCTCTCATCCTCTACAGCGTGCACCTGCCCACCCCACGCCAGCAGCTCAATCGTTATCTCAGCGGCCGGGCGATCGCGCGGATGTTTTTGGACGACGACACCGCCGCGCATCCGCAGACCGACTACAAATCGTGGACGGCAGCCCGCGAAAAACTCGCGCAGGACCTGGCGGACGTGCTGAGCAAAGAGACGCTGCCCTTTCTGGTTTGTGGCGATTTTAATACGCCGGACCACGGAGTCATCTATCGGACCGTCAGCCGCCAGTTGCAGGATGCGCACCGGGCCGGCGGGCGTGGCTGGGGCTTCACGTTTCCCGGCGCGACGCACAATCCGCTGAGCCTCGGTGGTCCTTGGTTGCGGATCGATTATGCCTTTGCCGGGCGTGGATGGAAACCGGTGTATTGTCAGCCCGAGCCTGGACGGCGGTCCCAACACTGCGCCGTCCTTGCCCGCTTCGCCCCCGTTACCGAATGAATCCCCGCCTCCGTACCGCGATCATCGCGGCCATCGTTTTTGTCGTCTGTTTCGACCTCGCCTGGTTCTGGCAACACCACCTCGGGGCGCACTCCAGTGAACTCGGTGGCCATCCCGACGAAGCCGCGCACTACGTCACGGGTTTGATGGTGCACGACTACGTGGAGGCGGGTTTTCCCGGCTCGCCCATGGGTTTTGCCAAGACCTACTACGATCACTACCCGAAGATCGGTCTCGGTATCTGGCCGCCGGTTTTTTACGCCGTGCAGACGGCTTGGACGCTGGTGCTCGGCACGCAGCGTGGAGTGCTGCTTTGGCTGATGGCGGTGCTGGCGGCGGTGCTGGCCGTGCAGGTTTTTCGCGCACTCGCTTCGCTCTATGGCGCTGGCCTGGCGGTGTTAGGGGCGCTGGCTACGGTATGCCTGCCCCTGGCCGTCGAGTACTACAGCATGGTCATGGCGGAAACGCTTTGTGCCGTGCTGATGTTTGGGGCCGTGGTCGCGTGGGGTCGCTTTCTCGATGAAGAGCGGGGGCGCGATGCGATCCTTTTTGGCCTGCTGGCGGGTCTGGCCATCATGACCAAGGGCACCGGTCTCGCGTTGGCCTTGGCGGCCCCGCTGGCCTTGGCCATGGCGCGTCGCTGGAAGCTCCTGCTTCGTCCCGCGGTCTGGGGGGCGGTCCTGCTGGTGGGGATCATCGCCGGGCCGTGGACCTGGCTTTTCCGCAATCTCGGGCGGGAAAAGGGCGGTTGGCTGGAGGCGAGCCCCTCCTGGCATTTCAGCGCGGAAGCCGCTCCGTACTACCTGGGCAAACTGGGCTTGGCGCTGGGTTCTCTATGTGATCACGATCATCCGATCATCCTGGGCCCCCTGCTGCTGCTCGCGGTAGTTGGAGCCTTCGCGCGGATCTTTCGCCCCGGCCCGCAGCGGGGGCTCTGGGCCTCGACCGGGGGATTAATCCTTGGGGTTCTGATTTTCCAAGCCGTGCTCCCCGTCGGCCTCGAAGCACGGCACCTCATCTCGATCCTGCCTGCCGCCATCCTCTTCGCCGTGTCCGGCTTCGAAACGTTCCGCCGCTGGCTGCGGCATCGGCAAAAACGTCCTGATGGCCCAGCCAACGCCTTCGAAGTGGCCCTGGCTGCTCTCATTCTGGCCGTTGGCGTTTTCCTCGCCCATCGCGTTGACCCGCTGGAACCGAAGAATTGTTCCGGGTTTGCCGCACTTGCCGCCGCCGTCCTCGAAGATCCCGAAGCACGCAACAAATCCGTCCTCATCGCCTCCGACGCCACGGGTGAAGGCATGTTCATCAGCGAATACGCCATGCGTGATCAGAATCGCCCGGGAGGCACGGTAAAACGCGCCAGCAAAGAGACCGCCAGCATGGATTGGGCGGGCCGCGGTGTGCGCCTGCGCTTTGCGAGCGATGAAGAACTCATCGCCTGGATCCAAGCAGCCAAAATCGGCTGCATCATTACCGATACCTCCATGCCGGAGGAAAAACGGGGCCCGCATCACGACCAGCTCATTCACCTTTGTGAAGAACACAGCGATGCGTTCTGGCCAGCCGCCGCTTCACCCATTATACGCGCCGGGCAGTCTCTGCCCAAAACGGCCCGGCTGTACCTTGTTCGCCCCGGCACTCCCTGATTTCGCCACCCAGCGGAACATTATTAAGTCCCTTCGTGCCATGCCCTTAGCTCGACCCAAATTCTCCAAACTCAGCATCCTGATCGCCGCCTATAACGAGGAGGAAAGCCTTCGCTCCTGCCTCGAAGGTGTCCTGGCCGTACCCCTCCCGGGCGGCCTGAGCCGCGAAGTCGTCATCGTGGACGATGGCTCACGTGATCGCACTTGGGCGATCATGCAGCAGCTGGCCGCGGAAAACCCCGAAATCGTCCGCGTTTTTCAGCAGCCGGAAAATCGGGGCAAAGGCGCTGCGGTCCGCCGGGCGATCCAGGAAAGCACCGGCGACCTCGCCATCTTCCAGGACGCCGATCTGGAGTACGATCCGAACGACTACCCACGCTTGCTCGCCCCGATCCTCGATGGCCGGGCCGACGTCGTTTTCGGCAGCCGCTTTGCCGGCGACGAGCGCAAGGTGCTCATGTTCTGGCACACCCTTGCGAACCAGTTTCTCACCTTGTTGAGCAATATGCTCAACGACACGAACTGGACCGACATGGAGACCTGCTACAAGGCTTTCCGCGCCGATTGCCTGCGCCTTATCCCGCTGGAGTCGAACCGCTTCGGCATCGAACCCGAGGTCACGGCCAAGGTCGCCCGCAACCGTTTGCGGATGTTTGAAGTGCCGATCAATTACAACGGTCGGAGCTACCAGGAAGGGAAGAAGATCGGCTGGCGGGATGGCGTGGCGGCTCTGTGGTTCATCATCAAGTACCGCTTCAGCTCGAACTACAGCGACCCGGGCAAAGTCACGCTCGATGCCATGGAGGCGGCGCCGAAGTTCAATCAATGGATGTACGAAAGCGTGAAGCCATGGCTTGGCGCCCGCGTGGCCGAGCTCGGCGTCGGGCGCGGCAATCTCAGCCGCTACATCAAGGATCACGAGCACGTCCTGCTCACCGATTACCGCACCGACTACCTCGAGGAATTGCAGGCCCGCTGGCAGCACCACCCGCACCTCGGCATCGGCAAGCTCGATATGACGGCGCGGGAGGATTACGAGCAGCTCAAGGGTTTTGCCCCGGACAGCGTGGTTTTCCTCAACGTCCTCGAGCACATCGAAGACGACAACGCGGTGCTGAAGAGCCTCTTCGAGACGGTGCCGGCTGGCTGCCGGGTGGTGATTCTCGTGCCCTACAATATGGCCCTCTACAGCGAGTTCGACAAAGCGCTGGGCCATTTCCGCCGCTATGCGAAAGGCGAGTTGGAAGGGAAAATGAAGGCCGCGGGCTTCGATGTGGAGCACCAGTTCTTCTTCAACAAATTCGGCGTCTTTGCCTGGTACGTGGCCAATACCCTCGGCCGCCAGGGCGTGCTGAAACCGTGGCAGCTGAAGGTCTACAACGCCCTCACGCCGGTCTTCAAGGTGCTCGACCAAGTCCTGCCGACGAGCGGTCTTTCGACCGTGGCCGTCTGCCGCAAACCGGCGGCGTAAATTTCAACCACCAAGGCACCAAGAAAGAGAAGCAGTGAATGGGTTCCTGTTCCCCCTTGGTGCCTGGGTGTCTTGGTGTTAAACCGAGCGCCCCATGACGCCGCCCAGTTCCCGCTTCCTCGCCACCCGGCAGAGCCTGCTGGAGCGGTTGCCGAATTGGGATGACCGGGCGAAGTGGCAGGAGTTTTTCGATACCTATTGGCGGCTGATCTATGGCGTCGCGCGCAAATCGGGGCTGAGTGATGCAGAGGCGCACGACGTCGTGCAGGAAACCGTGCTCGGAGTGGCGCGGAATATCGGCCGCTATGATCGCGAGGCGGGCTCGTTCAAGAGCTGGCTGCTCCAGTTGACCCGCTGGCGCATTGTCGATCAAGTCCGCAAACGCAGCCCCGGTGATGCCGTCCAATTAAAAGCGGATGACTCCGGACGCGACACCGCGACCATCGAGCGGCTACCGGATGAGGCTGGCCAGCGAATCGATGCCGTGTGGGATGAAGAATGGCGGCGCAGCCTGCTCGAAACCGCGATGGAGCGGATCAAACGCAAGGTCAACGCGCGGCACTACCAGATCTTCGACTGCGCCGTGGTGAAGCAGTGGCCGGCGAGCAAAGTCGCCACCTATTTGAAGGTCAGCGCGGCCCAGGTTTACCTCGTGAAGCACCGGCTCGCGGGCTTGCTGAAAAAAGAAATCGAAATCCTGGAACAAAACCGCTGAGCAGAGCTGGCGAATCGGCTAAGTCTGGCTATCGATTCCCCCTGCGATGGCTACGCTGCATCTCCATCTGCCCGAAGAGCGCGAGCCTTGCGGCTACTTGCCCGGCCGCGAGGCGAGGATGGAGTATCGTGTCATGACGAATGTGACCCCCGAAGAGCTCGAATGGATGCTCGTGCGGGGCTGGCGCCGCTTTGGGCATCTCTACTTTCGTCCCTCCTGTCCGGCCTGCGTCGAGTGCGTTTCTCTGCGCATCCCGGTGGCCACGTTTCAGCCGAATAAAAGCCAGCGCCGCTCGTGGAAACGCTGCAGCCATCTGCGCGTCCTCACCCAAACACCCCGGGTGGACGAAGAGCGCATCGAGCTTTACCACGCCTGGCATTCCATGCGGGAGGAAACCCGGGGCTGGAAATCTTCCCGCATCGGCGACGAGGAATACACCCGCACCTTCAGCGAACCGCACCCCTGCGCCCGGGAGCACGCCTACTACGACGGCAACCGCCTCGTCGGCGTCGGTCTGGTGGACGAGACGCCGCACGCGCTAAGCTCGGTCTACTTCTTCTATCACCCCGATTGGCGCCCGCTGGGCATCGGCGTGGCCAGCATCCTGTTCGAAGTCGAGTATGCCCGGCAGCGAAATCTGGAGCACGTCTACCTCGGCTACCGCGTCCGCGAGTGCCCTTCCACGGCGTACAAATCGCAATTCCAGCCGCACGACTTGCTCATCGACCGCCCCTCCTTCCGCGAGCCCCCCGCCTGGGGCGATCGGGATTTGTAGTTGTTGGAGTCCGGGCTTCAGCCTGCGGAAAGGTGACGGCGTTTCTCTTCTGCCACGAGCAGCCTAAAGGCTGTATTGTCGCCATGATTCCGCGCGACCTACCTTCGGTAGTCCAACGAATTTACCCCGCGAGCGCTGCCGCCTGGTCGGGAAAGATGCGAAAGACCTGGTCCAGCCGCGCGATGGCGAAGATGTGCTGGGTGCTTTCGCGCAGGCCGCAGAGGGCAAAGAGGCCGCCGTAGGCCTGGATCCGCTGCATGGCTTCGATGAAGGTCGCGAGACCGGCGCTGTCGATGTAGCTGACCCCGCTCAGGTCCACGATGACTTTGGGCCGCTTCGCGGTGATCAGCGGCTCCAGCTGATCTTTGACGAACGCCGACGAATGAAGGTCGATTTCGCCTTCCGGAGTGATGACGACGGGCGTGGCTTCAGGCATGCGGGCGGGACTGCTAGCTGCTTTTGGGCGAAAGGGCAATCCGCGTCCTTCGCCGAGGATGAATATGGCAGCCGGGTTACAGCGCCGCGCGGATGGTCGGCAGCGCGGCTTCGAGGCTCGCGACGTCGCCGATGCTGACGCAGGCGGTTCCCTTGCGGGTGCGGTTGAGCAGGTTGGCCAGCGCGCTGCCCGGGCCGAGCTCGATGAAGAGGTCGCACCGTTCCTGATCGACGAGGAGTTCCTGGGTTTCGGTCCAGCAGACTGATCCGGTCACCTGATCCTGCAGGCTCTGGCGGATTTCGTCCGGCTCGCGCACGGGACAGGCATCGACGTTGCAGATCACCGTGAAGGCCGGTTGCGAGATTTTCACTTCCTGCAAGACCTCGCCGAGTTTTTCGAAGGCGGAATTCATCAGGCGCGAATGGTAGGCGCCGGCCACCTCCAGCGTCTTGGCCATCCGTACGCCGTGTTCCTTGGCGAGCGAAACCGCGAGGGCGACTTTCGAGGATTCACCGCTGATCACGATCTGGCCGGGGCTGTTCAGATTGGCCACGTCGACATCACACTCGGCCGCGAGGGCCCGCACGGCGCTTTCATCGCCGCCGATCATGGCCGCCATGCCGCCGGCGGTGGCTTCGCAGGCTTCCTGCATCAAAAGACCGCGCTGGGCGACCAGGCGCAGGCCGGCTTCGAAATCAAAGGTCGTCGCCGCGGCGTGAGCCGTGAATTCGCCGAGGGAAAGACCGGCGGCGGCGTGGATGCTGAAATGGCCTACTTCCGCGCGCAGAGCAGCGAGGCAGGCCAGCCCGTGAACGAAGAGCGCGGGCTGGCAGTTTTTAGTCTGGGTCAGCTCGTCCTTCGGTCCTTCGAAGCAGATCTTGGAGAGGTCGCGGCCGAGGATTTGATCGGCCTGGGAAAAGATTTCGCGGGCGGCGGGATACTGCTCGACCAGATCCTTGCCCATGCCGACTTGCTGGGCACCCTGCCCGGCGAAAAGGAGTGCGATACGTTTGCTCATGGAGTTATGCGAAGTTTGAGGGAACGGCCGGCGCGGCGCGCAGCCCGGCGGAGCAGCTCGGCTCCCCGGCGCATCGCCTCATCCAGCGGGAGGGGTGAGTCGATGATGGGAAAGGTGGCGTCAAAAAGATTCTCCGCGGCTTCATCGATGCCGCCGCCGAAGGCGATGACCGGTTTGCCCAGTTTTCGGGCCAGGGCGGCGACCCCGGCGGGGCCTTTGCCTTCGAGGGTCTGGGCATCGAGCCGGCCTTCGCCGGTGACCACGAGATCGGCTTCGGCGATGCGGGCTTCGAGGTTCAGCGTCTCGGCGACCAGGTCGAAACCGGATTGCACCTTGGCCCCGGCAAAAGTCATCAGGCCAAAACCGATCCCCCCCGCGGCCCCGGCGCCGGGCGTGTCGCGGAAGTCGCAGCCCAGCGATTCCGTGGCAATCTCTGCGAGCTGGGCCATGGATGCTTCCAGATGCACGACCGTCTTTTCGTCGGCGCCCTTTTGCGGGGCGAAGACGCGAGCGGTGCCGCGTTCGCCAAGCAGCGGGTTTTGCACATCGCAGGCAGCGATGATTTCCGGCAACTCGATCACGTTGGGATTCTCGATCCGCACCAGCGCGATGAGATTCCCGGGGTAGGGATCGAGGTCGTCGTTGTCGCTGGTCAGCAACTCGTACCCCAGCGCGACGGCCATACCGGCGCCGCCGTCAGTGGTGGCGCTGCCGCCGAGGCCGACGAGGATTTTGCAGGCGCCGCGTTCCACCGCGTCCCGGATCAGTTGGCCCGTGCCAAAAGTGTGCGCCTTGAGTGGATCGCGTTCCTCGGCTTTCAACCGCCAGAGGCCCGAAGCTTCGGCCATCTCGATGATGGCGAGCTGGTCCTTTTCCACCCACGCGTAGCGGCAGGGGACTTCACGTTCGAGCGGGTCTTTCGCCGGTCGCTCGATCCAGATGCCGCCCAAGGCGAGCGCCATCGATTCGGCGAAGCCTTCACCGCCGTCCGCGATGGGCGCGAGGATCATCTCGGCTTCCGGTAGCGATTCCTGCAAGCCCTCGGCAATCGCCTGCGCGACCGCCGCCGCGGAGAGCGAGCCTTTGAATTTATCCGGAGCGATGAGGATGCGCATATCGCGAAGGAGACGAGACGAAGCCGAGGGTTCCTTACTTCGCTTTGGTCGCCAGAGCGGCGATCCACTTCCCCTGTCGCTTCACTTCGCCGACTTTCAGGCCGGCTTTTTTGAAGGCGGCAGTCACGTCCTTTTCCTGATCGCGCATCACGCCCGAAAAAATCAGCGTGCCGCCGGGAGCGAGCGCCCGGTGCAGCTTCGGTGCGATTTCTATGAGGATGGTCGAGTAGAGGTTCGCCGCGACCAAGGGCCACGTGCGCTTGGGCTCCCACGAAAAGACGTCGAGCTTCTTTACGGCCACGCCGGTCAGCTCGTTGATCTCCACGTTTTCCTTGGCTGTGCGGACACAGTCCGGATCGAAGTCGCCGGCTTCCACTTTCTTCGCTCCGAGCAGGCGGGCGGCGAGGGCGATGATGCCGCTGCCGCAGCCGAGATCGATCAGCTCCCACGGCTCGGTCTGCTTCGCCGCGAGGTCGGCGAGGAAACGCAGACAGTTCAGCGTGGTAGCGTGTTCCCCAGTGCCAAAGGCCATGCCAGCTGGGATGATCAGGGCCGGTTTGCCGTCGGCCGGGCGATCCGCAGCACGGGTGACGATGGAAAGTTTGCCGCGGATCTTGATCGGCGGGCGCGGCTTTGCCGGCGCTTGCAGCCAGTCGCGGGTTTGTTTTGCCGCCGTGCCGCCGAACTCTTTCACCAGCCGGTTCGCTTCCTTCTGGCTAAGGGCGAAGATTTCGATGCGGCTGGATTTGCTGCCCGCGATGCTCGTGATCGCGAGGCGATCGACAAATTCCGCCAGCCGTTCCGGCCACACGTCATCCCATTTGGCGGGGCTGAGCTTGCGCCAGGTGAAGAAGGTGGCTTTGGGTTTGGTTGAGGAGGCGGCAGTCATGGAGCTTTGGCAGCCCGTAGAAGAGCGGCCCGGCTGACCGGCTGCACGCAGTTTTCATCGCGAGCTGCGGTTTTGGCCGCTTTGCGGAAAACAATGATGTGCTGCCAGGGGAGCACGCCGATGGTTTTTTCGTGGGTGAGCGGTTGCACGGCCATCTCGCGCTTCACCTGTTCCTCGGTCATCTTGTGCACGGTCTTGATCGGCACTTTCGGATCCTCGCCCCGAAATTCCACAAACACGATCCGGCCGCCCGGCTTGAGCGCCTTGATCATCGCGGAGATCATCTCATACGGGTACTCGAACTCGTGGTACACATCGACCATGAGCATGGTATCGACGCTCTCCGGCGCGAGCTTCGGGTCTTTCTCCTCGCCGAGCACACCCTTCACATTGGTGATGCGGAACATCGCCATGCGCTTGGCCAGCACGGTGAGCATTTCCGGCTGAATATCGACGCCGTAAACCGTGCCCGAGCCGATCTTCGGCGCGATCTTTCGCGCCACGTAGCCGCTGCCGACGCCGATATCCGCGACCACCTCGCCCTCGCGCAACTCCAGCGCCTCGACCATCTGCTCGGTCTTTTCCTCCTGTTCGCGTTCGGGCCGCTCCAGCCAATCGGCGGCCTGGTGCCCCATCACCTTCGCGATCTGCCGGCCGAGATACCATTTCTGGATGCCATTCGAATCGCCGTTTTCGCGGGTTTCATAAAGCGGGTCCGGCGGTGGCTCCGCGGCCAGGGCCGCCGTGGCGAGCAGCAGGGGAAGGAGAAAGCGGGAGAACATTGGGGGGAATGGTTGCAGAAAGAACCCGCGACCGCACTGATTACTGGTGACTGTTTACGGCTCGCTGCCTTCCCGTTCCCGGCGTGGTTTCCAGCCCGGAGGGGCGAAAATAAAGCCGAGCCGTTCGCCCCAACTGCGCGCCCGCTGGCGGAGGTCGGCGGTGATGGCCTGCCATTCGTGAAACACGAGGGTAAGCGGATCGCGCGCGGGGAGCGGTTTGGTCAGGCCGTAGCGCGGTGGTTCTGCGTCGTCTTCCGGGGCGAAGGTGCCGAAGAGCTTGTCCCAAAAGATGAAGACCATGCCCATGTTCTTGTCGAGGTAGCGCGGGTTCGACGCATGGTGCACCCGGTGATGCGATGGCGTGACCAGGATGTGCTCCAGCCAGCCGAGCCGGCGGATTTGCTCGGTGTGAATGAAGCTCCCATAGATCTGCGTGATCGCGTACATGAACAGGACGTCCAGCGGCTGGAACCCGAGCCACGCGATCGGCGCGAAATAGAGCGTCCGGTAGAATGGCTGAAACACCGAGGAGCGAAAGCCGGTGCTCAGGTTGAATTCATCCGACGAATGGTGCGTGCAGTGCACCGCCCAGAAAAACCGGCAGTGGTGATCGATGTAGTGCAGCGCCCAGTACGCGAAGTCCTGGAGCAGCAGCAGGGCGATCCAGTAAAACCAGCCGTGCTCCAAGTGGAAGAGGCGGCCCTGGAAAACCAGGCCGAGGGCGCCGAGTGCGACGCCGCGCAGCAGCACGTCGAAGGTGCCGTTGAGCCCGGCGAAGTAGAGATTCTCGAGCGTCTGCCGCAGCGTGTAGGCCTTGCGGCCGTGCCAGGCGGTGATCGCGACTTCGAGAAGGATGCAGGCCACAATCAGTGGCGCGCTGAAAGCGAGGAGCAATTGCTCGCGAACAAAATCCATTTTTCGGACGCGCAAACTAGCGAGCAGGCCCGATGTGGCAAGGCTCCGGTTTCTGCAGGCGGAATGAGGGGCTGCGCGGGCCAAAAAATTTCATAAAACCGCACGAGAGCAGTTGCCATGGGGAGCGGTTTCGGGGACTATCAAACTCGCGCGCGGCTTTGGCCTGCCTGATGTGTGCCCCAGGTCGGATCTCGCAGCCAGACGTGCGCCCCGATCAGTTGCCCTCCCGCGCGTGCGGGACCCAGGGCAGCCGACACGAAAAACCAGTCCGGCTTTGAGCCGGGCGCCAACACCGGAGGGTTGCTGCCATGCACCATATTGTCTTTCTCCAGGATTTGGCGGTCGTGATGATCGTCGCAGGCCTTGTCACCGTGCTGTTTCGCCAACTGAAACAGCCGGTCGTCCTAGGGTACATTTTAGCCGGGGTCATTATTGGGCCTCACACACCGCCGTACAAACTCATTGGCGACGAGCATACCATCAAGACGCTGTCCGAATTGGGGGTGATCTTCCTCATGTTCTCGCTCGGGCTGGAGTTCAGCCTGCGCAAATTGAAGGAGGTCGGCGCCACGGCTCTGGTCGCGGCAGCCTTCGAGATTCTGCTCATGGTCTGGGCCGGGTATCAGCTCGGCCGCATGTTTGGCTGGAACCTGATGGATAGCGTCTTCCTCGGCGCGATTCTGTCGATTTCATCGACGACCATCATCATCAAAGCCCTCGAGGAACTGGGCAAAACCAAGGAGAAGTTTGCCGAGCTGATCTTCGGCATTCTCATCGTCGAAGACATCCTCGCCATCGTGATGATCGCGTTGCTCTCGGGCTTTGCGAGCACTGGCTCGCTGCAAGTTCATGAAGTCGGCAGCACGGTGGTGAAGCTGGGATCCTTCCTCGCTGTGCTGCTCATCGCCGGGTTGATCGCCGTACCGCGATTGCTGAACTACGTTGCGAAGTTCAAGAGCAACGAAATGCTGCTCATCACCGTGTTGGCCCTGTGCTTTGGCGTTTCACTCATCGCGGTGAAGCTCGACTACAGCGTGGCGCTGGGTGCGTTCTTGATCGGCGCGGTCATCGCGGAAGCACGGCAGATCGCGAAAATCGAGCTGCTCATGGAGCCGGTGCGCGATTTGTTCAGCGCGGTCTTCTTCGTCTCCATCGGTATGCTCATTGACCCGGCCATGCTGGTGAAATACCTCGGCCCGATCCTGGCAATCAGTGCCGTGGTGATTGTCGGCAAAGTGATCACCTGCTCGGCCGGCGCATTTGTCGCGGGCAATGATCAGCGCTCTTCATTGCGGGTCGGTATGGGCCTGGCTCAGATCGGTGAATTCTCCTTTATCATCGCTTCGTTCGGCCTTTCGAAGGGCGTCACCAGCGACTTTGTCTATCCGATTGCCGTGGCGGTTTCGGCGCTCACTACCCTGACTACGCCTTATCTCATGCGCAGCTCAGACAGCCTGGTCGGTTGGTTCGATCGCTCTGCACCGAAGCCCTGGCTGAACGTGCTCGATGCCTACACTAAGTGGATTAACAACCTGCACAACGGCCGCAAAGGCAATCCGGCGACGAAGCTCATCCGTAAATGGGCCTGGCAGCTCGGGCTGAACATGCTGATGACCGCCGCCGTTTTTATTGGTGTCCGCTTTCTGAAAGCGCCGGTGCTCGCCCATTGGCCGTCGATTCCCTACGGTGAAGAAGGAGCGAAAGCGCTGCTCTGGTTGGTCGCCATGCTGCTCTCGCTGCCGGTGCTCATCGCTGCGGTCCGCAAATGGCAGGCGCTTTGTATGCTGTTGAGTGAACTCGCCGTCACGCGTTCCGCCGCCGGGGCGAATACCGCGGCCTTCCGGGCCGTGGTTTCGAATGTTGTTTTCATCGCGGGGTGCGGTGGGCTGGGCCTGCTCATCCTTGTACTGAGCTCCACCATCCTGCCCTCGGGCAAGATGCTGGTGATGCTCGGGCTTGTGCTGGTCGGGGCGACCATCCTGCTCCGCCGCGCCTTTATCCGCCTGTACTCGAAAGCGCAGGGCGCCCTGTACGATACCTTCGCGCAGGCGCCGGTACCGCGGCAGCATCACGAACCCATCGCCGCGCTGCCCTCGCTCCTGCACGAAGCGGAGCTGAAGACCATCGATCTCGTCCCCGGCTCCGAGTTTGCTGGAAAAATCATCGCCGAACTCCGCCTGCGCACCCGTACCGGAGCCAGCATCGTAGGGATCGAACGTCCGACCGGGAATGTGATCAACCCCGGCCCCGACGAAGAACTCCAGGCCGGCGACAAACTCCTCATGATCGGTAGCATCGAGCAACTCGAAGCCGCCGAGGCGATGTTCGCCGCACCCGCACCCGCCGAAGCGTAAGCGGGGTTTCGAAACGTTGGAGTTCAACCTTTAGGTTGCTCGTGGCAGAGGGAAAAAGGCTCCACCTCCTTCCCGCAACCTAAAGGTTGAACTCCAACGGACCTAGCGCGAGGCCAGCGCGATCACGCTCACTTCCACCTTGGCCACGCCGGATTTGATCATCCCGAGCTGCTGCGCCGCGGCTTTGCTGACATCGATGATGCGGCCCTTGGTGAACGGTCCGCGATTGTTAATCCGCAGGATGGCTTCGCGGCCGTTGCCGAGATGGGTTACGCGGACCATCGTGCCGAAAGGCAAGCTGCGGTGGGCGGCCGTCATCGATTTGGGATCATAACGTTCGCCACTCGCCGTCTTGCTGCATTCGTAGCCGTACCACGACGCCGTCCCGCGTTGTTGGGCCGACGAGCCCGGTTGGTGGGCGTCGCTAGCAAAGGTGGCGGATGAAGTGGTTCCCAGAATCAGGGCGGAGAGCCAGATGGTTCGAGACATAGGACCGGCAACCTTGCACGGCTGTTTCGGGTGGGAAAGGGAAAGTGGACGTCCGGGAGGGACCGCTATTTTCGGGTCAAACCGAGCGCTTTGATCCGCGAAGCGAGCGTCGTCGGCTTCATGCCGAGCAGCGCCGCGGCGCCATCGTGGCCGAAGACTTTCCCGCTGGTTTGCGCCAGGGCGGCGCTGATGCTGGCCCGCTCGCGCTGCTTGAGTTCGGCGCGGGTCAGCACTGGTGTGGTGGGATCGGAAACAATCGGAGCCGGAGCCGCGGCGGGCGCAGAGGCCGGCGCCGGAGCGTCGAAAATCAGCGGGCCGTTTTTCGCGAGGATCACGGCGCGTTCGATGGCGTTTTGCAGTTCGCGCACATTGCCTGGCCAATCCTGCGCGGCGAGCTGGCGTGCGGTAGCCGTCGGCAGATTGGGCGCTCGCCGGCCCAGGCGCCGGGCCGCGGTGCGAATGAAATGTTCGGCGAGCCGCGGGATATCTTCGCGGCGTTCGCGGAGCGGGGGATTTTCGATCGGGAAAACGCTGAGCCGGTAAAACAAATCCTGCCGGAACCGGCGCGCCTCGACCTCGGCTTTCAGGTCGCGGTTGGTCGCGGCCACGATGCGGACGTCGATCTTGCGCGGTCGCGGATCACCCACGCGTTCGATCTCCTGCTCCTGCAAGACGCGCAGGAGCTTCGCCTGCATCGCGAGCGGGATTTCGCCGATTTCATCGAGGAAAAGCGTGCCCCCATTGGCGAGTTCGAAGCGCCCCGCCTTGTCGCGCATCGCTCCAGTGAACGCGCCTTTCACGTGGCCGAAAAATTCGCTTTCAAACAGCGCCTCCGGCACGGCGCCGCAGTTCACTTTCACCAGCGGGCGCTCCCGGCGCGAGCTGCGTTCGTGAATCGCGCTGGCGACGAGTTCCTTGCCGGTACCGCTCTCGCCGGTGATCAGCACCGTGGCATCGGCCGGGGCGACGAGGTCGATTTGCTGAAGCACTTTCTTCAGCGCCGGGCTTTCGCCGATCAACGCCCCGCCGCCTCCGCGCGCGGCGGTCACTTCCTCGCGCAGGTAGTGGTTCTCTTCCTCCAGCCGTTCCTTGAGAAAGGCGATCTCCTCGAACGCGTTCGCGTTCGCGATGCTCACCGCCGCGTGATCCGCGAAAACCCGGAGCCACTTGAAATCCTCGTCGTTCAGCACCGCGCGGTCGAAAATCGCGAGAACCCCGAGCACTTCCCCGCGGAAGACCAGCGGTTGAGCGGCAAAGGTGTGGATCCCTTCCTGGCGAATCCACTCCGGCCTCGCGATCCACTCGTCGCTTTCGCGCAGATTGGGAAGGTGGAGCGATTCGCCGGTTGCCGCTACCCGGCCGATCTTGCGCACGCCGAGCGGGAACCGCCGGAAATAGCCATCGACCCGGGTCAGATTTGCCGCTGGATCGGAGGAATTGCCCGCACTGGCCACGAGGTGCAGGCAGCGCGATTGATCCGGGCACTCCGTCCGCAGGCGGCAGGTGGCGCAGAGGTCGCCCATTTTGATCAGCCAGAGCCGAGCGAGCGCAACGTTGGTGCAGGCGGCAATACCGGCGGTGATGGAGCTGAGCACTTCCGAGAGGGTGCGGTTTTGCGCCATGGAGACCATGACCTGAGGGAAATCGGCGCAGTGCATGGTTTTCCGGATACGGCTAATCGTAATTGGCGGCAACGATAAATCGTAGAATACGAATTATCGTAGTGCTGGCTGGGACTCGTAACCACTCAATTTACTCTGAAAAGCGCCCGTTTTTCCGGCGTGGCACGCGGCATGAATAAGGAAGGGCAACCAAGACACTATGAACCGACTTCACCAAACCGATCCCAGCCAAGCCACCGGCAAATCCCAGCAGCTCTTCGAGGCCGTCAAAGGCCGCCTGGGCTTTGTCCCGAACCTGATGCGAGTCTTTGGCAATTCGCCCGCCGCGCTCGAGGGTTACCTCGGCCTCAGTGGTGCCCTGGCCAAAGGCGTGCTCCCGCCGAAACTCCGTGACCAGATCGCGCTCGCCGTCGGGGAGATCAATGGTTGCGGCTACTGCCTCAGCGCCCACACGCTTTCCGCTCGGAAATTCGGCCTGTTCGAAGACGACATCGTGGCCGCCCGCCGCTCCAACGCAGCCGACCCGAAAGCGGACGCGGTGCTGAAACTCGCTCGGGCCGTTACGCTCCAGCGCGGCCAGATCAGCGACGCTGAATTGCAGAGCGCCCGAAGTGCCGGTCTGAACGACGCGGAGATCGTCGAAGTCATCCAGCACGTCGCGCTCAATGTGCTAACCAACTACACCAACAACGTCGCTCGCACCGTGCTTGATTTTCCGGAGGTAAAGCCGGGTGAGTTCGAGGCAGCCGAAGAAACCGTGGCTGTGGCCTAAACCCAAACTTCTCAAAAACAATGAGCGCGCCCAACCCTGGTTCCCGCCCGCCGCTTCCGCCCTTCACCGCGGAAACCGCCTGGAAAAAAGTCCAGCTCGCCGAAGACGCCTGGAATTCGCGCGACCCCGAGCGGGTTGCGCTGGCCTACACGCCGGATACGGAGTGGCGCAATCGCGCCGAATTTGTCCGCGGCCGCGAAGAGGTGGTCGACTTTCTGCGGCGCAAATGGGCGCGCGAACACGACTACCGCCTGCGCAAAAAGCTCTGGGCCTTCACCGACAATCGCATTGCCGTGCGCTTCGAGTATGAGTGGCACGACGATGCCGGCCAGTGGTGGCGCAGCCACGGCAACGAGATGTGGGAATTCGATGAAAACGGTCTCATGGCCCGCCGCTTCGCGAGTATTAACGATCAACCGATCACCGAGTCGGACCGCAAGTTTATCTGGGAAAGAACCTCTTAAAGTTTATGGCGGCAAAATTTCGTGAGATGACGCTCACCCCCGCGGTGCAAGCCGCACAGGATCAGTATTTCGGCCGGCACCAGTCGATGCCCGAGGTGCCTTCTGTGGATTCGTTCACGGAAGATGAGGCCGCATTCATCGCCCTGCGCGACAGCTTTTACCTCGGCACGGTGAATAGCGACGGCTGGCCCTACATCCAGCATCGGGGTGGGCCGCGCGGCTTCCTCAAAGTGCTCGGCCCGCACCTGCTCGGCTTCGCTGACCTGAGCGGCAACCGGCAAATGCTCACCACGGGTAACCTCGCGACCGACGACCGCGTGTCGTTGTTCCTGATGGATTACCCGAATCGTGAGCGCTTGAAAATTCTTGGCCACGCCCGCGTGCTCGATGCCCGCAAGCACTCCGACCTCGCTGACGAGCTGAGCCCTGCGCCCGAGCTGCGGGATCGTGTGGAGCGGCTCTTCCTGATCGAGACCGTGGCCTTCGATTGGAACTGCCCGCAGTACATCACGCCGCGTTATACCGCTACCGAGGTTGAGGAAGCAGTCGCCCCGCTGAAAGCGCGCATCGCCGAGTTGGAGGCGAAGCTGTCGTCAGAAAAATCAGGTTAGCCCGGCGGTCAGCCCGTGGTTCACGCAGCCCTCTGCGTGAAACGATAGTGCCTGTGCCAGTCGGCGTAGGGTGATCTTTTTCATCCCACGTAGAGGGGCTGCGTGAGCCACCGAAGCGTGGCCGCGCGTTGGCTAGTTCGGCGAGGTTTCCTCCGTGATCTTCCACTCCGCGAAGGGATCCTTGAAACGAGCCCATCCCGTGGGGCCCGGATCCATCTCTTCGTCCGTGAGCAGGCAGGCATCGAGCATGCGTGTCAGCCCGGCCTGATCGAGGTTTTGCCCGATCAGCACGATCTCCTGCCGGCGGTCGCCAAAGGGCTGGCGCCAGTGGCGGTCGATGAAATCGGTGAATTCCCCATCGAGCGGCCAATCGGCTTTGGGGATCGCGGCCCACCACGTGCCGCCGGCGTGGTACGTGCACGCCCCGCCCGCCTGGCTCCACACGCCGACAAACCGCGGACGGCTCGCGAGCCAAAAGTGCCCTTTGCTGCGGATCACCCCCGGCCACTCGCGCTGGATCGCTTTCCAAAAACGCTGCGGGTGGAGCGGTCGGCGCGCCCGCCAGACGAAGCTGGAAATTCCGTACTCGTCCGCCTCCGAGGTTTCCTCCCCGCGCAGGATTTTCATCCAGCCGGGATTTCGCTGCGCATCGGCGAAGTCGAAACGCCCGGTATTCAAAACCGCATCGAGTGGCACCCGCGAATGTTCCGCCCGGACCACTCGGGCCCGCGGATTGAGCTTCCGCAAAATGCCTTCCAACCGCGTGAGGGTTTCTTCCGGCACGAGGTCGCATTTGTTCAGCACGATCACGTCCGCGAATTCCACCTGCTCCGTGAGCAGATCGACGACCGTCCGGGTGTCGCCTTCGCCGGTGCCGAGCCCGCGGGCGTTGAGGTCGTCGGCTTCTTCGAAATCCGCGAAGAAGTTCAGCGCATCGACCACGGTCACCATGGTGTCGAGGCGTGTGAGGTTGGCGAGCGAAGTGCCGTCTTCGTCGGCAAAGGCGAAGGTCTCCGCCACGGGCAAGGGTTCGCTGATCCCGGTGCTCTCGATCAGCAGGTAGTCGAAGCGGTTTTCCTCCGCGAGCCACCGAACTTCCTTGAGCAGATCCTCGCGCAAGGTGCAGCAGATGCAGCCGTTGCTCATCTCCACGAGCTTTTCCTCGGTGCGCGAGAGGCCGGCCCCGCCGTCGCGGACCAGTGCGGCGTCGATGTTTACCTCGCTCATGTCATTGACGATCACCGCGACGCGCCGGCCTTCGCGGTTGTGGAGGATGTGGTTGAGGAGGGTGGTTTTTCCTGCGCCGAGGAAACCGCTGAGGACGGTAACGGGAAGTTTCATGGGTGAAATCGGGATGATTCGGATGGGTACGCGCCTGATTTTTTAATGCAATTAAATTGCAATAAAAGCACCGCTATTGCTCTGCTCACCCCGCAAACTTCGCCGCCACGTATTAGTTGCACGATTGGAGCGGAGGCTCTTTTGACCCGGTGCGAGTGGCTCCGGGATCCTGTCTCCAAGCCCTTCCCCGCAGGCGCCGAATACATTTCCCAGCTTGACGCTACCCGGCTTCCCCTCTTTTATCCGCGACTTCTGTCTGGGTTTCGGCCCGGCGGATTCTTCGCAAGCAGCCCTTTACTGATGAATTTACGACGCAATCTCTCGCTCTGCCTTGCCCTGGCGGCTATCGCCGGGCCCGTGGCGAATACGCGAGGACAAGCGCCTCAAGCGCCGATGGCTCCGGGATCTCCCTCGGCGCCCATCGTCAAAGAAATCGATGTGCAGTACGCCGGCCCGGCGACCATCACAAAGGAGAAGGTGCTCGCGAACATGCGCACCCGGGTGGGTAAACCTTACGACGACAAGGTCGTCGAGGAAGACATCCGCAACCTGTACGGCACCGGCAGCGTGACCAACGTCCGCATGTTCGGCGAAGCCGCGGGCGATGGTGGCGTGAAGGTCATCGTGGTCATCATGGCCAAGGCTTCCGTCAGCGAAGTGGTCATTAACGGCCCCGAAAAGGTGAAGCCGAACCGCGTTCGCAAAGAGCTGACGATCAAGCCCGGCGATCCGCTGAACGAGTCGGTCATCGAGGCCGACCGCCAGAAGCTCATCACCTACTACCAGGAGCGTGGTTTCGGTGAGGTCGACATCCAGTACGTCATCGAGACGGACGACGCCAAGGGCACGGCCCGCGTGGTGTTTAACATCAACGAAGGCGGCAAACTTTTCATCCGCTCGGTCAAGTTCGAGGGCAACGCCAGCGTCCCCTCGGTCGAGATCAAGAAGGTCATCAAGTCGAAGCCCAAGTTCTTCCTCGATTTCCTGAGCAAGACCGGGAAGGTCAACATGGACCAGCTCCGGGATGACCAGAACGCGATCAAGGACTTGATGCAGAGCCGCGGTTTCGTGGACGCCGAAGTGGCGGACGCGGACCTGCAGCGAGTCGACGCCAAAGTCGACATCGTCTGGCGCATCACCGAAGGCCCGCAGTACAAGGTGGGCAGCGTGAAATTCGAAGGCGTACAGCTGCTCCCGATGGACAAGCTGGAAAAGGCGCTCAAGACCCGCTCCACCGCGGTTTATTCTCCGCAGAATGTCCGCTCGGACATCAAGGCTATGGAGGATCTCTACGGTGCCCTCGGTTACGTCGACCTGCGGGTTGGCGCGGCGGTGACGCCGGCGCGCAACCAGATCGTCGACGTCGAGTTCAAGCTCGAGGAAGGCGTGCAGAGCTACGTCGAGCACGTGAACATCAGCGGCAACGAACGCACCAAGGACAAGGTGCTCCGCCGCGAAGTGTTGGTGAATCCGGGCGACGTCTTCAACACGGTGCGTGTGGACGCTTCCAAGCAGCGTCTGCTCAACCTGAACTACTTCTCGAAGGTCGATGTGTACCCGAGCGACACGCTCGTCCCGGGTCGCAAGGACCTGAACATCATCGTCGAAGAAAAACGCACCGGTTCGTTCAACTTCGGTGCGGGTTTCTCCTCGATCGACTCGCTCATCGGCTTCGCCGAAGTCACCCAGGGTAACTTCGACGTGACCCGCTGGCCGTACTTCACCGGCGGTGGCCAGAAGTTCCGCATGCGTATGCAGTACGGTCTGCGCCGTAAGGACTTCATCATCGCGCTGACCGAGCCGTACTTCCTCGACTACAAGATCAGCGTCGGCGGCGAAATCTTCTACCGCGATGCGTCCTTCGTCTCGGACGTGTACGACGAACGCCGCTACGGCTTCGCGCTGAACGCCCGCAAAGCGATCACCGACTTCACCTACATGCGGTTTGGCTATCGCCTGGAGAACATCGGCATCCACAATGTGGACGAAGACGTCTCCGACGAGATCAAGAAGGAAGAAGGCGACAAGCTGAAGAGCCAGCTCACCTTCGGCATCACCTACGACACGCGTGACTCCGTCTTCCTCACCCGCAAGGGCGAGCGCATTAACTTCGACACCTTTGTGTCTGGCGGCTTCCTCGGTGGCGACATCCAGACCTATGGCCTGTCCCTCGAAGCCACGAAGTACATCCTGCTTCCGGGTGATACCATCCTGACTCTGAACGGCGAAGTCGCCACAGTGCAGGACTGGGGTGGCTCGGGCAATGGTGGCGTGCCGATCTACGACCGCCTTTACCTCGGTGGCTCGAACAATCTGCGCGGCTTCCGTTATCGTGACGTCGGTCCGAAGGATAACAACGGCGAACCGATCGGCGGCAAAAACCTCGCCCGTCTGACCGTTGAGTACACCTTCCCGATCGTGGAAAAAATCCGGGGCGCCCTCTTCTACGATGTGGGTGTCGTGGAAGGCCGTGGGGCTAACGATGACGGCGACGGGGGCAAGGCCAAGAAGTCTGGCGGTGTGGCCAGCGACGTGGGCATCGGTCTGCGTCTCGACCTGCCGATCGGTCCGGTCCGGATCGACTACGGCATTCCGCTGCAGTCGGACGAATGGAACGGCTCCGGCGGCAAGTTTAACTTCAATATCGGCTATCAATTTTGAACGGACTGCGCATGCGCGCGGTCTGTGGCAGCCCAGTTTTTACCTGAACCCAATCATCTGATGAAATACCTCGTCGCCTCGTTTTGCGCCGCTCTTGCTCTCGGCGTGTCCGCCCAAGCCCAATCCATGGTCAAAGTTGGCACCGTGGACATGAAGAAAGTCTTCGAAGGCTACTACAAGACCAAGGATGCCGAGCAGCGGATCAACGAAGCTCGCAATGCCGCCAAGAAGGAACTGGAAGAGCGGATGGAGAGCTACCAGAAGGGCATCGCCGAGGTGAAGAAGCTCAACGAAGAGATCGAAAACCCCGCCCTCAGCCGCGAAGCCAAGGAAACCAAGAGCAAGGCCCGCGACGAGAAGGTCGGCGAACTCAAGAACATGGAGCGTGAGATCAATGAATTCCGCGCCACCCGTGAGAAGCAACTCCAGGAACAGAGCGGCCGTATGCGTCAGGGCATCGTCGACGACATCACCAAGGTGGTGGGCGACAAGGTGAAGGCCGAAAACTTCGACCTCGTCTTTGACAAGTCGGGCATGAGCCTCAACGGCGTGCCGGTCGTGATGAACGCCAAGGAAGCCTACGATTTCACCGATTCGGTGATCACCAATCTGAACAAGAACAAGGGCAGCGCCGCGGGCGACGCCCCCGCGGTCGCTCCGGCGGTACCGGCGGCTTCTCCGAAGTCGAAGAAGTAAGATTTCTGCTTTCCCTGATACCGTGGATCTAACGGTTCAAGAACTGGCCGCCCTCGTGGGCGGCCAGTTTGCTTCCGAAGCAGAGGGTCAGACGCAGATCACCGGCGCCGCGAGCATCGCGGAAGCCCGGAAGGGGGATGTGACCTTCTATGGCAATGCGAAGTACCTTGCCGCGCTGAAAGCCTGCCAGGCCACGGTGGCGCTGGTACCGGCGGATTTTTCGGAGACGGTACCCTTCATCGTGGTGCGCTGCACGAATCCCACGCTGGCCTTTTCGCAGGTTCTCGCGCGCATCGCACCGCCGCCCATCGTGTTTGCGCCGGGTGTGCATCCCACGGCGGTTGTTTCGCCCGAAGCGATCCTCGGCGAAGGGGTGAGTGTGCAGCCGTACACGGTGATCGAAGCTGGTGCGCGTATTGGTGCGCGCACGGTCATCGGCGCACACAGCTACATCGGTCACGAAGCGCAGGTCGGTGAAGACTCGAATTTCGCGGCACGTGTGACCATCGGCGCCCGCTGCCTCGTCGGCAGCCGGGTCATCCTGCACAGCGGCGTAGTTGTCGGAAGCGATGGATTCGGGTTCGAATTCAGCGGCGGCAAGCATGTGAAGATCCCGCAGACCGGCATCGTGCAGATCGACGACGACGTGGAGATCGGCGCCAATACCACCCTCGACCGCGCCCGTTTTGGCCGGACCTGGGTCGGGCAGGGGACCAAAATCGACAATCTCGTCCAGATCGCCCACAACGTGCAGATCGGTCGCCACTGTATCATTTGTGCCCAAGCCGGCATTTCCGGCAGCACCCGGCTCGGCGATTATGCCGTCCTTGGGGGACAAGTTGGCACGGTTGGCCATATCGAAATCGGGGCCGGCGCACAGGTGGGGGCCCAGAGTGGAGTGAGCAAAAATGTCCCTCCGGGGCAGACCTGGTGGGGTACCCCCGCTATGCCGATCAAGGAAACCAAGGATCAGCTGGCCCGGATCGCCCTTTTACCCCGGTTTATCGAGCGTTTGAAGGGTTTGGAGCAATTGGCGCGCGAGTTCGCAAAATCATTGCCCCCCGGAACGAAATGATTGCCCGGCGAGGGTAGATACCTACCCTGCGCGCGAATCGAATTATATTCGCGCCATGCCGTCCTCGAAGAAACGTAAAGTCGCACACGCCAAGCTGCCCATGCAGCGGCAGTTCGCCTTTTCCGAATCCGGGCGGTACTTCGATCTGCGCGCGATCTTCGACAAACTGAACGCGCGGTACTTCCGCAATCGGCTCAAAGATTACCAAATCGTCTGGGGTCGCCGGCGGCGCGAACGGCCGGTGAATGAGATCGTCTTCGGCACGATCCAGGAAGACGACCGCATCATCCGCATTCATCCACTGCTCGACCGCGCTTTCATCCCGCGTTGGTTCATCGAGTACGTGGTGTATCACGAGATGTGTCACGCGGTGGTGGAGGATCGCTACACACCGGACGGCAAACGCATCGTGCACCACGAAGCCTTCGCCGCGCGCGAACAGAAGTTTTTTTGGTTCAAACGTGCCAAGCGCTGGGAAGAAGAAAACCTCGGGCGCTTCCTGCGCTAGCCGCGGTGACTCCTGCGGCAGAGCGGCTGGCCTTTTGGCGCGGCAAGGTTTGCGAAAAGTGCTGGGGCGTCTCTGGGCGTTGCTGTTCATCCTCTGGGTGCTCCTCGTGGTGAATCCGCTCGCGACGAAGTGGATTCATGTGGGTGAGATCGTGCTCGGTGTTTTGTTTTGGGCCACGTGGATCGCGTGGCAGTGGCTGCACCGTGTCGTGCGCTGGTCCGCGTTGGCTGCCACCGTATTGGTGATTGGCTTTGCCTGCTGGCCGGGGACGTTTTCCGTGCCGGCGGATGAATTGCGGTCGGCTTATCTGGCTGCGCTGCAGCGCTATCAAGGCGTGCGGTATGTGTGGGGTGGAGAGAGCCCATTGGGCATCGATTGCTCTGGGCTGATTCGTCGTGGGATGATCGATGCGCTCTTCCGCCGGGCGGTCACGCATTTCGAGCCGGCGACCTTTCGCGAAGCCAGCAAACTTTGGTGGCGCGACTGCTCGGCGCAGGATCTCGGCAAAGGTGCACAGGGCCGGACGGTTTCGGTGACCTCGACGACTTCGCTCAACACGCTCGATGCCGCTTCCATTCAACCAGGCGATCTTGCGGTGACGGCCAGCGGCGTCCACGTCCTCGCCCACCTCGGCGGAGGAGAATGGATTCAAGCCGATGCGTACCCGATGCGGGTGATTCGAGTCCGGGCCCCTTCGAAAGACCCGTGGTTCGACGTGCCGATGAACATCGTGCGCTGGCAATGGCTGGAGTGAAGCGCCTGCAGCGTGAAGGCTGGACACCGGCGAGAAGTGCGCGCTCTTCGTGACTTAACAAGGCGGCTTCGGGAAGAGCCGCCTACCTTCGCTGCACGCTTACGGCAGTGAGAAGTAGTCGCTGCCCTGATAGTTTCCGTCTTTGAGCTTCGCGATCTGCATCAGGACATCGTTCGCGAGGGTGCTTGCGCCAAAGCGGAAAAGGTCAGGCGTCATCCAGTCGTCGCCGAGCGTTTCGCTGAGCATCACGAGATAAGCGAGCGCTTCCTTGGCCGTGCGAATCCCGCCCGCGGGCTTCATGCCGATGCGAATGCCGGTCTCGTAAAAGTAATCGCGGATGGCCTCAAACATCACGAGCGTGACGGGGAGCGTCGCGGCGGGTTGGACCTTGCCGGTGCTGGTCTTGATGAAATCCGCGCCTGCCCGCATGGCGAGATCGCTGGCCAGGCGGACTTGATCGTAGCTGCCGAGTTCACCGGTCTCGAGAATCACTTTGAGGTGTGCCGGACCGCAGGCTTCTTTCGTGGCGGCGATTTCGTCGCTCACGCGCGCGTATTCGCCGGCGTGGAACGCACCGCGATCGATCACCATGTCGATTTCGTCGGCCCCATCGGCGACCGCGAGGCGGGTGTCTTCCAACTTCACTTTCAGCGGCATCGCGCCACTCGGGAAAGCGGTGGCGACGGAGGCGACCTTTACCCCGCTGTCGCCGACAAACATGCGCGCCGCGCGGACGAGATTCGGGTATACGCAAACTGCGGCGCAGCTCGGCACTTCATACCGGGGATCCGCCGGCTGGATCGCTTTGCGGCAGAGGTAGGCCACTTTGCCGGGCGTGTCTTTGCCCTCCAGCGTCGTGAGGTCCATCATCGAGACGACCAGCTTCAAACCAGCGAGTTTGGCTCCGGACTTGATGCTCCGCTTGGTGAAAGCCGCCGCGCGTTCCTCGACCATGACGGTATCGATCACGGGTGAAGCAGGAGCGGAAGAACGGCTAACAGTCGAAAGGCTCATTTCGGGCTCCTGCCATGACACTTTCCCGAGACAAAGGCCACTCAAAAGCCACGGAAGCGCGACGCTTCGCGCGAGCTCAGGAAAAACGGACGAGATCCCGGAGGAACTGCACCCAGATAAAAATCAGCCCACGCCACGAATACCGCACCGCTCCTTCACCCGCCTCGGTCAGCACACCCACGGCGACGTTGTGGTCGATCTGCGCGCGCAGGTCGTTCTGGATTTCCACCGGCAGCTGATCCGGCTCGAACGGCGCGAGATCCTCGGAGATCACCCCATTGCGGCGGAGAAAATCACGGTGGTTCTCGTAGAGCTGGAGAAACGATTGATCGGCGCTGACGCGATTCACGCGCCACTGCGGGGCGAGTTTCAGACTGTAGCTGAACGGGTAATTCCAGGTCGTCCAGATGCGGCCATCCTTCCCGCGCGACGACAGGCTGAGGTAATAAAACGCCACGTCGTGCTGATCGATGAGGCAGATCGCCGCCTGGGTGCGCTCGTTCTCGCGGTAGAAGAGCCGGAAGAATTGCGCGTAGTCCTGCCAATCCCAGCCGGTGTCGTCCACGCGGGCAAAGCCTTCGCCTTCAATTTCGTCGGTCAGGCCCTCGAGTGCGGGAAACGCTTCGTCGTTCGGCGGGTGTTTGTGACGCAGCTTTTTCTCCGTAGGCAGGGTGAGCTTGCGCACCCGGGTGAGGATTTCCAGCCAGGGCAGCAGGAGCCAGCTCGAGGCGCAGAGGGCGCCGACGATCCAGTAGCCCGTCATCAGCCAGCCAATGAGAAAAGACGTCGCCAGGACGCCCAGCGCGCCGAGCTTTTGCAGAAAGACGCTGCGGAAACTGCGCAGCGCCATGCTGAGCACGGCCACACCGAGGACGAGGAGAAGGCTGGAGAAAGGAGAAGCCATCAAGAAGGCGGGCGACCGTGGCAGAGCTGGGGTCACTGCGCGGTCATGGGCGTGATGCTGTGCGTTTTTAGGAAACGTGCAAGCTCCTCCGGACCGAAATCCGGTAAAACGAGATCGCCGATCTGGAGCGTGGGGGCACGCTGCTGGCCGGAAATGCGCCGCATTTCATCGTAAGCGGCACGATCCGCGATCACATCGATCGGTTTATAGGCGTAGCCGTTCTTTTGGAGCCATTCCTCGGCCATGTCGCACCACGGACAGCCGGGTTTGATGAAGAGCTTGAAAGGTGCGGACATAACCGGCGTTTTAGCCGGGTTGAAACGGCCGGTCAACGCAGCTGCTTGATCTTCCGCCAGCCGCCGTCGCTGTCCTTCTGCCAGAGCCACCCCTCCTGCACCTTGGTATGGGTCGCGCCTAGTGAAGTGCTGCCTTCCAGGCCGCTGCCGGTCCGCCGGGTCCCCGCCACGATATCGCTGCCGAAGGTGGAGGCCTGGGTCGTGCCAGACTGGCCGGAAGCCGAAGACGAGGTGGTGCTCGCCGTGGTCGAGGCCGCCGGAGCGGACCGGGAAGCCGGAGTGGCGGTAGGCACCGGCGTGGCCGCCTGGGCCGCCATGGTCTGCCGGATGGTTGCCTGGCGCTGTGCATCCTGTCCGGCGACTTGAACCGCGATATCGAGATTGTTGGTCAGGTCGGCTGGGGTCACTTCCAGCGGGTGACCTTCGGCAACGTAACTGCCGTCTTCCTTCTGGGTTACGAGAGTGCCGGGCTTGAAGCCGATCACCCCGTCGGAAGTCGTGACCGACTTTTTGCGCAGCAGGAAAAAGGTGCCGGGAGCGGCGAGCCGCGGCGCCGGGGTCGGCGCGGCGACGGGAGCTGGCGCTGGCGTCGTGGCGACCGTTTTGGGCTCGGTCGGTTCAGGAGCGGTTTCTTCGGTGTTTTCCGCGGTCTTCTTGAATTTGGAACAGCCGGCCAGCAGCACGCCGGCGGCCAGGGTCACACTCATCAACACTCGGTACATGGGCCTCATAGATTGTGGGTCAAACTACGCCCCAAGGGGACCGGCAAAGCGTAACAACACTACCGTTGGGGCACTTTCAATTCAGCCCGGACTATGGCGAGCCCGAAAAGGCTGCCAAGTCGAATTTGTGGGGAAAACTACGGCTTTTTCGGCTCCGGCGTCGCCTTGGCGTCGGGTGCGGGATCGGTCAACTTCGGCTCCGTACCGGAGGCAGGTTCCGCGAGTTTGAGCGCGGGGTCAGCGGGCGTTTCCGCCGTAGGTTTGGCGGTTCCCTCGGGCTTGGGGGCCTCCTCGGTTTTTTCCGCCGCGGAGCGCATCCGATCCTCCAGCTTCTTCGAGGTGGCATCCAGGTAGGAGCGCACATTCTTGCGATAGACCTCGATGCCGGCGGTGACTTCCTCCGGCTTCAGCACGCGGATGCGGGCGGTTTCCGCCATGAACGTGGCTCCGGCGAGCTGCAGGATCACGTTCTTCTGCATGTTTTTGTAGGCCTTGATCGGGAAGACGTCGCCCTTGTCCATCATCCATACGGCGCCGTCGGAGAGCTCGACGCGGGTATCTTCGGTGAAGATGGCGTAGAGCTTGAACTCGGCGGCCTGACTCAGGGGCGCGATGCTCAGCGTGGAAAGAAGGATGAGGAGATTAGGAAGTCTCATCGGCGGCGATTTTGAGAAGGGCGAGGGCGGGATGCAACCGGTTTTGCCGGGGGTGTGCTGCCGGCCATCACCTGTTTGCGTTCTTCAATGGAAAGCTCGCGCCAGGTGCCGGCGGCCAGATCACCCAGAGGAAATTCACCAATCTGGACTCTTATTAGGCGCAGGGTGGGATAGCCCACGGCGGCCGTCATCCGGCGGACCTGATGATTTTTTCCTTCGATCAATTCAAGGGCGATCCAGCAATCGGGGATCTCGCGGCGGACGCGGATCGGCGGGTCGCGCGGGGGTACGTCGGGCTGAGGGTCGAGCTGCCAGGCCCGGCAGGGGAGGGTCTGGTAGTCGCTGATCTGGATGCCGCGTTCCAACTGCTGGAGCGCTTCGGCCGGCGGAATATTTTCCACCTGCGACCAGTAGCGGCGCTGATGCGCGTGGCGGGGATTGAGCAGGCGATCGTTGAGTTCGCCTTCATCGCTGAGCAGGAGCAGTCCTTCGCTCTCGGCGTCCAGGCGGCCGATGGGATAGACCCCGCGGGGGAAACGGAAATCCTTCAGCGTACGCCAGCGGGAGCCGTCGTCGGTGAATTGGGAAAGGACCCCGTAGGGTTTGTGGAAGGCGAGAAGCATGAAGGAAAAGCGGGCGGGGACTATGCCGCGCTTACCCGCTTGCGCAACCCGTCGCATATAATGGGGGGGGTGGTGGGCCTTCGGGACGCCGCGACAAGCGCATTGCCAGCGGCGGTACTTTGCGCGAAAGGCCCGCCCCTTGAATCGCGACCTCCCCATCTTCGAAATCGAGCGCGCCCTGGGCGACGCCCTGCGCCGCCAGCCCCGCCTCGTATTGCAGGCCCCGACGGGCTCGGGCAAATCCACCCAGGTGCCGCAGATGCTGCTCGATCAGGGGCTCGCGGGGAATGGCGAGATCATCGTCCTGCAACCGCGCCGCCTGCCGGCCCGCATGCTCGCGGCCCGGGTGGCTTCGGAGCGCCGCTGCCGCTTGGGCGATGAAGTCGGTTACCAGATTCGCCTCGATCGGGTGGCGTCGGAGAAGACGCGTATCCGCTTTGTCACCGAGGGCATTTTGCTGCGCCAGATGCTGGCCGACGAACGCCTGCGGGGAGTCGGTGCGATTGTCTTCGACGAATTTCACGAGCGGCATTTGTACGGCGATATCACGCTCGCGCGGGCGCTGGATTTGCAAAGCCGCCATCGGCCCGATCTGCGTCTGGTCGTCATGTCGGCCACGCTGGACGGCGCCGCGCTGGAAAAATACCTCGCGCCTTGCGAAGTGCTCGCGAGTGCGGGCCGCACTTATCCGGTGGACATCGCATATCTTGAGCGTTCGCTCGGCGATCTGCCGGTATGGGAGGCCGCGGCCCGGGAATTTGCCCGGATCGCTCCGCAGCAGCCCGGTGACGCGCTGATTTTCATGCCGGGTGCGTACGAGATCAACCGCACCATCTCGGCGCTGCGGGACAGCGGGGCGGCGCGCGGCTGCCTCGTGCTGCCGTTGCATGGCGAGCTGCCCGTAGCGGATCAGGATGCGGCGGTGGCGCGCTACGATCAGCGCAAGATCATCGTCTCCACGAATGTCGCCGAAACCTCGCTGACCATCGACGGCGTGCGGCTGGTCATCGATGGCGGGCTCGCGCGGCAAGCGCGGTTCGATCCGTATCGCGGGATCAATACGTTGCTCATCGAAAAGATCAGCCGGGCCAGTGCTGATCAGCGTGCGGGCCGCGCGGGCCGCACGGCGCCGGGGTTGTGTTTGCGCTTGTGGACCGAGCGCGAGCACGGTGACCGCGCGGCGCAGGAATTGCCCGAAGTCCGCCGGCTCGATCTCGCTGAAGTGGTCCTCACGCTCAAAGCGAGTGGCGTGGAAGACGTGCGTGCCTTCCGTTGGCTGGAGTCGCCCGATGCGAAGTCGCTCGATCGCGCCGAGACCCTGCTCACGGACCTGGGGGCTCTCTCTGGTGAAGACGCCGAGCCCGGCGTTCCGCGTTCGCCCTCCACCATCACCCCACTCGGCCGGCGCATGCTCGCTTTCCCAGTGCATCCGCGCTACGCTCGCATGCTCCTGGCGGCGCAGGATTACGGCTGTGTCCGCGCGGTCGCGCTGGTCGCGGCCCTGACCCAGGGGCGCAATATTCTGCGCCGGGTCGAGGGCCGGAAAATGCAGGACGACCGTGACGATCAACTCGGCACGGATAAATCGAGCGACTTCTTTCTGCTCATGAGCGCGTTTCGTTTTGCCGAGGCGCGCAATTTCAATCCTGGCCCCTGCCAGGCGCTGGGCATCAATGCGCTGGCCGCGCGCGAAGCCGCCGGGCTCGCGGCGCAGTTTGTGGATATCGCGCGCGCCGAGAAACTCGATGTGCGTTCGGAGGAAGCGACGGCCGAAGCGATCGGCCGCTGTGTGCTCGCCGGATTCCCGGACTACGTGGCCATGCGGCTCGATCGCGGGACGCTGCGCTGCGCGATGGTGCATCAGCGTCGTGGAGTGCTGGCGCGCGAAAGTGTGGTGCACGATTCGCCGCTGCTCGTCGCCACCGAGGTGCGCGAAATCAGCACGCGCGATGGCGTCGAGACGCTGCTTTCGATGGCCACGGCGATCCAGGAAGATTGGCTGCGCGAGCTGTTCCCTTCCGGCTTTCGCGACACGGTCGACTACGCTTTCGACAAGCTGCAAAAACGCGTCGTCGCCCGCCGGGCGGTTCGGTTTCACGACCTCGCGTTGAAGGTGAAGGAATCCGAGGATGTGCCCAAGGAACAGGCTGCGGCGTTGCTCGCCGATGTCGTCATGAGCGGCGAATACCCGCTGGCGAACTGGAATCACGAAGTCGAGCAATGGATCCTGCGGCTGAATTTCCTCGCTGCCGCCCTGCCCGAGTGGGAGTTGCCGCCGCTCCTGCCCGAAGATCGCCGCCTGCTCGTCGAGCAAATCTGCCTCGGCGCGATGAACGTGCGCCAGATGACCGACCGCGCCGTGTGGCCGGTGGTCAAATCGTGGCTCTCGCCCATTCAGCAGCAGCTCGTCGACGAGCACGCCCCCGAGCGCCTCGAGCTGCCCAATGGCCGCCGCGCGAAGATCACCTACGATACCGTCCAGCCGCCCACGCTGGCCGCCCGGATCCAGGATCTCTACGGTGTCGAGACAGACCTGAAAATCGCCGCCGGCAAAGTCCCGCTCGTGATCCAGATCCTCGCGCCGAGCCATCGCCCCGTGCAGATCACGACCAGCCTCGCGAACTTTTGGAAAGAATCCTATCCCAAGCTCAAGCTGGAGCTGCAACGCAAGTACCCGAAGCACGAGTGGCGTTGACGCCCCTTGAGGGTAATCAATTAGCGGGACGATCTGGTTTGGCATTTTGTTCCGGGCGGCTAGGCTCAAGGGAACTTTAATCAACCCACAGGGCGCTTTTATGCAGGGACACACTACCAGCTCGCAGGCTGCGCGGCTGTCGGAATGCTTTCCGACGGCGGACCAAATTCCCGCGGAATTCCGCGTCGACCCTCGACCCTACGAACGGCTCGTTCTCCAGGGCGGCAAATTGATCGAATGGACCGGGCCCACGACGCCGGTGAGTTCGCCGATCTGTTTGCGCCAGCCGGATGGGACGCTGCAGCGGCCCGTCATCGGGCAGATTCCCAATATGGACGAAGCCGCTGCGCTCGCGGGCTTGCAGGCGGCGGTGGATGCGTGGGACCACGGACGCGGGCCCTGGCCGACGATGAGTGTGGCCGGGCGGATTGCGGCGATCGAGGCTTTCACCACGCGCATGGTCGCCGTACGCGACGAAGTGGTGAAGCTGCTCATGTGGGAGATCGGCAAGAGCCTGGACGATTCCCGCAAGGAGTTCGACCGCACGGTGGAATACATCCGCCGCACCGTGGACGCGCTCAAAGACATGGACCGCGCGAATTCGCGGTTCACGCTCGATAGCGGAGTCATCGCCCAGGTTCGCCGTTCGCCGCTCGGGGTGTGCCTGTCGATGGGGCCCTTCAACTATCCGCTCAACGAGACCTACACCACGCTCATCCCGGCGATCATCATGGGCAATACCGTGGTGGTGAAACCGCCGAAATTTGGTGCCCTCTCGCACCAGCCGATTTTGCAGGCCTTCGCCGAGAGTTTCCCGCCCGGGGTGGTGAACTATATCTACGGACGCGGTTCCACGATCATCGGGCCGATCATGCAAAGTGGGAAGGTGGATGCGCTCGCGTTTATCGGCTCCAGCCGCGCGGCCAATCTGCTGAAGCATCAGCACCCGCGTCCGCATCGGCTTCGCTCGATCCTCGGCCTCGATGCGAAGAACCCCGCGCTGGTCATGCCCGATGCCGACCTCGATGTCGCCGTACGGGAATGCGTCACGGGGGCTTTGAGTTTCAATGGTCAGCGTTGCACCGGCCTGAAGCTCCTTTTTGTTCACGAATCCATCGTCGAACCCTTCCTCGCCAAATTGAGCGCGGCGGTCGAAGCGCTGCCCATCGGTCTGCCCTGGACCAAGGGTGTGAAGCTGACGCCGTTGCCGGAAATCGACAAAGCCGGATCGATGCGCGCGTATGTCGATGACGCCGCGAAACATGGCGCCAGCATCATCAATCCCAGTGGTGGAGCCAGCAGCGAGACGCTCTATTTCCCGTCGATTGTTTACCCCGTCGCCCCTGACGCGGAGCTCTACACCAAAGAGCAATTTGGTCCGGTGGTCCCGGTGTGCAGCTACCGCGACGAGCAGGACTTCCTCGATTTCGTGGTCGCTTCCAACTACGGCCAGCAGGTCAGCCTTTTCGGTCGCGACCCGGAGAAAATCGCGCGCCTCATCGATCCGCTCGCAAATCAGGTCTCGCGTATCAATCTCAACGCCCAGTGCCAGCGCGGCCCCGATACCTTGCCCTTCACCGGGCGAAAAGATTCCGCCGAAGGCACCCTCTCGATCAGCGACGCCCTGCGCTGTTTTTCCATCCGCACGCTGGTTGCGGCCAATGCCGATTCCGCCGGCCGCGAGGTGATTCAAAACATCGTCACCGGCCGCCACTCCTGCTTCCTGCACACGGATTTTATCCTATAGGTTTTGCTCCTCGGCGTCTGCTTAAACTATAACGCCATCTAGGAAGTTGAGAGGTTCGAGAGTTTGGTGAGACCGCGGAGGACCAAGCGGACGGCTTCCATGGGGTCCACGGTGCAAAGCAGGCTGCGGTTGTCTTCGTCGCTGAGTTGGTTCTTGAGAAAATCGCAGGGTTTGCCGGCAAAGGGGGCCAGCAGCTTTTCGAGGTCGGCGAAGCCTGTGGCGGGCGAATAGGTGGCAGGGGCGGGTTTGGTGGTATCCCAGTATTTCAGCAGGTCGGTGAAACCGGGTTTTTTGGGATTTTCGGGGGCTGTGGCGTAGTGGGCGGGAGTGAAGAGATGCGCGGAAGGACTCCAGCCATTCAGGAGCACCTGAGCGATGGCACCGGCAGCGCCGCCGAATCCGCCCAGGATGAAAAGGGGACAGTTGGGGAGGACTCTTCGTGCGGCGAGAATTTCCTCAAAGATTCCGGGCATGATGCCTGTGAATTCATTTAGCACTCCGCCCAGTACGATGCGGACATTGACTGGCGGAATCGTTTTCGAAGCGCCGGGAGCGCCGGCAATGTTCTGGACGCAGCCGAGCGCCATCGATGTACGCATGGCGCTGAGGCAGACCGCACGGTGAACGTAGCGTCTGAGTTCATCGCCCTCTTTTTCTTCGTCCGGCAGCGGCTCGGCGATCTGAGCCATTTCCTGGGTGATGCGGACGATCTGACAACAGTTAATCCACTCGGCTTCCTTCTTGCGATCAATCTTGAGATAGTTTGGCCAAGCTTGGTGGTTGTAGAGTTTGTTAACCTGCGGTTCCACGGAGGAGGGCTCCTCGACCGGCTCCTTTTTCTTCCGGCCATGCGCATGCCAGGCCGGCGGATCATCGTCATCCAGCGATGTTTCCTCCTGTTCCTCGCGGATTAAATTAAGCAGATCGAGGGTGAAATTGATTTCGGGTGGATCGAGTGGCTCCAGCTTCCCGCCATAGGCCACGCCCGCGCCGGCCCGCAGGATGGGACGCGTCATTTGGAGCAGGGCCTCCCGCAGGTGCTCGGCCCCGATGCCGCGGGGGCCCCCATCTTTCGGGTCGAAGGAAATGGAAAATCCGACGACGTGATTGTTGAGCCTCCTTCCCTGGCTGATATACCGAACGGAATTCATGAGGTGACGTTAAAATTGGCTTCCGTAAAGCTGAGGAAGTTCGCCTGAGGGAAGAGCTTTTTGAGTGTCTTCACGTCGATGTAGCTCAACTCCCGCCCGGGATAATAAACGGTAAATGGGTTTTTGGGGCGATTCGCGAGGATCGGCAGGAGCGTGACGGAATCTGGTCGCCAGGAAAGGATGATGCGTGGACCGGATTCGTCTTCCTGCTGAATCGCGAGATGCTGGGCGACAAGCCGTGCGTAACCGTCGAAAAAAACCTCACGGAGCAGTGTCGTGACAATGGTTTCCTCCTGGCGCGAGTCGGGCAGGTCGGCGCGCCACCGGAGCACCGGTACGGTCGCCAACTCGCTGAGGCCCCGGGTTACGCGTTTGCCTTCAAGGATGTCCACCACCAGGACCGGTTGCATGGCCCAGACGGCGACCTTGTGTTGAGCGATGCGGCGAATACGCCTGGGTTTGCAAAAGGTGCGAAGTTCCCGTCGGCACCAGGGGCGCGAAGCATAGGCATCGCTGACGACCGCGATGAGTGCCGCGGTTTCTCCAGCGCGCAGGGAGTTGTTTAGCACCCTGGTAAAATTGTCGCCGTAAGGGATATTGTTTTCGTCGTAGAAAGCGGCCAGTTGAGTACGGCTGTAGATATAATCACGGAGGAGGGAGGCCGGACCAGTGCCGTCGGCCTTGGCGTGGGAGATAAACAAGCGCAGCGGCATGGCACCCCGGTTGCCGCCTTGCACCTCGGCCGGCGAATCCGCCAGAACGATCCGGCAGAGTGCTTCGGTCAAGGGCTTGAGGAGCGACCCGAGCAGTGGGCTCTCCAAGGGATCGATCCAGAGACTCTTGACGGGTAGGTCGAGGACCTCGGGAATGCGCAGGAAGTTCCGTTGCGCGATGGTTGGTGGCGCATTGAAAGCTGTCGAGGATAGCGCGACGGGGAGGAAGATGCGTGGCGGCGGCGGAGTTGCGGAATGCGGAGGGTGAGCCAACTGATCGAGCCACCAACGCCAGGCGGGATCCGCCACCATGTGGTGATCGATCAGCGGGATGACGATCTGCAACGTGCTGCGGGTTTCCCTGCGTTCGAGTTGCGGTGCCCAGCCCCGCGTTTCGCCCGGGAGGGGCAATGGCAATTTTTCACCGGGAGCGGGGGCTTCCTTGCCCCGGTAAAATACTTGCGGCCCCTGGCTGGCTGCGGGGCGCAGCCACTGGCGGATCTGCCAGGCGATCGGGGCACCGTGTTCGCAGTCGGGATGCCACAGGATGTAGATCTCAGGAAGCGGCGGGAGGTCCGCTGGTGACGTGATCTGCTTGAGCTGCGGAAGCATGAGTTACGAGCCTTTGAGCGGTACGAGCAGGTTGGCGGAAAGTCGGCGGAACCATTCCGAGATCGACGCCGGCTGTTTCTCGCCGTTGAGCAAGGCCGGTTTGAAAAGACTCTCCGCTACGTGGACACCGAGCTGGCGGTAAGCCTCGAATTGCTCCTGATCGAAGAATTGGTCCAGCGTGGTTTGATGCGGAAACTCCGGGTGATTGGTCCGGTAGCGTCGAATCAGCTCCGATTCATTGCCGGTAACGGAAAGTTTGAGATAGAGGAGCAGCCCCGTCGCGTCCTGCCCGTTGACTGGCGGATAGTGGATTCGGCAGAGATGAAAGTGCGCCTTGCTGTAGCCGGTCTTCGGATCCGGCCGGAGGTCGTCGAGCGCCGGCGAGATCGTGACGCCGAAGTCGATTCGCGCGTGACGGACGAGAGTCATCAGACCCTGGAAGGTGAACGTGGGATCCGACTCGCCGTCCACGCAGACGATGAATTTACAGCGGCGACGCAGGAGCTCATAGACCGCCATGTTTTCGATATGGCCGCCGTCGGAAAGATTGAGCCAGGTCCGATGTTCGTTCATGACGACGCCGAAGGTTTCGCGAAAGAGGCACCAAAAGCCCGGCCAGGGAGATGCCGTCGACCGCCTGGGATGTTTGATCCAGTAACCCAGACGCACGTTAAGCACGGTCAGCAGAGCCGTGAGCGTCGGCATCGATCCAAGGCCCATGTGGCTCGAAAAAGCGGCGCCCGACACCGCCATGGCGGTTGCCAGATCGAGGTCGCCGGTGGGCGTTTTCCATTCCCCCGTGGGGACGTAGCCGCTCGACGGTGAGCCGCACCACTTTTTGGAAAACAAAAAGAAATCGCAGGCCCGTTCATTCAATCCGGCCGTCTCGCTGGATGGAATATTCAGCGCCGCATTGAGGAGATGATAGGGAGCGGTGTTTTCGGGGTTGATCGTCGCCAGTTTCACCGCCTCCGTTTCGTTGGGTTCCTTTTGAATAAAGGTTCGAGCCAGGGCATCCCGATACATCCGGTGAGGTGCCGTGAGATTGATATCCACAACGAAAAACGCGATCAATCCGATGGTGACGGCCGCGACCGCCAGGGCGATCACGACGCCACCATTCAAGGGTTGGCCCGGCGGCAGGGCGAGGGTGACTAGAACATAGAAAAGAATGATGCCGAGGCACGGGATCAGGATGCCTGCGGCAAAGAGGGCAACCTTCAAAACGAGTTGCCGATTCTTCGGATCGCGCAGCACCGGCAAGTGCCGGATGAGGGAGGGAATCGCGGAACTCAGCAGACCAATTGCCGCCGTCCAGGCCATCGCTGGGGTGAGTGTATTCAGCGGCTTGCCGTCCGTGATTTTCTTCAAGGCCGAAATGTAGCTCGCGTCGAACAAGACGATGAGCCCGAAGATTCCAGTCCCGGCGAGGACGAGGCCGAAGAGCCAGCCGGTGATTGCGCTACAGCGCCTCCCACCCCGCATGCCGACCCCGAAGACGACCATCGCGATGGCCGAAAGACAGGCCATGCAGCCCAGAACGATGGTCTTAACTTCCATGCTCCCTTCGCGGGTCCAACCGAGCCCCACCCCGAGGAGTGCGGCCACCAACACGATGAAGACCGGCGTGGCCCAGTTTAAAAGCATCCCACCCAGCGTGGCACAGACCATGGACCACCGTTCGCCGAGGTTTCTCCCGGACAGATAGCGGGCATGCAGCCGCAGATATCGAATCGGTTCCGGGTCCGGGCCTTGAGGAGCCGCCACCGTGTCGTGCGCTTCATGGGCGCCGAGACGCCGGGTCAGAAAGCTGCCCGTGTATCCTCCGCCAGAGACCGTGGAGAGGAAGTCGACCTCTTTGAGGAGCTTTTTGGCGGCAAGTACCTGGACCACACCGAGGCCGAACGAAGCCGAACGGATTCCGCCGCCGGAGAGTGCCAGGCCGATACCGTCGATATCAGGATCTTTGCGCAAACCGCAGTGGGCCCGACGCTCCTGGACTGCTTGAGCCTCGTCCCTTCGAATATCCGCGTATGCCGCATTCGGGATGGAATCGGGCTCGATGATGCCGAACTTCAGAGGCACAAAGAGTTCGGCGAGGTCGAAATCTCCCATGACCGGTGGCTCCGGTGATTCGAAGAGGACGGAGTGATACGCCATCTGATGCAGCTCGTCGGCAAATTTGCGCAACTGTGCCTGCACGATGCGCAAATCGCTCCGAAACGCATCCGCGCCATCGCGGCTGTCGAGAACCCCTTTCTCTTTGGCCCGATGCCATTTCGCGGTTAATGGGCGCACCGTGGTGTTCAGGACATCGATGGTGCGGCCGGCAAATTTTTCGCAGCCTGGATTGTCTTTAATTGCCTTTCGGGCGAGGCCGAAAATCTCCCATAGGCTGGTTAGCGCGCGTTCTTCGACCCCGTATTGATAGGGCAAAGATTGTGTGGCGATTCGCGTGCGGAGTTCGGTTAAGAACTCGTGGGCGGCTTTTTCGTCGGGAGTGGGCATGGGTCGAACCTCCATTTATCGAAGCGCAGGTTTTAGCGGCCTAAGACGCGCGCCTGCTTCCGCTCGTTCCGGAAATTAGGAATACGCGCCGGGACCTTCATAACCTCGCCAAGGGTTATGAAATCCCGGCCCGATCTGGCAATCTCTATTCTGCGGCGCCAGGGGGCTTTTCCAATCGTGTTAGCTATTTGCTAACCGCTTTTTCCTCCAAAAGCGGCCCTGGCTCCAGTCGTCGAAGATCGCGTAGCTGACCGGGGTGACGAGCAGGGAGAGGAGGAGGCAGAGCATCTGGCCGCCGATGATGATCTTGGCCATGCTGGCGCGGCCGGCGCTGCCGGGGCCGGTGCCGAGGGCGATCGGGATCATCGAGGCGACGAGCAGGATGGTCGTCATGAGGATCGGGCGGAGGCGGACGCGGTTGGCTTCGAGGATGGCTTCGTCGCGTTCGCGGCCGCGGGCGCGTAGGGTGTTCGTATAGTCCACCTGCAGGATGCCGTTTTTCTTCACCACGCCGAAGAGCATGAACATGCCGAAGATGCCGTAGATATCGAGCGGGCTGCCGAGCAGGATCATGGTCAGCAGCGCGAAGGGCAGTGAAAGCGGCACGGCGAGCAGGATCGCGATCGGGTGGATGAAATTTTCAAACTGCGCCGCGAGGATCATGTACATGAAGATCAGCGCGAGGCCGAAGGCCTTGAGGAAGTTGGCGAAGGTTTCCGCGAGGCTGCGGGCGCGGCCCGTAAAGGCCAGCGTGTAACCGGGCGGAAGATCGAGCTCGGCGGCGACTTCCTTCGTGATGCGGATGGCGTCGCTCAGCGCGAGGCCATCGAGATTGCCCCCGATATTCACCCGGCGCTGGCGTTGATAACGGTCGATCTGCGCCGGTCCGCGGGCTTCGACGAGGCTCACGAAATTCACTACCGGCAGCAGCAAGTCCGTGCCCGGGGTACCGCTGGCCATGGCCGGGGTACGGCCGCGTACGGCGATCTGTTCGACGGCTTCGCGGGTGCTGCGGTCGCCGCGATCCGCGCGCAGCCAGACGTCGAATTGATCGTCGGCTTCCTTCCAGGTGGAAACGATTTCGCCCCCTACGGTGGTGCGGAGTGCACGGGCGATTTGCTGCACACTGATGCCGAACTGATTCGCTTTTTCGCGGTCGATCCGTACCTGCATCTCCGGCTTCCGATTGGAGAGCGTGGTATCGAGATCGACGAAGCCGGGCACCTGGCGCAGGCGCACGAGAAAGGCTTCGCTTAGCTCGCCGAGCTTGGCGAGATCGGGGCCGACCAGGGCAAAATCGAACTCCGTGTTGCGGCCGCCACCCCCACCCAAATTCGAGATCCGTTGCACGCTGGTGCGGAGGTCCGGGTAGTCGGCGAGAATCTGGCGTGCGGCCAGCATGGCGTCGGTCTGCGACCAGCGGCGGGTGGTGCCGAGCAGGGTGGACCAGAATCCACCGAGCTCGGGCAGGCGGCAGTAAATCGAGCCGTTGGTCACGGTGCCCTCGCCTTTGCCGATCCGGCTCGAAGTTTCCCCGACCGTCATGAGGGTATCGGTGACCGCTTTGACGCCGCCAATTTCGACGGCCTTGAGTTTGCCTTCGATCTCACGCAGCAGCGTATCGGTATGGGCGAGGCTGGAACCTTCGGGCGCTTCCACGGCGATCTCAAACTCGCTCGTGTCGTCCTGCGGCATGTAGTTGAATTGGGTGAGCGGGATCAGCACCCAGAGCGAAGCCACCGTGGCGGCGGCGGCGAGCATCACGGCCCAGCGATGGTTTAGGCTCCAGGCCAGCAGGTGATCGTAATGCGCTGTGAGCCAGCGCATGAATTTACCGCCGTGCGCGCGTTTCTCCCGCGAGTTTTCATCGTGCGCCGCGTGCAAAAACCGCGAGGCCAGCATGGGCGTCAGCGTGAACGAAACGAACATCGAGACCAGAATCGAGAAAGCGACCGTGATCCCATAGCTGGAGAAGAACCGCCCCGTGCGGCCTTCCATGAAAGCCACGGGGATAAAAATGACGACGAGCGACAAGGTGGTCGCGAGCACCGCGAGCGCGATTTCCCGAGTGGCCACACTCGCGGCCTGGCGGCTGTTGAGGCCGCGTTCCTCGATGGTCCGGTGAATGTTCTCGATGACCACGATGGCGTCATCGACCACGATGCCGACGGCGAAGATGAGGCCGAGGATCGTGAAGTTGTTCAGCGTGTAGTTCATCACACGCATCAGCGCGAAAGTGGCCACGATCGAGGCGGGAATCGCGATGCAGGCGATGAGGGTTCCGCGCCAATCGTGCATGAAGGCAAACACCGTGAGCGCCACGAGGACTGCGCCGAGAATGAGGTGAAAACTGACTTCATGCAGCGAGCGCTCGATGAAGCGCGACTGGTCGCGAATGATGCTGAAGTGGAAATCCGAAGGCAGTGTTTCTTCGAGTTCGGCGAGGCGGGCTTTGACCCGGTCGATGACGGCCACCGTGTTCGAGCCGGATTGTTTGCGGATGACGAGTGAGACGGAGTTCTCGTCGTTCAGGCGGGAGAGCGTGCGGGGCTCTTCCACTGAGTCGCGGGTGCTGGCGACGTCCTTGAGCTGAATGGGGACGCCACCGCGATTGCCCACGTGGATCTCGCCGAAATCGCGTACGCTTTGCACGCGACCGAGCGTCCGCAGGGTCAGTTCGCGTGATTGCTGATCCACGCGTCCGCCGGGGACCTCGATGTTTTGCTGAGCCAGGGCGATGCGGACGTCGTCGATGGTCAGGCCGTAGGCTTTGAGCCGGTCGATATCGACTGCGACCTGGATGGCTCGCGTGCGTCCGCCGACGAGCGACACGGCACCGATATCCGGCACCGTTTCGAGGACCTGCTTGATCTGTTTGTCCGCGATGAAAGTCAGCTCCTTCAGCCCGCGCCGGGCGCTCACACTGATCGTCATGATCGGCGAAGCGTCCGTGTCGAACTTGCTGATGATCGGTGGCGTGGTGCCGACGGGGAGCTGGGTCAGGATCGAGTTGACCTTGTCGCGCACGTCCTGGGCCGCCGCGTCGCGGGTGCGGGTGTAGAGGAAATTGATCGAGACTCGGGCCACGCCCTCGGTCGTGCGGCTGGAAAGTTCGTCGATGCCCTCGATGGTGTTGATGACTTCCTCGAGAGGCTTGGTCACCGTGGTTTCCATTTCCTCGGGCGATGCGCCGGGTAGGCTGGTCGTCACCGTCACGCTGGGAATGTCGACGTTCGGAAACTGATCCACGCCGATCTCGCGAAACGACATCCAGCCGAGCACGATGAGGAAGAGATTCAGCATCGTCGCGAAGACCGGCCGCCGAATGCAGATATCGGCGAGCGACGCCGCCTCATCCTGCGGCTTGTGCGAGTGGTGGTGGTCGGAAGGGGCGTTCATGTGCCCTGTACTTTGACCTTCGTGCCGTCCTGCACCTTGGTGCGGCCATTCACGATCACGCGATCGCCTTCCTGCAAGCCGCCGAGCACTTCCTGCTGTTCGCCGCGCGTGGCGCCGAGTTCGACATTCCGTGCGTGGGCGACGTCGCCTTCCACCACGAAGACTTTGTTTACGCCGGCAAAGGTGATGATCGTCTCGATCGGGACGACGAGGGTGGGTGACGCATCGTCGACAACGAGTTCCGCGCGGGCGAAGAAGTTCGCCTTCAGTTCCCGCTGCGCATTGTCCACGCGGGCTTCGATGCCGACCCCGCGCGAGATCGCGTTGACCGCCGGATTGATCCACGTGACGCGGCCTTCAAAGACGCGGTGCGGGTACGCTTCCACGGAGAGGCGCACGAGTTGATTCAGTTTCAGCCGGGCCGCTTCGCGCTCGGGTACTTCGCCGCGAAAGCGCAGCGACGAGTCGTCGACGAGGTGAAACATCACCGTGCCCGGTCGCACGAAATCACCGGCATTGACGAGGCGCTCGGTCACCGCGCCATCGAAGGGTGCGCGGGCCAGTGAACGGCGCAACGCCGTATTCGCCGCGCCGAGGCTCGCCTTCGCGGCGTTCACTTCGGCCTGTGCTTGTTTGTCTGCCGTCCGGGCCTGATCGAAGTCCGTGGGCGAAACCGAGCCGGTATTTTTCAGGCGCTCGAGCCGGGCGAAATTTTCCGCGGTGTTGTCTGCATTGGCCTGGGCCTTGGCCAGGTTGGCGCTCTGGAGATTGACCATTCCCTGATAGGACGCGGTGTCGATCTGCGCGAGCTCGCTGCCGGCTTTCATGATATCGCCGACCTCCGCGAGCGTCGTTTCGATGGAGCCTTCCACTTCCGCCGAGATGCGGGCTTCCTGGCTGGGGTTGAGCGCACCCACGAGCAGGATTTTCCGTTCCCATGGCTCGTTGCGAGCGGGGGTCACGGTGACGTTGACGGGGGCATCCTTGTCGCGCCGATGGCTCTCGTGGGCAGGCTTGGAGCAAGCCACGAGCAAAGCGGCAGCAGTACAGAGCAAAAGCGGGCGGGGCATGAAGGGGGCGACGATGGGGGGAGCGAGGAAAAGCGTCAATCGCGGCGGGAACCCGCGGTTGCCCCTTCCTCACCTGCAGCTAGCCGATACATTAGTCCCAATGAGCGCCTCGACTCCTGTCTTTATGCCGCTGAACAGCCCGCGAACTCCAGGAAACTGGATCTTTGCCGAGGAATCCGGCCGTGCCTGGCTGGAAAAGGAAGTGCTGCCAGGCTGGCTCGTCACCCGGCGCTGGTTTGGCGGCAAAGCCCGCCGGATCGTGCGTACGCAGATCGAAGCCGCCGTCCCGGTGGGGCAGGAAGCGCAGCAGGTGCTCGCCGTGCGAGTCGAATATGCCGAGGGTCCCGCGGATCGATACGCGATCCCGCTGGGGTGGGCTCGCTTGGAAGAGATCGACGGAGCGGATGCGAGCGTGATCGCCATCGGCGGGGAAAACCGCGACGTCGCCGTGCATGATGCCGTTTACCATCCCGGTTTTCGCGCTGCTCTGCTGGATCCGATGCGGAGCGATTCCGCCATTCGCGGCGACGGTGGAGCGGTGAGCGGGCAGGGGGGGAGTTTGCTGAAAGAACTCGATTCCCCCGATCTGGCCAATTCGCGCGTGCTTGGGGTCGAGCAGAGCAATTCCTCGATCATCTACGACGGACAACTCTTCCTGAAGCTTTTCCGGCGCCTGCACGAGGGGATCAATCCCGATGCCGAGATCACCCGTTATTTCAGCGAGCATGGGCACTTTGGCCACGTGCCGGCGTTTGGCGGCGAACTTTTACTGCGCCTCGATGGCGGTGAAGCGATGCCGTTCGGGCTGATGCTCGGTTGCGTCGACAATCGCGGCGACGCGTGGGCTTGGGCGCTGGGTCGGTTGCGGTCCCAGTTTGCGCAGGAAGACAGCGCGGCGAATGAAGAGACTCTCGCGCGCATCGGCCAGCTCGGGCAGCGTACGGCGGAATTGCACTGCGCCCTTGCGGCGCCCACCGACGATGAAGCTTTTCAGCCGGAGCCGCTGAGCGCGGCGGATTTTCGCGATCTTTCCACGAGCGTTTCGGCGCGTCTGGATGCCCTGTGCCGGGCCCTCGAAGGGCGCAGCGAGCCGTTGGCTGGTGAAGTGCTCGCGCACGCCGCTGAACTGCGCACTCGCATTGCAGCGCTGGCGCAGCTTTCCGGCGGGACAGTGAAGACGCGTCACCACGGCGACTACCATCTCGGCCAGGTGCTCGAGACCGGTGCCGATTGGGTGATCATCGATTTCGAAGGCGAACCGACGCGCTCGCTGGCTGAACGCCGGGCCAAACGCTCTCCGTTGCGCGACGTGGCCGGAATGCTGCGCTCGCTGCACTACGCCGCCCATTGCGGCCGCCCCGATGCCGAGCCCGCCTCGCTCGCCGCCGCGGAAAAATGGGCTGATCAAGCTTCGAGCGTTTTCCTCGAGCGCTACTTCGCGACCGCAGCGGGCGCCGCCTTTCTCCCCGCGCAGGCTCCTGATCGCGATGCGCTGCTCGCCGCCTACCTCCTGGAAAAAGCGCTCTACGAGGTCGACTACGAGCTCAACAATCGGCCCGACTGGCTGCCCATCCCGCTGCGCGGTGTCCTGCGTGTGCTCGGGGCGGCGAGCTGAGGTTCCGAGCCCCTGGCTAGCTACCGCGGGCCGAGGTCGGTATTTTCGGTCGGGACACTGACGACATTGGGCCCAAAGCGGACCATGGCCTTGGTGCCTTCCACTCCGACGAAGGGGAGCGTGGTGCCGGCATTCAGGGTCGTGCTCCCGAAGGGGATATTGACCATCGTGGCCCGCGTGATGGTGACGGTCGTACGCGGAGGCGGGGTGGCGGGCGGTGGGGTTGCCGCGGGCGGAGCGAGGCTCAATGCCGGGGCCAGCGTTGGCTCTGGAGCCAGGGTGGGAGCAGGAGCCGGATTGGAGGCGGGCGCGGCCTGCGCGGTCATCGTGTCCGATTTTTCCGCGGGCGTGGCTTCCGCAGCTTTGCGTTTGCGGCGCGGCTTTTCGGTCGGCAACGGAGCAGCGTCGAAATCCCGGTTCGCGGTGGCGTTCCGGGGTGCGGTTTCGGCCGGGGCGGGGGCGGATTCGGGCGCCGGCGCCGGAGCGATTTCCGCCGCAGGTGTGGGCGCCGGCGCGGAGGATTTGCCCAACGCGAAGAGCCCATCCGTACCGTGCCGTTCGTAGAAGCTCTTGGCGCCATAGAGCGCGGAGAGAATCAGCAGGCCGAGAAAAATTCCCCGGAATACAGCGGCGATCGGCGAACGCTTCGGCCGGCTCTTCCGCACGGTGCCGCCAGTGACTTCGTCCGAAACCCGCGGCCCTTCCGGGAACTTGAATTGCCCCCGGGAATTTTTCTTCACCAGCTGCGGGAATTTCTCGCTGACCGCCGCAAAAAAGTACGTCTTCGCGCGATCCGGGTGATCCCAGTTCGGATGATGCACATCGAGGTAGGCGACCAGCACCTGGGCGTGCGCCTTGGCGATGCCTTCAAAGTGGTCTGCGCCTTCGGTCTGGCAGATTTCGAGAAATTGCTGGGCGCGATTTTCTTTCCGCGCCTTGATCTCGTCCGCAAAAAGATCCGGGTAGAGCCGCAGGCGGTCGTCTTCCCAGCGTTTCAGCGCTACGGAATGCTTCGGGCTTTCCAGCGCGTCATTCAGCAGGAGCGCGGCTTTTTCCTTGGTGAGATCGGACGAGAAAGGAATGCAGAGATAGGTAAGGAGCGCCTTTTGCCGCTGGCTTGCGGACTCAATGGTCGGCAGCTTGAGTTCGACCCGGGCTGGCGCGACGGTTTCTTCCGCTGAGGCCGAGGCCTGAGAGGCGGGCAGCGGAGTGCTCGTCGGCACCACGGTATCGGTCGTCACTCCCAGAATTTCACCCAGAGGCAACCAGTCGCCCATGCCCTTGCGCCAGGCCATGTCGCCGAGCCGCACTTCGCCATTCGAGAGGAGGGTGTGCACCGCCTCTTCCGAGTAGGGACCCGCCTGCTGACCATCGCGCAAAATGAGGATTTCCATGGATGCTGTTCAGAGTAACCCCGGGGCCTTCTCGATGTGAGGGAAAAATGCTGTTTCGGGTGTGATCAGGCGCAGCCGCATCCACCCGCTCTGCAGGAGTGCGCGGAAGAGGGCGCTGCCGCGGCCGTTGAAGACCCGGTGCCACCTTTTGTCATCAGACCGTAACCCCCGGTGATCACCCGACGAATGGGTTCGCCGCTTTCCGGATGGTGCGTCAGCGGAGCGTCTTTCATACTCTGCTGGATCTCAAACTGGCGGACGGGTTTACCGGTCGTTTCGTAAAGATAGGTGGCCATGGACTCCTGCTTTTAACCGATCCGGAGAAGAACGTAAAAACATTACGCATTACGAATTGGCGCCGACTTCGGAATTGCTCGCAGGGCGGCGTGGGCCTTAGGGTCGGGTTCGTTATGCAACCGCCCGATCAACCGGTTCCCGGCGAGCCAAACTCTGGCACGCCTCCTACTCCTCCTGTGCCGCCCACGCCTCCGAGCGTGCCGCTGGTGCCGCCTCCTGTCGCTCCTTCCATTCCCGTTCCACCTCCGCAGCCTCCGTACGCGGAAGTGCCGAGTCCGTATTCTTCGCCCGGGGTGCCGCCACCTCAGCCTCCGCCAGCTCCGGAGCCGGCGGGCCCCGCGCCGACGAAAGATGAATGCATGCTCGCGATGATCGCCCACCTCGGTGGCATCGTAACCTCGTTCATCGCGCCGCTGGTCATCTGGCAGATGAAAAAAGCGGAGAGCGCTTTCATCGAAGATCAAGCCAAGGAAGCCCTCAATTTCCAGATTACCGTGCTCATTGCCGCGGTGGTTTTGATGGTCATCACCGTCATCCCATTCATCGGCTGCCTCGCGATGCCGCTGTGGTTGGCGATGCTGGGCGCCTTGGTTCTGATGATCATGGGCGGGATCAAAGCCAACGACGGCGTGCGTTATCGTTACCCGGTCAATTTGCGCCTGATCAAATGATCGGCAGCTTCGCCGCGTAGCGCGGACCGATGCCGGAACTCGCCGAAGTCGAATACATTCGCCGTCAATGGGATGCCGGTGTCGGTGCGCGCGTCACTCGCGTCGCACTGCACGCCGGCAAACGCGTCGTCCGCGACGTGGACCCGGCGGAATGCGAACGTCTGCTCGTGGGTTCCACCCTGCTCGGATCCGAAGCGCGCGCGAAACAGATGATCTTCCGCTTTGGCCGCGGCCAGCAGGTCGCGGCCTGGGTGGGGATTCATCTCGGTATGACGGGCGAGCTGCGGATCGAGCCCGCCAGTTTCTCGCCGGGGAAGCACGGTCACTTCGTGCTTTTCCAGCGCGAACGGACGCTGGTCTTTACCGACCCGCGCATGTTTGGCCGGGTGCGCCTCGCGGCTGGGCCTGAGGTGCCTGAATGGTGGGCGAAACTGCCGCCGGAGGTGCTTTCGGATGAATTCACGCTCGAGCGCGTGACCGCCTTTCTGTCCCGGCGGAAAAAGAGCGCGGTAAAAGCGCTGCTGCTCGACCAAACGATGTTCCCCGGAGTGGGCAATTGGATGGCCGATGAAATCCTCTGGCGCGCCCGCATCGATCCCCGCACGCTCGGCGGCCAGCTCAAACCGGCGCAGGTAAAGACGCTCTGGGAGGAAACGCGTGAGGTGTGCCGGGGCGCGCTGGCCACGGTCGCGATCGATTTTTCCGATCCGCCGGAGGACTGGTTTTTCCACGTGCGCTGGGCGGATGGCGGGGAGTGCCCGCGCTGCGGCCTGACCATTCAGACGGCGACCATCGGTGGCCGGACGACGCGCTGGTGCCCGCGCTGCCAGCGGTGAAGTTGACGAACGAGCTGGGCAAGCCTAGCCCTCAAGGCGCTATGCAAGCCCGTCTCGCTCTCGCGGTTCTTCTCGGTGCAACTCTGCCCGCTTCGGCGGATTGGACGCACTATCGCGGCCCGACCCAGAATGGCGTGGTCGCCGAAAAACTGCCCGCCGGGCTGAAAGAGCCGAAACAGCTCTGGAAGATCAATGTCGGCACCGGCACCGGCTCCGTGACCGTGCAGGGCGCACACGCTTTCACCGCGGGCAACGCCGACAAAAAGAACGATGTCGTTTTCTGCCTCGATATCGCCACTGGCAAAACGGTGTGGCAGCACGCTTATCCTCAGGAGCTCGACCCGAATCTCTTCGAAGGCGGCCCGCGTTCGACTCCGACGATCGATGGCGACCGCGTGTATGTGCAGGGCCACGAGGGCGACCTGTTTTGCCTCGACGCCGCTACCGGCAAGGTGAAGTGGCAGAAAAATCTGGTGAAGGATTTCGGCGGCAAGAAACCCGGCTGGGGCTACTCGGGCTCACCGAGCATCGACGGGAATACGCTTTTCGCCGAACCCGGCGGTTCCGGCACGGCCACTGTCGCGCTGAACAAACTCACCGGGGCCACGCTCTGGAAAAGCGGCAGCGAAGAAACCGGCTACGCCTCCCCGGTGCTCGCCGATTTCGGCGGCAAACGCACCGTCATCCTTTTCAAAGCGAAAAGCCTTGTCGGTCTCGACGCGAAATCGGGCAGCGAACTGTGGCGGACCGACTGGAAAACCGATTACGATATCAACGCAGCCACCCCGCTGGTCTTCGGCAACCACATCCTCGTCTCCAGCGGCTACGGCACCGGTATCGGCCTCTACGAGGTCGGCCCCACCGGCTTGGTGCAAAAGTGGCGCAATCGCAGCCTCCGTTCGCACATCAATACCCCGGTGATCCATCAGGGCGGCGTCTTTGGCCTCGATGGCAATACCGGCGGCGGCAACCTCGTCGGGCTTGACCTCGCCACCGGCGATAAACGCTGGGAAGAAAAGAGCGTTAAAGGCGGATCCCTCATCCTCGCCGGCGACAAACTCGTCGTGCTCTCCGAAAAAGGCGAACTCGTCATCGCCGAAGCCACCCTCGCCGGCTTCAAACCCGTCCTCCGGTCCCACGTGATGGACAAACGTTGCTGGGTCCAACCCACGCTCAACGCCGGCAAACTCTTCGTGAAAAACAACGCCGGCGACCTGGCGTGTTTCGAGGTGAAATAACACCCGGAAATCTGTAGGTTGACGAAAAACTTTCTGATTTTTCCGATGTCCGATGTCCGCGCGACCTCGGTAAAGCGTTAGGGCCGCCTCACGGGCGGCCTTGTTTCTGCAATCTGTTCGCGCCGGTTCTAGTCGGTCACGGCTTCAACAGGCGTCTGGATACGGCCAGCGCCCAAAGCAGCCGATGGCCCGTTTGCGCGAGTGGCGGCGGGCGCCAAAACGGGCGCCGCCTGAGCGGAGTCCTGTTGAACGATAAAGGCACGGCTGCGCGACCGAGGCTTGCCCTTTGCGGGCGTAGGGGCGGGCTCAAAGGCCAAGGTGAGCGCGACAGCGGAAGGGGTCTGGTATTCATCGACCGCCCGAATCACGTCTTGCAGCTTAACCGTTTCACGGCCTGCGAGGCGGGCAATTTCCCGCGCTTCGTCCACGGCGTCCCGCAGGTTCGCCAGTTGGAGCTTGGCCAGTGGAACCGCGTAGCTAACCGCGAAAACGACGGCCTTCGGATCGGGGACGATCATGCCGGGTAGCCAGCGCTCTTCCTGCTCACTCCACGCGGCGCCCAAGAGGAATTCGGCGACCGCCTTGAGGTCGTCACGACTCGGAATATCGGGCAGTTTCGTGTAGCGTTTTACTCGGTGCATCAACTGTTCGCTGGTCCACCCGGTTTGCTTTTCTACCTGCTCCTTTCTCCGAATGAATTGGTCAGTGCAGATAAGCGCCACAGGCACACCAGCGTTGACCAACGCTGTATTGATCCAGTCCACAATTTCAGGCGCTTGCGTGACGCGTTTCGTGCCCGGCCACGCGAACTGTGATTCGTCGATTACCAGCATGAGGCCGCTGGTCTGGAAGAAGGTTTCAATCTTCGCCTGCAATTCACTGCTTTTGCGCTGGCATGTCGCGAGGCCAATTGCAGTGGCGATCTTTTGGAAAAATCCAGTTCGGTGCGTGATTCCGGAAAGACTCACAAAACGCGCCTGCCCCGGGTGGCGACGCACCCATGATTCGGCAGCGGTTGTTTTCCCGCTGCCCGATTTCCCTTCGACGATGACCATGCGCCCGGCCCGCAATGCGTAGTCCAACGTATTGTGCAAAAGCGCTCCGAGGCTAGTTGTGACACCGGGAATATAATCGGTTTTTTCCTCGGCTTCTTTTAGCGCTTCGAGCGCGGTCCATAGGCCGTCAATGTAGCCACCTCCGGTCACCCAACCACCCTCTCCCAATCCCGCAAGGTCGACTGCCGGGTTGAGGCAAATCTCGTGCAGAATGTCAGCCAGGCTGAGTGAAGCACTCTCCAGCCTGCGAGAGTAATGCGACCTTCCTTGGTTATAGCTCTCCGCTATCTGCGCTTCACGGCCTTCCGCTTTCCACCGGCACGCCTCTAATAGGTAATCCACGCTGTTTTCCGCTGCCCGCCGGGCTTCGATTGTCTTGCGGTCTTGGGCGTCTTCGTAATCAAGAACCCGGCCTAAACGCTCCAGCGAAATGGCCGTAGTGTATGACTCCAGCCCAATCTCGATTCCGATGGCCCGCATCTCCTCCGGCCCATACGTCCTCCCGGCTTTCATGCCGAGTTCGTGCATCGTAGCCGAGCCGAGCGACTCGGGATGTTCCTCGATAATGCCTCCAATCTGAGGTGGATAGTCTCTTGAGAGAAGACCACAGGGCGATAATGGCAAAGCTTGCCGATGTGGAGCGAATGTTGACGGAGCTTCTTTCTGGCGTGGAAGGTTTTGCAGGAATTGCACGAGCGATTCATCCAAGCTGGGAGCTTTCGGAAGGCGCCCGAGAAATTCTCGGCTTTTTTGTTGAGTCGGGCGGAAACAAGATGTTGCTGTTCCGAGGCGAGGACTCGGAGTGGGCGTTTTCGTTCCCTCCCACTGAAGAGAGCTACATGCCGGATGCCCGTTTCTTTGAAGACGACATTCAGTCCCTTACCGGTCTTGGGCTAATTATCCCTGACGAAGCGACGGACTCTTGGCGGGAGTATCGCCTGACGCGAGCCGGACAGCGGTTTTACGAAGCGGGAAAGCGTCCTGCCGAGAATGGCTAAATGTTGAGGGGTCTTTATGCCGTCTGAAGCTTCACAAAATGTACCTTCTCAGGCACGTGTGTTTTTCGACTCCTTTTCGGCCGCCTCGGATCGCGCCGCATTTCTCCGAGCACTGGTAGACAATGGTCAGGAAGAAACCGAGTGGCTTGATTTCAAAGGCTGCCTTGAGGGCGACCCAGCAAAAGGGCAAAACCAGCTCCCGCCACCCGCAGTCAGAAAGGTGTTTAGCGAAGCGATGTGCGGCTTTGCCAATACCAGCGGGGGTGTTTTAATTTGGGGAATCGACTGTGCGAAGCGGGCCGGGGATGATTTTGACCGTGCGTCGGGATTTGCGCGGGCGGAAGCCCCCGCGAAATTCAAAGCGAAGTTGAAAGATTTGGCAGCGGGCGCCTGTGACCCGCCCCTTCAAGGCGTTGAAATCGAGGCAGTCGAAGACACAGAAGAGCCGGGCAAAGGGTTTATCGTCTGCTTCGTGCCCGAAAGCCGGTATCGCCCTCACCGTGCCGAGATGGCGGGGCGCAGATACGTCATCCGCGCTGGCGACGCGTTTAGAGACGCGCCGGTGCCGCTCTTGCGGCACATGTTTCACCCTATGGCCCGGCCCATATTTGAAATGAGGTTTCAGATGTCCACGCAAAATCTGAATGGAATCTCTAGTTTTCGCCTTTTCGCCATCCTTGCGAATAAGGGGACGCTTACGGCGCGAGACATGTTCGTCAAAATCAAATGGGAGCCGCAGAGGCCAAATATGGCTTTCAGTGTCGGCCCCGGGTGGACGACCGCCCCAGGCTTCGTAGCTGGCCCCCGACATCACCTTCAATGCTCTACGCCCCTACACCCCGGAGCGGACTGCCTTCTCTTTGTTCTAGATCACCCGCTTTCAAAACCTGCATCCAAGAATGCAACTGGGCTGACCGCCGCCATCCGGGACTCAGCCGGATTCGAGAGCGCTCTTGATTTAGGAGTGGAAACCTTTGCGGAAGATGCTGAAGCCACGTTTTTCAAAACCCGCTTCGAGGTGGAAGAAATCGGGTCCGGAATTTCCAAGATCGCCGAATCCGCGCCCCTGTAGCCACAAGTGCCCGGAACAGATTGCAAAATTTGAGGCTAGCGATCCGATAAGCGTGACGCACGTCGCACCTTTTGGTTTGACGAAATACTTTCTGATTTTTCACTTTTCCGATGTCCGACGAGGGGGGCGGGCACTCTGTGGAAGCTCCAATTTTGTCGCACCTTTGCGCAAAAAGGGTCGGACATCCGCACTGACAAGTGGACCTCCAAAATCGGAAACTATTCCGCGAGCCTCGCGCCTTCCGCGTCCCGCCTAAAACCCCAGCCTTTACGCTTTTTACTCTGTCGGATCTGTGAATTTCCGGGCGAACCTGTGAATTACTGCCCCGGTCCGGGCAAATCCGGGTTTTCTGAAACTATTCCGTCAAGGAACAAATCGGGTGGGAGATGGTGCGCGGTACAGGGTTCGAACCTGTGACCTTCCGCGTGTGAAGCGGACGCTCTACCGCTAAGCTAACCGCGCAGAGAGGACAGCATCGGTACGCGAAGCCGGTGGATTGTCAACGGGGTTTCCACAGAAGCCCTGGCGGTCTCCTTCGGAGAAGCGCTAAACGGGATCCTTGCCTTCGGCGATGGCGTGGGCGCAGGCGTAGTTTTCCGTATGGCTGAGGCTGAGGAAGATGCGGTCGATTCCGAGCCGTTTGGCCGTCTCCGCCCCCGCGCCGAGCAGCACCACAAAAGGCTCCCCGCTGGCTTTGCGGCGGATCTCGATATCGAGCCAGCCGCAGGGCAGACCGATGCCGGTGCCGAGGGCTTTACTCACTGCTTCCTTGGCCGCAAACCGCGCGGCGAAACACGGCGCCGGGTCGCGCATACGCAGGCAGTATTCGGCTTCCGACGGCGTGCAGATCTTTTGGTGAAAGTGCGCGCCGTGACGGGTGAGCGAGGCGCGGATGCGTTCCACCTCGATGATGTCGATGCCGGTGCCGATGATCATGGCTGACGGGAGCGAAAGAGAGCGGAGTTCATCCGGGGCACGAGGGTCTATCCCTTATCGGGCGGATGCAAGCTCGGCATGGGAAAGGTGGAGGGAGAATCGCGAAGCGATGGTGGAACGGCCTCTCCGAGGGAGTTTTCGAATCATGCCGCGTCGCAACGCGACGCCACTCTTTTAGTTTGGCGAGGCTCGCTATCGCTCGCGTATGGTTTCAAAAACGCCCTCGGAGAGGCCGTTCCACCTTGCTTCGCAAAAGACTGGTTCGCTGCGCTCGCTCGGTGGCGCTTACTTCATCGCCGCGAGCATGTCGCGGACGGCCTGCTCCAACCCATAGAAGGCGGCGCGGCTGATGATACTGTGCCCGATATTCAGCTCGTGCAGATGCGGCAGTGTTCGGACCTGCGCGATGTTGTGGTAGTTGATGCCGTGCCCGGCATTCACCTGGAGGCCGAGGCCATGGGCGTACTCAGCCGCACTGCGCAGGCGTACGAATTCCTCCTGCTGATCCTTGCCCGTGGCATTGGAGTAGGCGCCGGTGTGCAGCTCGACCATCTCCGCCTCGAGTTTCACCGCGGTATCGATCTGATCCGGGCTGGGCTCGATGAAAAGGCTGACTCGAATCCCCGCGGCATGCAGCCGGCCGATCGTGGGGGCGAGGGCGCCGTATTGGTTCACGCAATCGAGCCCGCCTTCGGTGGTCACTTCGGCGCGATTTTCCGGCACGAGGCAGACTTCGTCGGGCAGGACGCGCAGGGCGATTTCGAGAATCTCCTTCGTATTGCCCATCTCGAGATTGAGCTTGGTCAGCACACTCTCGCGGAGCCGCAGGATATCTCGGTCCTGAATGTGGCGGCGGTCGGCGCGCAGGTGAGCCGTGATGCCATGGCAACCCGCGCGTTCGCAGAGGGCGGCGGCGGCCACGGGATCGGGTTCCGCGAGCGGAGAATCGGTGGCGCCGGCGTAGCGGGCCTGCCGAATCGTGGCGATGTGATCAATATTGACGCCGAGTTTCATGCGAATGGGGAAAAGGTGGACTGGCAGCGTCGCCGGGACCTGCGCGGGGTCAAGTCACGGTAAACAGCTGGCGGAGGGAGAGTCTGTCATCAGAGTGGGGAAAAACGCAGCTGTCACCTCGTGGCTCACGCAGCCCCTGCGTGAGATGAAAAGATCACCCTGCGCCGGAAGGCGCAGGCACTCATCGTTTCACGCAGAGGGCTGCGTGAACCACGGGGCTGAAGCCACGCGTTTTCTTGACCCCCCTAGTGCCGGAAGTGGCGGACGCCGGTGCAGATCATCGCCATCTGGCGCTCATTCGCGGCGGCGATGACTTCCTCGTCGCGGACACTGCCGCCGGGCTGGATGGCGCAGGTGGCGCCGGCTTCGGCGGCGGCGATGAGGCCGTCGGCAAAGGGGAAGAAGGCGTCGCTGCCCACGGCGCTGCCGGCGAGGCTCAGGCCGGCGTCCTTGGCTTTCCAAATGGCGATCCGGCTGGAATCGACGCGGCTCATCTGGCCGGCCCCGATGCCGAGGGTGCGGTCGGCGGCGGCGTAGACGATGGCGTTGCTCTTCACGTGTTTCACCACGCGCCAGGCGAAGAGCATGGCGGAAAGTTCTTCGGGCGTCGGTTTGCGGCCGGTCACGACCTTGTCGGTCAGACCCTGCTCCACGATTGTGTCGCGGCCCTGCACGAGAACGCCACCGATGACTGAGCGAATGACCACGTCGTCGGCATCGGCCGGTTTGGCCTTCTGCGCGAGCTTGCGCATGAGGCGCAGGTTTTTCTTCTTCTTGAGCACGGCCAGCGCGTCGGAATCGAAGTCCGGCGCGATGATCACTTCGCTGAAAATTTCGCTGATCGCCTTGGCCAGCGCTTCGGTCAGCGGGCGGTTGGTGATGATGATCCCGCCGAAGGGGGCCTGCTTGTCGGTCGCGAACGCTTTGTCCCACGCCTCGCGCAGATCGTCGCCGCCGCCGGTGCCGCTCACGCTGCCGACGCCGCATGGATTGGTGTGCTTGAGAATCGCGACGGTCGGTTCGGTGAATTCCTCGATCAGCTCGCTCGCGGCGGTGATATCGAGGATGTTGTTGTAGGAAAGTTCCTTGCCGTGGAGCTTCTCGAAGAAGTCGTCCCACGAACCGTAGAGCGCGCCGGTCTGGTGCGGGTTCTCACCGTAGCGGAGCTGGGCCACGAGCGGCAGGCTTAGGCTGAAGCTGCTGCGGCATTCCTTCTCCTGGTTCAGGAAATTCGCGATCGCGCCATCATAGCGCGAGGTGGTGACGAAGACCTTGATCGCCAGGCGTTCGCGCAGCTGCAGTGTGGTTTCGCCGTCGTTGTCGCGCAGGCACTGGAGCACGTCTTCGTAGTCGGCTGGGTCGGCCACCACGGTGACCGAGCGGTAGTTCTTCGCTGCGCTGCGCAGCATCGAGGGGCCGCCGATGTCGATGTTCTCGATCGCGTCATCGAGCGTCACGTCCGGCTTCGCGATGGTCTGCTCGAAGGGGTAGAGATTCACCACCACGAGGTCGATGGGCAGGATGCCGTGCGCGTTCGCTTGCGCGACGTGCTCTTCGTTGTCGCGCAGGTGGAGCAGGCCGCCGTGGACCTTCGGGTGCAGGGTTTTCACCCGGCCATCCATCATCTCGGGAAAGCCCGTGTAGTCGCTGATTTCCGTTACTTTCAGACCGGCGCCGGCAAGGAGTTTGGCGGTGCCGCCGGTGGAGATGATTTCGACGCCGAGGGCGGCAAGTTCCTGGGCAAAAGGCACGAGGCCGGTTTTGTCGGAAACGGAGATCAGGGCACGGGTGATTTTCATTGCGGGGCGCGGAGGGTAGCGGGCTACGGCGGGCGGTCAATGGCCGGACGCAAATGGGCCGCGCGCCGTGAGTGCAGCGTTTTTCTCTACTTACTGGCCGGCGAAGGATTTCAGGTAAGCCACGATATCCGCGACCCCCTGCGGGGTCAGGCCGAGGGTTTCGGGGGCAAACATGAGCGAACGCTCCAGCGGAGCCTGGCTCTTGATCTTCTCGGCGGGCACATTCTGAAACTGGCCGCCGATGGACTTGATGACGACCGGGTCGTCGTTGTCCACCACGATGCCGTCGATGGTGACGCCGTCGTTGGTTTCGATGCGGGTGCCTTCGTAGCCGTGCGAGATTTCCGCGGAGGGCTTGAGGATGGCATTCACGATCACTTCGCGCGGTTGGGTCTTGCCGAAGGCGGTGAGGTCCGGGCCGAACTCGGTGCCCTGGCCGGCGATCTTGTGGCAGGTGAAGCACACGGCGATGGCGGTCTTGCCGCGCTCGACGTCACCCGTGAGCGCGAGAATGTCGGTCGCCGGCGGCAGGGAATTCGGTCCCGCTTCGGGCGGTTCCGGCGAGACGATGCTGACCAGGGGCTGATCTTTGATCAGGCCCTTTTCCCGCATCACCGCGACGATGCCGTACGGTTTCCAGAGGTGCCGTTTGCGGCTGTTCAGCCACCACTTGGCGGTATCTTTCAGCGGGAAATCCTGTGCCGTGGCCAGGTCGACCATGGCGAGGGAAGCCTCGCGGGAATCGATGAAACCGAGGGCGTCCATCATCAGCTTGCGCTGCGCTTCGGAGAGGTTTGGCGAAAGCGCACGAGCCTTGAGATCGGCGACGGCTTCCGGGGTATGGAGCCGCCAGGCGATCCAGGCAAAGGCGTCCGACCACTGCTCGGCCGGTCCGCCAAGGGACTTGGCCACCGCGGTGAAGATTTCGCGTTCCTTGCCCGCGCTGCCGGTGCCGAAGGCTTCGAGATAGGTGCGATCCTTCCCATCGAAGCCGCGTGCGATCTGCACGAGCAAATCGCGGCTCTGGTCGAGCGGCACATCACGCAGGGTCAGCGCGACTTCACGGCGCACAGCCGCGGAGGAATCGTTGACCATCTTCGCGGCATTCGCGAGCACATCGACCCCCGCCCGGCGCAGCGCGCGATAAGCGACGAGCCGCGTAGTGTCGTCTTTCGAGTCGAGCAGTGGTTTCACCTGCTTCACCGCGGCTGGGCCCATCTGCGCGAGCAGCCAGGTAGCTCGGGCAGCGAGATACGGGTTCGAGTCCTTCAGCAGCGCTGCGATTGCGGGCACCGCTGCATCGCCCTGCGCCTTGAGGCGGGTGAAGCCGCTGTTGCGCACATTCACCGCGGGGCTCCTCAGCGCTTCGATCTGGCCGCTGGTTGTGGCGAGGTCAAACTTCGGCACTACCGATTTGAAGCCCTTCGGCGCGATCCGGTAGATCGTGCCCGAGGTGGTTTCATCGAGGTCGGAATGGCCGCCGACGCGCGCATCGAACCAATCGGCCACGTAGATCGCGCCGTCCGGGCCCACGGTAACATCCGACGGACGGAAGAGCGTGGGAATTTCGCGATTCACGCTGTTGCTGCCGCCGAGGAAGTCGGAGCCGGCGAATTTCTTTTCCTTGTTCGAGGTGAAGAAATCGAAGCGCTCGAGTTTGAAGCCCGCGCCATCCGGCTTGGGCAGGTAACCGAAGACCACGTTGCGGCCGGCTTCGCAGGCGAGCAGCAAACCGTTCCATCCGTCGCCCAGCGCGCCATTTTCGTAGAAGGCCACGCCGGTCGGCGAACCGCCACCGTAGACATCGCCCGAGGGCATCGTGCCAGGGTCTTCCTGGCGCCACTCAGCCGTGGGCACATCCTGGCCGGGGCGTTTGTCTGCGCCCCACGAGCGCTTGCCATCGGCGGAGGAGAAACCGGCATTGCCGTACTCCAGTACCGGCGTCACGCGGCAGGCGGGCGGATCGTCGTTGTCGCTCTGGTAAATATCGCCGAGGGAATTGACCGTCTGCTCGAAGCTGTTGCGGTAGTTGTGCCCGATGATCTGAACGTTCGTGCCGTCCGGATTCATCCGGGCGCTGAAACCGCCGATCCATACATGTCCGTCGTCGCTTTTCTGCCCGGCAATGGTGCTCGGATCGACCACCCCCTTGCCATTCGGGTGCACGTACGAACTGCCCAGGCGGAAAGTCTTGCCCGAACGATCGGTGAAGAGCGCCCCGGTGTTGCCCTGGTTCCAGTACCAAAGGCCATCCGGCCCGGCGGTGACGGAATGCAGACTGTGATCGTGACTGCGGCCATTGAAGCCAGTCAGCAAGACCTCGCGTTTGTCCACGGCGGGATCGAACTTCCGGTCGCGGTTCACATCGGTGAAAACAATCAGATCCGGCGGCTGCGAGACGACGACCTGGTTGTCCAGCACCGCCACGCCGAGCGGCGCGAGAAAATCGGTACTCTGGACGAAGGTGTCGCTCTTGTCGGCTTTGCCGTCGCCATCGGTGTCCTCGAGCACCACGATGCGGTCGCCTTCCGGCCGGCGTTTGGCGTGGCTGCGATAGTCCACGCCTTCGGCCACCCACAGACGCCCATCCTTGTCGAAGTCGATATTCGTCGGGTTGTAGAGCTGCGGAGTTGTCGCCCAGACCGTGACCTCCAGGCCTTCCGGCACCGCGAAAAGATCGGTCGGCACGATGACCGGCGGCGGCGCGGCCGGTTCATCGGCGGCGGTGGGAAGGACGGGCGAGAATGCGAGCGCCAAACAGACGGGGCGCACGAGCGAGGAAGTGATTTTCGGCAGGGGCATTGCGGGGCGGGATGGTGTGCGCGCCGCTGCGGGCCGCAAGCGCTTTCACACTTGCGGCCCAAACGAACTGGTGGGGAGCGCCCTATTTCGCCGGCGGCGGCGTATACGGGGTCGCCTGGGTCGGCAGCGGGGGCATCGGGAGGACCGGGGTCTTACCCGGCGTGACCCAGACTTCGAACAGGTGCTTGCTGGCTACCGTGGACGGGTCCTGTTTCACCAGGCCGCTGTAGGGGCCGAAGGATTCGATGCCGCCCACGATGTGGCCGACCAGGGTGGCCTCGCTGAGCTTGGAGAGATCGATGACCCCGTTGGGGAAGACCTGCGCATTTTTCGCGAGGCCGGGGCTGGCGAGGAATTGCGCATCGGTGCCCACGAGGGCGGGCAAAGGCGTCGGTTGAATCACCTGCACGAGGGCGCCATTGGGGCCGTGCTGGATGGTCGAAACCGTATCGATGAAAGGGAGCCCATCGATACCCTTCTCGAGGTCCACCTGGTCGAGGATCAGTTTCTTGTTGGTGCTGTCGTAGTGAAACTGGCTGATCCCGCCGAAGAGCGTGGTGTAGGAACTGGTGCTCGCGCTATCATAGACCGTGAAGTTCGCGCAGTCGTACTGACTCAGCGCTTGCTTGAAGCTTGAGAGGACGGTGGCGGTCGGTGCGGTCGTGGAGAACGTGATATCGATCGGGGTAGTGTGTCCGGCGACCTGCCCGGCGCGGAAAACGCCGCCGTAGACGGTCGCGGCCGGGGTCTGGCCGTCGGAGTCGATGATATCGACCACATTCAGATCCCGTCGATGATAGGGCAGCGTGTCGTCGTACCCACCGTCGATCTGGGTGAATTGATTGATCGAAAGGTCGGCATTCAGCGTGAACACCCGGATCTTTTCCGTGTACTTCTGGAACTGACCGCCGGCGCGGTTGTAGTCGCGATTTTGCACCGAATAGAAGCCGGTGAAGTCCTGCCCGAAGGTGAGGTAAAAAACGTTGTTCGAAACGCGTAGACCACCGCCGGTGACTTTGAGCCGATTGTCCGATGCCGGGCTCTGGGTGAAGCAGGCCTTGATCGTGGTGTTATCAGCCTTGGTCGTGATCGCCGCGATCAGTTTGGCGACGTCGATTTTGATCAGCGACCCGAAGGTGGTGAGTCCCCCGTTTTGGAGGTCTGTGCCGTAGCCGCCGAGGATATAGAGGTCGTTGCCGACCTGGGCGAATTCCTGGTTGGTTGCCGTTAGCGGCCCGGCCAGTTCCTTCGGCAGAGTCGTGATCAGATCGATGGAGCCGAGGACCTGATCTTTCTTCGCCGCCGGGTCGATCACATAGGCCGTAGTGTTGGCCGTGGGCCGCGGGAAGTTGTTATTGCCGCTGCCAAAGCCGTGCAAGCCAGCGATGCGGCCGCCGATGATCAGCCATTTGCCATCCGCGGTAGAAGAGGTGAACGAGTGGACACCCGGAAGCGTCGGCTTTTCCACTTCCTTGACCTCCACCTTGAACGGCAGGGTCGGGCTGGCGGAATCGGCGCGAAGCTGAGGCGCGAGACTGACGGTCAGGAGCAGGCCGATACTGGACAGCAGGGCCGGTAACTGGCGGGAGCGGGATTGATAGGAAAAAGGATTGTTCATAACCGATGTTAAAATCGAGGTTCAGAAATCGTGGGCTGCGAGATCAGGCGACCGGCGTAACGATGGGAAATTTTGGCATGCCGTTGGTCATCCACTGATTGATCATCTTCAGCTTGTCGCCGGAGAGGTCGCGGACGATCGGCATGTGGTGCGGGTCTTCCGGGGGCAGGTTTAGCACGTGGTGGATGGCCTTGGCGTTGCTCACCACGGTATCGTAGTCGCCGAGATCGATGATGCCCTTCATGTACGGATACATGCGGGCATAGTTGCTCAGGATCGGGCCGACGTGCTCGATCCAGGTGGGCTCGGACGGCATCGGGTAGCTGCTGAAGACCAGCACATTGATCGGCGCTCCGGCGAAGAGGAAAATCTGCCCGAGTGCCGGCCACAACACCGGCGGCAATTGCGGCGGTTGGCCGGGGATCGGCGTGAAGCTGCTGATGCCGTACACCTGCCCATCGGGGCCCGGGTTTCCGTCCGAGTAGGTACGCGGAGTGCCCGGATTGCTGGCCGTTAGGGTCACGGTTACGGTGCCCAAGGCGCCGGTGACGGGGACCGCCGGGGAAAAAGTGACCGCGCTTTGCGGGTCGTCGTTATTCCACGGGCCGCCGTTGCCGGAAGGCCCAGCGGGAGCCAGGCCCAGAGGCAGCGTGACGTTTGCCCACGGCTGGCCAAATTGCGTGGCCCACAGGGTGACCGGCAGTTTGTCCCCGGGGTTCATCCGGAAGAAGGGGACGTCGACGTCGACATAACGTCCGGCGCTGTCTTCCTGCACTGCAGTTTGATTCACGTCGAGCTGGGTCAACGTGAGCGCATTGCTCAGCACCTGCTGCACCTGGTTGGGCGGGACGGTGATTTCGACCACGCCCGCGTAGGTCATGTAGGTGTCCGTATTGACGGTGAACGTGCCGGGGAGTTGCGTGCCGGGAGTGGGGTTTTGGGGACCCTCTCCGCTCTTTAGACCGGTGAGCGAGGTGGTGCCGATGACCGAGCCGCCGCAGGTGATCTGCAGCAGGCTGGAAACCAGGGGCCATCCGTCCTTGGGTACCGAGGGGCCTTGCGCTGGCCGGGACCAGACCGTCGGAATGCAATTGCCGAGATCGAGGATGAGGACGCTGCGCTTGGAATCCCAAGCTGCCCCCGCTGGACCGTAGGTGCTGAGAATGGATAGATAACTGCCATTCTGCGAAGGGGTCGAATAGACCGGCGCGAGGCGGCGGGGCGTGGAACGTGGGGCTTCGTTGGCAAGGACCGGGCCGATGGTGCCCACGACGCGGCCGAAGGTGAAGTTTTCCTGATTCGCGCTCGGTTGATAGCTATCCACATTGAAGCGGATGGATAGTGCATCGGGGCTGGCCAGTTTCAGGGCCATGAGCAGCGGTGAGGCACTTTCGTTGAACCAAACGATATTGGTGAGCACCGCCTGGAAAGCTGCGCTCATCGTCGGCATGCCCGGGAAGGGGGAATTAGTGGCGCGGCTCCAGAGATCGCCAAAGGCCGTGGGCGGCATGGAGGCGGTGACCGAGGCCAGCGGGGGCTTGGTGGGATCCGTCGGATCGGGAATGTAGATCTGGATCTGAAGGCCCCAGATTTGGGAGACGCCCTGGTTATCGGGATCGAGGTCGACTAGTTTGGCGGGATATTTCCCCGCCGAGAGCACGGTGGCGCCGATGATCGGATCGCTGCCGGGGGCGGAGAATTGGCCCTGATCGTTGGCTGCGCCGCGGACGACGCAGTCGATGAGCTTCCAGTTGTGGGTGCCGTTGGGGTTCCAATAGACCCAACCGTCCGCGGTGCGGTCGTTGCTCAGCTGCGTGTTGGGGTCCCAGTTGGCGTCGTTGTTGTTGACGGTGGATGGGTCGGCTTGGAATCTGCCGGAAAAGTGCAGGCGTGGGACGTTGAGATAGCTCATGGGATGGTGGGTCTGTTTCCTCTCAGTGGGTGGGTTGAAAACGGGCCGCTGGAAAAGTCCGTGCCTCGATGACGCACGCAAAGAAGCGTCTCTTTCGTTGAATGAACGAATGTTAGGCTGAAAGCCGAAGCGTCGACGTTAGGCCGGACGCCATGTCATCAAAGAAAGGTAGGATGAAATCGATGGGGTGAAACGATCCGCAGCTTTTTGGGGTTGGGGTACCTTCGGGTAAGTGCGCGGAACGTTGGGGTATTTCCTGACCTCCGTTCAAGAAAAAAGGTGAGCCGTGGGTCGGAAAAATCCGAAGCCGCGGCTTAGAGCCTGGCGATGCCTATCAAATCGCTCCGGTGTTACGCCGTGCCGGTCAAAGTAAAGTCCAGTGCCTCCACGGTCAGCCCAGGTCCGAAAGCGAGAGCGCGTCCCGGCTGGTTTGTGGTGAGCGGTTGCGCCAGCAGATCGCGCAAGATGAAAAGGATGCTGGCGGAGGACATATTGCCAAAGCGGCGCAGCACTTCGCGCGAGAGGTGCATCTGCTCGTCGGTGAGACCGCAGGCGTCCTGCACTGCGTCGAGGATGAGCCGGCCACCGGGATGAATCGCCCACGCGAGCTCGGCGGGTGGCCGGCCACCGGTGCCGAGCGCCGCGTCGCTATTGAACCACTGCCGGATGCGCGCGGGCAGCCGGGCGTCGAGCGTCATGGCAAAGCCTTGATCTTCGATGTGCCAGGCCATGCGTTCCGCGTCGGCGAGACTGAGATGGCTGGTGCAGCGATCGAGTCGCAGACCCTGCGCTTTGGCTGTGATGAGGGATGCCGCACAGCCATCGGCGAAGAGCAGAAAGGAAACGAGCCGGTCCATGCGCTCGGTCTCCTGGAGGTGCAGGCTGCATAGTTCGAGGTTCACCATCAGGACCACCGCTTCGGGTTCTGCTTCGATGATTTGTTTCGCCGAGCGCAGGCCGATCAATCCTGCATGGCAGCCCATGAAACCGATCAGGGTCCGCTGCACGTTTGGGGCGAGATTCGCCTGGCGCAGGATATCGAGGTCGAGCCCCGGGGCGTAAAACCCGGTGCAACTCGTCACGATCAAATGGGTGACTTCATCGAGCGAACCGGCTTGGGCTTGCAGATTTTCCACCGTCAGATCGGCGAGACGCGGAGCTTCGCGCTGATAGACCTTCATCCGTTCGCCGGTGCTCGGAAAGGCGCCGGGCCGGTAGAAGCCTTCCTTGCCGATGGCAAAGGGTTCGGTGAGCACCGTGTGCCGGGTATCGATCTGTGCGGCGGCGGCGATTTTTTGCAGCTTCTCCGCCACTTCCGGCGGTCCGGCCCAATGCGGGAGCGAAGAGAGAAACTCCGCCTGGCGCTCATGAGGTGGAACGGCGCAGGCAATGTGATTGACGTAAGCGGCCATAAAATTCGTTTGGTTCTACGAGGCGATCGCGAGGGCATGGCGCGCCATGCGGAGCACCCCCTTGGCGGGCGAGTAACTATTCCCCACGATGCCGATGAAGGAGTCGGCGATCGCCTGTTGCCGGGCGAGCAGGTCGAGGATGCCGTTGGCCAGCCAGGGGCGCCGGATGAAGGCCTGGAAGAGTTCGCAGAGCAGGCTTTTCGCGCGCTGGCGTTGCGCCCGGGCCCGGCCATAACGTGCCAGCGCCGCAGGCAGGTCCGCCCAGCCTCGGGTGACGCAGCGGGCCAATTCGTCTGCCGTCCAGAGCGCAGCGAAAATACCTTCGCCAGTCAGCGGATCGATATACCCCGAGGCATCGCCCACCAGCGCGGCGTCGGCCGTGGCTGCGGCGCGCACGCAGGCATTTGCCGGGAAAGTCGCGCCGGGTTTGGCGTCGGCCGGCAGCGGCTCCAGCATCGCGGAAAGATACGGACTGCGCGCGATGTGATCGTTGATCAATGCGACCACCGAGCTGCCCCGCAGTGCCTCCGGATCGCAGACGATCGAAAAATTCACCCGCTCCGCCGCGATCGGATTCAGACCGACATAGGCGCCGTCGTCGAAGACATGCATCTGCCCCAGCGGCGCGACCGGGAAACGTGCGCGCGCATCGAAATGGATCGCCGCCCGTGAGCGGCGCACAGGCAGGGAAAGACCGAGCAGCCGGGCAATGGAGGACTTTCGTCCGTCCGCGCCGACCAGCAGCCGGGCTTCCAGAGTTTCGCCATCGGGCAGGGTCGCTCGCCAGCCGCTCCCGATGCGTTCGATCGCCTGGGCGCGCACGCCCATCCGTATGTCGGCTCCGGCTTCACGCGCCAGATCGAGCAGCGCGCGATCGAATTCGGGGCGAGGCAGGGCCAGGCCGTAATCGGGAGCCGTGTCGCTGGGGGGGAAGAAAGTTTCCAGCCGCTGCAAGCCCGGTGACACCATCACCATGCCACGCAACCGCCGCGCCTCGACGCCGACTCGTTCGCGCAGTTCGTGGCGATCGAGCAAGGCGACGCCCGCCGGGCAAAGATACATGCCGCAAACCCGCTCCGGTAGGACGCGATGCGCTTCGCAAAGCGTGACGCTTAACCCGGCGCGCGCGAGCAACAACGCAGACATCGCCCCTGCGGGGCCGCCGCCAAAAATCAGGACGTCCGACTTCACGGATTCGCGCGCTTCAGCACGACATGCGCGGTGGCATCGACGGTTTCTTTTACTTTCACCAGGCCACCGACGGCCTTGGGTGGATCGAGCTTGAAAGCTGGCAGCGACACCGGGAAGGCGAGATCGAAGCTGACCTCATTCGCATCCTCCACGACTTGGGTGATGCTGGCTGTGACCTTGCCGGTAGTGCCCGCGATGGTTAGCGAAATGGGCATCGTGCCGGTTCGTCCACCTGTGGGCTTCAGATCCTGCTCCCGCACGCCGGTGACGGACACTTTGATCAGCCGGTACTTCGCCTCGTTGAACATCGCCCACATGTTCTTGTCCCGCGCCTCGTCCTTCGTGCTCATTTGCTTCACTTCGACACTCGAAGTCGCGCTGACCAGCCGTGAACCACGCTCGCCCGTGACGCTGACTTTTAATGGCACCCCGCTGACCGTGCCCGTGAAATTGTGCAGCGTGGAGTAGCCTTTGAACTTCACGTCGGCCGTGCCTTCCCAGTTTTCTGCCCGCGCGGCGTAGGCGCATAAAATCAGGGCAAGGAGAGCGAGAAAGCGTTTCATCAGAACGGAAGAAAAATGCGGCGCAGGCGGTTGAGCGTGGGGATGTACTGCCAGTACGGTTTGCGAAAAGGCAGGTAGCTCATCACCCGTAGTGCGACTTGCGTGACGGTGCTGTGCCCCTCGCACGAAAGCATGATGTGCGGGTGCCGCCGCTGAAACGCCCGGAGCCGCGCCTCCAGCCAATCCGGCGGAGTGGCGTGCGAATAAAAGAAATCCAGGTCCGGCAGCTCGGCCCGCCGCCGCAGGTCTTCTTTCACAAACAGGCCCGCTTCCACGTCGTCCCCAATCGGGCTGCCTGGATACACCCGGATGCCACTCGTGATGTAAACGGCGTTGGGCGATTGCACCCGCTCCTCGATGAAGGACAGCGTCTCGCCGACGGTCTGTTCGGTTTCCTCGGGCCCGCCGATCAGGAAAACCCAGAGGGCCGTGATCTCGTGCTTTTGCAGCAGCTCCGCCGCGGAATGGAGCCGGTCGCGGCGATAGTTTTTCTGGTAGCTCGCCAGCATCGTATCCGACGCGCTTTCCGCGGTGAGGATCACGCTGCGAAAGCCGACCTCGCGCATCGCGGCGAGCAATTCATCGGGCAGCTTGGAGGGATTCAATCCGGTGCCGATGTAGTTGGCGTGCAGCCGGCGATTTTTCAGTGCCGCGAGCACGCCGAGCGCGTGGCGCGGGGGTAGGTTGAAGGTGCTGTCGACGAACTCGAAATCGCGCACCCCGCGCTCCATCGCGCCTTCCACTTCATCCGCGATCGCCTCCGGATCGAGAAACCGATACCGCGTGCCTTCGATCCGCCCATAGGTGCAATACGTGCACTTGAGCGGACAGCCCCGCTTGGTCTGGAGCGGATACCCGGCATCGCCGCGCAGGTAGGGCTGCAAATTCTGCACCCACTCGTACAGCCGCGGTGCCGGCAACTTTGCCGCCTCCAAAACCCGAAACGGCGTTTGCCCTGCAGCGTCGACCCCGATGATGGGTGGCAGCGCCTCGCCCGCCTCCAGCCGTGCAATGATCTGCGGCAGACTTTCTTCTCCTTCGCCGAGGAGCAGATGATCCGGCTGGACCAGCTTGAGGACCAGTTGCGGATCCACCGTCGCCGCCGGCCCCCCGAGGATGATCCGAAGTTGCGGCCGCGCTTTTCGTGCTACGGCGACCAGGGCCGCCGGCCCTTTCAAATACGTCTCAAAGGCGTGGAAGTCGGAATTGTCCAGATTGCGAATGCCGACCGCGAGATAATCCGCCGGCCAATCCGCCACGGTTCGTGCGAAGGCCCGCACCTCGGCATCCGAATCCGGGTAATCGATGAATCGCACCTCATGCCCGGCCGCCCGGGTCGCACTCGCCACAAACGCGAGCCCCAGCGGCGCCACGCGATACGGGCGCATCGTCTCATTGGCGTTGAGAAAAAGCACCCGGCGCCGCGGGGAAGAGGGCGGCGAAGAAAGCAGACTGCCAGCTGAAACCTGAATGGTCATGAAAGCGTCGCCTCAGAGGGCGCGCGCCGGGAGTCTTCCACGAAATGCCGCGGGGACAATACTGCAAAGGATGCCATGATCGCCATTTCCGGGCGTCGCCTCACCCCTGGACGGATGAAATGGTACCGCTAACGGGATTCGAACCCGTGTACCAGCCTTGAGAGGGCTGTGTCCTAGGCCTCTAGACGATAGCGGCGTTTCGAGAGCAGGGAAGAAGCCTAAATGGGGTCAGGCCGGGGCTCAACCGGTTTTTTGGCCAGCCCGGCCCATGCGCCTGATTTCCTCCCTGGATGGGCGCAACAAAAGGAGAAGGACCGCGCTACTTTACTGCGGGCGGGCGTACTCGTTCGGGTCCGGGTTTTCCGTGGGCGCGATGCGGGTCTGCTCCAGATTGTGGATCAGGCGGGCGCTGATCGTGGTCGCCTCTTTTTTCAGGGAAGGGTCGAGCTTCTCGATCTTGCCGTAGAGCAGTTTGTAGTAGTTGCGTAGCGCGTCGCGTTTTTCGAAATCGGTCTTCGCGGTATTGGCCCGTTCGAGTTCGGCCACGACTTTCGGGTCGCGCTCCACCTTGGTTTTCAGCTCGCGCATCTTGATCTTCGCATTGAGCTCATCGGCCGCTGCGGTGGTCTTGTCGATCTTCTGCTCGCCGGAGGAGGAAGAGGACTCGGTGAGTGCTTTGCCTTTCGGTTTCGCCACCGGTTCCATGGTTTCCGGGATCAGGCCGAGGGGATCGGTCGTCGCTGGGGTGGGGTTGCTCGGGGTCTCTGCGGCGGCCGGGGCGGCGGGCACAGAACCACGCATTTGCGGCGCGGCGGCATCCTGCGCCAGGGCGGTCGAAGCGAAGGCGGCAAAGACGAGAGCAGGAAAAACTTTCATGAGAAGCGGCGAGATTAACGGAAAAATTCGGTTTGAAAAGGCGGCATCCTCACCGGAAGGCGAAGGTAGTGCCACCATCGTCTGCTGCCGTTCAAGCTGCCATCCGCCCCGTTTCGCTCGATCTGAGCCCGGTCGAGGTGGCCGCGCGGCTTCAGCATCTGCCTGGGTTGGTCTTTTTCGATAGCGCCATGGAACCGGCCAAAGCCGGGCAAATCTCGGTGCTGGCTGCGGCGCCATCGAAGGTCTTGCGGGGCGATCTCTGGCAAGATGGGGGCCTGCTCCGAGCTGAACTGGCGGCCCGTCGTGGGGAGCGGGCGGACTGCGGCGTGCCCGCGGGTTTTCTCGCCGGGGCGGTCGACTACGAGGGGCGGTTCGAATTTGGCGTCTACGAAAACGCGCTGATTTTTCAGCACGGGCAGGGGACCTGGTTGGAGGTGGGCAGCCTGAGTTCGCGTTTCGCTGAACCTCTGGAAACTCACAGCCTGCCTCGGCTCGATTTTACCTCGGAGCGAACCGGGGAGGAGTTCTGCGGCATGGTGGCCCGGGCGCAGGAGTACATCGCGGCGGGCGACATTTATCAGGTAAATCTCGCCCACCGCTTCACCGCGCCGCTGGCCACGGCACTCGAGCCCGGCCAGGCCTTTGCCTTTTACGAAGCGCTGCGGCACTACAGTCCGGCGCCCTATGCGGCGTATCTCGACCTCGGCGCGCGCACGGTGCTGTCGAGTTCGCCGGAATGTTTTCTCGATCTTTCCGGCAGCGCCATTCGCACGCGGCCGATCAAAGGCACCCGCCCCCGCCGGCCGCAGGCGGAAGCGGACGAGCGCTCGGCTTTCGATTTGATCACGTCGCCCAAGGAAGTCGCCGAGTTGGTGATGATCACCGATCTCGAGCGCAACGATCTCGGCCAGGTCTGCGACTTCGGCAGTGTGGTCGTGCGCGAGCTCCTCGCCCTCGAACGGTTCGAGCAGGTCTTCCATCTCGTCTCGACCGTGGAAGGCCGACTGCGTGCGGAGGTGGACCAGGTCGCTGCACTGCAGGCCTGTTTTCCCGGCGGCTCGATCACCGGCGCGCCCAAAAAACGCGCCCGGCAGATCATCACCGAACTCGAAGCCCGCCCGCGCGGACTCTACACCGGCGCGCTGGGCTGGCTCGGGTTCAATGGCGAGAGCCGCTTTAATATCACCATCCGTACCCTGGTCCTCGAAAAGGCCGCCGCGCACTTTCACGTCGGCGCCGGGATCGTGGCGGATTCGATCCCGGCGCGGGAATGGCAGGAAACGCTCGATAAAGCCGCGGGCATCCTGCTCGCCGCGGAGCGCCGCCTGGCTCAGTAGTACGGCGGCGAATCGTGCCGGGCCATGCCGAGCACTTCGATCGGCTTGAGCGCACGGTTGTAGAGCCGCACATCGTCGAGTTGGCCGCGCAGGCTTGGCGATCCGATCCGTGCGCCGAGCAGCGTGCCGAGATCGGCAAAGCCCACCGGAATCGTCGCCACGTTTTCCAGCACGCCATTGCGATAGCGGCTGAGTGCGCTGTTTTCCCGATCCACCACATAGGCGATGTGCGCCCACGTGCCGACCGGCACGGCGCCGGTCCACGAACTCATCGCACTGGGTGGCGTGTCGCCACCGGAGCCATTGTCCTTGGTCCACAAATACAGGCCGATGGAGCGGCCTTCATTGGCCGTGATGTACCAGCCTTTCTTTAGCCAGCCGCCGTTGTTGTTGGAGACCAGCGCGGGGGTGCCCGTGCCGGAGTCATCGAACTTCGCCCAGAACGACACCGTGAACGATCCGCCCGGCCAGGTCGCGGTCGTGAGCTGCGGTGCTTGCACGTAACCTGCGGCGCTGAATTGCAGCGCGCCGTCCACCCAGCACGTCGCCGGGTTCATCGAGGTGAGGACGCCGTGATGGGTGAGGCCGGTGGCGTCCCACGCTTTGGCCGAGCCGGTGGCATCGTCCAGCTTGAGCCGGAGCGCCACGTTCGCATCGGGGAAAGCCGCCGCGTTCATCTCGTCGGCGGAGAGGGCGTAGTTCCACGTCTGGAAGTCATCCATCTGGCCCTTGAGGCTGGTCGAGCCGAGCTTTAGCCCGAGCGTGGTGTCGATATCGGCGAAGCCCGCGGGAATCGCGGAAGTCGACTCAGCCAGGCCGTTGCGATAGCGGGTGAACGTGGCGTTCGCGCGGTCGATCGTGAACCCGACATGCGTCCAGGTGTTGATGGGCACATTGCCCGTCCATGCGCTGGTTCCGGTCGGCGGTGAATCGGTGCCGGTACTGTTGTCCTTGGTCCACAAATACATGCCAACCGCGCGGTTTTGATTCGCGCAAATGTACCAGCCTTTCTTCAGCCAGCCGTTGTTGTTGTTCGAAGCCAGCGGCGGTGTGCCGGTGCCGGAGTCGTCGAACTTGATCCAGAAAGCCACGCTGAACGAGCCGCCCGGCGAAGCCGTGCCCCCCAGGTTCACGCTGCCCTGGCTGCTCGTGCCGTTGAAGGCGAGGGCATTGCCCCGATTCCCCGCGACAAAGGTCGTGTTGGTGAGCGTGGCGTTGATCGCATGGGTCGTCGTGTCGAAGGCCGTCGTCCCGCTGGTTTCATCGAAAGGATAAGAAACCACCGGCATGTCGTAGGGCTGCGGATCGACGTCATCGAGCGCCTGGGCCACCCCGATATCGTCGACATACACCGGCAGCGTTGCGGAGCTGGAAATCACGTTCACATAGATCTCCGCACTCGTGCTCGCCGTGCCGAGGATGAACGGCAGATCCGTGACCGCCCACGCGCCGCTGCCGACCGGCGTGGTTGTTTCCAGCGCGGAGTAGCCGTGGTTGCGCACGCCGATCTTCACCACCGCGGTAGGGTCCGCGGTTTGCACGCCGACGTAGAGTTTGTAGGCGTGCCCGGCTTGCAGGCCGGTGAGCGATTGTTTCACCTCGGAGGTGCCCTGGGTGAACTTCAAGTCGTAGGCCCCGGTGCGGAAACGCACATCGGTCCAGGCGGTCACGCCGGGCACATTGTAGACCGCGATGCTACTGCCGATCGTCGTCCAGTTCGGCGCGAGCGCACCGCTTTCGAAGCTGCCATCCTTCACCCGATTTGCGAAGACCATGCCCGGCATGCTGTAGGTCGGATCCGGACTGGGTGGTGTGGTGTTGTAGCCGGCATTTGGCGTCCAATCGGTGCCGCCGTATTCCAGCGCTCCGAGGTCGGGCGCTGCGCCGTTGTACCCATCGGTGATCCCTGCGATCACCGTGCCGGCATTGATCGCGGGTGAGGTCGATTGCAGCCGCGAGGTACCCGAGACAAAGGAGGGATCGCTGTACAGATTGTAGCGAAAATCCGTGAGGCTCCACACGCTCTGGGTGCCCTTGGGGATGGTGTTGAAGAGATTGTTATAAATGTGCGTGCCGGTGTCACCGTCCTGGGTGAAACCGGTCGTGATGCTGCCCGCAGTGGCAGCCCGCACCGTATTGTTAAACACCATGTTGTAGTTATGCCGCGCGTTGAACTGCATCCCGTAGCCCGGCACGTTCCAGATGAGGTTGTGGTGGACGACCCAGTTGCTGTTTTGGGAGTCGAGGTAGAAGCCTTCCACGAGGTGGCCGCTGTGGCCCACGGGGCCGGGCGAATCGTGGAAGAGGTTGTAGCGCACGATCGTGTTGCCTGCCTCGAGGTAGGTGTAGAAGACCGCGCCATCGGTGGTCAGCCGCATGGCATCGTGCATGTCGTTGTATTCGATGATCGCCCCGCGTCCCGCCGAGCCAAAGGCGGCTCGGCCGCTGTCGTGCAGCGAATTGTGGCTGACCAGATTGCGATACCCGCCGCCATCGACCATGGCATCCCAGGTCGGCACGTAGCCGGAGTCGTGGAGGTGATTGTTAATCACGCGAATATCGCTCCCGATCAGCCGCACGAGACCGCGGGAATCCCAGGCCAGTTCGCTATTCCGCAGCACCGAGTTGCTGTAGAGTTGCAGACCGAAAGTAGACGAGTTTTTGCGGCTCTGGCCGAGGTATTTCATCGTCAGCCCGTCGAAGGTTTCGTTGGTGGAGCCCGAATCCATCTGCACCGTGCAAGCCTGGAAACCCAGCTTGGTCAGCTTGATGTAGGCTTTCCCGCGCAGGTCGAAACCGTAGGTGCGTTTCTTGGCCTCCACGTTGGCGGGCGTCGTGCTGGAGTAGAAATACATCCGGCTATTCGTGCTGTCGTAAAACCATTCGCCGGCGCTATCGAGCTCACCCTTTTTGCCGGTGAGATAGTATTCGTTCCCGATCGAGAACACGTAGGCCGAGTTGGCGCCGTTGCCATCGTTTGTGACCACTGTGCGTGTCGCATCGGTGTAGGCGGTCACCGTGGGAAATTGCATGATCCAGCCGTGGCCGCCCATCGCGTGGACGGTGGCTCCGATCCAGTAACCATCGGCCCGGCTGGGGAGAGCTGCGTCGGTGAACCAGCCCGCGGTATTGTTCGTATAACCGACGGTATCAAAGTACGCCCAATCCGTGGAGGGTTTCACCGAGCTGTTCTGCCAGGGATAACCCGGGCCCGCATTGGGCCAGCGGGCTTCGGGTTTCATCGCGTTGCTTTGGAAGACCTGGTTCCCATCGGCGAGTGTCCAGGCCATCGGCGCGTAGTAGATATTCGTACTCTCCAGCGCCCACCCGGAGAGCGGCTCGGTGCCGCTGATGGTCACGACTTCACTGCCGTAGGCTTGAAAGGTGATGGGCGCGGCCGAGGTGCCCGTGACTGGCACGGTGACCGTTTCGCGATACGTGCCGGCGCGGATATTGCAGGTGTCGCCGGCGATCATGTTCGTCGCGGCCTTCTGGATGGTTTTCCAGGGCGTGGCGATGTTTTGAGCCTGCGTGGTGGTGCGCGTGTCGTCGCCGCTGGGCGAGACGTAGTAGGTGGCGGCGAATGAAGCCGGTGGCCCGGCGAGCGCAGCGAAGGCGAGGATCAACGGCACGAAGAAGCGGGGAGACTTCATGGAGGGGAGCCCGAAGGCGGTTTGGGGGTTGATGGGGAGGGGAACCGGGCGGACGAAGATCCGCCGGTCGCCCTAGCGTAGGGGCCCGGGTGGGCGGGCCAAGGCCGCTCTGGTTCTACTTTCGCAACGGTCGTTGCGCCGCGGGCACCGATCTCGGCGCAGGCTTGGTCGCCATGCGCGCGCTCAGGATGCGGCGGAAATCCTCCACATGTGGCAGGCCGGCGCGGCTCTTGGTCGTCACGAAATAGACGGTCTCATCACCGAAAAGATCGTTCACCGAACGATACGCGATCTCGCCGCGCTCCTGCATCACATTGAGTTCAGCGAGGTGATGGTGGCTGATGGTGTAGAAGCCCACGGCGAATCCGCGTCGCACATACGGCATCACGCTGGTGAGATTGTTTGATTCGAGCACGACCTTCATTTGATCGAGCAGGCCTTGGCGGGCGAAGGCCGCGTCGAAACGCACCCGCGAGCTCGTGCGTTGCGTGGGCATGATCAAGGGGCATGCTACGATGTCTTCGATCGCCCATTTCTTTTTCCGCGTGAGCTGGTGGTCCGGCGGACAGAGCACGACGGTGTCGTAGGTGGTGATCGGCACGCAGCTCAGAGTGGTATCCAGGTGCAACTGTTCCATGTGGCCGACCACGGCGACGTCAGCTTCGTGGCGCTGGAGCATTTCGAGCGAAACCGTGGAGGGTTCGCTGACCAGCCGCAGATTGAGCCACGGATGCCTCTCGCGAAGTTGTTCGATGGCGGGCGGAAATTCGTAGATGAGCAGTTGCTGTGGCGCCGCTACGACCAGCGACCGCTGCCCCTGCTGAAGGCGCCGCTGAAACTCGGGCACGATGTGCTCGAAGTCCGCGAGCATGGGCACCACCAGCTCGAGGAGCAGGCGGCCGGCGGGGGTGAGCGTGACTTTGCGCCGGGTGAGGCTGACGAGTTCGCAGGCCAGCTCGCGTTCAAGGGCGCGGACCTGCCGCCAGATGGAGGAGCGCGAGATGCCGAGCGTGACACTCGCGCCAGCGAAGCCATCGCTTCGGGCGAGATGGACGAGGGCACGGTATTGCTGCAAACGCAGCTCCTTGAAGTAGCAGCGATCGGGGGCGTGAGTCATCGGGGGGATGTTTGGCGTCCCGGGGCGGGCGAAACCCGGCGGCTGGCCTTCCCTCTAGAGAAGACCGACGCCAATGTCGAGAGCCGCCCTGCAGGCTCGCCGAAGACTCAACGCGCGCCCGCGGGTACCCAGCCGTATGCCTCGAGAAATCTCCGCAAAATCGGCGTGTCCACGGCCATCGGCGGTAGCCAGAGGCCCAGCTCGGTTCGCTTCCAATAAAGGCCGCTTGGATCACCCGGCTGGGCAAATTCGTAGCGATAGAGCCGGGCGCGAATGTAACGCGGCGGTGCATCGGGGAAAGGATTGCCCGCGAGCAGGCTGAGCGCACCGGGGTCGTTGTGCAGGAGTTTCCAGACCAGATGAAGCGTCCAGGGGTGTTGCTCCGGGCTGGACATCGCGGCAAACCAGATGTGCCAGTCGAGCCGCGGCTGGTAGGGCGCGATCACGCGTGGCGTCCGGTAGGGGTCCCCCGGCTTGGCGATGAATTCGTACTCCCTCCACCCAGTCTTGTCCGTGATCTCCGGTTCGCTGGTGCCTTCGAAGATGATCTCGTAGCGCTGGCGGCCGACCGAACCGAATGCGCCGTAGGTATTCACCAGGTGCAGCGGTTCAAACGAACCATTCATCGTCTGCTGGCCAGAGCAAAGATTCGCCACGGGCGGGACGCTCAGGAACACGACCAGAAGCGTGTATAGCCCGATCGTAATGAGCTCCGACGGGGTGGCAGGCCGCGCGTTTTGACGGCGCCCTTCGAGCCATGCGCGGGCCTTTTGGGGCAGCAGGCGGGAGAGCAGCGTGTCGTCGAGGCACGCGAGGAAGGGCACGATGGTCAGCCAGTTCAGAAACGAGAGATTGCCGCTCAGGATCAGGGTGATTTGGAAGCTGATCATGAGCAGCCCGGCGATATGCCGCGAAAGCCGTGGACCAAAGGAAAACCACGGCACGATCAGCTCCACGAAGTGATTCCAGAGCACGCCGAATTTGTGAAACCACACCGGCATGAAATGCAGCGTGCGGCTGAGCGGATTCGGGATCGGCTGGGTGAGATAGTGGAAGGTCAGGCAGGTGAGATCGCTCCAGCAGGCGTCGCCCCGGATCTTGATCAGCCCCGCGCCGAGCATGATGCGGAAGCCCAGCCAGCGAAACAGCCAGATGATCACCACCGGCGGCGCGTGCCGCGAAAAGGGGCGGGGATCGAGCAAGGGGCAAAGAAAGGCGGCGAGCAGTCCGGTCTCGAGAATCTGGATATCCCACCCGAAGCTGTACCAATTCTGCCCGATGTGGACGAACGACATGTAGATCGCCCAAACCGCCAGCATGATCGGCACATTGGCCCAGCCGAGCAGTACGACGATGGATAGAGCGAACCCGATCCAGGCCCACGTGGCGAGGGCCGCATCCGAGTGCCCGAACCAAAACAGGCTGGGCAGGTCGAACATCGCGAGGTCGCGCGAGTGCCTGGCTTGTTCGGCTGCCGCGAGAAATTTCCCCACCGGCATGAGCCCGTGTTCGCCGACCAGCGGCACGATTTGCAGTGCCGTGGAAAGAAAAGCGAAGGCGTAGACGAAGCCGAGCCAGCGCAGGATCAGCCAGCGCGTGAGCCAGTACGACCGCGATGCGCGGTCGAGGAAGGGCGCAGCCGGCGGATTGGCGTCGCTCGGAGATTCAGTCATCCGGGGTTTGGCGGCTCACTCGGAACCGCGCGTCGTTATTTGCCGACGCAATACATCGCCGTGGCCGTACGGATGAAAAGCTGGCCCTGGCTCACCGCGACCGCAGAGCGGGTCGGATCGGAGTTCGGAAACTGGTAGGTGGAGAGAATCTTGAATTCACCCGGGCCCGCGTCGCAGATCACCAGCGTGCCTTTTTCGCTGATCGTGTAGACCTTTCCATCGGCCACGGTGGGCGAGCTGCGGATGGTTTCACGATGGCCGAGACTGCCCTGCCAGAGCTTCGCGCCATCCTTGGCATTGAGGCAGGTGAGGATCTGCTTGTCGCCATTCAGGAGGAAGAGGCGGCCATCGAGATAGGCCGGGGTGCAGACATCCGGGGTCTGTTTTTCGTCGAAGGTCCAGGCGACGCCTTTTTCCGAGATATCGCCGGTGAGATCGGTGCGGAAAGCGAGGGCCTGTTCCTGCTTGGGCCCGCAGACAATGGCGAGGTCGCCAGCGCTGACCGGGCTCGGCACGATGCGCATCCATTCGCCGTCTTTGCGATTCACGCCGTAGCCGCGCCAGAGTTCCTTGCCCGTGGCCGCGTCGTGGCCGGTGAGGCAGTTGCCGCCGAGGACGAGCAGCTGGGTCTTGCCATTCACCGTGTGGGGCACCGGCGTGGCGTAGCTTTCGGCTGATTCCATGCGGGCCTGCGAAGGGCGGACTTGTTTCCAGATCGTCTTGCCGGTCGAGGGCTCGAGGCAGAGCAGGTAACTCTCGCGATCACCGGCGGCACCCGCGAGGCCGGGGTAATCTTCCGGCGCGGGGCTGCGCTGGAGCACCTGCACGAAGAGCTTGCCGTCGAAGAGCAGCGGCGAGCTGCCGTAGAGCCACATGATGGCGAACTTCCCGTAATCCGCGCCGAGATTGCGGGCCCAGAGCTGATTGCCCTGGAAATCGAAAGCCGCGAGATCGCCAGTGCCAAAGAGCGTGTACACGGCTTTGCCGTCAGTCGCGGGCGAAGGACTGGCCATGTTGCCCCGGCCTTTGCTGATGTCCCCGGAGGCGACCTTCTTTTGCCAGCGCACCTTGCCGTCTTTGCGGTCGAGGCAGAAAAGCAGCAGATCTTTGTTGTCGTCCGGCGAGGTCAGGAAAACCGTGTCGCCCCAAACGGCCGGGGTCGCGCCGCTGAAGCCGGGCAATTCGGTCTTCCACTTGATGTTTCCGTCTTTGATCTCGGTCGGGAGATCTTTTTCCGGCGAAGTGCCATTCTGGGCCGGGCCGCGCCACTGCGCCCAGTTTTCAGCGTGCAGCGCCGCAACTGTGGAAAGGAGGAAAGGAAGAAGAAGCCGGGAGGTCATGTGCGAGGAAGAAACAGCCGCGGGGATATTCCCGAAGCCGAGCGGCCCTTAGCTGCAAAAGGGCGCGCTTCGCAACCCGGAAGTTCGGGCGGTTTACAGGTCGCGTTTCTTCTCGCGCTCGCGGTCGTCGCCTTTCGGGCCGCCGTCGCGCCGTTCGGGGGCCGGCGCGGGTGGCCGATTGCCCGGCTGGGCATCGAGGCTTTCCGGCTTCGGAGCGAGCCGTTCCGGCCGGGTGGGTGGCAGGCGCCGGGGAGCTTCGCGGTCGATCTGGTCAGGCCGCTCCGGCGCCACACGTTCGCCCGAACCCGGCGGCGCCTTGCCCGGGCGGAGGGCTTCCGGCCGCATCGGCCGGTCGCCGGGATCGGCTTCGGGTGGCCTTGGGGCCGGGGGCTGATCCGGCCCGGGAGCACGCACACGTGGAGCGGGCTCGGGTACGGTTTCCTGCGTCGGCTGGCGCGGAGGAGAAGGCGGACGCGCACCGGGGATCTGGCCCGGTGCCTGGCGGCGCGCAGCATCTTCGTCGAATTCCACAGAGCGATCGCGCATGCGGCGCTGAGTCGGATCCGCCCCTGGCGGCTGCGGCTGCGCCTGCCGGGGGGGCGCTTGCTGCGGAGGGAATCCGGGAATGGGAGCTTCACCGACGGGTGCCGGTTTTTCTTTGCGCCTCGTATTGTCCTCCGCCTGTGGCAGGTCGCGGTCGGGGGTGGTCGCGCGGCGAACTTGCTTCGTTGGCAGCTTGTCATCCTTGGGGGCTTCGCGAGTGATGCGGGCGCGCAATTGCTCCACCTGCTGCGGATCGCCGGCTCCACGCCAGCCGCGATTGACTGTGACCCGATCCAGCTTCTTCTGTACCTCCTTCGGCGCCAGCGCACGGTCGGCCGCGATGCTCGGAGCCAGCACGCGCAGGGTATCGCCACGGACTTCCGAACGCAGGTCATCGGGCGAAACGGTGCGGGCGATTTGAGTTTCGCGTTCGAGGCGGAGTTTGCGAATCGGCTGCGCGCTCGTTCGGGCGAGGACGTCGAATTCCGGCCCCTGGTTCACCACGATGCGATTGACCGAGGTGATGTTCGTGATGTTTCGCGTTTCATTGACGATCACGAGATTTTCCCGTCGCGGCAGGACCACCGCACGCAGCCGAGGCTCACCGAAATCGCGCGACCGGACGAAGCTGTAGTGGGTCGGCCCGATCTCGTAGTAGGAGTCGACCCAGGCGTGGAAACCGATGCCGGTTTCGAAGCGTGCTTCCGGTGGCAGCGGCGCCCAGCCCACGTATTGATCGTTGCTCCGCCAAGCGACCCAGGCGGGTGCCCACTCGGTATCCGGCACCCAGGCCCACCCGAGATTTTCCAGCTCGGCCCAGCGCCCATAGTGATAGGTGGCCCACCCGAACGGCTCATCGGAGATCCACGTCCAGCCGGCATCGGTGTAGGCCCAGCTGCCGATCGTGTACGGGCGCCATTCCGAGTCGATATCGCGCGGGCGCCATACGTATCCGTAGTCCGCAGTCGAGACCCATTCGCCGTAGGGAATGAGCTGATCGTAAAAGACCTGGATCGATACATTGTCGGCCCGTGTGGAGCTGGACAGCTGCTGCAGGGCGAAGGCCGCGGCGAGGGCCGTGGCGCAGGGGAAAAACTTTGTTTTCATGGCACGAGGCACCGGGGATGACGGAGGCCGCTTTAGGAATCGCGGGCGTTGCGCAGCGTGGTCGTACGCGAGGCGGGTCCCGTGCACGCGATTGTCACAAAGAATCGTTCGCGAACGTGGGTGCTTGCGCTCGCATCCCCACCTCGCTATGCGAGCCCATCAGCAGAGGACGCGCTCTGCCCTCCTCTCTCCTTTTCTCCTCATGAAATTCTCTCCCTTTTCCGCGCGGGTTGCCTGGTCGTTACCGCTGCTCTGCACCTTGCTGCTCCCGGCGATGACCTCTCCTGCGGCGGAGGCGGAATGGAAGAAGGTGACGGAAAAAGACGATTTGGTGGTCTACGAACGCCAACGTGAAGGCTCCACGCTTCAGGAATACAAAGCCGTCGGGCCAATCGAAGCCGAGCCTGCCCTGGTGAAACGTGTGCTCGACGACGTGCAGGAGTATCCGCGCTTCATGCCCTACGTGAAGGAAGTAAAGCTGATCTCCACGGAGAAAGACTCGCGGGTGACTTATCAGCGTCTCTCGCCCCCGATGGTGGGCGACCGCGATTATACCGTGCGCGTCCATTTCGAGTCGCGCCGGACCAAGGAAGGGCTCCTTGCTTTTTGCAATCGCTGGCAGGCCGCCAATGAGCTCGGCCCGGCCGAGAAAAAAGGCGTTACGCGGGTGAAAATCACCGAAGGCTCCTGGCTGCTCGAGCCCCTCGGCGATGGAAAAACGCGCGCGACCTATTCGATCTTCTCCGACTCCGGCGGCGCTTTGCCACCCTTCATCGCGAATGCTGCGTGCAAGGCCGCCATCCCCCAGCTCTTCGCCTCCGTGCGCAAGCAGGCGAAGCTGCCAAAGTACGCCGACGAATCGCTGGCGAAGTAAGGGTTGGGTGTAGACGCTGGTGTACAGGCTCAGCCTGCGGAAAGGTCGTGGAACCTCTCCGCGCCTGTCACGAGCAGCCTGAAGGCTGTAACCCAACGAAGACCCGCTACGCCAGAATCTGCCGCACCACGTCCTGGTGCTCGACGCCGGTGAGACGTTGATCGAGGCCCTGGAATTTGAAGGTGAATCGCGCGTGGTCGATGCCCATGCAGTGGAGGATCGTAGCGTTGAGATCGTTCAGATGCACCGGGTCCTGCACCGGGCTGTAGCTGAAGTCGTCGGTCTCGCCGTGGACGATGCCGCCCTGAATGCCACCGCCCGCAAGCCACATGCAGAAATTCCGCGGGTGGTGATCGCGGCCGTAGTTGTCGTTGGTCAGTTTGCCCTGCGAATAAACCGTGCGGCCGAATTCACCGCCCCACACCACGAGCGTGTTTTCGAGCATGCCGCGTTGCTTGAGATCTTTCACGAGCGCGGCGCAGGCCTGGTCGGTATCGCCGACCTGGGCGCGAATTTCGTTCGGCAGATTGTTGTGCTGATCCCACCCACGATGCAGCAGTTGCACCACTCGCACCCCCCGCTCGACGAGCCGCCGGGCGAGCAGCGCGCTCGCGGCAAAGGTGCCGGGTTTGGTCACGTCGGGGCCATAGAGATCGAGCACCTCTTTGGGTTCATGACTGAGGTCGGTCAGTTCCGGTACGCTCGATTGCATGCGGAAGGCCATCTCGTACTGCGCGATGCGGGTCTGAATTTCCGGATCGCCAAACTTCGCAAAGCCGCGCTGGTTCAGCTTGTTCAGCGCATCGAGCATTGTGCGGCGATCGCCGGAGCCCACGCCATCGGGGTTCTGAATGTAGAGCACCGGATCGCCGCCGCTGCGGAGGGCGACCCCGGAGAATTTGCCGGGCAGATAGCCATTGCTCCACATCCGCGTGAAGAGCGCCTGCGCGTTCGCTTTGCTCGACCAACTCGGCGTGAGCACCACAAACGCCGGCAGGTCGTTCGACTCGCTGCCGAGCCCATAGGCCAGCCACGAGCCGAGGCTCGCTTTGCCGGGGACTTCACTGCCGGTCATCACGAAGGTGCAGGCGGGATCGTGATTGATCGCATTCGTGTGCACCGTCTTCAGCAGTGCGATATCGTCCACGATGCTCGCGGTGTGCGGCAGCAGTTCGCTCACCCAGCGTCCGCACTGCCCGTGCTGCGCAAACTTGAACATCGACGGCGCCACCGGAAAGCGCGCCTGCCCGCTGGTCATCGTGGTGATGCGCTGCCCCTTCCTCACCGAGTCCGGCAGATCCTTGTCGAACTGATCGGCGAGTGCCGGTTTGTAGTCCCACAGATCGAGCTGCGACGGCCCGCCATTCATGTGCAGGTAGATGATCGACTTCGCCTTCGGTGCAAAATGCGGGAACCCCGGCAGCGGTGGATGCACACGATCTTTGATCGCGGCCTTTGCTGAACTTGTCAGCGCTCGTTCGCCAAGCATCGAAGCCAGCGCCACGCCGCCCATGCGCAGGCCCGTGTGACCGAAAAACCGGCGCCGCGTCTGAAGAAGATTGTGTTCAAAAATCGGATCCATGGTGTGTGGTGGGGGATCAGTTACGCGTGACGGTTTCGTCGAGGTTGAGGATCAAATTGGCGACCAGGGTCCAGGCGGCGACCTCAGGTTCGGGGAGGCCGGGGCGGGGTTTCGACTCGCCATTGGCGATGACTTTTTTCGCCGCTTCGACGTCCTGCTGGTAGTGCGCGAGGTGTTGTTCGAGCGCCTGCTGCACGATCGTCGTTTCTTCCGGTGCAGGCTTGCGCGAGAGGATCGTGCGATAGGCAAACGCGATGCGGTCGGCGGGCGTGCTGCCGCCATCGAGGAGGATGCGTTCGGCGAACGCACGAGCGGCTTCAAAATGCTGCACGTCATTCATCAGCTGCAGCGCTTGCAACGGAGTGTTGCTGCGCTCGCGGCGGGTGCAGGATTGCTCCCGATTCGGCGCGTCGAAGTTTGCCATGAACGGCGGCGGCGCGGTGCGTTTGATGAAGCTGTAGAGCGAGCGGCGATAAAGCGATTCGCCTTTGTCCTGCGTGTAAAAGCGGGTGTTCGAGCCACCGAAACCGACCGGCTCCCAAATATTCGGCGGTTGATAGGTGCGTACGCCTTTGCCGCCCATCTGGAGATTGATCAGGCCGCTGACGTAGAGGGCATTGTCGCGGAGTTGCTCAGCATCGAGCCGGAAACGCGGGCCGCGCGCGTAGAGACGATTTTCCGGATCGCGTTTCACCAGCTCCGGAGTGACCACCGAGCTCTGGCGGAAGGTGGCGCTGGTGACCATCAGCCGCACGAGCTGCTTCATATTCCAGCCGCTTTCGCGGAAGGAAACGGAGAGCCAATCGAGCAGCTCAGGATGGCTCGGCATCTCGCCCTGCGAGCCGAAGTCGAAGCTCGTTTTCACCAGCCCGGTGCCGAAGAATTGCTGCCAGAATCGATTCACCGTCACGCGCGTGGTCAGCGGGTGCTCCGGCGCGAGCAGCCATTTGGCGAGATCCAGCCGCGTCGCCCGTCCGTCCGGCTTCGCTTTGTGCAGCGGCGGGAGAACTGCCGGGGTGGAAGGTTCCACCTTGTCGCCCGGTTTGTCGTACTGCCCGCGGACCATGACGAAGCTGTCGCGCGGCTGTTCGAGATCGTTCCAGATGAAGGTGCTCGGGATGACCTTGTTGAGATCATCGCGTTTGGCCCGCGCGACGTCCCGCGGCTTCACCAGGCTGGCGAAGGTCTCCCGCGTGTCGGCGCAGACGTATTCGAGGTAGTAATCGCGGAGCTGTTTCTCCTGCTCGGGCGTGCGGTTTTTCGCGGCGACCCGTTTGAGGGTATTGTTGATATCGGCCGGGACCCCGGGCGTGTCTTTGCCCACGCCGCGTTTTTGCCAGGCGAGATAGGAGCGCGCCGGGTCGGTCGCCGCATCTACGCGTGAGACCACGCCCATGTGATCGAAGTACGCCGTGCCGCCGTGCAGGGTGAAAGCGACGCCGGTGACTTTCTCGCCCGGCTTGAGATCGATGGCCGAGCCGTCGACTTCGAGGCGCGTCCACTTGCCCAGCGCGGGCAGCGGCCCCGCGCCAAAACGCGTGGGCGTCTGTGGCGAACCGTAGGGAATGATGTCCGGATTGCCCCACACCGCGCGGCTTTCCCATTTGCCGGTGTGAAACTGGATCATCACCGCTTCCGGCGGATCGGCCGGATCGAGATAAACTTCGAAGAAGAAACGCGCGCCAACCGGGACCTCGAAAGGCGCCGCGCCGCCGCTGTAAAAATCCTGCCCGAGCTCGGGCGCGGAACGTTTCAGTGCACGCTCACCTTTAAAGACCGGGCCGTCCGCTGCCGTGATCCACGTGGTCGGCGGGGTATTCCCATTCGCCTGCGCCTTGGCGCCAGCCGGGAAATCGTCCTCGATCCAGATGGTCTCGGTCTCCTGCACCGGCGGTTTGGGTTCAACACTGGCCGGGTCGGTGTAAGTGACTTCGGCGTGCTTGGCGGCGACCTTTTGCTGAGTGCTGCCAAGATCCTTTTCGATCTCCTTCATCTGCCGTTCCTGCTCTGGCGTGCTGAGCGCGAGCGTTGGCTTGGTCTGCAGCGCGTTGCCGTCCATTGCTGGGTCGGCGTTCGAGTAGAAGAAGGAGTAGAGCGAATAAAACTCCTTGGTCGAAAGCGGATCGTATTTGTGATCGTGGCAGACCGCGCAGCCGCCTGTGAGGCCCATCCAGGTCTCGATCATCGTGCTCGTGCGATCGACGGCGTACCGATAGAGGTACTCTTCGTTGATCGAGCCGCCTTCGCTGGTCGTCACGTTGCAACGGTTGAAGCCAGTGGCGACGAGCTGATCGCGCGTGGCCTGCGGCAGGAGATCGCCTGCGAGCTGCCATTCGGTGAAGCGGTCGAAGGAGAGGTTCTGATTAAACGCCCGCACCACCCAGTCGCGGTACGCCCACATCTGCCGTTCATTATCGAGGTGCAGACCATGCGTGTCGGCATAGCGCGCGACATCGAGCCAGTGCCGCGCCATTTCTTCACCAAAACGGGGCGAGGCCATGTAGCGTTCGACCATGCGTTCGTACGCGCCATCGGCGGCATCCTGGAGGAAGTCATCCACTTCACGCACCGTCGGCGGCAGGCCGGTGAGGGCGAAGCTCACGCGGCGGATCAGCGTCTCGCGGTCGGCCGGAGGGGAGAAGCTGAGGCCGGCTTTCTGCAGCTTTGCGCCGATGAAGGCATCGATCGGATTGGTCCCCGCCGCGGGAGCGGCCGGTTTTGGCACCTCGGGTTTGTGCGGCGTCTCAAAGGCCCAATGCTTTTCGTAAGCCGCGCCCTGCTCGATCCACTGTTTGATCGTCGCCTTTTCGGCTTCCGTCAGTGGCTTGTGAAACTCCGGCGGAGGCATCACCTCGTCCTTGTCCGTGCTGATGATGCGCAGCCAGCTTTCGCTCTTTTCCAGGTCGCCGGGCACGATGGCACGGACTCCATCCTTTTCCGCCGTAGCCCCTTCCGGGGTGTCGAGCCGGCGATCGGCCTTGCGTTTGCGGGCGTCAAAGCCGTGGCAGGCAAAACACTTGTCGGAGAGAATCGGGCGGATGTGTTCGTTGAAACCCAGCTTCTGGCCTTCCGCGGCCAACAGGGGAGCTGCGGCGGAGGCGAGCGTAGCGAAAATGGGGACGACGGGAAAAAGTCGCATGGTGGCTGCTGGGTAGGAGTTCGAAGAGGGGCGCAATCTTAGCGTGCCTGCGGATTTCGGGTGCCGGAAGGCTTGCACAATCCTGCGGTGGGGAGAAGTGGGGGCGGACGAAGGAACGAAACCCCGGAAATGGGCGGCGGGCAAGGCGCGGCATTCTCGATTGATCGGTAGGCGGCGCTCCGGCAGCCTGCCCAGTCGATGGCGCCCCCCTCCCTCGAACCAGCCCTCCAGCGCGCTTTGGCGCACCATCGTGCCGGGCAACTGGCCGAGGCCGAAGCGCTTTACCGGCAGATTCTCGCTCAGCAGCCGAACCATGCGGATGTGCGGCATCTGCTTGGCGCGCTTGCCGTCAGCGTGGGTCGATTCGACCAGGCGTTGGAACTGATCGGCAGCGCGATCGCTCTACGGCCGGATGTGCCCATCTATCACGGAAATCTGGGCGAGACCTATCGGCGATCCGGGCGCAACGAGGAGGCAGTCGTAGCTCTGCGGCGGGCGCTGGCTCTGGCTCCAGACTACGCCGAGGCGTGGAATAACCTGGGCTGTGCGCTGGCTAATCTGCGCCGGTCCGGGGAGGCCATTGATTCCCTGAAACGCGCGCTGGTCCTGCGGCCGGACTATGCGGAAGCCTGGGGCAATCTCGCGAAAGCACACCTCGATCGGGCGCGTTCGGCGGGGTCCGACGCAGGTGACCTGGTCGCTGCGGTAGTCGCTGGTCGCCGCGCGGTCGAACTGCGGCCGGATTCCGTGGAGTCCTGGTATTACCTTTGGTGTGCGCTGGCTGATCAGGGCGAATGGAGGGAAGCGCTTCACGCGGCTCGCCGTGGTCGGGAGTTGCAGCCGCAGTCCGCCGAGCTGCGGAACAACGTGGGGCAGGCGCTGCTGGAAATCGCCCAACGGGAAGCGGGCCCCAATGAAGCGTTTTTCACGGAAGCCGCGGCCTGCTTTCAACAGGCGATCGCCGCCAATCCGAAGCTCGCCGAGGCGTACGCGAACCTGGGGGCGCTGTCGGCCGAGGTCGGTGATTTCGAGGCCGCGCTGGCCGCCTACCGCGACGCCTGTCGGGTCCGTCCGGAATTCATCCTGGCCCGCCTCAACTATGCGCTGCTGCTTTTGCAGCTCGAGCGCTACGCCGAAGGCTGGAACGAACACGAATGGCGCTGGCAGGACCCCGACTTTGCCCGGTCGTTACGCCCATGCCCCACCCCGCTTTGGGATGGGAAAGAGGATCGGGATCGCACGATCCTGCTCCATGCCGAACAAGGCTTTGGCGATGCAATGCAGTTTTTCCGCTATTGGCCCCTCGTGGCCGAGCGAGTGGGGCGGGTGGTCATAGAGTGCCACCCGGAGTTGTGCCGGCTTTTTGCCGCGAATGTTCCGGCAGACGTCGCCATCGTGTCTCGTGAGGTGGATGACGCAGCGCTGCAGACTTTCGATGCGCACCTCGCGATGATGAGTCTGCCTTTGGTGCTGGGCCGGTTCGGCCCGGGTGAATCGCTCCCGACCGGACCGACCTATTTGCGGGCTGATCCGCTTTTGCGGGAGCAATGGCGGACGCGGATCGGGCCGCGATGTGGTTTGCGGGTGGGGTTGGTTTGGGCGGGAAGCCCGAGACATTGTCACGACTATCGCCGCTCGCTTGATCCAGAGCATTTCGAACCGCTGCTCGGCCTGCCAGGCATCGAGTTTTACCGCCTGCAGATGGGCGCGGCCGCCATCGACGGGCTCATTGATTTCACCCCGGCGCTGACCGATTTCGCGGAGACGGCGGCCTTGGTGGCCGAGCTGGATTTGGTTATTACCGTGGATACAGCGGTGGCCCATCTCGCGGGAGCCATGGGGCGGCCGGTCTGGCTGCTGCTGCCCTTCTTTCCGGATTGGCGCTGGGGCCTCGAGCGCGAAACGACGCCGTGGTATGCTAGCATGCGCCTCTTTCGCCAGCCGGTGCGCGGCGATTGGCCCGCGGTGATCCGGCGGGTCAGTGAAGAGCTGGGCCGGCTCTCAGCGCCGGAGCGCGATTAGCACGGCGGCGAGCAGAATCATCGCGCCGATCAACCGGCGGATCATCACGCGGGCGCCGTGGTTGCGCTCGGTATTGCCAAACCAATGGCCGATGGCCCACACGATCAGCACGCTCCAGATCCCGCGGGTATTGTAGAGGATGTTCGTCGTCGTCACCTCCCGATAGATCGCGATGGAGTAGGCCATCAGCGTGGCTTGGAGGCCAAGTGTCGCACCGCCTGCGACCGACCAGCCGACCGCCGCGCGCGGCATCACTCGCAGCGGCGCGGTGAAAAAGGGCACCAGGGTGAAAGAAAACAGCGCGATGGAGAGAAACATGGCCGGCGCGAAATGGCCGAACCCCCAGTCCTTGACCCAGTGTTGTTGCATCACGTCGGTCGTCGCAAACGCGAGCGAGGCGCTGAAGCCGTAAAACAAGCTGGGCCCGAGCCGCTCGGAATTCGGCAGCCGCTCGCTGCCGAGCAGCGCGGTCGCAAAAGTGGTGAGCGCAGCGGCGACCCACATGGAGGAGGAAAGCCGTTCGCCGCCGATGAGCACCACGATCAGGGCCACGAAGATTACCTTCGTCCCGAGCACCGGTGTCGTCACCGAGACGTGCCCTCGAGTCAGCGCGAGAAAGGTGAAGATCTGCCCGAAAAAGAAAAACAGCCCAGCCAGGACGGCGTGCCCGAGATTCACCCAGGAAAAAGGTTCGCCGCCTGTGAGCCACCACGGCGCAAAAACCGCCGCTGCAGTCCAATTGGTCAGGAAGGTTACCCGCCACGTGCCGACACCGCGTTCGGTGGCCCGCTTCAGCATCAAAGCCGCAAACGTATAGCCGAAAGCGGAGAGCAAAGGCAGCAGAGTAGCGAACGGCGAACGCATCGGGGAAAGGGACCAAACTCGCGGCGCTCGACGTTGCGGGCAAGTCCGGGGTATTTCCAGGCATGCTTCGCCGTCCTTCCCTGCTGCTGGTTTTCGCTCTGTCCACGGCATGCTCACCCGCGGCCCAGCCGGAGGCACTCGTGCTCGACGCGAAAACCTTGGCGAACAATCCGCTGGGCGACCGGACCGAGCGCCGGATCGCGCTCTTCAGCCCCGAAGGCACGAAGGTGAAGCAGGAGCTGCCGATGGTGATCTACCTCCCGGGTTGGGGCAGCTCGTCGGAAAATTTCCTCGGCGGGAGTGGCGGCGATTTCGCGGAACTGGTCGAGCGCCTGGCGAAAGCGGGGCTGCCTCTCCGGATCGCCGTCGTGGATGGCCGCTCGCGCTACGGCGGCAGCCAGTTTCTCAACTCCACCGCCACCGGCCGTTACGCCGACTACGTGGCCGACGAAATCGCTCAGCGTTTGCAGGCCGACTATCCCGCGCCCGCCGGCCGGCGTTGGATCGCCGGGCATTCCAGCGGCGGGTACGGAGCGTTGCGGCTCGCGATGGATCGGCCCGATGTTTTCTCGGCAGTCGTGGCCCTGTCACCGGACAGCGATTTCGAAGTGACGCACAAACCGCTCGTCCAGCAGCCCTCGGTGCAACAGCTCAGCGCTGCGGAAGTCGCCGCCGCCATGGCTCCCCACGCTGACTATCGCATGCCTGGCAATGGCCTCGCCGGTTTGGTCCTCGGCCTCTGTGCGAACTACACCCCGACCAGCGAGCCTGGCCGCTTCGAGTGGCTCTACGACGCGCAAAATCGCTGGCAGCCGGAAGTCTGGAAACGCTGGATTGCCGCTGATCCGCTCACGCTGGTGCGCGAAAACGAAAAGGCCTTTCAGCCGAAACAAGCCGTCTACCTCGATGGCGCCGAGCTGGATGAATTCGGCGCGAATATCGGCGCCCGCAAAATTCACGAAGTGCTCCAATCGCGCCCCGCGCCGGTGACTTTCTACGAATCGCCCGGCCACCACGCCGACCGCCTCGCGGAGCGGTTTGAGCGCGGCTTGCGCTGGCTTTTTGCCCAGCAGCCGAAACCGTAGCGGGCGGGTTACAAAAGGTGGCGGGTATTCTCCTATCCGGGGAAAATTGAAGGAGACAAGCTCTCGGCCAGCACTCCAACGACCGCTGTCATGAATCTGTTCGCCGGTTTTAGTATCCTCGATGTCCTTTTCGAACTGCTGGATTGGGTCGTCTCCTTTTTCGGTCCGTCCTGGTCTTCGGGGCGCATCTCTCCCGGAAAGCGGCGAGCTTGGGCGGCGCGGGAAAAAGGTGAACTCGAGCGAACGCGGCGGTCGCGCCATTGACCGATTCGAGGGGCCGTAGTTCCCTGCCGGGATGCGTTTCTATCGCGCCCCGTGGAGCCGTCTTTTGCTCGTCATGTCGGTGCTGTCCACTGCGATTGTCGGAGTCGCAGCCACCCTGCTGGACGGGCGCGATGCCGCGGCACCCAGCCCGGTGGCTTTCGGTCTGCATCTTGTGCTGATCGCGATCGTACCAGGCGCGGCGCTGTTCACCGTGTGGGGCTATCGCATCACCTCGGACGCCATCCACGTGCGGCGGCTCCTATGGACGACCCGTCTGCCGCGCCACGATTTCCTCTCAGCCGAAGTGAATTCCACGGCCATGAGTGGAGCCCTGCGGGTCTTTGGCAATGGCGGCCTATTCTCGTTCACCGGCCTGTATCGAACGGCCGATCTGGGCGTGTTTCGGGCGTATGTCACCGATCCAAAACGGGCGGTGGTGCTGCGGTTTGCGGGCCGCTTGGCCGTAGTCTCACCGGACGACCCCGAGGCCTTCGTGGCCGAGCTTCGAAGGATCTAGAAGTCGGGATTTATGCCGATTAATGCAAGTGATCGGCAGGAAAGATGACAATCTTGTCATTTTTAAAAACTGGATTGAAAAGGTTCCGCTGACAATTACTCCTGAGACTCAGTTGCGTTTGCGACTGCTTCTCAATCGCAAGCCGACGCCATTGTCCGGGGCCTCCAAGCCCCACCCCAACCAACCACCAACCCACCAAATGTCGTTCTCGATCCGTCCCCTGGCGGTTCTCTCCGCCGCCGTTCTTTCCCTCGCCTCTTTTGCTCACGCCGATGAGCACCTCTGGGGCGAAACCCGCAGCGCCGAAACCCTGCCCCAAGGTAAATTCGACCTGTATCAGTTCGTCACCCTGCGCACGGGCAAGGATGTCGGTACCTACCGCGGCTGGGATTTCGACACGGAAATCGAGTACGGCGTCACCGATCAGCTCCAGATCGGCGTGGCGGCGATTCAGCACTTCTTCCACATCCGCAACAATTCCGAGCTGCCGGATATGGACCGCTACCGCTTCGGCGGCGTGGAAGCTTCGGCCAAATACCGCATCCTGAGCCCCTTCAAGGATCCGATCGGTCTTGCGATCCGCGGTGAATTTTCCTACCTCGGCCACGACGACGTCGCGGGCTTTGAAGAGCAGGAAACGATGGGTGGCCTCGATGTCATCGTGCAGAAGAACTTCCTCGACGACACCCTCATCCTCGCGGCGAACGCGGGCATGCAATTCGCCTGGGGCAAAAAGCCGGCCGAGCAGTACGACTACGAGTCCGCCATCGAAGGCGCGCTTGGCATCAGCTACCGCTTCGCTCCGGGTTGGTTCTTCGGCGTGGAAGGCCGTGTTCGCTCGGAATTCCCCGAGTCCGATTTCCATCACAACGAACATACTGTGGTCTTCGCCGGCCCGGCCCTGCACTACGGTGCCGAGCGTTGGTGGACGACGCTTTCCTGGGGCTACCAGGTCTGGGGCATTGGCGTGGACGAACCGCGCAACCAGAAAACCTTCGCGGAAGAAGCGCGCAACGAATTCAAGTTCAAGGTCGGCTTCAACTTCTAAGTCCGAGCATTCATCCATGGCGCGGGTTGCCTTTTGCGCAGCCCGCGCCAGCTTGCTTTTCACACCTCTATGAATCCCTGGCTCCGCGCCACGCTCTTTCCCGCTGCGATGATCGGCACGCCCATCGCCGGGCACGCCGTTGTTTACCTCAATGTCGCCCAGGCCCAGCAGGCCATCTTCCCCGGCGCGGGGATGACGGCCGCGCCGCTGAAGCTCACGGCCGAACAAAAGAAAGCCATCGAAGCCACCAGCGGTGTCCGCCAGCGCGACGACGATGTGAAAGCGTGGCGGGTTTCCGGCGGCGGCTGGTTCATCGTCGATGAGGTCCTCGGCAAGCATGAGTTCATCACTCTCGCGGTGGGGATCACCGCGAGCGGCACCGTGAAAGGCGTCGAGATCATGGAATACCGCGAGACCTACGGTGGCCAGGTGCGTGATCCGAAATGGCGCGCGCAATTCGTCGGCAAGACGAAAGCCGCTCCGCTCAAGCTCGACCAGGATATCAAGAATATCAGCGGCGCGACCCTCTCGTCGCGGCACGTGACCGAAGGGGTAAAACGCCTGCTTGCTCTGCAAGCCGTGGCTCTCCGCGGGTGAAATCGCCCGATCCGGCCCCGCCGGATGGAGGGCATGCGCGCCGGGCGCGTCCGCTGCTCGGCACGCTCGTGGAGATCGCCGCGGACGCTCCGCCTGCCGTTTTCACGCGCGCCTTTGCCGCCGTGGAAAAGGTGCAGGCGCTGATGAGTTATCACGATCCCGCTAGCGAACTCTCGCGGCTGAATAGGGAAGCGTCCGCCGGGCCGGTGTCGGTGTCAGCGTGGACGGGTGAGGTGCTGCGAGCCGCGCTGGATCTGGCCGCGGAGACGGAAGGCGTTTTCGATCCCACGGTCGCGCCACGCCTGACCGCCCTCGGTTTTCTGCCGCCCACCGCAGGCGCCCCGCGCGCCGATGGCCGCGCGACTTGGCGCGATGTGGAATTGGCTTCGCGAAATCGAGTGCGATTCCGTCGCCCGCTGCGGCTCGAACTGGGCGGGATCGCCAAAGGTTTCGCCGTGGATCGCGCGGTCGAAGTGCTGCAAAAGGCCGGCGTTGCAGAAGGAATGGTTAATGCCGGAGGCGATCTGCGAGTTTTTGGCTCCGTGGAATGGCCGGTGGAAATTCGGCATCCCGGCCAGCCCGGGCTGAGTGCGGCTTCGGTGCCGGTGTGCAACGCGGCGATGGCGACTTCGGCCGGTTATTTTGCGCGCCGCCGCCACGCGGGAAAAGACGTCACCGCACTACTCGATGGGCGCACCCGCCAGCCGCTCGATCCCGATACGAGCGTGAGTGTGATGGCGCCCACCGCCCTCCTCGCTGACGCGCTGACCAAAGTCGTTTTCGCGCTTGGCCCGGCCAGTGAAACCCTGCTCCAGCGCCACGGCGCGTCTGCGCTGGTGCTTGATTCCCACGGTTTTCGCGCGATTCCTCCGATTCTTCCCCATGCGACGTAACGCCATTCAACTCAGCCGCCGTCATCGCCTCGTGCTCTACGTGAGCACCCTGGCGCTTCTCGTTACCGGTGCCGCCTGGGCGTGGTTGCACTACTTCCACCGCATCGAAGGTGAGTTCGGCCCCGAATTCAGCCCCGCGGAACCGTGGCTGCTCAAAATCCACGGCGCCTTTGCCATGATGTCGCTGCTCGTGATCGGCTCCCTACTCACCGTACACGTGAAGCGCGGCTGGCAGGCGGGCCTGAACCGTGGCAGCGGCGTGGGCTTGCTGAGCGTCTTTGGCGCGCTCATCGCGACCGGTTACGGTCTCTACTATTTCAGCGAGGAAAAGCTGCGCGGCCTCACCAGCAATATCCATCTCTGGATCGGTCTCGCCCTGCCGCTACTGCTCATCGCCCACATCGTCCTGGGCCATCGCACCCGGCGGGAATTACACCGCCAGCGCCAGGCCCAGGCCGAGCATTCTCCGGTCAGCTCGGCGACGTAAGGTTGTTGTTGGAGTAGAGGCTCTAACCTGCGGCGAGAGTCTCCCGCCACCAGCCTAAAGGCTGTACTCCAACGTCTGCAGCCGCCGTCTACTTCAACGCGGCGATGGCTTCGTCCGTCGCTTCGGCGAGCACGGCGATGCCTTCTTCCAGCGCTTCCTTCGGCGTGGTCAGCGGCGGCGCGATCTTCACCGTTTGGCCCCAGGCACCGACGGGTGAGAAGAGCAGCAGGCCTTTCCACATGCAGCGTTCGACGATCGAGTGCGCGAGATCGTGGAAGGGTTCCTTCTTGCCACGCACGATCGTCTGCAGACCACCGACGAGACCGCGGGCGGTGACGTGGCCGATGTGTTCAGGGTACTTCGCCTGAATCTTCTTCAGCCCTTCGAGCAATACGGGTTCGAGGGCGGCCGCGTTTTCGGTCAGTTTTTCGCGCAGGATCTTCTGCACGCTGGCCAGTGCCGCAGCGGAGCAGACCGGGTTGCCGGTGTGCGTGCTGGTCATCGAGCCGGGCGGAAATTGATCCATGATCGATGTGCGGCCGATCACCGCGGAAAGCGGCAGCGAACTGCTGATGCCTTTACCGCAGCAAATGATGTCGGGATCGACACCGTAGTGCTCGAAGGCCCAGAATTTTCCGGTGCGGCCAAAGCCCGCCTGCACTTCGTCGAAGGTCAGCACGATCTGGTGTTCATCGCACCACGCGCGCAGCTTCCGCACAAATTCCACCGGGGCAAAATCAGGGCCGACGCCCTGGTAACTTTCCATGATCACGCCCGCGACATTTTCGGGCTTCATCCCGCGCGCTTCGATGGCGGTGAGGAAGTTTTCGAAGCTCGTATCGGTCTGCCAGTAGCCATCCGGGAACGGCGCGGTGATGATCGCCGGATCTTCATTCACGATCCAATTCTTCTGCCCCGCCATACCGCCCGCCTGCTGCGAGCCGAGCGTGCGGCCGTGGAAACCGCGCTCCCAGCCGATGATGCCGATCTTTTTCTGCCCGCCGACTTTGATGCCGTGCGCGCGGCTCAGTTTGATCGCGCACTCCGTCGCTTCCGAGCCGGTGGTCAGCAGGAAGATTTTGTCGAGGCCTTCGGGGGCGATATCCGCAAGGCACTGCGCGAGCGTGGCGCGTTCTTCACTCGGGAAGCAGTAGTTGTGCAGCAAGCCGCTGTTCACTTGATCGATGATCGCCTGGCGCACTTCCGGCGCACCATGGCCCGCATTGGTCACGAGCACACCGCTCGACCAATCGAGCCAGCGGTTGCCGTAGCGGTCATAGATCGAAATGTCTTCGGCGCGATCCCACACAATCGGCGGCTGGCCGCGCATCGACTGCGGCTCGAGCGTGCGCAGCTTTTCCAGCGTCGGCACGGAATCCGGATGCGGAACCGGCGTGGCGATGCGGCGATACTTGGTGAGAACGTGTGGGACCGTTTGTGGCGTGATGCTGAATTCTTTGCCCATGGTAGTAGGAGGTAAGGGTGTGGGTGGGAGTTAGAGGGGGAGGGGATAGATGCTTTCGAAGACCGCAGCCGGGCCTTCGGCGGCGCGATTCGGATCGATAATTGTGATGCCGTCGGAGCCGAAGCGGGCCGTGACTGTGGCGCCTTTGCCTTCGTTGAGGTATTTAAAGTTCAGGTCGCGCACCCGTGCGGCGGCATCGACGATCGCGACGGTGATCCGCGCTTCTTCCGCGGTCGGGTAAAGATCCGCGACTGCATCGCGGCTCACGCCTTCGTATTTCACGCGGCAGATCGCCACGAGCGCCACGGTGAGGCTATCGACGCCGTAGCCGATATAGGCTTTGGTGCCGTCCGCGCGGACGACGTCGCGGGTGAAGTGATTGTTCGAAGTGCGCGAACCGCCGCCTTGGTTCCACCAGCGGAAGCCACGGTATTGCTGATCGCTCTCCACCTTGCCGTCCGCGCCCACGATTTCGTGGCCCTGGTTCACGGGCCCTTCGAAGTCCGGCGGCGTGATCCAATTGTTGTGGAAGTTGATGCTCATCCCATTCTCGAAATCCACGCGCACCTGCACCGCGTCGTAGGCATTGATCCCATCGCGCACGAGCCGCTTCTTCTGGCCGACCGCGGTGAGCGAGACGGGTTTGCTCCGGTAGTAGCTGTAGATCAGATCGGTCCAGTGCGGGCCGACGTAGCTGAAGGGATCGCTCGATTCGACCCACTTGAAGGTGCTGGTGGAAACCTCCAGCGGTTCCTCGAGAAACGCCGTGCCGTACAACGGAGCGCCGATCCGTTTCTGGATGTCGTCGCGGATGCGCAGGTGATCGGGGTCGTACCGCTTGTGCATATCCACCCCGACGATGAGATTCTTCGCCTGTGCCGCAGCGATGATTTCGTCGGATTCCTGGATCGAAAGGCACATCGGCTTTTCCGTGAGCACGTGCACGCCCTTGGCCAGCGCTGCGAGAATCGGCTCCGTGTGCAGGTGATCCGGTGTCGCCACCGCGAGCACATCGAGATTCGGAAAGTCGTGCAGAATGTCCTCCCACGGTGTATCACCAAAGTACGCTTTTGGCGTGTGCCCGGTCCAGTCGGCGAAGGCTATTGCCGAGCGTTCCGCGGAAGCCTGCGAACGGGTCGCCACGGCCACGAGGTCGAATTTCACCGCGGCAAGATCGCGGGAAAACGCATCGAGGCCCACACGGGCCAGTTGTCCGGAGATGCCGAAGCGTTGCAGGTCGGCGTAAGCCCGGAGGTGAACATCGCCGCCGAACATGCCGGCGCCGACGAGGGCGATTTGGATGGTGCGTTCTTCCATGAGTGAGGGTGCGGAGTTTTTACCATTGCCTTCCTCTGAAAACACCGCGTTTTGTCACGACTTGTGGTACTTTTGTGACTAGCTGTTTTCTCCGATGAAAGCCGTCCTCGAAAAAACCCCGCAGACCCAGTGGGAATCCTTCCACTGCGAAGTGGTGCGCGGCACGAGCTACCACGCGACGTGGCACTTTCATCCCGAGTATCAACTCACGCTGGTACTGAAGAGCCGCGGGCACCGCCTCGTCGGCGACGACATTTCCCCGCTGCATGCGGGTGACCTGGTTCTCGTCGGCGCCAATCTGCCGCACGTCTGGCACCAGGCCGCGGCCCGCGGGATCCGGAGCAAAGGCGAGGAAGTGCACGCCATCATCGTGCGGTTTCTCGATTCGTTTTTGGGTCGCGAGTTTTTGGAAAAACCGGAGCTGGAAAGCGTGCGCCAGCTTTTGCGCCGCTCCGCTCGTGGTCTGCGGGTCGCAGGACGCACGCGCGATGTCGTGGCCGAGCGGATGCAGCGTCTGGCTCAGGCGAGCGGGTTGGAGCGAGTCGTCGAACTGCTCGCCATTCTCGATCTTCTCTCAAATTCCCGTGATCTGAAGCCCGTGGCCAGCGCCGGTTTTGTGCCGCATGTCGCGCACACGGATCAGGACCGTATGCAGCGCGTGTGCGCCTATATCGATGCGCATCTCGAAGAAGAGGTCGACCGCGCCGCCGTCGCCGCCGAGGCGCATCTCAGCGAAGGCGCGTTCAGCCGCTTTTTTAGACTGCGCACCGGCAAAACCCTGCCGGAATACGTGAACGCCCTGCGCGTTGGTCGCGCCTGCGAATTGCTCGCCGAAGGCCGCTGGAAGGTCACCGACGTCGCGTTGGAGTGCGGCTTCCGCAATCTCGCCAACTTCAACCGGCGCTTTCGCGAGCTCATGAAAGTGACCCCGCGGGAATACCGGGCCCGTTTCCGCGAAACGGCCGAAGCCGCCTGACCTCATCCCCCTGAATAAGCCGGACTCGACGCCGCCACAAAATAGCCTCACATACCGCAGACCATGTCAGCGCCCGATCTCACCCAGCGTCCACCCCGGAGCCCTCGTGTCCGGCTTGGCGGTTACGTTTGCCTCCCGCGCCTGCTCGATAAATGCCGGGCCGAACTGGCCGGCACGAACGGCGACTACCACTACAATTGCCCACTCGATCAGAGTTTCCTGAAATTCGTGGGCATCGATGCCGAGCGCCTGAAGAAGGAAGCGGCCACGGGGAAAACCGATGGGGAGATGCTCGACTGGATCAACGCCCACGCCACCTATCAGCGCAATCCGCACGACATCGCCCAGTGGGGCGTCTGGCGTGAACAGGCTGCTCCTTCCGACCACGAGACGCGCGCGTATTTCAATCAGCTCCACGAACAGGTCGGGCCGCATCGCACCGATATCGTGGGCTGGTGTGACCTGCTCGACCTTGACGACTACGTCAGCTTCGGAGGGAAGGCGTGAAGGCCTGGCAGATTTTTCACCGCGGCTCGCTCGAGGGTTTGAGCGTCGTCGATTTGCCCGATCCGGTCATTGGTTCGGACGACGTGCTCGTGCGCATGCGCGCCGTGTCGGTCAACTACCGCGATCTCATCGCGACGCGCGTCGAGCGTCCTGGTGCGCTCACCCCGCTGACTCCGTGCTCCGATGGTGCCGGCGAAATCGTCGCCGTCGGTGAGGACGTGAAAGATTGGAAGGTTGGGGATCGGGTCGCGGGGTGCTTTTTCCAGAATTGGCAGGCCGGCCGCATTCGCCGGGAAACCATGCGCTCCGACCTCGGCGGCCCGCTGCATGGAGTGCTGGCCGAGTATGTCTCCCTGCGCGGCGATGCCGTAGTCAGCGTGCCCGAGCACCTCAGCTTCGAACAGGCGTCCACCCTTCCGTGCGCTGCCGTCACGGCCTGGCACGCGCTGGTCGAAAACGGCGGCCTGCGCGCCGGCGAAACCGTGCTGCTGCTCGGCACCGGCGGTGTTTCCCTTTTTGCCCTGCAATTTGCCAAGCTGCACGGCGCCCGCGTGATCATTACGTCTTCCAGCGACACGAAGCTCGCCCGCGCCCGCGAACTCGGCGCCGATGAAACGATCAACTACCGCACCTTCCCCGATTGGCAGGTGCGCGTGCACGAGCTCACCAGCAAACAGGGCGCCGATCACGTCATCGAAGTCGGCGGGTGGGGCACGCTGGAAAAGTCGCTCGAATCCGTCGGCTACGGCGGCCACGTGCATCTCATCGGCGTGCTCACGGGTTTCGAAGGCAAAATCAACCCGTGGCAGATCATCGCCAAATCGATCTCCGTGCAGGGCCTCTACGTGGGCAATCGCGAGATGTTCGAGGCCATGAATGCGACCATCTCCCAGCATCGGCTCGAGCCCGTCATCGACCGCGTGTTCCCCTTCGCCGAAGCCCGCGAAGCCTTCGCCCTCATGGAAAGCGGCGCGCATTTCGGCAAGATCGTGATTCGGGTCTGAACCTGCCGTCCGCGTCATGCTGAACCACGTTTTCACCACGCCGATCTTCAAGGATCAGACGAACCTCGCCCCGGAAATCCGCGAAGCCGTCTGTGCTTATTTCCTCGGCCTGCGGGCCGCATCGGAGGGCGAGATCAAATCGAACCGCGGCGGCTGGCATTCCACGGGCAATCTTTTCGCCCCCGAACACCGCCAATTTCCCGAGATGCGCGACGCGGTGACCAAGGCGCTCTTTGCCTACGTGGGCGAAGTGATGAACTACCGCGGCGAAATCCAGCTCGCGATCACCGGCTGGACCGTGATCAACGGCCCCGGCAATTACAACGTCCCGCACAACCACGCCGCCAATCTGATGAGCGGCGCTCTTTACCTCGCCGTGCCACCAGACATGGAAGGTGGCTCCATCGTCTTCCAGGACCCGCGCCTGAACCTGAACGCCCACGAAACCGAAGGTATGCGCCGGCTGAAAATCCGCGCGCCGTGGGCAAACCCGACGATCCAGGTGGCCCCCGTGGTGGGCGATATCCTCGTCTTCCCCTCGTGGATCAACCACTGGGTCGAACCCTACCGCAGCGCCGACCCTAACGCCATCCGCATCGTCGTCTCCTTCAACGCGAGCGTGATGTAGAGAGAGCGTCGGGTGGAACGGGCCGCTGGCCCGTCGTCCGAGGCGGCCCGCCTCGGACTTGAATTGACGCGGTAGCGTCAACCCAAGCGTGGCTTATATAAGGGATCCCTCCTGGCTGCGCTGGTGCGCAGAACGTTTCCGGCGACGCGGGCCTACTCTGTCCCGCTCTCGCCCTGCTGATCGTTCTCCTCGAGCTGCTTCAGCACATCGCTCCGGTCCTCGACTTCATCCCACACATCCCGGCTCACGTACACCGGAGCCCCTTGCTGAATGGCCAGCGCCAGGCAATCGCTCGGCCGGCCATCGAGTTCGATCAGCTTCCGCTCAAAAAGTTCGTTTTCCGCACTGATGATCAACCGGGCGAAGTAAGTCTCGCTCTTGAGGTCGTTGATGATCACCCGTTCCACCTTGGCGCCGAGGGCTTTCATTAGATGCCCCATCAGGTCGTGGGTCAGGGGACGCTCCTTCGGCGTCTTGTTGATGAACATGGAAATCGCCGAGCCCACGCTCTCGTCCACGTAGATGACGAATACCTTGTCTTCATTGCCGATAAAGACGGCCCGGCCGTTGTTGAACGGCAGGACGGCTCGGACGGAAGCTTCGATAACGGGTTTGGCCACGATTTACCAACGTACGTGTCAGGTCCCGCCGTGACAAGTCCGTGCCGTCCGCGAATTTTAACGAGCTGCCCATTGCATTCCCCCCGCGTATCCACTACTGCGCGCAGACGATGCAAGACCCGTGGGACATCCCCGCCGCTATCTCCCTGTACAATATTGATCGCTGGAGCCTCGGCTACTTCTCGATCAATGCCAAAGGCCATATCGAAGCCCGTCCCACCCAGGACGCGCGTACGAATATCGACATCATGGAGGTGATCGAGCAGGCCCGGACGGAATACGGCCTCGGATTCCCCATGGTCCTGCGTTTCCAGGATCTCCTGCGCCACCGCGTCGAGACCATCAATACCGCCTTCGGCTCGGCCATCCAGGAGTTCGGGTACAAATCGCCCTATCGCGGCGTCTTCCCGATCAAGGTAAACCAACTCCGCGAAGTCGTGGAGGAGATCATGGAAGCCGGGCGTCCGTTCCATTTCGGCATTGAAGCCGGTTCCAAGCCCGAGCTGCTCGCCGCCCTCGCCATCCATCGCGACCCGGAATCGCTCATCATTTGCAACGGCTACAAGGACGCTCTCTTCGTCCAGAATGCCCTGCTCGGCTCGAAGCTGGGCAAGAAGGTGATTCTGGTCGTCGAGAAGCTGGAAGAGTTGCACCAGATTCTCGCCGTTTCCAAAGAGGTCGGCGTCGAGCCGATGATCGGGGTCCGCGTGCGCCTTTCCGCCAAGGGGGCGGGCAAATGGGCTCTTTCCGGCGGTGAAAACGCCAAGTTCGGGCTCAGCACCGCCGATCTCGTCGCCGCGAGCGATATCTTAAAGAAGGAGGGCCTCGCCCACGCGCTGAAGCTCGTCCATTTCCACGTCGGCTCGCAGGTGCCGGATATCACCACCATCAAGCGCGCCGTCCGCGAAGCCGCCCGCTTTTACGCGAAGCTCCATCAGATGGGCCACGAGCTCGGTTATCTCGATTGCGGTGGCGGTCTCGGCGTCGACTACGATGGCTCGCGTACCGCGTTCGATTCCTCGACCAACTACTCCCTGCGGGAGTACGCCCGCGACGTCGTCTACAATATCATGGACGTTTGCGATGCGGAGGGCGTCACCCATCCGATTATCGTCACCGAAAGCGGCCGCGCGATCGTGGCGCACCATTCCGTGCTCGTGGTCGAAGCTTTCAGCTCCATCGAAAAAGAGAGCGTGCGGGTACAGGTCAGCGCCGGAGCCGAGGACGACAAACTGCTGCACGAGATTATCGATACCCAGCGGACGCTGAATCGGCAGAACCGCATGGAAGCCCTCCACGACGCCCAGGGCGACAAGGAGCAGGCCCAGCAAAAATTCGATCTGGGGCTGATGGACCTCGAGGTCAAAGCCAAGATCGAGACCGTGTACTGGCAGATCGCCCGCCAGGTCGTCGACTACTGCTCCGGCATGAAATACATCCCGGACGAAGTGCGCGACCTGGAGACCAGCCTTTGCGACCAGTACGTCTGCAATTTCTCGGTCTTCCAAAGCCTGCTCGACCACTGGGCGCTCGGTCAGCTCTTCCCGGTGATGCCGCTGCATCACCTCGACGCCTATCCCGATCGCCAGGCCACGCTCGTCGACATCACTTGCGATTCCGACGGCAAGGTCAGCAAATTCATCGATCTGCAGGACGTCAAAGACACGCTCGCGCTGCATCGTCTCAAGCCCGGTGAACCTTACCTGCTCGGTTTCTTCCTCATGGGCGCCTACCAGGACATCATGGGCGACCTGCACAATCTTTTCGGCCGCGTGAACGAAGCGCATGTCTTCGTCGACGAAGACGAAGACTGCGGCTGGTACATCGAGGAAACCATCGGCGGCAGCACTATCGCCGACGTGCTGCGCATGACCCAGTGGGACCAGGGCGACCTCGCCAAGAGCGTGAAATCGCAGGTCGACGAAGCGATCAAGAGCGACCGCCTCCGCCCCAGTGACGCCATGAAGCTCCTCGCCAACTACGAAAAAGCGCTGCAAGGCTACACCTACCTCCAGATCGGCGGCAACGGCCACCCGAAGTAGGCCTCCGCTATCAGCCCGTGTTCACGCAGCCCTCTGCGTGAAACGACAAGTGCCTGCGCAAAGCGCAGGCCATCATCTTTTCCTGCAGAGCGCTGCCTACTTCAGCCAGCGGTCCGCATAGTCCAGCCAGGCATTCCAGTCCTCCGTGGACATGGAATGTTTGCCCGGGCGAATGAAATAGCCGAGCCGGCTGGAAAGCAGTTTGCCGACCTCAGGCGCAGTAGTCTGCCCGAGCCCTTCCACGCCGAGCAGGCGATACACCGGGTCCGTCAGCTTCAGCATCTCAAACTGCCCGGCAGGGTTCGCCCACTGATCCTCCGTCGCACAGGAAAAGAGCACCGGACGCGGCGCGCAGAGAGCCGCGAGGCAATGCTGATCGAAAGGCAACCGGGCTGGGTCTTCGTTGAAGCCTTTGAAATTCTCCGCAAACCAGTGCGGGAAGCTCTTGTTGATCACGTCGATGGTTTCCGCCGTGCCGCGGCCCTTGGCGTCGCGCTTGGCCAACTCGGGGGCGACGCGGCTGGGACCGGTGCCGCCGCAGCCCGCCTGGCTGGGAATCGCCAAGGCAAAACGCTCGTCATAGGCCGCGGCGAGTAACGCCGTTTTCCCATTTCGCGAGTGTCCCACCGTAGCCACGCGTTTCGCATCGATCGCGGGCAGTTTTTCCAGCACGTCGAGCATGCGCGAGAAGCCCCAGGCCCACGCCATGATCGTGGCGGTTTCGGCCCCGGCTTCGGGTTTGCCCGCGCCGGAAGCGGTCGCGAGTTGGGCGATCGCCGCAGCCGCTTGCGGGGCGTCATCCGGGACGAGGTCGCTCTGAAAGAAAGTCGCAAACGCATATCCACGCTGGATGATCGCCGCGACATTCCACACGTCGGTTTGTTTGCCGCGGTCTTCGTCCCGCGCTTTTTTGCCGCCGGTGCCGTCTTTGTTCGGCCGGACCCAACCTTCGGGCAGAGCAATGCCGGGATTCGCGATCACCTGATGATTGCCGTAGAAATTCAGCCCGAGAAAACACGGCCGCGGCCCAGCTTGAGCGTTCGGCGTCACCACCAGCAGGCGCACCGGGTGATCGAGGCCGAGTTGCACGTCGAATTCCCGCACGGTCGCCGCTCCCCCGAGCGCGGTTTTGTCCTCGAAGCGCAGCGAGTGTTTCATCCCTGCCGGACGGTCGAGCTGGCGGCCGTACATGTAGTGCTCGAAGAGCACCCGCAACTCGGGTTTGCGCTGCTTTTCCCACTGCTCCTTGGTTCCAATTACCGTGCCGTCGCGGGTGGCGAGGACGTTGGGGAAACCTTCCTGCCTCGGGAGGTCGGCGGGAGCGGGAAAATCAGCCGCAAAAGACGTGGCGACGGCGAGAGGAATCATGGCGAGGACGGCGCGTTGCATGAGAGGGGTCATGAAGATAACCCCCAAGGCACCAAGACACCAAGGAAGGAACTTTGAGAAAGCTCAACAACGTAGGCGACTCTGCCCGGAGCCGCCCCTATTCCGCTCCGGCCAGGTGATCCAGCAGCCGCCAGAGCCCGGCATCCGTTGCCGTGAGATTCGGCTCCGCCCGTTCGATTTCCGCCCGGCTTTGCACAAACCGATCCGGCACCAAAATAGGGTCCGCGCCTTCGCAGAAGGCCGCCGCCGCCGCGGGTGTGACCTCCACGTGAAATTGCAGCCCGGCGACCTTTTTGCCCACGGCGAAGGCCTGGTTTGGGCAGCCGTCGCTTTCCGCCGTGCGTTGCGCTGCGGGCGGCAGTGAGAAGGTGTCTCCGTGCCAGTGGAAGACCACCGCTTCGGCGGGAAAACCGTCGAATGGCGGTTCACGATGGGTAAAGCGTACCGGGTACCAGCCGATTTCCTGGACCGGGTTTTGCACCACCTTGCCGCCGAGCACGTCGGCGATGAGTTGCGCCCCCAGGCACACGCCGAGCACGGCTTTATCGGAGGAAATCGCTTTGTGAATGCACTCCTTTTCCGCGACCAGCCATGGGTAGTCGCGGTGCTGGTAGATATTCATCCCGCCGCCCATGATGACGAGCAGATCGAAATCCGCGGGCTCCGGCAAAGCCTCGCCGAGATCGAGCCGGGTGACCGCGAGGGTATGTCCGCGGGCGATAGCCCAGTCCCGGATCTTGCCGGCCCCTTCCGCGGGAGCGTGTTCGAGCGAGTGAATGCGCAGCATAGTCGCGCCCTCCCTAGCAGCCCGCGCTGCTCGGTCAACGACCAGGGCGTCACCGCGTCAATTTCAACGCAAAGACGCGAGGTGCGCAAAGAGCCGCAAAGGATGAAAAAGGAGATAACCCTGTCGCTGTCACTCCGTGGTTCACGCAGCCCTCTGCGTGAAACGAAGCATGCCTGCGCCTGCTGGCGCAGGGTGATTTTTCATCTCATGCAAAGGCTGCATGAGCCACGAGCTGGCAGCCTGCGCAAAAGAACCTTTGCGTTCCTTTGCGCCCTTCGTGTCTTTGCGGTGAACAGCCTCGCGCTATTTCTGCGCGACGACGCTCCCTTTATCCACGCGCAGGATGCCGCCAGCCGCGATGTTCGCGACCATCGGTTCACCGTCTTTCACCAGGGTGAATTGGGCGATCACCTGCTTGCTCTGGCCGACTTGGGCATTGGGCTCAGCTTTGAGCTGGAAGCGCACTTCCTTGTCGTCCTTGGTGAATTCCTTGGGCTCGCAGGAAACGCCAGTGGGCAGGCTCACGAGCTGGACGGTGGCTTTGCCTTCGAAGGGCTGCTTCACGTCGAGCTTGAGTGTCATGTTCCCCTGATCGCCCTGGTCGATGAAGCTGCGCACGATCTGGCCCGCGACGGGAGCCGGTGCGACTTCGAGGTCGATGAGCTCGGTGCTGATCCAGGTCGGCCCTTTGCCAGTGTCGAGCGTGGCCACGACGCAGGTCTTCCATTTGCCGGCGGGCGCGGTGCTGGTGGCGCTGATCGTCAGCACGCCATCGCTTTCGCCTTCCTTGATCACCACCGAACCCGGCGAACCGATCCCCGGCGGCGCATACAGCAGGCTCATGGTCAGGGCACCTTTGAAGTCGCCTTTGCGATCTACGTGCACCTTCAGCCCCATCGAGCCGTTTTGCAGGATCGGCACTTTGGGCTGAGCGACATTCATGTCCACGGGCACCGCATCGATGACCGCGACCGGCAGCCGGTCTTCGGTGATCGTGTAGTAGGGGCGCTGGTTGCCGTTTTCGGAAATATCCACGGAGTGCTCGATCCGACTCGCGACCTTGGCTTTATCAGGCTCCACGAATTTCGCGGTGAGATTGAAGCGGGCTGCGGAGAGTGGCGCATCGGCTTTTGCGGAGAAGACCATCGGCAGCGTATCGACGGCCTTGTCCATGAACCCACCGCTGGCGGTCACGCCCTCCGGCAGTCCGTCCGTCACGAGATTGAAGTCGCCGCCCACATCCTGGCGTTTGATCCGCACCAGCGTCGCATACCGGCCACCCTGCGGCACCGGCACCGCGCGGCGATCCTGATTCTGGTTCAGGGTCATTTCCGGCAGGTACGCGATGACATTTGGCTGCGGAGCGGTAACCTCCACGCGATAGGTAAACGCCGTTCCCCCACGCTGGAGCTGATCCTTCACGGAGAAATAAAAGTCGCCATCTGCCGGCGCCTTCCAGCGCAGGTAGCTGTCGGAGGTGCCGCTGTCGTCGTTCCCCGCGATGCGGCCGCCCTTGGCATTGTAGACGTCGAGCACCGGATCGAGCGCGGAGCGCAACCGGCGGGCATAGACGTTGAAGTCGTATTCCTGATCCTTCTTCGCGGTGAGTTTGAAGTAGTCGATATCGCCCGCTTTTTCGATGACCCCATTCGCGGCGAGCGGGATCGCGGTATTCGTCGGCGAGGCCTTGTCGAAAGTGTCGTTCGGTTCCGCTTCGAGCACATTCGGCATCGGCGACACGCGGACCATCACCGGTTGCGGCGCGGGCTGGCCGTCTTCGATGAAGAGCGGGTAAAAATCGGTCGGCTGGTCGGGCAGCTTGATCGTGCGCTGAATCGGCCCTGTGGCATCACCGAGGAAGGTGAATTGCACTTCTTCACCCGCCGGCCCACCGGGCGGATACACCGCGACCGGACGCGGGAAGGAGCCGATATTCAGCACATACGAGGATTCCGCCGGCCCGCTGTTCGTCGAATCGTGGATCGAGATGAGATACTTGCCGTCCTCGGGGGCGACCACACTGGCCACCGGATCCTGGCGGCTGAAAGGCACGTCGTCGGCCTCGACCAGCGGGGTGCCGTCGAGCTTCATGATCGCGATGGCGGGGTCGAAAATATTCTGCGTCTGGATGCGGGCCCCGATCGCTTCCACGCTGATCCGCTGGCCCTTCTTCGCTTCCACTTCGTAGCGATCCTCGTCTTCGTTCGGCGCTTCACCGTTGATCGTGGAGCCGAGCGCGACTGGCTGTGGTTTCTTCGGGTTGGCCGCATCTTCGGCCTGTTCCGCGACCACCGGGAAGGGCGTCACGTAAAAGAGACGCACATCGCTGATTCCCGAGTTCGTGACGAGACGCAGATTGTGTTCACCCAGCGCGGCGTCCGCCGAAATTTTCACTTTGGCCGAAACGGTGTTCGGCCGTTTCTCGACCGGCTTGACGTCGGTAACCGTGATCCCCGGTTCGTCGAAAATGATCTCCCGCGGATCTGCCATGTTTTGCCCGCGCAGGATGATTTCCACCTCGCCGCCGCGCGTGCCGACAGCAGGTTTCACATGGTTCAAGCGGGGCGTGCCAGCCGAGGCCGCCAGCGGTAGGAGCAGGGCAGCGGAAAGAGTGAGAATGCGGGTCGCTTTCATCGTGCGGAGAGCCAGAGGTTTTGAGGAGTGGGGGAGAAAAAGACCGAGGGCACAGGGGCGTGCGGGAAACGGTTTCCGGCGAGCCCGCTGTGCCCTCGAAGTAGGTTGGGGTGAATGTCGGTTAGGCGAGCAGTTCGTTCACGACTTCGCCGCCGCGAACGATATCGATCGGCCGGCCGCCGGGCGCCATCAGGCGCTTGGTCGCATCGATGCCGAGCTGATTGTAAACGGTCGTGGCCATGCTCTCGACGGTTAGCGGATCGTTCTCCGGCTCGGTGCCGGTCGCGTCGCTGGTGCCATGCACGTAGCCGCCCTTGAAGCCGCCACCGGCGAAGACCACCGAGAAGACTTTCGGCCAGTGATCGCGGCCGGCGTCCTTGTTGATCTTCGGCGTACGGCCGAACTCGGAGCTGACCATGACCATGGTCTTTTCCAGCATGCCGCGGCGGTCGAGGTCGCGGATGAGCGCGGCGTAGGCCTTGTCGAACTCCGGCAGCTGGCGCTCCATATTCCGAGCGATGTTCGCGTGCATGTCCCAGCCGCCGTAGGTCAGCGAGACGAAACGCACGCCGCTCTCCACGAGGCGGCGGGCCATCAGCATGCGCTGGCCGGCCTGGTTCTGGCCGTATTCTTCGCGCAGCTTGGCCGGTTCGGCTTCGAGGTTGAAGGCTTCGCGGGCTTCCTTCGAGGAAACCAGCGCGTAGGCGCTCTGGTAGAAGCTATCCATCGCGGACAGCGTGTCGCTCTTCTCGAGCTTGGAGAAGTGTTCGTCCACCGTGCTCAGGATCGTGCGGCGGCGGTCGAAACGCGCCGGCGTCAGCGCGGCGTTCATATTCAGATCGCGCACGGCGAAGCCCTTGGTCGCCGGATCAGCCCCGAGGCTGAAGGGGCCGAAGGCGGTCGAGAGGTAGCCGGTGCCGGCAAATTCATTCGGTACACCCGGCACACAAACGTAGGGCGGCAGGTTGTTCCGCGAGCCCTGCTCGTGGGAAATGATCGAGCCCATGGCCGGGTACTTGATCGCCGGCGACGGACGATAGCCGGTGAACATATTGTGCGTGCCGCGTTCGTGGGCCGCTTCACCGTGGGTCATCGAACGCACGACGGTCAGCTTGTCGGCGATCTTCGCGGTGTTTTGCAGGTACTGCGAAAACTTCACCCCGGGGATCACGGTATCGACCGTGCCGAGCGGCCCGCGGTATTCGATCGGGGCAAAGGGTTTCGGGTCCCACGTTTCCTGGGCGGCGCAGCCACCCGGGAGGAAGATATGGATGCAAGCTTCCGCCTTGGCCGCGATGGACTTGCCACCGAGGGCAGCCTGTTCGGCGCGCAGCTTGAAGAGATCGCCCATCGAAAGCCCGAGCCCGCCAAGCAGGCCGGTGAATACAAATTCGCGGCGGCTCACCTTGCGGAAATGCGCCGGATCTTCGAACCAGGTCACAGGTTGAATATCGCTCATAATACGTGGGTTGTTCTGTCGGTTGGGTTAAATGGGGGGCCGGATTATGCGGTCCTGTAGCCTCAATCCGAACATGAGGTCGTTCTTAGTCCGTAAGGCTTTAGAATGCCTACACGGTTGGGTGGGCGGGGTTTGCGCTGTCACGTTACAACTCTGATATCTTTCGATAAGTTGCACTTCTTTATACGGGCGAAATTGACTTTATTTGGAATAATTCTAGACAAGCCTTTTGAGCAGCCGTAGGTGCCTCTTCACCCATGAAACCGCGTTCTGACCGTGACTCCTCTGCTCTCTCGCTTGAGCAGACCATTCACGGCGCTGGCCTCCGGATGACCGACCAGCGTCGCGCCGTGCTGGACGCCCTCATGGCCGAGCGGAATCACCCTACGGCGGTCGACGTTTTCACCCGCGTGCGGGAACGCATGCCCGGCATCTCGCTGGCCACGGTTTACAATTGCCTCGATACCCTGGCCACCTGCGGCCTGGTCCGCTCGGTCAATCTCGACCGCGGCCCGTCGCGCTACTGCGCGAATCTCGAGGATCACGCCCATTTCCACTGCGTGCAGTGCGGCACCGTGCTCGATCTGCCGCGCCGCGAGCAGGCCCAGCCGGCGGACGTGTGGCAGTTCCCGGAAAATCTTTCCATCACCAGTCACGAAGTCGCTTTCCGCGGGGTGTGCCCCCAATGCGCTGCAAGCGCCGCAAAAAACACCGCGAAAGCCAGCGAAGCATCGACGCAACTCTCTCAATAAGTGAACGCACTCGAAATCAAGAACCTGCACGTCTCCATCGGAGAAAAGGAAATCATCCGCGGCCTCACCCTCACCGTTCCGAAAGGTGAAGTGCACGCCATCATGGGACCGAATGGCTCCGGCAAATCCACGCTGAGCAAAGCGATCGGCGGGCACCCGAGCTACTCGATCACCGCGGGTGAAGTGCTGCTCGATGGAAAGAGCATTCTCGAGCTCGACGCCGACGCCCGTTCGCGCGCCGGTCTGTTCCTCGCTTTCCAGTACCCGATGGAAATCCCGGGCGTCTCAAATGCGAACTTCATCCGCGCCGCGCTCCAGGCCCGCCTGCCCGAGGGCGAAGAGCTCGAGGCCACCGATTTCTACCAGCAGCTCTACGTGGAGATGGACAAGCTGGAGATGAGCCGCCAGTTCACCGCGCGCTCGGTCAATGAAGGCTTCTCCGGCGGTGAAAAGAAGCGCAACGAAATCCTTCAGATGGCCATGCTCAAACCGAGCTACGCCATTCTCGACGAGACCGATTCCGGTCTCGACATCGATGCGCTCCGCATCGTCTCCGCCGGGGTGAATGCCCTGCGTGGTCCAAACCTCGGCGCGCTCGTCATCACCCACTATCAGCGTCTGCTCGACTACATCGTACCCGATGTCGTGCACGTGATGGTGGAGGGCCGCATTGTCCGCACCGCCGGCAAAGAGCTCGCGCTCGAGCTGGAGGAAAAAGGGTACGATTTCATCAAGGAGGAGCTGGCCTCGACGACCGGCGCCTAACGCACATGAGTACCGAACTTCTCGATCCCGCGCAGCAAATCGACATCGACCGCACGGTCGGCGATTTCCGCTACGACGTTAAACACGAATTCGACGCCGGCGTCGGTCTCGATCACAGCACCATCGATTACATTTCCGGCGTCAAAGGCGAACCGGATTGGATTCGTGAATGGCGCCACAAGGCACTCGACGTCTTTCTCAGCAAGCCGATGCCCACAAACTGGGCCTCGAAGGACCTCGAAAACATCGTCTTCGAAAATATCCGTTATTACCTCGCCGGCGGCCAGAAGCCGTCGCGCTCGTGGGAAGACGTGCCGGAAGACATGAAGCGCACGTTCGAACGCCTCGGCATTCCCGAGCAGGAACGCAAGTTCCTCGCCGGCGTCGAAGCGCAGTTCGACTCCGAGGCCGTCTATTCGAATATCAAAGCCGCCGTCGGCGAGCAGGGCGTCATCTTCTGTGGCTCGACCGAAGGCCTGATCAAGCACCCGGAAATCTTCAAGAAATGGTTCGGGAAAGTCATCCCGACCGGGGACAACAAATTCAGCGCGCTGAACAGCGCGGTCTTCAGCGGTGGTTCCTTCATCTACGTCCCGCCGGGCGTGAAAGTGAAGCACCCGCTCCAGGCCTACTTCCGCATCAATGCGGAGAATTTTGGCCAGTTCGAGCGCACGCTCATCATCGCCGATGAAGGCAGTGAAGTGATGTACATGGAAGGCTGCACCGCGCCGAAGTTCGAGACCGCCACGCTGCACAGCGCCGTGGTCGAGCTCGTCGCCATGAAAGGCGCCAAGATTCAGTACGTGACCGTGCAGAACTGGTCGCCGAATGTCTTCAACCTCGTGACCAAGCGGGCCATCGCCCACGAAGAAGCCGAGGTGAAATGGATCGACTGCAACATCGGCAGCCGCCTCACCATGAAGTACCCGGGCGTCGTGCTCAAAGGCCGCAAGGCCCGCGGTGAAGTCATCAGCATCGCCCTGGCCAGCGACGGCCAGCATCAGGATACCGGTGCGAAGATGATTCACGCTGCCGACGAGACGACCTCGAACATCGTCAGCAAGAGCATCAGCATCGGCGAAGGCCGGGCCACCTATCGCGGCCTCGTCCACGTGCCGAAGCACCTCAAGGGTTGCAAGAACAACACCGAGTGCGACGCGCTGCTCATCAATTCCCACTCCCGCACGGACACCTATCCGGCGATCACCGTGCGTGGCACCGGCAATGCCTGCCAGCACGAAGCCAGCGTCTCGCAGATCAGCGAGGAGCAGATCTTTTACATGATGTCGCGCGGCCTCACCGAAGCCCAGGCCATGAGCCTGAGCGTGAATGGCTTCGTCAACGATCTCGTCCGTCAGTTCCCGATGGAATACAGCGTGGAACTCAAGCGCCTGATCGACCTCGAAATGGAAGGATCCGTCGGCTGACATGACACCTGCAGTTTTGGAAATCGAATCCACACCCGAAATCGAAACCGTGCGCCTGCTCGACGCCGGTCCCGCCACCGAGGCCCAACGCCCGCACTGGGAAGCCTTCCAAGCTTCGCCTGTGCCGGTGCGCAACGAGGAAGCCTGGCGCTTCTCGAATCTGAAGGCGCTCGACCTCGCGCGCTTTACCGCCGCGCAGCCGCTCGATGAATCGGCGCGGGAGGAATTGCTCGGCCGATCCGTGGGCGTGCCGGCTACTGCCGGTCGCATGGTCTTCGCCAATGACGCGCTCGTTGCCCGCGAAATTCTCGCCGATACGCTGAAACAGAAAGGCGTGCTCTGGCTTCCGTTGGAGCAGGCTCTCGCCGAACACGGGGATCTCGTCCGCAGCCGGTTCATGCGCGAGGAAGCGATTCTCGGAGGGGCGCGCTTTGCGGCTCTGCACGCATCGCAGGTTCGTGCCGGGACTTTCCTCTACGTCCCGAAAGGCGTGGAGATCGATCTGCCCATCGAAGCCTTCCACTGGCTCAGCGGCGAAAATGCGTCCGTCTTCCCGCACACGCTGATCGTGGCCGAAGCGAACAGTAAAGTAACGATGCTCGATTACTTCGAGAGCGCCGATTCGCAGGCGCCCGGCTTTGCCTGTGGCGTGAACGATCTCTGGCTCGGCGATGGGGCGCAGGTCACGTACGTCTGTGCGCAAAACTGGAGTCACCAGGCGCTCGGCGTGCAGATCAATTCCACCGTCGTCGGACGCGATGCCAAGGCCCGTGTCCTCACCGTGAATACCGGTTGCCGCTATTTCCGCAGCGAGAGCGTGAGCCACCTCCGCGCCCCCGGTGGCAGCAGCGATATGCTCGCCGTCACCGTGGCGGAAGATGCGCAGGAGATCGACCAGCGCACCTTCCAGATCCACGAAGCGCCGAATACATCGAGCGATCTGCTCTACAAAAACGCGCTCGATAATTCCGCCCGCACCATCTTCAGCGGCCTCATCCGCGTTTCGCCCGGCGCTCACAAGACGGATGCGTACCAAAAAGTGCGCAACCTGCTCCTGAGCGACGAAGCCGAAGCGAACTCGATGCCCGGCCTCGAAATCGAAGCCGACGACGTCCGCTGCACCCACGGCGCGACCAGCGGCCAGATCGAAGAGGAAGAGCTCTTCTACCTGCTCAGCCGTGGCATCCCGCTCAAGGAATCCCAGCGCCTGATCGTCCACGGCTTCCTCGAGGAAGTCCTCGAACGCCTCGCGGCTCCCGCCATTGCCGAGCGCCTCGGCGGCCAGCTCCACGAGAAGTTCGACGCGAAACACTGATCGGTAACTCTCGTGATGGGCTGCCGGCGCAGTCGCTGGCTTGCCAAAAGGACTGGTTTCGACCACACGAGAGTTCATGCGCCGCTGCCGTTTCTCCGTTGCTCGGACCGCCCTGGCTTTTGTCGCGGCGGCATTGTTGGAATCCTCGACCGGGGCGTTGCTCGCTCGTGAACCCAATGCCAGCGATCTGATCGACCAGATGATCCGCCGGCCGGGCGACTACGATCAGCTCTGCGCGGAACTCGGGCCGCTTTCCGCAAAGGTCGATCTGCCGCTCTACCGGATGATCGTCTTTCGCGATGTAAAGCTTTCGGCGGCCAATTTGCAGACCCTGCGCGATCACCGCGCGGAGGTGGTGCCGGCGCTCGTCCAGCGCCTGACCACGCTCGATTTCCTCCGCCCGGTGCCGCCGCCTCGCGATGTGAAATTCAGGAAACCCAAACCCGGCGAAGAGGGCGATATCCCGGAGGGCGACGCCATCGAGGATTCCGGGCTCAGCCCGCGTGCGCTCAGCGGCGTGCTTTATCAGATGATCGTGGGGCTCGATACGGTCGAGGCGCTGCCCCAATTGCTCCGCCTGGAGGAACAACTCCGCAGCCTGATCGCCGCCGCCGATGCCGATCGCAAAGCGCCGCTCCCATACGCCACGCCGGACGGGGCTTTGAACATCAAGACCAAGCTCTCGAAGCGCGACCAAAGCCTGGTCGCCGCGCGGGTGACCCAGCGAGAACTGCTCTCCGTGATGATGCAGCTGCTCCGCCGCCAGCAATTCGGTCCGCTGCTCACTTCAAGTTACGAACAAGCTTACGCCAAGGCGCTGAAGGAGCGGGCCAGCGAGGAGGATTTGCGCGACATCAAGACCCCGGCGGATGCGAAAGCGAAAGGCGAAGAGTGGCTGACTTTCGATCCGATCTACAAAGTCCCGGTCGGCTATTTCCACGAGGACCCCACCTTTCCCTTTTCGCGGGAGATCCGCGAAGAGATGCGCGGCTTGGTCCAGCAGTTCATCGATACCGTGCCCCGTGCACAATGGAAGGTGACGAACGACGCGCCGTAAGCGCGCTGGCCTGGCTGCTGGGGGTGTTGCTCCTGCCGTTCAGCGCGCTGGCGGCGACAGAGTCGGGCCCCAATGGCCACCGGTTGGTCGTAATCCCTGCCGGACAATATGTCCTCGGGGAAAAGGAACACGCTACGAATCCGCGGCACACGGGGAAATTGGGGGCGTTTCGAATTTCCGACGCGGAGACCACGACCGCGCAATTCGCCGCGTTTGTTACTGCGACCAACTACGTCACTGATGCCGAGCGCCGCGGTTTCGGCAAAGTGTTCCGCGAGGGCATGGCCGATTGGGTTTGGACCAACACGCCGGGTGCCCACTGGCGCCGCCCGTCCGGGCCAGACGGCCCCGAGGCGAAGCCCGATCATCCCGTCACCCAAATCAGTGGAGCCGATGCCGAAGCCTATTGCCGCTGGGTCAAAGGCCGCCTACCCACGTGTGATGAATGGGAAGCGGCCGCCCGCGCCGGCGCCCGCACCCGCTGGCCGTGGGGCGAAAAATTCATCCCCGGCCGCGCTAATATCTGGAACGGCAAAACCCACAAAGCCGAGACGGAAGCTGACGGCTTCACCTACACCGCGCCCGTCCGCAGCTTTCCTCCCAATGTCTGGGGCCTCTACGATGTCATCGGCAACGTCTTCGAATACTGCGCCGACCTCCCTCCCCCGTACCACGGCCGCGAACGAATTCTGATCGCCGGTCGCGGTGGTTCCTGGTGGTGCTCCGCCGGTACCTGCTCCGCGTTCAACCTCGTCGATATCGGCCGCATGGACCGCCACGGCTCCCTGTCGAATCAAGGCTTCCGCGTCGTCTTCGACACACGCTAACCATCGTTAGAAGGTCACCCCGATCTGCGCGCCCACCACGAGCGCATCACCGATCCCACCCGTCCCGCCGGGGCGGATGATGTACTGCACATCGGGCTGAATGTACGCCCACTTCGCGATCTGGAAACGGTGTCCGGCTTCCAACACCAGTTCATAGCGCGGATCGCCCTGACCCTGCGTTTTCACGGTACCGGCATAGTCGCGGCTGAAACGCCCGTAGATCAGACCGAGCGTGGTGCGATCTTCATCGCGCCCCTCAAAGAGCCCTTTGTAGACCAGACCTGCATTCACCTGGAAGGGCATGATCGCTACACTCTCCTGCGGCGAAATCCCGCTGGCTGCCCAGACCGTGAGACCCTGGTCGCTATTCCACGATTCGCGATACACCATCTGATCGCCGTGCACGTAGAAGCCGTACGATTTGTCTGCCGCCTCCACGCGGCCAAACTGCGGATAGTCCCACGGCGAATAATAGGCCCCGACCCAATAGTGGCCCGGCAATCCCTTCAGCTGCGGCCCCGATTTCCCATCGGCTGAGCCGGGCACCTCCCGTTTGAAAAGCTCCGGCGTCCAGCCGAACTGCGCGACCAGGAACACGCCGTCTTCCGAGCGAATGCCCCAGTTCAATCCGTTGTGCGTATTGTCGAAAACATCGCGCCACGTCTGAAACACGCCGACCTGCGCATTGATCTCCGGCGTGGGATCGATGCGGACGCGTGCAGCCCACGTGGAAAACGGGTAGGCCGAGAACTGCGTGTTGAACAGGATGTTGCGGATATCACCGTTGATCCCGTTGTTCATATACAGACCGTAGATCGGCGAAGCGTTGAAGTCATCGGAGGCGCCGAAGCGGCCGAGTTTCAGCGACACCTTGTCGTCGAAGAAATGCTGATCGAGGTAGACCTGGTAGAGGAAAACATTCTGCCCGCCGTAGACCTGCTGGGAGTTGTACTGGCTGCCCACGTATTCCTCCGTGAGGCTGCGCCCGTCGCGATTCACGCCGCTGATCGTGAAATGTCCGCCCGGCCAGCCGAGCAGTTTTTCGAGGTCGAAGTTAAACCCGAAATAGAAGTCATCGACATAGGTGAAGCCACCTTCCTTGCGTCCGCCCACCGGATTGCCGGCGATGTCCGCCGTGTAGTAGCCGAAGAATTCCACGCCGTGCTCTTCGAGCGTGTCGCGTAGGCCACCCCAGGTGCCCGTGGCGTATTTGCCATCGAGCCACGCATTGAGACCGGTACTGGTGTCGAGCTGCGGTGTGGCCTGAGGCGAGCCGGCCACGAGTGGACTGGCCAGGGCCAGCCCGGTGAGGAGCGAGAGCAGGGAGGGGCTTTTCATTTGAGGGATTGGATTTGGATTTGAGGAAGGAGCGCCTCGATCGAGGTGTGAAAATCCGGCGTACGGGACGTGCGAGTGAGGGCGTGCACGGAGAACGCGGTGGCCAGGCGCGCACTTTCTGCGAGCGGGAGTTTGCGAGCGTGGGCGGCGACCAGGCCTGCGACCATGGCGTCGCCGGCGCCGACCGTGCTGCGGACTTCGACGTCCGGTGGGCGGGCGATCACTGCCTCCTGGGCGGTCACGAAACACGCTCCGTCGCGCCCCATGGAAATGGTCACTTGTTCGATGCCGCGCCCGACCAGTTGCCGGGCGGCATCCACGACATCCTCCACACGCGACAAGGATTGGCCGACCAGTTCTTCGAGTTCGTGGAGGTTGGGTTTGATCAGGTGCGGACGCGCATCGAGCGCGAGACGAAGCGCTTCTCCGCTGGCATCGAGCACGACGCGCCGTTCTTGGTAGCGGAGCGCCGTCGTGAGCTGCCGGTAGATCCCTGGATCCGTTCCCGGCGGCAGGCTGCCGGCCAGGACAAAGCAGCGTGCTTCCAGCGTGGCCAGCGTTCGCGCGAGCGTTTCGAGTTCTGAGTTCGAGACCCCCGTGCCGGGAAAATTGATATCCGTGGTCTGCCCCAGCACCGGGTCCACGACCTTGATGCCCACACGGGTTTGCCCTGCCACGCGGATGAAATGATCCGCGATCATTTTCCGCGCAAAAAGACCCGTGAAAGCGGCATCGTTTTCCTGCCCGAGAAACCCACTCACGGCCACGCGCTGCCCGGCATCGGCCAGGTTGGAGGCGACGTTCACGCCTTTGCCGCCCGGGTTCGACCGGATGGCTTCCACCCGATTGACCGCG
>Ga0209050_1000155_pt1 | contig 159095 bp, 139 predicted proteins | sample Araplavi_mTSA_r2_FD_184276 | JGI IMG/M metagenome (GOLD analysis project Ga0209050, IMG submission 184276) | Arabidopsis root microbial communities from North Carolina, USA - plate scrape MF_Cvi_mTSA_r2 (SPAdes) (version 2) | ecosystem: Host-associated > Plants > Roots > Endosphere | place... | reverse complement strand
TTTGGCGATCACCACTTTCTGCTGGTTGCCGCCGGACAACTTGTCGAGCATCTGCCCCGCCACGCCCTTGATCCCCAGCGTCGCAATGCGTTCACGGGCGAATGCCGCTACCCGGTGATTGGCCATGACGCCGCAAGAGCTGAGACTATCCAGATTGCAGTAGGCCAGGTTCTCGGCAATCGTCTGGCTCAGCACCACGCCTTCGGATTTGCGGTCCTCCGGGATCAGCACGACACCGGCATGGATCGCCGCCAGCACGTTATTGGCTGGCAGTGTCCGATCCCCCAGGACCACCCTGCCCTGGCTCAACGCACTCAGCCCGGCGATCGCCTGAACCAGCTCCGTTCGACCGGCGCCGACGATACCGGCAATGCCGAAAATCTCCCCGGCCTTCACTGAAAATGACACATCGTGAAAGCGCCCCGCCTTGTCCGACAGATGCTCGACGCTCAATACCGGCGCATCCCCTGGGGTCGGCAGTTCCGGAAACAAACGGTCGATCGGGCGCCCTACCATCTGCGACACCAGGACGCCGACATCGGCCTTTCCGCTGTCGTGACGAGCGATCAGGTGACCATCGCGCATGACCACGACCTTGTCGGCGATCCGCGCGATCTCATCCATGCGATGACTGATGTAGATGAAGGACACGCCCTCCTTCTTCAGCTCCTCGATCTGTTTGAACAGCAGGTCGGTTTCGTCCTTGCCCAGGGCTGCGGTCGGCTCGTCGAGAATCAACAGACGCGAGTTGAGCGTCAGGGCCCGGGCGATTTCCACCAGCTGCTGGGCGGCGATTTTCAGTTGCCGCACCGGTTTATCCGGCGAGATATCCAGACCCAGGCGCCGCAGTTGCGTCTCTGTTTCACGGAACATCTTCTTACGGTCGATGATGCCGTCGCGGGTCGGCAGATGACCGAGGAAAACGTTCTCCGCCACGCTCAGGTCAGGCAGCAGGTGGACTTCCTGATGGATCATGTTGATCCCCAGCGCCATCGCAGCCCCCGGTCCACTCGGCGCATAGGGTTCACCGGCCAGGAACATCGTGCCTTTGGACGGCGTCAGTGCGCCGGCGACGATGGAGGAAAAGGTCGATTTACCCGCGCCGTTTTCCCCCAGCAATGCCACCACTTCTCCATAGCCGATATCGAGGCTGATATCTTCCAGCACCCTGACCGAGTTGAATGACTTGCCGATGTTGCTTGCACGGAACAACGGCGCCTGGGTGGTATTGATCGCACTCATGACTTGCCCTCCCTTCACCGGTCTCAAGGATGCTGCTCAAGGAAGGTTGCTGCGTTTTCCCGGGTGGTGACGAAGGCCGGCAACAGCTGAGTCTTGGTCACCGGTTTGCCTTGCTGCAGATCGACCGCGGTACGCAACGCGGTACGACCCATTTCCACGGCTTGTTGCGTGATGGTCATGTCCAGTTTTCCATCGCGAATCGCTTCCAGGGCAGATGGCAAACCGTCATAACCGAACACCCAGACCTTGTGATCGATGTTGGCCACCTTTACCGCCTGAGCCGCACCGAGCGCCGGCGCATCGGAACGTCCGATGAACACGTTGATCTTCGGGTTTTTTTGCAGCATGTCCTGGGCGACCTTGAAGCCGTTGTCCTGCAGCCAGTCAGTCGGTTTGCGGTCGATGATTTTCATCTCCGGGGCCTCGGACAGCACCGCATCCAGGCCTTTGGCCCGAGCGACTTCAGTGGAGTCGCCAAGAGTCCCTTGCAGCAGGCCGATTTCAGCCTTGCCGCCCGTCAACTTGATCATTTGCCGGGCCAGTTCGCCCGCCGCGGCCAGGTTGTCGGTAGAGATGTAGGCATCGCATTCGACGTTTTTCGGAAAGTTGTCAATGCAGATCACCGGCACACCCTGCTGTCGCGCCAGGCGCACAGGCACGGCCGAAGCAGCGCTACCGGTGGCGGTGTAGAGCAGCACATCGATGCCTTTGCTCAACATGTCCTGAATCTGACTGACCTGGCGCGCGGGATCGGCCTGTGCATCGGCCACCAGCACATTCTTGATGCCGAGGGTCTTGGCTTGCTCCATGACACCGTCTCGAACCATCAGGTAGAACACCCATTGCAGGCTCGGGATCGACATCCCCACGGTGATTTCGTCCGTAGGTTTGCTTTGTGCGTAAGCACCGGCCGACATCAGGCAACCCAGCAATGGCAACCACAGAAAACGAAGCGAAAAAGCAGACAGGTTCATGTTTTTTACCTTTTTATTGTGCGTGGAACGATGCGGGTGTTGGTCAATGACCCGGGATCAGTCGGCCTTGCGCTTGAGCAAGTCGAGCATCACCGCGAAAGCGATCACCGCGCCGATGACCACTTGCTGGACGAAGGGAGAAATACCGGCCAGGTTCAGGCCATTGCGCAAAACGCCGATGATCAATACGCCGATGATCGTGCCGACCACACTCCCCGCACCGCCCTTGAGGCTGCCACCGCCGATCACCACGGCAGCGATCACATCCAGTTCGTAGCCGACACCCGCGCCGGCACCGGCGGTGTCCAGGCGGGAGGTCATGATGATGCCGCCCAGTGCCGCACAGATGCCCGAGATGATGTACACCGCGCTGGTGTAACCCTTGACCCGGATACCGGCGAGCTTGGCCACCTTGCTGCTACCGCCGATGGCATACAGGCTGCGACCGGGCACCGTGAACTTGAGAACGAACCAGAACACCAGCGCCAGTACCACGAAACAGCTGACGGTGAGCGACAGCACGCCGCCATAGCGAATAACCGAGAGGTTGCTGAACCACTCCGGAAAACCGCTGACTTGCGCGCCGTCCGTGACCATATAGGCCAGGCCACGCGCTATGGACATCATCGCCAGCGTCGCAATGAATGATGGCAGGCCAGCCCGCACCACCAGCAAGGCTGTGGTCGACCCACACGCTGCACCAACGGCTATCGCTCCGAGCATGGCTGCCCACATCGGCAGGCCGAGAACCTGTTCGAGCCAGCTCATGACCATGATCGCTACCGCCAGCACTGCACCCACCGACAGATCGATGCCACCGATGAGAATCACCAGCGTCATGCCCAGCGCCATGATGCCCAGCACCGTCACTTGATCCAGCACATTGAGCAGGTTGCTCAAGGTCAGAAAACTATCGGTAAAGAAGGTTAATACTGCACATAACAATAAAAGCCCGACCATCGGACCCGCCACACTGTTTTCCAGACCGACCCACTTTGGAACCGACCCGGGCAGTCTTGTTTTTGCCAACAACTGATTATTCATACCCACATCCACTTCTTATGTAATTGTTATAAGATCGAGCAGTACGCGCCAACTACGAATTAACGACTCAACTCCCTGTAACGCCCCTCCATATATAAAAGTGGCTCGTCCAGTGGCTGCGTGATGACATAAATGACGTTGCCGATAATCACCGTGTGCGTGCCGTGTTCAATCTCCTGCACCACCTCGCAAAAGATCGCCGCCTGGGCGTCGGCCAAGTAACGAATACCGTGAACACCCGTGCGCCAGTCACCCTCGACAAAACGTCGTTCGCGCAGATCGGGCTGGCTGAATATTTTGCAGATCGGTTCGTGCTGACTTTGCAGCATGTTCACGCAGAACAGCCCGGAACGCTTGATGATCGGTGAGGCACTTGCGCTGCGATTGACACAGATCAGGGCCGACGCAGGGTCCATCGACACCGAGGAAAAGGCAGTCGCAGCCAGGCCGTGGGGCTGACCATCGTCATCAAGTGTGGTGATCAGGGTTATAGAGGAGGCAAAGCGGCCCATTGCCAATTTGAACTGACCGGCCAGGTCTATCGAAGGGGCGGCCTCTTGATATTGAACGCGCATAGCATAAACCCTCTTTTTATTGTGACTCACAGGCACTGGCTAGCATTATTAACAATCAATCGGACTTTTCTATTCGATTTTAGGAAATTGACTCTTCACTAAAGCTGAAAGATGAACCAAACAACAAACACATTTGAATTCGTTTCACAGACACCCTCAAACCCCTACTCCAAAGCGCTTGCGTACTTATTCACCTTATCCGTCGACTTTTTGATTAGATGGTTTTTACTGAATAATTGGCTGATACTTTGACAGCAATAAAAAGCAACTTTCACGAGGCGAAATCCCCATGGTCGATCGATTGCAGGACATGCGGCTGTTTCGCCTTGTCGTTCAGACAGGTTCACTTTCAACGGCGGGTCGGCAAATGGGCCTGTCGCCAGCGGCCATGAGTGGTCGACTCAAGGCGATGGAGGACTTCTATGGATTGCGCTTGCTCAAGCGCAACACCCGAAGCTTGAGCCCTACCGCCGAAGGGCAGTTGCTGTTTGAAAATGCCCAGAGAATTCTCGAGGAGGTCGACACCCTCGACAGCATCATCAAAAACGGCCACAGCGATTTGCTGGGCACTATCGGCCTGACGTGCCCTACCGATCTGGGTCGGCAGTGGATCAGCCAACTGGTCGATAGTTTCATCAGCGAAAATCCCCATATCCGCATTCGCCTTTTTCTCACTGACCGCGTACTGGACTTTGTCGAGTCCGGCTCGGACATTGCGATCAGGTTCGGCGACCTTCCGGACAGCACACTTATCGCCCGCTCCCTTGGAGTGGACCGGCATATAGTTTGCTGTTCTCCGCAGTATCTTGAGCGGCACGGCGCACCGCTCAGCCCTGAAGACCTGCAGCATCACAACTGCCTGGTACACCTGAGTGCAGACTTCACACTTGATCGATGGAAATTCATGGACAAAGGCGTGCCGACCACCATTCAGGTCAAGGGCAATCGGCTGGCCAACGACGGTTTCACCTTGCGCCAATGGGGCGTTCAAGGCTTGGGGATCATCTGGAAGTCAGTCTGGGAGGTGGCGGACGACATACAGGCCAAACGGTTGGTCCCGCTGCTTGAAGACTTTCAATGCCCCAGCACCGGGTTTCACCTGCTGACCGAGGGTGGAAAAAAGCTGCCGTTACGGGTCAAGACCTTCGTCGATTTTGCCGTGCAGTACTTCAAAAAACTCGACACGCCGTCCCGATACAACCTGCCCTTCCCCTGACAAGAGCTGCTCAAGACATCGGCGTTGATCTGACGAACTGAGCACTGTTGGAGCCACCGTTGGAGTCCACAGGCGTGAGGCTTCGCGATACAGCGAAGCCCCCGTTCCATCTCAAAATCCTTCGACCGGCACCAATTCGGTCAGACCAGGACATCCGGGTTATTTGAAAACCGGCACACTGCCTGAGCCGTCGGGCTTTTTCAGATATTCACGCAACCGGACGCCAATCTCGGCGATTTTCGCCTCCCCCGCCCGCAAGGCTTGCGGGTTGGTATGCACCGAGTAGTTGCCCAGTGCCAGGTCATGGGGATGGGGTAACGCCGAGCCGATCACGAAGACCGTATCCTTGTGCATGGCCTTGAGCGTGACGGCACCGCTACCGGGTTCGAAGATCACCATTTCTCCCGCCATGACCACCCCGGGCGCGCCAAGGGATCCGCGGCTGACGCTCAACCACAACGACTCATGACCATCGGGCGGCACATAGCGCCAGGATTCCCCGGCACGCAGCGTGACCAGCAGATAATTCATGCCGGCGGGAGCGCGGACCGGACTTTGAACACCTTGATAGGTGCCGAGAATCACCCGCGCCGGCCCCACTTCGGGCATCGCGCTCGACTCCAGGTACTGGCTGTCGACACTGGCGTTTTCCAACGCCGGCGGCAGTGCCACCCACAATTGAAAGCCCTGGATCCGTTTCGATGTCCCCATCGACATTTCCTTGCCGTGCCAGACTCCGCCTCCGGCCCGCATCCACTCGACCCCGCCGTAGTCGATCATGCCCTTGCCCGAATCCGCATCCTCGAAGCGCAGGTTGCCTTCGGTGATGACGGTGACGGTGGCGATGCCCGAGTGCGGGTGCATGGGCATGCCATTGATGAACGAGCTCTCACCGTCGAACAGATCAAGGAACACGAAGGGCTTGACCAGGTGGCCGAGATCACCCGGGCTCATCAACCGGACAATAGCGCCATGTCCGCTGCCTGTGGTGCGGTAGCTGATTGCCCGATAGGAGTCGGTTTCACGCGCAGTGCCCGGAGCTACCGCGTTGTATGGCTGTGGCTGAACGTTCATCAGGATCACTCTAAGCAGGAGGCATCACGGCCCGTTACCCCAAACAATAGAGCGAGGCCGATTACTTGATTAGCCGGTACAATTGGATTTCACTCGTCCACCCATGTCAGGAATGACCGGCCATGCTCGACCTCAATGACATCGCGATGTTTGTCCAGGTGGTCCGCTGCGGCAGCTTTGCCGAGGCGGCGCGCCGGTTGGGCATGCCGCCCAATACCCTGAGTCGCCGCATCCAGCAGCTCGAAGCGCACCTCGGCACACGGCTGCTGCAACGCTCCACCCGCAAGCTCACGCTCACCAGTGCCGGCCAAGGCTTTCACGAGCGTTGCGTGGGAGCCGTCGAGGGTCTGCTCGAAGCGGGACAAGCGCTGATGACCGGCAGCAACGAACCCAGCGGGCTGGTGCGGGTGGCGGCTCCCGCCGACTTTTTCGACTTTTTCCAGATGGAGTGGGTGAGCGGGTTTCTGGCCGAGCACCCGCGCGTGCGGCTCGATTTCGTGCTCAGCGATGCGAAGGCCGACCTTATCGCAGAACAGATCGACGTCGCCTTTCGCGGCGGCCCCTTGCGCGATTCCGGCTTTGTCGGCCGCCAGATCCTTGATCCGCGCAGCGTCGGCATGGTGGCCAGTCCGGCCTACATCGCGGCGCGTGGCGCCCCCCGCACCTTGCAGGACCTGGCGGACCACGACTGTGTGATCTCCGCACAGCCGGGCGGTCACGCCACCTGGCGCCTGGTCGGTCCCGAGGGCGAGGAAGAAGTGCAGGTTGCCGGGCGCTTCAGCGGCAATACCGCCCAGGCATTGCGCAAGGCCGCCGTGGCCGGGCTCGGCATCGCGTTGCTGCCGCCCGTAATGGCCAGGCTGGAGGTAGAGACCGGCGCACTGATCCCGGTGCTGCCGCAATACCAGCCCAAAGGCTATGGCCTGAACGTGCTGTATCCGAGCCGTCGGCAGTTGCCGCTGGCGGTATCGGCATTCATCGGGCTGGTGATCCGGAAGATGAATACGGCAGACTCACCGCAGGTGCCTCAGTAACCACCCCCGTAACTGGCACCCCATGGATCTGAACCGCGGGAGCACCTAGACTTTGTGCGCCCCTGCCCTCCTCGCCGATTGTTGAACGGGTCCCATGACTGAGCATGCCAAGTACCATCACGTGTCCGAAGTACCAGGCCTGGTCTTGGGTTCCGCACGCTTTGCGGATGTCGGTTTCGATCGCCATTACCACCTCGATTTCCACATTGGCTTTGTCACCGAAGGCATCCAGCGTCATCGTTCGAAAGGCGAGTCGTTTCTTTTGGGGCCGGGCCGTATTGCCCTGATGCCGCCGGGTGAAATTCACGATGGTGCGTCTGAAGGCGGCGGTGCCTATACGCTCAAGACGTTCCGTCTGTCCCAGGCACTGATCGCGGACATGACCGAGGAGATCAGCGGTCAACCGAGAGAACTTGAGTTGACCAGTGTGTTGCTGGAGGACGCGCGGCTTGTCGGCAACCTGCGCGGGCTGCACGAAGCGATGCAGCAGGCCGTTGGCCCCGGCAGCCTCGCGGTGCAGACGCAATGGATCACCCTGCTTGAACGCCTGTTGCGCCAGTCACGGACAATCACGCCCGAAAGCATTCCCGGATCGCTCTCAGCCCTGCAATGGTCGCGCGTCAGGGACTATTGTTTCAGCCACATCGATCAGCGCATCACGCTCGATGATCTTGCCGGACTGTGCGGTCTGGGCCGATTCCCGTTCCTCAAGCAGTTCAAGCGGACCATCGGCATGACGCCACACGCGTGGCTGCTTCGGCTACGTCTTGAACGGGCGTGTGGCCTGCTATCGCGCAGCGGCCAACCGATCATCGATGTCGCCCACGCTGTCGGCTTTTACGATCAGAGCCATTTCAACCGCGCCTTTCGCCAGGCATTCGGCGTCGCCCCCTCGCGCTACAGGACTTAGGGCGTCGCACAGGCGAGCGTCAATTTTTTACAAGCGCGACAACCGCCCCTCTCCCTAGGATGCGCCAATCCAGGCGAAACACCTTCGCCTGCGCAGCCGAGAGTTGGATGATGAACGGTGAAACAAGCAGAGCGCCCGCCCTGGGTTTTTCAAGTGACAACATCGCAGGCGCATCGCCGGAGGTGGCACACGCCCTCGTGAAGTACAGCACGGGCCAGGCGGGCCCCTATGGCAGCGACGAGTTGACGGCGCAGGTCCAGCGCAAATTCAGCGAGATCTTCGAGCGCGACGTGGAGGTCCTTCTCGTGCCCACCGGCACCGCCGCCAACGGCCTGTGCCTGAGCGCGATGACACCACCCTGGGGCAATATCTATTGCCATCCCGCCAGTCACATCAATAACGACGAATGTGGCGCGCCTGAGTTCTTCTCCAACGGCGCGAAGCTGATGACCATCGACGGCCCGTCGGCCAAGCTCGACATCAACCAACTGCGTGAGCGCACCCGCGAAAAACTGGGTGACGTGCACACGACCCAGCCCGCCTGCGTCAGCATCACCCAGGCCACCGAAGTTGGCAGCGTCTACACCCTGGACGACATCGCGGCCATCGGTGAGGTCTGCAAGTCGGCCTCCCTCGGGTTCCATATGGATGGATCCCGATTCGCCAACGCCCTGGTGTCCCTGGGTTGCTCGGCGGCAGAGATGACCTGGAAGGCCGGCGTGGATGCCCTGTCGTTTGGCGCCACCAAGAATGGCGTGCTGGCGGCGGAAGCCATCGTCCTGTTCAACGCCTCCCTCGCCACCGAGATGAGGTACCGCCGCAAGCGTGCAGGTCACCTCTTCTCCAAAATGCGTTTTCTTTCGGCGCAGATCGATGCGTACCTGACCGATGATCTCTGGCTGCGCAATGCCCGCAAGGCCAACGATGCCGCCCAGCGCTTGGCGCAGGGGCTTGCCGGGCTGAGTGGCGTTGAAGTGCTGGGTGGCACCGAGGCGAATATCCTGTTTTGTCGGCTGGACTCTGCCGTGATTGATGCACTGCTGAAGGCCGGGTTCGTCTTCTACCATGATCGCTGGGGCCCCAACATCGTGCGTTTTGTCACCTCGTTCGCCACCACCGCCGAGGATGTCGATCACCTGTTGAGCCATGTGAGGCGAGTGGTGAGGTCGGTACACGCATAACGGGCGCAAGGCGCAATGACGGATGGCGGCGGTGCTCACTCTTAGTCGAATGAGCACCCGCCATTGCGGCGTCAGGCGTCTACATCTGGCGGTAAAGAATCATGCCCGCGTGATACAGAATCCCGTCGCGGAACTCCCCGTCAGCCGTGAAGCCGGTGTCATCGACGTACTCGATGTGGTCACCCTCCAGCCAATACCGGCCCTGGTAGGCACTCGTCTTGCGGCCCCGGGCTTCATCGTATCGGCCACCCGGTAACAGCTCATGGCGGATGAGTCCGTCTGCCGTGACCCACAGACCGACGTACTTAGCCTGATCAGCGGATTTTTTCCTCGTCATGTTCAGGTCCTCCGTTCAGAACGCGCTGGCAGTCGGGCGGACAATCAGCTCACTGACGTCCACATCGGCAGGCTGTTCAATGGCGTAAGCGATCGCACGAGCAACCGCCATTGCAGGGATGGCGATCTTGCGGAACTCACGCATCTCCGCCCGCCCGCCTTCATCGGAAATCCTCTCGGCCAATTCGGACTCGGTAACCCCAGGGGAAATCACGGTGACACGAATGTCCCCGCCGACCTCCTGGCGCAACCCTTCCGAGATGGCGCGCACGGCAAACTTGGTCGCGCAGTAGACCGCCGCCGTCGGGCTGACGGTGTAGGCGCCGATCGAGGCGATATTGATGAACTGGCCTGATTGCTGTTTTTGCATCAGCGGCAAACCGGCCGCGATACCATGCAAGACCCCGCGAATATTGACGTCGATCATCCGGTCCCACTCGGAGACTTTCAGCGCCTCGAGTTTCGACAGCGGCATCACCCCGGCATTGTTGACGATCACATCGACCCGGCCATGCAGCTTCAACGCAAAGTCCACAAACCCTTGCATGTCGTCTCGGCGGGTGACATCCAATGCCTGGAAGTGAGCGACTCCACCGCTCGCGTTGATCTCGCCACAGAGTATTTCGAGGCGCTCGGTACGACGTGCCCCGAGCACGACATGCGCCCCCTTGCTGGCCAACAGGCGCGCTGTCGCCTCGCCTATGCCACTGCTCGCGCCGGTGATCAGAACGATTTTTTTCGAGATGTCCGACATGACCCTATTCCCTCACTTGAGTGTCTGGTGACGCGAGAGCGGTGTCTCGCTGCCAGTCCAGATTAGGAATAACGACGGTCGGCCAGTTAGTCAGATCCTTCTGACAACTTGCCTGATTCTGTCGGGGAACCCCTTACTTCGTTGCGTCGAGGACAAGCCGGCCCTGTAAATGCCGGCCCATGCTTTTCTCGATCGCCACTTTCGCCTCACTCAACGGGAATGACTCGACGTCGACGCAGAGGTGTCCCCTGTCGAACAGTTCAGCAATCAGCGAAAGCTGCCGGCCATCCGAGCGAGTCGCAAAGTTGGCCGGGGTCACACCGTAGTCGTTGGCCAGCGACATGTTCGGCAGGCTCACGGGCGATACCAGCACGCCGTGTTTTTTCAGCACCGCAAAGGAACGGGTCTGTGTGTCGCCGCCCACCAGGTCCAGTACCACATCGACACCGGACACCAGCTCTTCGAATGCCTGGGTCCTGTAGTCGATGGTGTAATCAGCGCCGAGGTCTTTCAGGTAAGCATGATTATGCGTGGAGGCCGTTGCGTAGACTTCGGCGCCCAGGTACTTGGCCATCTGCACGGCCATGCTGCCCACGCCCCCGGCCGCGGCGTGGATCAACACTTTCTGTCGACGTTGCACACCCGCGTGTTCGGTCAGGGCCTGCCAGGCCGTCAGGGCCGTGGCGGGGACAGCGCTGGCCTGCAAGGCACTGAGTGATGTGGGTTTCAGCGCCAGTTTTGCAACCTGGGCGACGGCTTTGCTCGCATAACCCCCGACGATGTTGATGAAGCCGAACACTTCATCGCCGAGGCTGAACTCAGTGACGCCCTGCCCCAGCGCGATCACGGTACCGGCCACTTCAACCCCCGGGGTAAAGGGCAGCGGCAAAGGGATGAACGCTTTCATGGCACCGGAGAGGATCTTCCAGTCAATCGGGTTAACTCCGGCTCCGGCGACATCGATCAGTACTTCACCGACACCGGCCACCGGGTCGGCAATGTCTTCCAGACGTAAAACTTCAGGGCTGCCGTATTCGTACACGCGTATGGCTTTCATGGAGGTCTCGACTATCGAAAAAGAAGGGAGAAGAACATTGCGCTGCGAGGGGCTGGCCTTCGCAGCGCGGGGTATCAACGACGGCGGGCGTCCAGGCTGAATCGACCGGCACCAAAGGCCACGACCTGCAGCAGGCCACCCGCCATGGCGATGTTCTTGAAGAAGTGGATGAACTGGTTTTGATCGCCCAGGGCGTTATGGAAAGCCAGTGCGGTAAACACGCTGAACACAGCCAGCACAGCGGCAACGGCGCGGGTGCGGTAACCGGCGATCAGTGCCAGGCCACCACCGATTTCAACGACGATCGCCAGCGCCAGCGCCAATTGCGGAAGCGGAAGACCCACGGAGCTGATGTAGCCGACCATCATGGCCGGAGCGGCCAGTTTCGAAAAACCGGAGAGGATGAAGATTGCACTGAGCAGTACGCGGCCGATCAACGAGGCCGAGGCCTGGGTGAAGTCGGAACGGCTCTGTTCAGCGGTGGCGGAATGAGCGATGTTTGCGGAAGTCGTCATGAGGCATTTCCTTCAATGGGTTGCGATTCGACATGAACCGCCCTGTTGAGGAAATGTTGCGCCTGGACAGCTCATCTGAATAGCCGACTAATTTAGATTATTAGATTCGATAAAATAGACAAGCCAATCACCCCATCGAAAGGGAGCTCAATCGTGCAAACTGCTGAGCGAACGTCTGCAACAGGCCTGGAGGCCCACATTCGCGGTCAGCGCCTGGCCGCCTCCGACGAGGTTTTTTCCAACGATGTGCTGGTGCAGATCTTTACCCGCGAGCGGATCGAGCAAAGCGTTATCGTTCCCGCCGTGGCTGAGCCGCTGATCGTCTGGGTACTTTCCGGGAGCGCCACCATTGAGGAACGGGAGGCAGGCGAAGCGTGGCGGGCGAGTGAAGTGACACAGGGGAATTTTTTCCTCACCACCAGCGCCATGCCCTACGAAATGCGCTGGCAAGTGACCAGTGCGGAGCCCTTTGTGGTGATGCACATTTACCTCGGCCTGCCCCTGCTGGAACGAGCGATCCAGGAAACCGACAAACAGGTCACGGGGTCGATTTGTCTGCGTGAAATATCCGGGGGGCGTGACGAGACTTTATCGTTGTTGTTCGAACAGTTCAGGGTCGAACTGCAATCCCGGGGAGAAACCAGCCCGCTGCTGATGCAAGGCATCGCCCAGTGCATCGCCGTGCACCTGGCGCGCCACTATCTGGATGCGCAAGCCGATAACATCGTTCAGCGCAACGCCCTGCCGGCCTTCAAACTCAAGCGTGCGGTGACTGCAATGGAGGCGTCGCTGGGTGAGACGTTTTGCCTGGGGGATCTGGCCGACGCAGCCGGGATGAGCGAGTACCACTTCAGCCGCCTGTTCAAACGCGCCACGGGGCTTTCACCCTCGCGCTACTTCATCAGGCTGAGAATGACCAAGGCCAGGCAACTGCTGATTGAAACCGACATGAGCATCATCGATGCCGGACTTGAGGTCGGGTACAGCAGCGCCAGCCATTTTTCCCAGGCATTCAAACGGGAGGTCGGCGTCCCGCCCAGTCATTACCGCAAATGAAAACGCGGCACGGCGCTCGCCGTGCCGCCAGTACAACCGGCCAATCAACTGCCCACGGGAATGCTCATGCCGCCATCGGCCATGACAACCGAGCCGACAATGAAACTGGCGCGCTCGGAGGCCAGGAACGCCACGATCTCGGCGATTTCATCGGGCGAAGCCGCACGGCCGATCGGTGCCGACTTGCCGTGTTCTTGCAGGAAGCCCGGGCCGTCTTCCATGAAGTGATTGAGCAGATTGGTGACCACGTCGCCCACGCCAATTGCATTGACCCGAATACCGTGCTCTATCGCTTCCAGGGCCTGGGTTCGGGTCAGTTGAGCCAGGGCCCCTTTCGACGCCGTGTAGGCCGCGATGCCCGGGAACGCGAAGTAAGAGGCATAGGACGCGATGTTGACGATGGCGCCTGACTTTTGCTTCATCATTTCTTTCGCCGCTTCACGGGAATGAAGGAACGCGCCCGTCACGTTGGTCTCCATCTGCCAGCTCCAGTCCTCGCGCGTCATCTCGACCAGAGGCTTGTAGATGATCCGCCCCGCGTTGTTGACCAGCACATCGAGCTTGCCGAAGTGTTGAACGGCCAGGGCAACCGCTTTTTCCGCCGAGCCATCGACCGTGATGTCGGCCACGAATGGCACCAGGCCCGGACGCTCTAGGGTGTTCACTTCAGGGTTGATATCTTCGGCAATGACCTTGGCGCCACGGGCATGGAACAGCTCGGCGATGGCACGGCCGATACCGCTGGCGGCGCCCGTGACAATCACGACTTTGCCGGCGATCTCGTTGGGGGTAGCAATAAAATCAGTCATCTCGTTTCTCCTGGCAAGAGAGCAGCTGAACCATTCCAGCCACTGCGCATACGCCTGAACGTATGCGGGGTGTCGCTTTCGACGACTCAACTGTCGCCGATCACGGTTCGCCACTCTTTAGGAGCCTTGTTCAACCTGTCGCGGTTTTGCGCTTATCTGCCTGGTGTTTCATTTTTCCAGCACACCGGGCAGATGCATGACGCTATACGATGTACCGGGATAATATTGGCCATTACGTTCGAGGAAATTGGCATGATCTCTGACCCCGGAACACCGACACTGGACCAGCTGCGCGTGTTCCTGACGGTCGTGGAAGTCGGCAGTTTTGCCGCAGCGGCCAGAAAACTGCACCGGGCCACCTCGGTCATCAGTTACTCGATCGCCAATCTGGAAATGCAGCTCGGCGTGTCGTTGTTTGACCGTCAGACCACCCGCAAACCCCAGCTCACCGATGCCGGCCGTACCGTGCTGGCCGAAGCCAGGACCATCGCCAACGGTATTCATGGATTGCGCGCCAAAGTGAAGGGCCTGCTCCAGGGGCTCGAAGCCGAGGTTCACGTGGTACTCGATGTGATGCTTCCCCCCGAGCGCGTGGTGGACGCACTCAAATCCTTTCGCGAAGAATTCCCGACCGTTGCCCTGCACTTGCATATGGAAGCCCTCGGCGCCGTGACTGAGTTGGTGATCAACCGTGGCGCGATCATCGGCGTCAGTGGGCCAATGAATGAAGGCATCGAGGGTATCGAAAGAATGGGCGTCGGCAGTGTCGAGCTGATTCCGGTGGCCGCCCCGAATCATCCACTGGCATCGAGCGACTCGAATGTTCCGGGCGCCGGGCGAGAGTTCACGCAACTGGTGCTGTCCGACCGTTCGGTGCTGACCAAGGACAAGGATTTCGCCGTGCTCAGCAACCGCACCTGGCGCCTGGCGGACCTGGGCGCCAAGCACATGCTGCTGCGTGAAGGCATCGGCTGGGGCAACATGCCGGCCCCGATGGTCCAGGAAGATCTGCAGAGCGGCCGACTCGTGCAACTGAACATTCCGGAATACAAAAGCGGCCAATATTCGTTCGACGTCATCTACCGCACGGATTTGCCACCGGGGCCGGCCGCGCGATGGTTGATTGACCGCTTCGTTCAACAAGGCTCGGCGCAGGCGGCATCGGCTTGAGGATGGAACTTGTCGATTTTCTGGAACCTGGCGATCGAAATTAAGCGGGTTTTTCCGAACAGCGTTCCGTGGGACATTCTTTCGACCAGGCCATGAGCAGCCGTCGCTGCGCACCGGCCATCACAACCCCGGAGGTGAAAGATGAACCAGGCTCAAGCATTGCTACAGGCGCACTTCGACACCTTTGTAGCCCAACCCGAGAAATGGAAATCGCTGATTTCCGACGACATTGTCTGGGAGCTTCCCTACGCCCCCGGCCTGGGGCATCCGACCCGTTTGTCGGGTCGTGAGGAGGTGTTGGGGCACGTCGGCTGGTTTATCGCTGCGGTGCAAGACTTTCGCTTTTACGACCTTCAGATCGATGCCTTTGCCGACCACTCAAAAGCCGTCGCGCAAGTAAAGGCCGAAGGGATAATCAAGACGACAGGCCGAATCTACCGGCAGGACTACGTTTTGTTCGTCGAAGCCGAGAACGGCAAGCTCAGGTTTATCCGCGAATACTTCGATCCGATCCAGGCAGCCCATGCGCTGGACGAACAGATCAAGCTGCCGACCCGATGAGAAAAGGCTGATGCGCAGGGTCTTTATGGCGTGTGTCCAAGGAGTGCGGCATCTATACTGAGAAGGCACGACCTTGATTACGCCTCTTGATACAGGGGGAATCGGAATGACGAGACATACAGCACGCCAAGGCTCGTCATGGATCCTGCTTTCCCTGCTCGCCGTTAACCTGGCGCTGCTGGCCGGATGTTCAGGCAAAACCACCACCGCGCGCTATTCAGCCTCAAACACCGGCTCAGCCTGCTATGCAAAAGCCCTCCCCACTGTCGGCGAAGGTGGCCTCGCCTGGGGCGACACGCTGAACATGGCTCGCCAGAAATCCCTGAGTAACTGCATCCGCTATGCCGGCCGATCGGGCGGCACGCCGAATACCTGCCAGGTGGTGTTGGCGGAATGTAAACACTGATAGAGGGTTTTTTCGTTTCTGCGTCGCTTTTGCATTTCTGTGCGACAGATCCCACTTCAGGGGCTCCCGTTTCACACGCGCATGGTGTTAGTTTTGAAATGTTTCTGATCAAGCGATCAGATATTTCTTACAACCCGCCTGCAAAGGAATGCCCCCAGCAATGGATTTTTCACTCAAGCACCTGGCTGCGACCACCCTGATGCTCGCCAGCCTTTCGTCGTTCACCAGCGCTGCCCACGCCAACATCACACCGCAACAGAGCGCGATCATCCTCAAGACGTTCAATGATGCTTCGGTCAAGGATTTCAGGCAGTTCCTGCAAACCCTGGCCAAGAGCGATGTCGCCAAAACCGACGACCTCGGCCCGGCCATCAGTGCCTTCCTCGGCAACAAGACGCTGTCCGCTGAGCAGCAGAACGAAATCCATCGTTTGCTGGGTCTTTATGCCCGGGTGAAGTACGGCAGCGCGGCCACCGAAACCCTGAAGGAGCTGGTGGCCATTCCGACCGTGCGCGTGGACGGCGTTGACCAGCACGACAATCCCGAATTCCTCAAGATCGCCGAGAAGATCAAGGGCCTCGCCCAGGCGTTCAACCTGAACTTTCGCAACATCGACAACCGCGTCTACGAGATCTCCCTCGAAGGCAAGGGCGATGAAGTCGTGGGCATTCACGCCCATGCCGATGTGGTGCCGGTGACGCCGGAGAACTGGGTTTTGCAGGACGGCACCCGCCTCGATCCGTTCAAGGTCACCCTGGTCGGCGATCGCATGTATGGCCGCGGTACCGAAGATGACAAGAACGGCATCGTGGTGGCGCTCTACGCCATGAAGATCATCAAGGAAGAGCAACTGCCGCTGGCGCGCAACTTCAAGCTGCTGGTCGACACCACCGAAGAAACCACCGGTGACGCCATCCCCTACTACTTCGAGCGCAACCCGACGCCCAACTACAACCTGGCGCTGGATGGCGGCTACCCGGTGGTGATCGCCGAGAAAGGCTACGGCACCGTCATGGCCAGCTTCGCCAAGCGTGCTGGCGAGGGCAAAGGCGCAGAAATCATTTCGATGACCGGCGGCCTGGCCACCAACCAGATTCCGTCGACATCGGTCGCGACCCTGGTGACCGACAAGCCCGCCGAACTGGCTGCCAGCCTGCAAAAGGCCGGCACTGAGTACGCCAAACAAAATGGCGGCAACTTCGAAGTGGCTGCCAAGGTCGACGGCAAGAACGTCAAACTGACGGTCACCGGCGTTTCCGCTCACTCCTCCGAGCCCGAGTCCGGCGTCAACCCGGTGGCCAGGATGCTCGACTTCATCAATAGCCTCGACGGCAAGGTCGCGCTCAAGCACAACCAGTTCACCGACGCTGCCCGCTACGCCGCCGACAACTGGGGGCTGGACTACCTGGGTGGCAAGCTGGGGGTCGGTTTTGCCGATGAGTTTATGGGCCCGCTGACCACCTCTCTGACGTATGTCGGGATGGATGACAAAGCCTTCAAGCTCGCCGTCAACCTGCGCGTGCCGAAGGGCAAGACGCCGGAGGTGCTCAAATCCGAAATCGCCACCAAACTGGACGCCTGGAGCAAGAAGACCGGGATCGCCCCGACCTTCGACCTGTCGATTGCCGAACCGATGTATCGCAACCCCGAGGGCGAATGGGTCAAGGCGCTGCTCGCGGTGGCCAGCGAAAACCTCGGCATGGAACACAAGTTCGGCACCTCCGCCGGCGCCACGTCCGTGCATGAATTGCCTAACGGCGTGCAATTCGGCCTGGCCATGCCGGACGTCAAGTACACCGGTCACAACGACAACGAGTTCAAGACGACCGAGCAGTTCCTGCTGGACTTGCAGATCGTGACCGAAATGATGGGCCGCATCGGGCAATTGCCGACGCTTTGATCGGTTCTTTCACTGGATTGGACTCGGACGCGGTCACCTGTAGGAGCTGGCTTGTCGGGTCGCCGCATCGCAGCGATGGTCGTTAACGATAACGCGTGTTAACCGGATAAACGCAGCGCATTTGAATCCATCGCCAGCAAGCTGGCTCCTACAGTTTCAGCGTGGACACGGCCCCCTGTGGGAGCTGGCTTGCCAGCGATGGTCGTTAACGATAACGCGTGCGAACTGGATAAACGCGGCGTACTTGAGTCCATCGCCAGCAGGCTGGCTCCTACAGTTTCAGCGTGGGCACGGTCCCCTGTGGGAGCTGGCTTGCCAGCGATGGTCGTTAACGATAACGCGGGTGAACCGGATAAACGCGGCGTACTTGAGTCCATCGCCAGCAGGCTGGCTCCTACAGTTTCAGCGTGGGCACGGTCCCCTGTGGGAGCTGGCTTGCCAGCGATGGTCGTCAACGATAACGCGTGCGAACTGGATAAACGCGGCGTACTTGAGTCCATCGCCAGCAGGCTGGCTCCTACAGTTTTAGCGTGGGCACGGTCCCCTGTAGGAGCTGGCTTGTCGGGTCGCCGCATCGCAGCGATGGTCGTTAACGATGACGCGGGCGAACTGGATAAACGCGGCGTATCTGAGTCCATCGCCAGCAGGCTGGCTCCTACAGTTTTCGGGAATGCGTGAAGAACCCTTCGCCCCCGGCCCCGGGCATTGCAGTGACGTCAACGCCACTGGAAATATCCGGTAGGCAAAAAACCAAATTGCCATGTGCTCCCTTCGTTCATTCTTGCGTCGCACTGTTCATTGTCCGTTCCCTGTACGTCTGGAGTTTCCCCAATGCCCTCGCCTAATTCCTTGCCCGCCGCGCTGCTGGGCCTGGCCCTTGTTTGTCCGGCGATGACCGAGGCCCAGGGCCTTGAACTGGGGCAAGTGCTGATCGGGGCCGAGGACCAGAGTGACGAAGACCAGGGAATCGAGGACGCCAAGGCCCGGATGGCCCAGGTACCCGGCGGTACCAATGTGGTCGACATGCGCCGTCCGCTGCAGGGCCGCGTGGCGAGTAACCAGGATGTGCTGGCTTATCAGCCCGGGATCTATGCCCAGTCGGCGGGCAATGAGGGGGTGAAGATCTCGATCCGCGGATCGGGCATCAACCGTGCACCGGGTGCCCACGCCTCGGGGCTGTACACCATGCTCGACGGTCTGCCGCTGACCGGCCCTGGCGGCACGCCCTATGAACTGCTGGAACCGCTGTGGCTCGACCATGTGGAAGTGTTGCGCGGCGCCAACGGTTTCGACCGCGGTGCCCTGGCCTTGGGCGGGGCCATCGATTACGTCAGCCATACCGGTTACAACGCGCCGAAGGTGCAGGTACGCTACGCAACGGGCAGTCACGGTTATCAGCAGCGTCAGGTCAGCTCCGGACAGGTGCTGGGTGACTTCGACTACTACGTGGCCATGACCGACGCAAACGCCGACGGCTACCAGGACCACACGGCCAGCGAGAGCCAGGGCGTGATCGCCAACTTCGGCTATCGCTTCAACCCGAACCTGGAAACGCGCTTCTACCTGCGCCACCGCCAGACCGACAACGACCTCGCGGGACGGGTGACCAAGCACTCCATCGAGCACGATCCACGGGCGGCCAACCCCGCCTACGTGGCGCGGGACGATCGCCGCGACGAGCCGGGCAGCACCTTTATCGGCAACAAGACCACCTGGTACCTCGATGACGATTCAAGCATCCAGACCGGCCTGGTCTACCACGACTACCCCATGGACTTGCGCGAGGGGCCCAACCGACTGAAGGTGGCGTACACCGACGTCAGTGGCACGTTCGACTATCAGCGTCGCGACACCCTCTGGGGCCTGCAAAGCCAGAGCACCCTGGGCCTGCGGGTGACCAAACACCTGCCTAACTCAGGGGCCAGCGAGTTCGTGCGCATCCCCACCGGCAACACCGCCGGTTACGCACCGGGCACGCTGATGCGTAACTTCACCTACCAGGGCTCGGACACGGTTCTGCATGTCGGCAACGACCTGGAGATCGCCGACGATCTGTGGCTGACCACGGGCCTGGCCGCCATTTACACCCGCCGTGAAAGCGACGTCACCTATCCGCAGGAAGGCGGCAAGACCAGCCTGCACGATTGGGACTATGCACCGCGCGTGGGCTTGCGCTACCAGCTGACACCTGACCTGCAACTGTTCGGCAACCTCAGTCGCTCGGTCGAGGCACCGCACCCCTGGTCGCTGATCTATAGCTCCAACATTCGCTTCCCCGCCGGCAGCGGCCCCGCCACAGGCGCCCAGCGCGATCCGGTCAAGCTGCAAAACCAGACCGCCACCACCCTGGAAATCGGTGGTCGCGGTGACAGCACCCTGGGCCAGTGGAGCCTGGCCTGGTACTACGCCCAGGTACACCACGAACTGCTCTCGGTGTTGCCGGACGCCAACGCCACCACGCCGTACGAGCTCAACGCCAGCCCCACCGTGCACCAGGGCGTCGAAGCCAGCCTGCTGAGCCCGCTCTGGTCGCCGGACGATGGCGGCCAGTTGAGCCTGCGCCAGAGCTACACCTTCAGTGACTTCCACTACCGCGACGATGACCGCTTCGGCGACAACCGCCTGCCCGGCCTGCCGATGCATTATTACCAGGGCGAACTGCGCTACGACTGGCCACAAGGCTTCTTCGCCGCGGTCAACACGCAATGGGCGTCCAAGGTGGCGGTCGATTACGCCAACAGCTACTACGCCGATCCCTACGCCATATTCGGCGCGACCCTGGGCTACAACGCGCCCAAGGGCGACTGGCAGACCTGGCTGGACCTGCGCAACCTGACCGACAAGCACTATGCCGCCACTGTCACGCCGGGCTACGACGACAAAGGGCTGGACGCGGCACGCTCCACCCCCGGCGAGGGCATCGCGATGTACGTCGGGGTGTCGTGGAGCCTGCTCTGAGGCCGCGTTGGACAGGTATTGAACCGCCACACGGCCCCTGTACGCGTCAGACCTTGAAGTCGGTGGACAGCGCCAACGCTTTCCATTCGCTCAACTCCGCCTCCACAAAGCGGTTTTTTGCCTCGATGCGTGCAACAGTGTCACTGCCCAGCGCCAGGCGTTGTGGCGGTTTTGGGGCGTTGACCAGCGCGAGCATCGCTTCGGCAAACCTCACAGGATCCCCAGGCTGCGCATGGTTGGCGCCTTCGGCAAACTGGCGCATCTTGCCGACGGTTTCCTCGTAGTCCGGCAGTTCCAGGGCGGTCTTGATCAGCGACTGCTCGTCCAGGAAGTCGGTGCGGAAAAACCCGGGTTCGACAACCGTCGCATGAATGCCCAGCGGCGCCAGCTCCTGATGCAGCGCTTCGGTAATGCCCTCCACCGCAAACTTGGTGGAACCGTAGACGCCCCAGCCCATGTAAGCCTGATAGCCGCCGATCGACGAGATATTGATCACATGACCACTACGCTGGCGTCGCATGTGCGGCAGTACCGCGCGGGTGACGTTGAGCACGCCGAACACGTTGGTGGCGAACAGGCGTTGCGTTTCGCTGGCGCTGGTCTCTTCCACCGCGCCCAGCACGCCGAAGCCGGCATTGTTGATCAGCACGTCAATGCGCCCGAAACGCTTGATGCCTTCGGCAACCGCCTGATGTGCCTCTTCCTCGCGGGTGACGTCCAGCCGCACGGCGAGCAGGTTAGGGTGATCGCCCAAGCGGTCAGTGATGTCGTGTGGTTGACGAGCGGTGGCAATCACAGCGTCGCCGGCACGCAGGGCGTGCTCTGCGATGAGGGTGCCAAAACCACGGGAAGCGCCAGTAATGAACCAGGTACGCATTTCAACTCCTCCTGTCTGCGACCCAAGCGTTGTTGCCGGGCCTTCTCGATGAGTTGATGCCACTTTAAGGCTGTGCTACTGATGTGATAATCCCAGCAATTTTGCATTACTTTGTGAAAGGTTCTCACAAATGAAATCCCCCTCCACCGCCGACCTGTCGATCTTCCTGTGCATCGCCCGGCACCTGAACTTCAGCCGGGCAGCGGTCGAACTGGGTCTGACGCCCTCGGCACTCAGTCACTCATTGCGAGCGCTGGAGAATCGCCTGGGCGTACGCCTGTTCAATCGCACGACGCGCAGCGTGGCGCTGACTGACGCTGGGGAACGACTTTTCGCACGGCTGAAACCAGCCTTCCGGGACATCGATGATGCCTTGGAAGACCTCAATAGCTTTCGCGACAAGCCCTCAGGGAACCTGCGCATGACAGCAGGCCGACAGGCTTGCGAGTTGGTGCTCTTGCCGATCGCCAGCCAGTTCCTGAAGGCGTATCCGGATATCCGCCTTGAAATCGTCGAAAGCGACGCCTTGGTCGACGTGGTGGCTGGCGGCTTTGATGCGGGGGTACGTTTCGGCAACCGTCTGGAAGCCGACATGGTCTCGCTGCCTATCGGACCGAACATGCGCTCGGTGGTTGTAGGCTCGCCGGCATTCTTCGAGCGACATGCCGCCCCCCGAAATCCCGAGGACTTGCATGGCATCCCGTGCATCCGCCATCGCTTCCCCAGCGGCTCGATGTACCGCTGGGAATTCGAACGCGGCGCGATCACCCAGGAAATCGACGTCAGCGGGCCGCTCACGCTCGGCGATGTCAGCCTGATGATCGGCCCGGCACTGCAGGGTGTGGGCCTGGCCTACGTGTTCGAAGACATGGTCACCGCGTACCTGGCCGATGGTCGCCTGATCCAGGTGCTGGCCGATTGGTGCCCCTTTTACCCGGGCCTGCACCTGTATTACCCCAGTCGCCGCCATGTGCCCGCTGCGCTCAAGGCCTTCATCGACTTTGCCCGTACGGCTCGACACGCCACCGTCCGCGACAACTAAGCTTGTGTAACCTCACCTCGTCCCTCAAGGAGCTATCCATGAGTGCCGCTGCCCTGTCCGAACTCGATGCCGCCCTGCCCGGCCTGACCCGCAAGATCCGCGTGCTCGATGCGCTGTCCTGGCCCGATGGCGTCGAGGAGGACTTCCTGGCGAAATGGCGCAGCGGGCGTGCCACGCTGCCCGATGTCAAGTTGCAGCCCCGCGACCACAGCGCCGACATCGCCGCCCTGGAAAACTTTATCAGCCATTGCGATGTGGGGCATCCGGCCGGGAACTTCCTGGCCCTGACCGCCCGTAGCTATGCCACGGCCGGGCAGATGCTGGGGGCCATGGGGACTCCCGCCTTTACCCAATACTCGTCAGCGCTTTACCGGCGTCCGGATTTCCATTACTCGCGCCTGCAACTGAGCATGCTCGACGCGGCCCGATTCTTCCTCCAGACCACCGACGCCCTGTTGGGGGGGGCACGCATTCCACCCAGCCCCGCCGAGATACCGGCCAAAGTGTTCGCCGCCTGGATTCAACCGGAACTGGACCGTTTCTTCGGCGCCGGACAGATCACGGTGGTGCTCGATCCGAGCCTGGCCGCCAAGGCCATCGCCGGATCGAGCCGCATTCGCCTGCGGGCCAGTGCGCTGTTCACGGAACTGGACAAGCATCAGCTGTTGCAACATGAGGCCTTCGTGCATGTCGCCACCGCACAGAACGGCGCGCGGCAGCCCAACCTCACCAGCCTGGGCCTGGGCGCACCGCGCACAACCCAGACCCAGGAGGGCATTGCCACCCTGGCCGAACTGTTCACCGGCAGCATGGACATCAACCGCCTGCGTCGCCTGGCCCTGCGCGTGCTGGCCGTCCAGCAGGCGCTGGAGGGCGCCGATTTCATCCAGGTGTTCGAAGGTTTTCTGGCGGCCGGACAGACGCAAGAGGAATCCTTCCGCTCAACCCAACGGGTGTTCCGCGGCGCCGATCTGCGGGGCGGCTCAGCGTTTACCAAGGATGCCGCTTACCTGACCGGGCTGCTCGGCGTCCACACCCTGCTGCGCATTGCAATCCGCGATAACCGGCCGGAACTGATCGGGCATTTGTTTGCAGGGCGCCTGAGCCTGGCGGACACCGTACGCCTGGCGCCATTGTTCGAATCCGGCTGGCTCAAGGGACCGACCTACCTTCCGGCCTGGGCCTCCGATCTGCGTCTGCTGGCGGCCAACCTGGCCTTCTCGGCGTTCATTTCCCGGATCAGGCTGGATGTGCTGGACCTGGACGTGTTCATGGCATTTGCCGAAGAACACGAAAGCGATGCCAGCGCACACTGATCAGAATCAGGACCTGGATCACAGCGTTTCAAAGCCAGCCGGGGTCTTTCAAATGAGCTGCTACCATTAGGAAGCGGTGTCGAGGCGCAGCTCTGTGGCTTGCAGGGTCGGCTTTCACCTGCCAGGGATTGATCCACTCATTTCAAGCCTGACCACATGGGGGGTGCAATGCACATTCCATTACTTTACGCGTTGTCGGCCGTACTGTTGTTGAGCGGACCTTCCAGCCTGGCACTGGGTGCGGGTGAGACCGCTGCCGCACCCGCACCGGTTCCGGCACCCGCCGCAGCCCCCGTACCGGCAAGCGCGCCCAACACGGCGCCCGTCGCCCCGGTGACCAAGGATCCGGTGTTCAACCAGGAACAGCTGGATCAGATGCTGGCGCCCATTGCGCTTTACCCCGACCCTCTGTTTGCCCAGGTGCTGATGGCCACCACCTACCCCGGGGAAGTCGGCGAGGCCGTCAGCTGGTCCAAAGCGCACCCGGACGCCAAGGGCGACGACGCGGTCAAACAGGTGGCGAACCAGCCCTGGGATCCGAGCGTGCAGGCACTGGTCGCCTTCCCGCAGGTCCTGGCAACGCTAGGGCAGGATCCCGTCTGGGTACAACGCCTGGGTGATGCCTTCCTGGCGCAGCCCGACGATGTCATGGAAAGCGCGCAACGCTTGCGTCGCCAGGCACAGGCAGCCGGCAATCTGCAGAGCAACCAGTATCAGAACGTGACGATCCAGAATGTCGCGGCGCCAGCACCTGCAACCACGAATGCAGCACCGGCTCCAGCGCCAGCGCCTGCTGCGGAGCCGGCGCCGGCCAGCAACTCCACCATCATCATCCAGCCTGCCGATCCGCAGGTGGTGTACGTCCCCACGTATAACCCGACGACCACCTACGGCACCTGGCCCTACCCGGCGTCGCCGCCGGCGTACTATCCACCGCCACCGGCCTATTACCCTGGCCAGGCCCTGATGGCCGGACTCGCGTTTGGCGCCGGCGTGGCGATTATCGGATCGTTGTGGGGGGAATGTGACTGGGGCAATAACGACGTCGACATCGACGTCAATCGCTACAACAACATCAACGGCAACAACCGGATCACCAACAACAAATGGCAGCACAACCCGGTGCACCGCAATGGCGTGCCCTATCGAGACAATGCGAGCCGCGCACAGTACGGCCGCCAACTCAACGGTGCCAGTCAGCGTGAAGCCTATCGCGGGGACACTGCCCAGCGCGCCCAGGCCCGTGAAAAGGCCCGCAGTTCAATGGACAAACACGGTATCGAACGACCTGCCACCAGCAACCGCGAAGCCCGTGACCAAACGCGCAAGCTCCAGTCCGGGGCCGCGGACGGCAATCGGGTACAGGCTGGTGCGGACAGGCCCAGGGCGGCTGACAGAGGCCAGGGTACCGCCAGAAATACCCGGGAAAATCAGCAGCCCAGGCCCCAGGCCCGCCAGGAACCCAGAAACCAGACCGCCCAGTTGAACCAGCGCAGGGAAGGCGCCACGCAGACGCGGCAGGCGCCGAACAAACGACCGGCCGCCAGTGCCGGCAGTGCCCGCAACAATGCGTTCGCCGGCGCACGCTCACCGTCCCAGGCCAACGTCCAGGCCAACCGTGGCCGGGCCAGCCAGGCATCCGCCCATCGCCCCAGTGCCGCCCGCTCGGCCGGTCACCAGGTCAGTCGGCCGTCCAATCCACCAGCGCGTCAAAGGGGGGGCCGTCGTTGAAAAACCATCCTCGAATGAAAGGTCTCATGGGCTTGCTGCCTCCTGTCCTTGCGGTAGCTGCCGGCTTGCTGTGGTCGTGCATGGCGACGGCGCAGCAGGCCTTTCCAACCCCGGAAAAGGCCGCAGAAGCCTTGGTCCAGGCACTGGGTACGGAACATGCCGACCAGGCACGCCTGACGGAACTGCTCGGTAGTGACTGGCACAACTACATCCCGCGTGAAGGCGTGCAGCGCAAAGACGTCGATGCGTTTTTGCAGCAGTACCGCGAGCAACACCACATTGAAAAAAGCGGTGAAGACAAGGGCATCCTGGCGGTCGGCCCCGAGAACTGGACACTGCCGATCCCCTTGGTCAAAGTGGCGAGCGGCTGGCGCTTCGACTTGAAGGCCGGCAGTGCCGAGATCCGCGCACGCCAGATCGGCCGCAATGAACTCGACGCGGTGCAATCGGTGCTGGCCTATCACGACGCCCAGATGGACTATGCGTCAGTCGATCGGGACGGTGATGGCGCACTCGAGTATGCGCAGAAAATCTTCAGCACCCCCGGCAAGCACGACGGACTCTATTGGGCACCGGACGATAGCGGCCAGATCAGCCCGCTGGGGCCTTCGTTCGGCAAAGCCATTGCCGACGAAGAATGGCATGGCTACCGCTTCCGCATCCTTCATGGCCAGGGGCCTTCGGCACCGGGTGGCGCCTACAGTTACCTCATCGGTGACAAGATGAGCCGCGGCTTTGCCCTGATTGCCTGGCCGGCGAAATACAACGACACCGGGGTGATGAGCTTCATGATCAGTCACGAAGGCCAGGTGTTCGAAAAAGACCTGGGGCCCGAAGGTGAAAAACTGGCGCTGGCGATGAAACGCTTTGACCCGGATGACAGCTGGCAGGAGGTGGCGGCAGATCAGGATCAGGAGTAGCCCGCAGCAACCTGCTGCGGGCTTGCGGAACTATTGAATCGACAGGACGAATCGCTCTTCGCTGCCCGTGCTGTCGACACGGCAAGGTTGCTCAAGCTTGAATCCGCACCGGTCCAGTACCTTTCTGGAGCCCAGGTTTTCCTTGTAGGCATAGGCCACCAGTTGCGCAAGTCCCCAGCGCACCTGTGCCTGCTGGATCAGATGCCTCAGCGCCCGTGTTGCCAGCCCCTGCCCGCACACGCGCTGATCGACCCGGTAGCCCACTTCGGCAGACCCCATCGCCAGGTCGATGCTTTTCAGATTGGCTCGACCAACGATTGCCTGGCTTGAGTCCTCGATGACAAACGGGTGCCAGGCGCCGCTGGCCAAACCCGACAGATAGCTATCGATATGATCGGCGACACCGCGCAACGAATAAAACGCTGGGTCGCGCGCATCGATATGCGATTCGAACCATTCACGGTTGCGGATTTCGAACGCCAGCAAAGCCTCAGTGTCAGTGGTTTTCAGCTCGCGAACATTAAACGAATCCATGCACTGCATCTCCTTTGCCTTGTCTCGAAACAGCGCAAGTCTATCGCATACCTGAACATCTCCGCCCTTCTTGAGCCTTGGCGACTTGCACTCAACATATGGATAAACGTATATTCGAATAACCATATGTACAGAGCCACGCCAATGCTCAATCCTGCCGTCGTATTCAAATGCCTGTCCGACGAAACCCGCGCCCGGGCCACTTTGCTCATCGCCCGTGAAGGCGAGTTATGCGTGTGTGAGCTGGTCTGTGCCCTGGACGATAGCCAGCCGAAAATTTCCCGCCATCTTGCCCAGCTTCGCGGATGCGGCCTGCTTCTGGACCGCCGCCAGGGGCAATGGGTGTATTACCGGCTCAACCCTGATCTGCCCGTGTGGGTTCGTGATGTTCTGCAGACCACGCTGGCAGCGAACGCCGACTGGCTCGAGGACAACAGCACCCGCCTGAACGCCATGGGCGACCGCCCTCTCAACACTGCCGCCTGCTGCTGACCCTTCAACCCGCCGAGAATCCACATGCTGACTGCGTTTTCCATTTTCCTGCTCACCATGGTGTTGGTCATCTGGCAACCCAAGGGTCTGGGCGTCGGTTGGAGCGCCTCCCTGGGCGCCGTTCTGGCCCTGCTGGCAGGCGTCGTGACGCTGCACGATATTCCGCTGGTGTGGGCCATTGTCTGGAACGCCACCGCAACGTTCATCTCGCTGATCATCATCAGTCTGTTGCTCGATGAGGCCGGGTTCTTCCAGTGGGCCGCCTTGCATGTGGCGCGCTGGGCCAAGGGTGACGGGCGACGCCTGTTCGTCTTCACGATACTGCTGGGGGCCGGCGTCTCCGCGTTGTTTGCCAATGACGGCGCCGCCCTGATCCTGACCCCCATCGTTGTTTCAATCCTGCTCGCACTGCGTTTTTCGCCAGCGTCCACCCTGGCGTTCGTCATGGCGGCCGGCTTTATCGCCGACACGGCGAGCCTGCCCCTGGTGGTGTCCAACCTCGTCAACATCGTATCCGCGGACTACTTCGACCTGGGGTTCGCCGAATACGCGGCCATCATGGTGCCGGTCAATCTGGTTGCCGTGGCGACCACCCTTGTGGTGCTGTACCGGTTTTTCCGCCGTGACATTCCCCGGCACTACGCGCTCGATGACGTGATGGATCCGCGACGCGCCGTGCGTGATCCCCTGACCTTCCGCGTCGGCTGGATCGTTCTGGCCCTGTTGTTGGTCGGGCTGTTTGCCCTGGAGCCCCTGGGCATTCCGGTCAGCGCCATCGCAGCGGTCTGTGCCGCGCTGCTGTTCGCCGTGGCGGCGCGCGGGCATGTGATTTCCACCCGCCGGGTGCTGCGTGAAGCGCCCTGGCAGGTCGTGATCTTTTCCCTGGGCATGTACCTGGTGGTGTACGGGCTGAAGAACGCCGGACTGACCACCTACATGACCATGGCCCTGAACCGCATGGCCGAGTTCGGCATCTGGGGCGCCGCGCTGGGCACCGGCCTGCTCACGGCCTTGTTGTCATCGGGCATGAACAACATGCCCACGGTGCTGGTGGGCGCACTGTCGATTCAAGCCAGTGACGCCACCGGCGTAGTGCGTGAAGCCATGATCTACGCCAACGTCATCGGCTCTGACCTGGGCCCCAAGATCACCCCCATCGGCAGCCTGGCCACCCTGCTCTGGCTGCATGTTCTGGAGCGCAAGGGCATTCGCATTACCTGGGGTTACTACTTCAGGGTCGGCGTGGTCCTGACCCTGCCGATCCTGCTCATCACCTTGTCTGCCCTGGCCTTGCGCCTGAGCGTCTAGCCACTGTGCGCCTGCAAAGAGGAGTCACCATGCGCGTTCTGTTTATGTGTACCGCCAACAGCTGTCGCAGCATCCTGTCCGAAGCCATGTTCAACCATCTCGCGCCAGAAGGCTTCGAGGCGATCAGTGCCGGCAGCTTCCCCAAGGGACAAGTGCTGCCCCGCAGCCTGCGCACCTTGCAAGAGGCCGGCATTGCCATCGACGGCTTGAGCAGCAAAGGCAACGAGGCTTTCGAAGCCAACCCGCCGGACATCGTCATCACGGTCTGCGACAAGGCTGCCGGCGAGGCGTGCCCGGTGTACTTCGGACCGGCACTGAAAGCCCACTGGGGCCTGGAAGACCCCTCGGACATAACGGGCGATGAAGCACGGATAGCGGCGGCGTTCCACTCAACCCTGGCGCGCATCGAAACGCGCTGCCGGGCATTCCTCGAACTGCCTTTTGCACAACTTGACCGCGATGCACTGAAGCGCGAACTCGAACGCATCGGCACGCTTTGACCGGAGCCCTTATGACCCATTCCTTGCCCAATCTCGACACGGCACTGACCCCACCCATCGCCCATGGACGCAACGACCAGCACAAGCCGCGCATCCTGTTGTTATACGGCTCGACTCGTGCGCGGTCGTTCAGTCGCCTGCTGGTCGAGGAAGCAGCCCGGTTGCTCGAACACTTCGGCGCCGAGACGCGGATCTTCAATCCATCCGGCCTGCCGCTGCCGGACGACGCGCCTTCCGATCACCCGAAAGTCCAGGAACTGCTCGAACTGATGCAGTGGTCTGAAGGACAGGTCTGGTGCTCGCCAGAGCGCCACGGCTCGATGTCTGCAGTGTTCAAGGCGCAAATCGACTGGGTGCCGTTGGCGTTGGGGGCCATTCGCCCAACCCAGGGTAAAACCCTCGCGGTCATGCAAGTCTGCGGCGGCTCCCAGTCCTTCAATGTGGTGAATCAGCTTCGTGTGCTGGGACGCTGGATGCGCATGTTCACCATCCCCAATCAATCTTCCGTGCCAAAGGCTTTTCTGGAGTTTGACGACGCCAATCGCATGAAACCCTCATCGCTGTACGACAGGGTCGTAGACGTCATGGAGGAGCTGGTGAAATTCACCCTGCTGCTACGGGATCGCCCCGACCTGGTTGACCGCTACTCGGAGCGCAAAGAGTCCGCGCAGGAATTGACTCAGCGCGTGAATCAGCGGTCGATCTGACTGTAGAAATGCTTGGCTCAATAGCCGAAAAAAAGTCGCAAACCCCATGACGTTCCAGGGCTTGCGACTCTTTGCCGATACGTCCCTCAAGCTCCCGGGACGTTTTCTACGGTATGCCTGCCGTGTTCATTGCCGAACGTGCAGGCTCAGTTCTCTACCTCAACCGCGTCGAAATCCGCTTCGTCCGGAGCATCCGCCACATCCTCTCTGGCGTCCTTCGCCTCAACTTTGGCGGCCTCTCTGGCTGCCTTCGCCTCGGCTTTGGCGGCGTCCCGAGCGGCATCCGCCGTAGCCCGGGCAGCATCCCTGGCGGCATCTGCTTCGGCCTTGGCAGCATCCCTCGCGGCATCCGCAGCGGCACGGGCAGCGTCTCTGGCAGCATCTGCGTCGTCGTCCGCTACACCAGCCGCTTTTGCGGCATCCCGGGCGGCATCTGCTTCAGCCCTGGCGGCGTCCCGGGCAGCATCCGCAGTCGCTTTTGCCGCATCACGAGCGGCATCAGCAGTCGCTCTGGCCGCGTCCCGGGCGGCATTGGCATCAGCCTTGGCAGCGTCCCTGGCTGCATCGGCGGCATCGTTGTCAGCATCATGATCAGCGTCGTCCGCGTCGTTGTCATGGGCATTGCCCGGACCTTTGTTCCCGGCTACACCACCATGGTCAGCGTCGCCGCGTCCCGGGCCTCCATGACCGTCACCGTCATGGCCAGCAGCCCCATGATCGCCATGATCGCCACCCTCTCCTCCATGGCCACCGGCACCGTGACCGCCGTCACCACCACCGTGGCCACCGCCGCCGTCACCGCCACCGTGACCACCACCGCTTCCACCGCCTCCACCGCTGCCGCCATCCTTGGCATACACGCTGGAGAAACTACCGATGTAATCGGGCACCAGGACAGTCGATGCCGACAGGACGCCACCGATGGCCAGAGCCAATAAACATTTCTTGAGCAGCATGATGCACCTCCGCATGGAGTTGCGAACTCATCTCCGTATCGAACGCAATGTCCAGTGAGTTCCCGGCTGCCCATTGGAGCAGCCGGCCAACCGGCACGGCCATCAATCTGCAACATTGACGAGCAACTGCGGTATACGCACGATCCCTCAGAGCCAGTTGGCATCGTTGCGTGGGAAGCATTCCCACATATTTTTTTGGATAAGTGCCTTCAGCCCGAGTTCAAAAAAAAGAATCAGCACTGACGCATGGGTTGAGCAACAACTTCAGCTCACAGCAAGCAAGCTGCCAAGCTGCCCGCAGCAACGAGCCAGACCAATACAACGATCACCGCAGCAATTCTGTTCGCTGGCCGCTTCTTGTGGTTCTTCTCCCACTCACTGGCTTTGAACCGACACTCCTCGAGCACCTGTGCAGGCATCAAGCGAATAGCGAGCAGTATGCCAAGCGGCAAAATAATCACATCGTCCAGATATCCAAGCACAGGAATGAAATCGGGAATGAGGTCGATTGGACTCAGTGCATACGCCACGACAAAAACCGAAATCCATTTGGGTAACCAGGGTGTTTGCGGATGCTGGTAGCAAAACCAGAGAACCATCGTCTGTCGTTTCAGGTTTCTGGCCCAGCCCCGTAAACGATCAAGCAGGTGTTTCATATCGGCATCGTCTGTACTTGAAGGCGCGTACCTGCGAGCGTAGCGCCTTGGGAGATTGACAGCCATGAGTCGAGAGCTGGCAAACAGCAACAGGCTGGTGCAATCAACGAGTCGCAATGCTCTAGCCGGTGTCACCCCTTGGTCAGATCAACCAACGGCGTCTGCCGCACCTCAGTCTCCCGCCCGCCCTGAATCTCGCTCACCTGCTTCAAGGCCCTGTCCACAGCCACCTTATCCGCCAACAAGCTATAGCTGATGCGGAACTGCTTGTGTTCCTTCGGCCCAATTGTCGGTACCAGGTTCAGTGGCCGTTGATAACGGCGGTTGTAGGAAAAACTTGTCCCTGGCTCCAGCCCCGTGACATAGCCCTGGCCTTGGGTATCGGTGTTTTTCCACAGGGAAAACACGGGCAGTGTCTGAGTGTTGAAGCCGACCGAAACGCCCAGGCTGCCGGCCTTGTTATGCAACACGGTCAACGTATCGCCCTTGACATCGGCATACGGAACCACGTTGTAAACCGTTTCGTCGTAGTCCTTGGTCGGTGCGCGGTAGGTTTGCCAGTCGGGGAGATCGCCCTTGGCCTTGTCGTTGAACGGCGACACCTGTTTCACCGGCGCAGCGAAACGAGCACCCTGCTCCAGGAACGGAGTGCTGAAGTTACTGTGATACAGCGCCTGGTATTCCTTCGGATAGTCGCCGTTGTTGGTCAGGGTGTCGTTGAGCGCGAACACTACGCTGCCAGGTTCGGTGACCAGTTCGGTCGCGACGGAGAAGTCGACCTTCTTGAACGCCTGCTCTTTCAGTTCGCCGCGCAGGGTGATGGCGTACGGTGGTTTTTCATCGATGTGCAGGGTGACTTTGTTGGCCGGAATGTTGGCGGCTCGACCGTGCAGGGTCAGCAGTTCGCCATTGTCGACGCCCGGGTGGCCGACCCATTCGTATCCGCAGCGGGTGACCAGTTCGTTGAAACCTTCCAGCCAGCCCAGGCCACCACGACCGTTGAGTTCGATGAAGGATGGATTGACCACTTCCTTGACCGGCGAATCCCAGCCCATGCGCACATTGCCGACCGAGGCCTGCAAGACGTTCATTCCGCGAGTCGGCACTACCGAGAGTTTCATCGTGCCGTTATCGATGTCGACGATGCTGACGCCCTCCTGCCGACCGCCGTGCAAGGTGCGCAGGGTAACGCTGAAGGGTTTGTCGGTTTTTATGCCGAGTTGCTGGCTGGTGATCTGCCAGTTCTGGGCGGCTTTGTCGGTGTCGAGCAGAACGTAATCCCAGGCCATGGCGTGGGAGGCAGCGGACAGTGCGCTGAGGGCAACAAAGAGTTTGAGCGGGGTCATGACAGCAGCCTTTCTTGGAGTTGTGCCATTTTTATAGACTTGATGAAACGTTTCAGCAAGCTTAAAAGCGAATCAACGGCGGCAAATGCGAGAAAAGATCCGGGACAAATCGGAAAATCGAGTCGATGCCATCGCGCAGCCCGATGTCGCTTGGCAGTCTTCAAAATGATGTCGTAGTAAAGGCACCCCGCGCCAACACCCAACGCAGACACGTATCCACCCACAAATTCCCTCTTTGCCAGCGGGATAAATAGCCAGCTATTGGTTGACGAAAGTCTGAAGTATTCATTTGAACTTTCGGATTCTTTCGCCACTCGGCCTGTGCCTAACATCGGCTCCACAGCGAACCAGCCTCGGCATCGCTCAGTGGGACCGAGTTACGCAGGGATCCAGATCCAAAGGCCTCTGCCACCACCGACCACTGATCGCTTCGCCGCCTGGTGCCGTCGAAGTGCTTTTGCAGCAGGCCCTGGGATTTTTGAGGATCACCGATGAAGCTGGAAATTTTCCGTACGCTGTGGGGTTACACCGCCAGCAAGGCCCAGGCGCTCGAAGAGCTGCTGCAAGTGGGCTTTGATGGCATGGAAGCGCGCCTGCCACTGGACGCCCGCGAACGGGCTGAGTTTGGCGCCTTTCTCCAGGCCAACCGCCTGGGTTATATCAGCACCGTCTTCAGCGCCTACGACGTGCTGCCGGATCAGTCGGCAACGCCTGCCGTCCACATCAATGACCTCGACCAGAAGCTCGCCTGGGCTGCTGAACTCTCCCCGCGCTTCGTCAACGTGCTGGCGGGCAACGACCGCTGGTCCTTGGCACAACAGGTGGAGTTTTTTGGCCAGGCGCTGGAGCTGGCGCGCAAGCACGGTCAGGTCTGCAGTTTCGAAACCCATCGCTCGCGTTCGCTGTTCAATCCCTGGGTGACCCTGGAGTTGATCCGGCAACTGCCCGATCTGTTGTTCACCAGTGACATCAGCCATTGGGTTGTGACCTGCGAGCGTCTGTTGAATGATCCGGCCGATGATCTGAGCGCGTTCATCGAGCGGGTTCACCATATCCAGGCCCGGGTCGGTTATGACCAGGGGCCACAGGTTCCGCACCCGGCGGCGCCCGAATATGCAAAAGAACTGGCCTTCCATCAGCAGCACTGGGAAAGCATCTGGCGCTCGCAGCAGGCCCGCGGTTACCAGGTCAGCACCCTGACGCCGGAATTCGGTGCCGACGGCTACCTGCATCACCTGCCCTTCACCAATGTCCCGGTCGCCGACCTGTGGTCGTTGAACGTGTGGATGGGCCAGACCGAGCGCGAACACTTCGAGCGTTTCCACCACTCAAGCCATCCTTAGGGAGCCGATGCGTCATGCCTGACAATAAAAACAACAGCGCCAGCACTGACACACTCAAAGCCAACTTCAACAGCATCCCGGTGGTCAACATCGCCGGTCTGTTCAGCTTTGAACTGGAACACCGCCTGGCCGTGGCCGAACAATTGGGGCGTGCCGCCAGCGAAGTCGGGTTTCTCTACATCACCCATCACGGTATCGACCCGCAACTGATCGCCAATCTGCGCAAGGCGGCCAAGGACTTTTTCGACCAGCCCCTCGACGCCAAGATGCGCCACTACATCGGCACCTCGCAGACCCACAAGGGCTTTGTGCCCGAAGGCGAAGAGGTCTATTCCAAGGGCAAGCCGGACCACAAGGAAGCCTTCGACGTCGGCTTCGAAGTCCCGGCCGATGATCCGCTGGTGCTGGCCAACACCCCCTTGCTGGGGCCCAACGACTGGCCGCAGCTGGCAGGTTTCAAGGCATCGGTGCAGGCCTACTATGAAGCGATCTTCGCCCTGGGCCGGCGCCTGTTCGGCGGCTTCGCCCTGACCCTGGGCCTGGAAGAAAACTATTTCGACAGCCTGGTCACCCGTCCGCCGTCGAAGCTGCGCCTGATCCACTACCCGTTCGACGGTGCCGCCCATGACGCACCGGGTCTTGGCGCCCATACTGATTACGAGTGCTTCACCATCCTCCTGGCCGACAAACCCGGCCTCGAGGTGATGAACAATCTTGGCCAATGGATCGATGCACCACCGATTGCCGATGCCTTCGTGGTCAACATCGGCGACATGCTGGAGGTGATGACGGCAGGCGCATTCGTTGCCACTGCGCACCGGGTGCGCAGCGTGAAAGAGGAGCGTTATTCCTTCCCGCTGTTTTATGCCTGTGACTACCACACCCAGATCAAACCGCTGCCCGGGTTCGCCCAGGCCGGCAACGACTACGAAGAGATCACGATCGGCGAACACATGTATGGCCAGGCGCTGCAGACCTATCAGTATCTGCGCCAGAGGGTGGCCAACGGGGAAGTTCAACTGCCAGGCAAGGCACGCAAGCCCGCCAGTTTCGGACATTTGAAAAATCAGGCGCAACCGTCCTGATTGAAGTTTTCAGCTAACCCCCTACCTATGCCGGAGTCAGTAAAAATGAAAAACAATAAAAAGAACCTCTTGTGCCTGGCTGTATTGGCAGCCGGCATGTTCGGAGCCTCGGTGAGCATGGCCGCGTCAGATACGTTCAAGGTCGGCATGGAGATCACCTACCCTCCTTTCGAGTCCTATGACAAGGACAAGAATGTGGTGGGTTCGGACCCCGAGCTGGCAACCGCACTGGCCAAACACATGAACGCCAAGGTGGAGTTCGTCGACACCAAGTTCCCGAGCCTGATCCTGGGCCTGAACTCCGGCAAGTACGACGCGATCATTTCCGGCATGTACATCACCCCGGAGCGCCAGACCCAGGCGCAGACGATTGCGTACGCCAACACCGGTGCCGCGGTCATGGTGCCCCAGGGCAGCGAGATCAATGCGAAAAAACCTGAAGACCTGTGCGGCCTGAAGCTGGGCCTGGAACAGGGCACGACCTGGGTGAAGGAATTCAGGAAGCTGTCCGACGAGTACTGCGTACCGAACAACAAGGGCGCCATCACCGTCAGCGAGTACCCTTCGGCGCCCGAAGTGACCCAGGCCTTGCTGTCCAAGAACATCCAGGCCCAGGTTGAAATCGCCGGTGCCGCCAAGATGATCGCGGAAAAGACCAATGGCCGGGTCGTGATCACCACCGAGCACCCGATCTATCAGCAAACCCTGGGTATTTTCGTCAAGAAAGGTAACGACGCAACCTACCAGGCCGTGCAAAAGGCCTTCGAGGAGACGAAAAAGAGCGGAGAATACGCAGCGATCCTCAAGAAATACGGCCTGGAAGAACCGACCGCCAACTAAGAACCTGCCCTTGTAGTCTGGTTATCTGCCGCCCCTGCACGGGGGCGGCAGATCGAGGTGTCCCATGCAATTCGATTGGTCGTATTTCTTCTCCCTGTTCTCCCTGCCGGACTTCTGGAATGCCTGCGTCACGGTCATCCAGCTCAGTGCCCTGGCCTGGTTCATCGGCATGCTGCTGGGTTTTGTCCTGGCCACCGCCAAGCTGTCCCAATCGCCTTTGCTGCGCATTCCCGCAGCGGTCTACATCTGGTTTTTCCGCAGCATCCCGTTGCTGGTGCTGGTGGTGTTCGTCTACAACCTGCCGCAGTTGTTTCCCGGTAGCGGACCGATTCTGTCCAACCCCTTCTACGCAGGGTTGCTGGCCCTGGTGGTCACTGAAGCGGCGTACATGGCGGAGATCCATCGTGGCGGCCTGATTTCCGTGGCCAAGGGCCAGAGGGAAGCCGGACGCGCGCTGGGTGTCGGCGTGCTCGGCATGCAACGCCTGATCGTGATCCCACAGGCTTTCCGTATTTCGCTGCCCACCCTGATCAATGAATACATCACAGTGGTCAAGCTGACTTCGCTGGTCTCGGTCATCTCCCTGACCGAAATCCTCACGGTCGGCCAACGCCTCTATGCCACCAACTTCCTGGTCATGGAAACCCTGGCAGCGGTGGGCGTCTACTACGTGTTGATCGTCACCGTATTCGGCTATTTCCTGCAGCGCCTGGAGCGCTACCTGGACCTGAACTTCCGCAAGCCGCACACACTCGACGCCTCCACTATTGCCAGGTTCAAGGCCAGCGCCGAAGCCTTGCCCGACATTGCGCGCAAAGCCGCAGGCAACAACACAACGCCGATCCTGCAACTGAACAACATCCAGAAGAGCTATGGCACCCACAAGGTGCTGCTGGGTATCGACCTGAATGTCGATTACGGCCAGGTGGTCTCGATCATCGGGCCATCCGGCTCCGGCAAGACGTCGCTGATCCGCACGGTCAACGGCCTGGAAAGCATCGATACCGGCGACATCAAGTTGTTCGGCGAAACCTTCATCGAAGCCTCGGACAAACCCAACAGCTCGCGCCTGCGCAAAGGCGTGCGGCACATCGGCATGGTGTTCCAGAACTTCAACCTGTTCCCTCACCGCACCATCCTCGACAACATCACCCTGGCACCGCGGTACCACGGCCAGCCGGGCGAGCTGAGCGAGCATCGTGCCTATGCGCTGCTGGACAAGGTCGGCCTGCTGGCCCATGCCCACAAGTACCCGCACCAGCTCTCCGGCGGCCAGCAACAGCGCGTGGCGATCGCCCGGGCCCTGGCCATGGAGCCGCAGATCATGCTGTTCGACGAGCCGACCTCGGCCCTCGACCCGGAACTGGTCAACGACGTGCTCAACGTGATCCGCGACCTGGCCAGGGAAGGCATGACCATGCTGATCGTGACCCACGAAATGGACTTTGCCATGTCGATCTCCGATCGAGTGATCTTCATGGAGAACGGCAATATTCAACTCGATGCCGCCCCTGACACCATTCGCTGCGAAGCTGCAGGCGAGAGGGTACGACGCTTCATGGGCATCGGTGCCCGTTCGCCAAACCTGTCTACAGTGGTGGATCACGCATGAATCTTGGAATTGCAGGACGCTGGGCGCTGGTGTGCGCCGCCAGCAAAGGCCTGGGTAAAGCCTGCGCACAGGCACTCGTTACCGAAGGCGTGAACGTGGTGATCACCGCACGGGGCGAAGACACGCTGAATGAAACAGCCCGTCAGCTGAGGGCGATCAATCCTGAAGTGACGGTCATCGCCGTGGCTGGAGACATTTCCACGCCCGAGGGTCGGGCGGCAGCGCTCAAGGCCCATGAGCATTTCGATATCCTGATCAACAACGCCGGCGGCCCTCCTCCCGGGGATTTCCGCGAATGGAATCGCGACGCCTGGCTCAAGGCGCTGGATGCCAACATGTTGACCCCTATCGAGCTGATCAAGGCAACGGTAGACGGCATGGCGGCACGCGGATTTGGCCGGATCATCAACATCACCTCGAGCGCCGTGAAGTCCCCGATCGAAAGCCTGGGTCTGTCCAACGGTGCGCGCAGTGGCCTGACGGGGTTCATTGCGGGGCTGGCCCGGCAAGAAAACATTGCCAGCCGCAATGTGACGATCAACAACCTGCAACCGGGCTCGTTCGACACCGATCGACTGCGCGACAACCTGGTCGCCGCTGCCCACGAAATGGGGCAAGACAGTGAGGCATTCCTTGACGAATGCCGTCGTGAAATTCCTGCCAAACGCTTCGGCTCACCCGAGGAGTTCGGTGCGCTGTGCGCCTTCGTCTGCAGCAGCCATGCAGGCTACCTGACCGGGCAGAACCTGTTGATTGACGGAGGGGCCGTTCGCTCCAGCCAGTGATGACGGCAGGCACCCCCATGCCATTCGTCAGCGCCATTCTCCTGTAGGAGCTGTCGAGTACAACGAGGCTGCGATCTTTTGATTTTCAAAAGCAAGATCAAAAGATCGCAGCCTGCGGCAGCTCCTACAAAAAACGCTGCAGACGCCATGCTCCTGTAGGAGCTGTCGAGTGCAACGAGGCTGCGATCTTTTGATTTTCAGAAGCAAGATCGCAGCCTGCGGCAGTTCCTGCAAGGCTCCCCCTCCCATTCCCTCAGGGCGACGGCAAGTAGTGCATCGTATGGGACTCCCCCATCAACAACGGACGATTCAGTTCCGCACAAGCGCGCAGATAGTCGGCTACCAGGGTGACCCGCTTGAGCTTGCGCAGGTCCTCGCTGTAATACATCCAGAACTGTCGCGTGACTTCCACCTCACCCGGCAGCACTTCGCACAGGCGGGGATCGGGGCCGGCGAGGAAGCAAGGCAGGATGGCCAGCGCCCGCCCTTCCAGGGCTGCATGGTAATGGGCGACCACACTAGTGCTGCGCAGGCGGCAGTTGGCGCCAGGCATCAGGTCGTTCAGGTAGAGCAGCTTGAAGCTGAAGGCCAGGTCTTCGACGTAGGTCACGAACGGGTGGCTGGACAGGTCTTCGCGACAGCCGATCGACGGATGATTGGCCAGGTACTCCGGCGTCGCATACAGGCGCAGGCGGTAGTCGCACAGTCGCGAGCACACGTATGGACCGCGTTCGGGCCGCTCCAGGGTGATGGCGATATCCGCCTCGCGCCGTGACAGGTTGATGAAGTGCGGGACCGGCAAAATGTCCGCCGAGATATTCGGGTAGTGCTCGAGGAAATGGCTCATCTGCGCCGTGATGAAACAGGTGCCGAAGGCTTCCGTGCAACCAATGCGCAGATGCCCGGAGAGCCCCCCGGTGGTGCCGAAAACCTGCTCGCAAGCCACCAGCAGCGTACTTTCCAGGCTTTCGGCGTGTCCGACCAGACGCTGCCCTTCCACGGTCAGGACGAAGCCTGAGGTGCGCGATTTCTCGAACAGCAAAGCACCCAGGCATTGCTCCAGCGCACGGATGCGCCGCGACACCGTGGTGTAGTCCACTCCCAGGCGTCGGGCCGCTCCGCTGGCGGTGCGCGCACGAGCAACTTCGAGAAAAAAGCGTAGGTCGTCCCAGTTCAGTGGGGGCTGCGTTGTGCGTTTTTGCATATCCATCGGGCTTTTCTGCCAATACATATGGGAAATATGCCCTTATATACTCGCATCTCACCCAACTTGGCCAGCGTCGTTTTCCGGCCAGGAAAGTCCCCTCCCCAATAATAAATAACGAGGGCTGACAGCATGAGCGCATGGCTAAACACCGGCCTGCACGCCGGACACAAACAACTGCGCAACAGCGCAATCGCGACCACGGTTCTCGCCCGCCATTGGCCCGATCCTCTGCTTGCTTCGCAGCCGATCAGGCCCGCCCTCCTGCACCGCCCACTCTCCTTCGAAAGATCATCCGGGCGGCAATAACCCCAGCACATCCGCATTCAGGTGGCGTCCCGCGTCGGGTCGCTGCCCGGGTACCCGTACGCCCCTCAAAAGGCCGAACGACAAAAACAACTAGAAAAACGGAGCCTCACCATGACGACTGACCATCCGAACCACGCCCAGACCTGTGTACGGGTCAGGGCCAACCCCAAGTTCCAGCGCCTGGCGCGTCAGCGCGCACTGCTGGCCTGGACACTGAGCGGCGCGGTCCTGGCGATTTATTACAGCTTCATCATGGTGGTGGCTTTCGCTCCCGCCTGGCTGCACCTGCCGCTGTATGACGGCAGCCACCTCAGCCTCGGCATGCCAATTGGCGTGACGATCATCCTGTTGTCCTGGCTACTCACCGCCTGGTACGTGCACAGCGCCAACACCCGCTTCGACGTGCTCAGCTCGCAGATCCTCCAGGAGTCCCGCGCATGAAACGCCTGTCCGCCCTTCTCGCTCTTTGCCCACTGCTGGCCAATGCCGACGCCATCACCGCAGAGAAGCAACCGCTCAACCTGCACGCCATCGGCATGTTTTTCGTCTTCGTCCTCGCCACGTTGCTGATCACTTGGTGGGCGTCCCGCCGCACCCGCTCCGCCGCCGATTTCTACAGCGCCGGTGGCGGTATCACCGGCTTTCAGAATGGCCTGGCAATCGCCGGAGACTACATGTCGGCGGCCACTCTGCTGGGCCTGTCGAGCCTGGTCTTCGCCAAAGGTTACGACGGCTTCGTCTACATCATCGGCTTCTTTGTCGGCTGGCCGATCGTCACCTTCCTGATGGCCGAGCGCTTGCGCAATCTGGGCCGCTACACCTTCGCCGACATTGTCTCCTACCGCCTCGATCAAACCCGCGTACGCAGCTTTGCCGCCCTCGGATCGCTGACCGTAGTGTGCTGCTATCTGGTGGTGCAAATGGTCGGTGCCGGCCAACTGATCAAGCTACTGTTCGGTCTCGACTACCGCACGGCGGTGGTGGTCGTCGGCCTGTTGATGCTGGTCTATGTGATCTTCGGCGGCATGCTCGCCACCACATGGGTACAGATCACTAAGGCAGTCCTGCTGCTGGCGGGCGGCACCACCCTGGTGCTGATGGCCCTGAGTCGCTTCGACTTCAGCTTCGAGACGCTGGCCGCCCAGGCTGTGGCGGTGCATGCCAGCGGCGTGCAGATCATGGGCCCGGGCACCTTGCTGGCCGACCCGATCAACGCTGTGTCCCTATCCCTCGGCCTGGTCTTCGGCATTGCCGGCCTGCCGCACATCCTGATGCGTTTCTTCACGGTGCCCAACGCCAAGGAGGCGCGTAAATCGGTGCTGTTCGCCACGGTGTTCATCGGTTTCTTCTTCCTGGTGGTCTGCGTCCTGGGCTATACCGCCATCGTCATCGTCGGCACGGATCCGCAGTACTACGTCGATGGCAAGCTCGGCGGGGCCATGATCGGCGGCGGCAACATGGTGGCCATGCACCTGGCGAAGGCGGTGGGCGGCAACCTGTTTCTCGGTTTCCTCTCTGCCGTGGCGTTCGCCACCATTCTCGCGGTAGTGGCCGGTCTGGCCCTGGCGGGTGCCTCGGCCATCTCCCATGACCTTTACGCGTCGGTATTTAAGAAAGGCTGCGCCGACGAGAAACAGGAAATGCGCGTGTCACGCATCGCCACCGTTTGCCTGGGCATCGTGGCGATTGCCCTCGGCATTCTGTTCGAAGGCCAGAACATCGCCTTCCTGGTCGGCCTGACATTCGGTATCGCCGCCTCGGCGAATTTCCCGGTACTGATCATGGCCATGTACTGGGGTGGCCTGACCACCCGCGGCGCCCTCTATGGCGGCCTGACCGGCCTGGTCAGCGCCCTGGCCCTGGTGATCGGCTCGCCGTCGGTGTGGGTCGGCGTACTGGGGCATGCCCAGGCGCTGTTCCCTTACGACCAGCCGGCGCTGTTCTCGATGCCACTGGCCTTCGTGGTCATAGTGGTCGCCTCCAGGCTTGACCGCAGCGAACGCGCCGACCGCGAACGCGCTGCCTATGCCGACCAGTTCGTCCGTGCCCAGACCGGCCTTGGAGCGGCCATGGCCAGCAGTCACTGACGCTGATTTTTCCGGGGCTGACGCCCCGAGCGCGAGTCCGCTCCTTTGCTTCGCGCTTTTTTACATCCGTCCTGCGCCGCTCGGCGCAGGACACCCCCAATAGCGCCCTTCCCTCGCCACTCCAAGTGGCGCGGGAGCGGCTCGTCGACAACAAAAAAACAACAGGCCTCCAATGAAACCTACCACCCTCACTCTGTTCCTGGCCGGCAGCGGCCTCGCTGCACAGGCACATGCCGACTTCCTGGCAGACAGCACGGCCAGGCTGGAGATGCGCAACTTCTACTTCAACCGCGACTTCCGCCAGGCTAATGCCGCCCAGTCCAAGCAAGAAGAATGGGCCCAGGGATTCCTGCTGCGCTACGAATCCGGCTATACCGACGGCACGGTCGGCTTCGGTATCGATGCCCTCGGCCAACTCGGGGTCAAGCTCGATTCCAGCCCCGATCGCGCCGGCTCTGGCCTGCTCAAGCGCGACAGCCAGCCACCCAGGCGCGCCAAGGACGAGTATGGCGAACTGGGCCTGACGGCCAAGTTCAAAGCGTCCAACAGTGTGCTCAAGCTCGGCACCCTGACCCCGAAGTTGCCGGTACTGCTGGCCAATGACTCGCGCCTGTTGCCGCAAACATTCCGTGGTGGCCAGTTGAACGTTCAGGAGATCAAAGGCCTCAGCGTCGACGCGGGGCGCGTGGATCGGGTCAACCAGCGCGACTCCTCGGACTACGAGAAAATGACCATCACCACCACCGGCGCCAAGGGCATTGTCGGCGCCCAGGCCCGCAGCGACGCCTTCAATTTCGCCGGCCTGGCCTACCAGTGGAACGAGCGGCTGAACACGGGCTACAACTACGGCGGCCTGGACGACTTCTATCACCAGCACCAGTTCAGTCTGGTCCACGTCCTGCCGCTGGGCACAGGCCAGACGCTCAAGAGCGACCTGCGCTACGCCCGCTCCACCGACGATGGCCACAGCAACATCGACAACAATGCCTTCGGCGCCATGTTCACCTATGCCCTCGGCGGCCATGCCTTCGGTCTCGGTTACCAACGCATGAGCGGCGACACCGGCTTTGCCTACGTCAATGGCACCGACGCCTACCTGGTCAACTTCGTGCAGATCAACGATTTCGCCAACAAGGACGAGCGCTCCTGGCAGGCGCGCTACGACTACAACTTCGCGGCCCTCGGTGTTCCCGGCCTGACCTTCATGACCCGCTACCTATCCGGCGACAGCATCGACCTGGGCGCCGGCAAACCCGACGGCCACGAATGGGAGCGCGACACCGACATCGGCTACGTGCTCCAGAGCGGCCCGCTGAAAAACCTCGGTCTCAAGTGGCGCAACGCTACGGTGCGCACCGCCCACTTCGGTAACGACCTCAACGAAAACCGCCTGATCCTCAGCTATACCCTGGCGCTCTGGTAAGTCCCCGCACAAGGCGTGCGCGACCTGCATCGCTTGACGGTGCGGGCAGTGCACGCCTTGTGCATTTCTGTCGATTCAACGATGCAGCAGGCCCATGCTTTTTTGCACAACATACGGGATTTTTTGAGCATTCTTATTTGATTTATGCCTGCCTATACTCGATTCAACCACCTGGCCATGAACCCGGTCAGTCCCAATAAAAATAAATAGGGCACCCACCGTGAAGCTATCTTTGCTTGCCGTCGTCTCCCCACTTCCAGGTACCCGCGCGCGCCTCGGGAGCCTCCAATGAACAACCACTGCCAACCCTTCCTGGCCGCTCGTGATTTCCTCCTGGCCCACCGTACCGACTACGCCACCGCCGTACGTGACTTCCGCTGGCCGCAGCTGCACGAATTCAACTGGGCGCTGGATTACTTCGATGCCATGGCCGAGGGCAACCAGGCCAACGCCCTGTGGATCGTCGAAGAGGACGGCAGCGAACAACGCTACAGCTTCCAGCAATTGGCAGCGCGCTCCAACCAGGTGGCCAATCACCTGCGTGCCCTCGGCGTGCGCCGCGGCGAACGCATCCTGCTGATGCTCGGTAACGATGTCGCCCTGTGGGAAACCATGCTGGCCGCCTTCAAACTCGGCGCCGTGGTCATTCCCGCCACCGCCCTGCTGACCCCCGATGACCTGCGCGACCGCATCGAGCGTGGCCATGTTCGCCACCTGGTGGTCGGTAGCGCCCATGTCGACAAGTTCGACGGGCTGGGTGAAGACTGCAGCCGCATCTGCGTCGGCCCGTCCCCCGCCGGCTGGACCCCGCACAGCGCCGCCAGCGAGCATTCCGAGCAGTTCGAAACAGAGGGTCGCACACTGGCCACCGACCCGATGCTGCTGTACTTCACCTCCGGCACCACCTCCAAGCCGAAGATGGTGTTGCACAGTCACCAGAGTTACCCGGTCGGCCACCTCTCGACCATGTACTGGATTGGCCTGCAGCCGGGCGACCTGCACCTGAACATTTCGTCCCCGGGCTGGGCCAAGCACGCCTGGAGCTGCCTCTTTGCACCGTGGAATGCCGGTGCCTGCATCTTCATCCACAACACCGCACGCTTCAGCGCGCCAGCCCTGCTCGGCGTGCTCGAGCGCTATGGCGTCACCAGCCTGTGCGCGCCGCCTACCGTGTGGCGCATGCTGATCCAGGAAGACCTGGCCAGTTACAAGACTCGCCTGCGCCTGCGCGAACTGGTGGGCGCCGGTGAGCCGCTCAACCCGGAGATCATCGAACAAATCCTGCATGCCTGGGGCCTGTTGCTGCGCGACGGCTTCGGCCAGTCGGAAACCACCGCACTGGTCGGCAACACGCCTGGCCAGCGGCTCAAGCCGGGCTCCATGGGCCGTCCGTTGCCGGGCTACCGGGTGACCATGCTCGATCCCGATGGCGTGCCGGGTAACGAAGGCGAAGTGGCTCTGCCGCTGGACGTACGCCCGCTTGGCCTGATGCTGTGCTACGAGGACAGCCCGGAAAAGACCGCCGAAGTAATGCGCGACGGCTACTACCGCACTGGCGACACCGCACAGATCGACGACGAGGGCTACATCACCTTCGTCGGCCGTGCCGATGATGTGTTCAAGGCCTCCGACTACCGCATCAGCCCCTTCGAGCTGGAAAGCGCGCTGATCGAGCACCCGGCGGTGATGGAAGTGGCCGTGGTGCCAAGCCCCGACCCGGTGCGCCTGGCAGTGCCCAAGGCCTATCTGATCCTGGCCCATGACGCACAGGGCAGTCACGAACTGGCCGGCAGCATCCTCGCGTTCGCCCGCGAGCACCTGGCGCCCTACAAGCGGGTACGGCGCATCGAATTTGTCAGCGAGCTGCCCAAGACCATCTCCGGAAAAATCCGCCGGGTGGAACTGCGGCAAATGGAAGTGCAGCGTCGCCAGGGCGACGCACGTGGCCCGCAGGAATACTTCGAAGAAGACTTCCCGCAACTCAAAGGCTGACCCCTGGGGCCGGCCTGCCGGCCCCTCCCCCCGAATCCAGACCCGACCACTCGGCCAACCACGCCGAGGGGACTCATTCGACCCAACGAAAGCAGACAGGACCCGTAAATGACCTCTTCCATCGTTCCCAGCGTCAAGCTTCTCATCAACGGCGAATTCGTCGAATCGCGCAGCACCCAGTGGCGCGACGTGGTCAACCCGGCCACCCAGGAAGTCCTGGCCCGTGTGCCCTTCGCCACCGCCGAGGAAATGAACGCCGCCGTGGCCAGCGCCAAACAAGCCTTCAAGACCTGGCGCAAGACCCCGATCGGTGCCCGTGCCCGTGTGTTCCTCAAGTACCAGCAGTTGATCCGCGAGAACATCAAGGAACTGGCCGCCCTGCTTACCGCCGAGCAGGGCAAGACCCTGCCGGATGCCGAAGGTGACGTGTTCCGTGGCCTGGAAGTGGTCGAGCACGCCGCCAGCATCGGCAATTTGCAGATGGGCGAACTGGCCAACAACGTGGCCAACGGCGTCGACACCTACACCCTGCTGCAGCCGCTGGGCGTGTGCGCCGGGATCACCCCGTTCAACTTCCCGGCGATGATCCCGCTGTGGATGTTCCCGATGGCCATTGCCACCGGCAACACCTTCGTCCTCAAGCCATCCGAGCAGGATCCGCTGGTCACCATGCGCCTGGTGGAACTGGCCCTGGAGGCCGGTGTGCCCAAGGGCGTGCTCAACGTCATCCACGGCGGCGTCGACGCGGTGAACCTGATCTGCGACCACCCGGACATCAAGGCCGTGTCCTTCGTCGGCTCGACCAAGGTCGGCACCCACGTCTACAACCGTGCAACCCAGAACGGCAAGCGTGCGCAGTGCATGATGGGTGCGAAAAACCATGCCATCGTCCTGCCGGATGCCAACCGGCAGCAGACCCTGAACAACCTGCTGGGCGCCTCCTTCGGCGCTGCCGGCCAGCGCTGCATGGCCCTGCCCGTGGTGATCCTGGTGGGTGAAGCGCAGACCTGGCTGCCGGACCTGATCGAACGAACCAAGACCCTCAAGATCAATGGTGGTACCGAGCCGGGCACCGACATCGGCCCGGTGATTTCCTGCGCCGCCCTGGAGCGCGTCAACGGCCTGATCGCCAGCGGCATCGAAGAAGGCGCGAAGCTTGAACTGGATGGGCGCAACCCGAACGTGCCGGGCTATCAGGACGGCAACTTCGTCGGCCCGACGATTTTCTCCGGCGTCACCGCGCAAATGTCGGTGTACCGCGAAGAGATCTTCGGCCCGGTGCTGTGCGTCATGCACGCCGCCAACCTGGACGAGGCGATCGAGATCATCAACGCCAACCCGAACGGCAACGGCACTGCCCTGTTCACCCGTTCCGGCGCAGCCGCGCGGCACTTCCAGGAAGAGATCGACGTCGGCCAGGTCGGCATCAACGTGCCAATCCCGGTACCGGTCCCGCTGTTCTCCTTCTCAGGTTCCCGCGCTTCCAAGCTGGGCGACCTGGGCCCCTACGGCAAGCAAGTGGTGACCTTCTACACCCAGACCAAGACGATCACCCAGCGCTGGTTCGACGAGGACGACACCGGCGGCGCGGTGAACACCACCATCACCCTGAAATGATCTTTGCCGGCCGGCGTCTTGCGTCGGCCGACGACAAGCGCGCGCAGGATTTCCTGCGCCACTGCCCCCTTTCGTAAAGGTAGCCAACATGCATATCGGATTTCTCGGCCTGGGCAACATGGGCGGCCCAATGGCTCGCAACCTGCTCAAGGCCGGCCACAGTTTGACCGTCTTCGATCCCTTCCCCCAGGCGGTCGCCGCCCTGGTGGAGGCCGGCGCCAGCGCCGCCGACTCACCCGCGGCCGTGGCCAAGGCCAGGGTCGAGGTGATCATCACCATGCTGCCGACCGCCGAGCACGTGAAGCAGGTCTATCGCGGCAAGGATGGACTGCTGGCCAATATCGGCCCGGGCGTGCTGTTGATCGACAGTTCGACCATCGACCCGCTGAGCACCCGCGAGGTGGCCAAATACGCCCTTGCCCAAGGCAACCCGATGCTCGACGCGCCGGTATCCGGCGGTACCGGAGGTGCGGCGGCAGGCACCCTGACCTTTATGGTCGGTGGCCCGGACAGCGTGTTCGACCAGGCCTTGCCGATCCTCTCGGCGATGGGCAAGAACATCGTGCACTGCGGCGCAGCAGGCAACGGCCAGGTGGCCAAGATCGCCAACAACATGCTGCTCGGCATCTCCATGGTCGGCGTCGCCGAAGCCATGGCCCTGGGGGTGGCCCTGGGGATCGACGCCAAGGTGCTGGCCGGGATCATCAATACCTCCACCGGTCGCTGCTGGAGCTCGGAGGTCAACAATCCGTTCCCGGGCGTACTGGAAAACGCGCCGGCCTCACGGGGCTACAGCGGCGGCTTTGGCAGCGACCTGATGCTCAAGGACCTGGGCCTGGCCACTGAAGCGGCCCGGCACGCGCGTCAGCCGGTCGCGCTCGGTGCCGTAGCCCAGCAGCTGTACCAGACCTTCAGCCTGCAAGGTAACGGCGGCCTGGACTTCTCCGCCATCATCAACCTGTTCCGCGGGGAAGCCTGAACATGAGCGAGCAGCAAGCCCCGGTGCTGGCCAGCGTACGCAACCGTGTCGGCCACCTGACACTGAATCGGCCAAGCGCGTTGAACACCCTGGACCTGCCCATGGTGCGCCTGCTCTGCCGGCACCTGTGGGCTTGGGAGCAGGACCCGGAGATCGTCGCCGTGACCCTTCGCGGCGCCGGTGAAAAGGCCTTCTGCGCTGGTGGCGATATCCGCATGCTGTACGACAGCTACAAGGCCGGCGACAACCTGCATGAGCTGTTCCTCGAGGAGGAGTACGCCCTGGACGAGTACCTGCATGGCTACACCAAGCCTGTGCTGGCACTGCTCGATGGTTTTGTCCTCGGTGGCGGTATGGGCCTGGCCCAGGCCGCCTCGTTGCGGGTGATCACCGAGCGCACGCGGATGGGCATGCCGGAAGTCGGCATCGGCTTTTTCCCCGACGTCGGTGGCAGCTATTTCCTGCCACGCCTGCCAGGTGAACTGGGAACCTATCTGGGTATCACCGGCTGCCAGGTGCGTGCCGCCGATGCCCTCTATGCGAACCTTGCCGACTACTACCTGCCCAGCGAACGGCTGGCCGAGCTGGATGCCTGCCTCGACCACCTGAACTGGACCGCTGCGCCCGTCGAAGACTTGCAGGACCTGCTCGCCGACATGGCCACCGAGCGACTTGCCGGTTCCGAGCTCAAGGCCTGTCGCCAGGCGATCGACGAGTATTTCGCCTTGCCCGATGTCCCGGCCATTCACGCCGCGCTGCAGCGCGAACAACGCCCCGAGCTGCAAGACTGGGCCGAGCAGACGGTGAAGCTGCTCGACAGCCGCTCGCCATTGGCGATGGCCACGACGCTCGAGTTGTTGCGCCGTGGTCGTGACCTGAGCCTGGCCGAGTGCTTCGCCCTTGAGTTGCACCTGGACTACCAGTGGTTCGACAAGGGCGACCTGATGGAGGGTGTGCGCGCCCTGATCATCGACAAAGACAAGTGCCCACGCTGGAACCCGCCAACCCTGACAGAACTGGCACCTGCCCGGGTGCAAGCCTTCTTCAACGACTTTGAACGCGCCTCCGGCAAGCCCGTACGCACCGCCTGATCGGCAGGAGACTTTGCAATGCACGATATCGAACTGACCGAAGAACAACGCATGATCCGCGACATGGCGCGCGACTTCGCCCGCAGTGAAGTCGCACCGCATGCCCAGGCCTGGGAGAAGGCCGGCTGGATCGATGACGCCGTGGTGGCGCAGATGGGCGAGCTGGGCCTTCTGGGCATGGTCGTACCGGACACCTGGGGCGGCAGCTATACCGACTATGTGGCCTACGCCCTGGCCGTTGAAGAAATCTCGGCCGGCGACGGTGCCCTCGGCGCGCTGATGAGCATCCACAATTCGGTGGGCTGCGGCCCGCTGCTGAAATACGGCACCCCCGCGCAGCAGGACAGTTGGCTGCCGCTGCTGGTCACTGGTCAAGCGATCGGCTGCTTCTGCCTGACCGAGCCACAGGCCGGCTCCGAGGCGCACAACCTGCGTACCCGTGCCGAACTGCGCGACGGTCAGTGGATTCTCAACGGTGCCAAGCAGTTCGTCAGCAACGGGGAGCGGGCCAAGCTGGCCATTGTCTTCGCCGTCACTGATGCGCAACTGGGCAAGAAAGGGCTGTCGGCCTTCCTGGTCCCCACTGACAACGCCGGATTCGTGGTCGACCGACGCGAACACAAGATGGGCATCAAGGCCTCCGATACCTGCGCGGTGACCTTGAACAACTGCAGCATTCCCGAAGCCAACCTGCTGGGTGAACGCGGCAAAGGCCTGGCCATTGCCCTGTCGAACCTGGAAGGCGGCCGCATCGGCATCGCCGCCCAGGCCCTGGGCATCGCCCGCGCCGCCTTCGAGGCTGCCCTGGGCTATGCCCGCGAACGCGTCCAGTTCGGCAAGCCGATCATCGAACACCAAAGCGTGTCCAACCTGCTCGCCGACATGCACACCCGACTCAACGCCAGCCGCCTGATGGTTCTGCATGCCGCGCGCCTGAAAAGCGCCGGGCAACCGTGCCTGTCCGAAGCCTCCCAGGCCAAGCTGTTCGCCTCGGAAATGGCCGAACGCGTGTGCTCCAGCGCCCTGCAGATCCATGGCGGCTACGGCTACCTGGAAGATTACCCGGTGGAACGCTACTACCGAGACGCGCGCATCACCCAGATCTACGAAGGCTCCAGCGAAGTCCAGCGCCTGCTGATCGCCCGCGAACTGAGCCACTACGCACTCTGACTCCCTCGAGCCGGACGCCATTGCCGCCTCCGGCTTTCACCTGCCTTCCCTCTCGCGGAGTTGCCCATGCCCGGCTTGCGCAATATTTCCATTAGCCGACGTCTGTGGCTGATTTTGCTGACATCCATCCTGATGCTGCTGATTCTCGCCGGACTGATGCTCAAGCAGAGCCATGACGACCTTTATGCGGCCAAGGCGCTGAAAACCCGCCACGTGGTCGAGACCGCCAGCGGCATCCTGCGCCACTTCCAAAGCCTGGAAGGCCAGGGCCTCAGTCGTGAGCAGGCGCAGCAACAAGCCATCGCGGTCATGCGCGACTTGCGCTACGACCGTCAGGACTACTTCTGGCTCGAAGACCTCGACACACGCATGGTCATGCACCCCAATGCCAAGCTCGAGGGCAAGCGCATGGCCGGTACACTCGATCCGGACGGCAAGGCGCTGTTCGACGAAATGGTCGCCACCGCCAAACGCGATGGCGCCGGGCTGGTGCACTACCGCTGGCCCAAGCCGGGTTCCGACGCGCCGGTGGAGAAGGTTTCCTACGTCGAGTTGTTCAAGCCCTGGGGCTGGATTGTCGGCTCGGGCATCTACATCGACGACGTGCAGGTCGAGTTCCGCCGCCAACTGCTCCAGGCTTTTGTCATATTGCTGACGATCACCCTGATGCTCAGTGCGCTGATCCTGCTGATTGCCCGCAGCATCGCCTCGCCACTGGCGCGGGTGGTCGATGCCATGGAGAACATCGCCAGCGGCGAAGCCGATTTGACCCGCCATCTGGATAACCGCTGGCGCGATGAACTGACAGACTTGAGCCGCCATTTCAACGTGTTCACCAACAAGCTGCGTGGCGTAATCGGACAGTCCATGCAGTCCGCCGACAGCCTGGACCAGGCTTCGAAGTCGCTCGGTGAAATCGCCGCCGATAGCCAGAACCACAGCCAGCAGCAATCGCAGCAGATGGAGCTGGTCGCCACCGCCATCCATGAGGTCTCCTACGCCGTGCAGGAAGTGGCCAGGAACGCCGAGCACGCAGCCAACGAAGTTCGCCAGGCCGAAGAACAGGCACGCCGGGGCCAGAACAACATCGACAGCAGCCTGCTCCAGATCGACCAGTTGTCCGATACCATCGGCCAGGCCGTCGAGGTAATCCAGAGCCTGGCCCGGGAAAGCACCCAGATCGGCAGCGTGCTGGAAGTGATCCGCGCCATCGCCGAGCAGACCAACCTGCTCGCCCTGAACGCCGCCATCGAGGCGGCGCGCGCTGGCGAACAGGGTCGCGGCTTCGCGGTGGTGGCCGACGAAGTGCGCCTGCTGGCCCAGCGCACCCAGCAGTCCACCGCGCAAATCCAGGACATGATCGAGCGCCTGCACGGCAATTCGCAAGCCGCGGTGGATGTCATCAATGTCAGCAGCCAGGCCGCTCGACAAACCGTGGAGCAGGCCCACCAAACGGCTGAAAGCCTGCACCAGGTACTCGGCGCGCTGCGCAACGTCACTGAACTGAACGCCTCGATCGCCAGCGCCACCCTGGAGCAGTCACACGTGGTCGAAGACATCAACCAGAATGTGACCCGAGCAGCCTCTCTGGCCCACGAAAATGCTCAGGCAGCAGACCGTTCCAACGCGGCGAGCCAGGAACTGGGCCAACTGGCGGGTCAGCTCAATCGGCTGTTGGGGCAGTTTCGCGTATGAGGGGGATGAGCAACATGCAGACTTCCGGATCCCTTTTTGCCATGCCTGTCGACGAAGAGCGCAACACGCGCTACCTGGAAACGCGGCACAAGGCGGTCGAGCTGTTCGCCAGGCACGGTTTCAGCCGGGTCAGCATGCGCGACCTGGCCACTGGCCTGGGGATCACGGCCGGCTCCCTCTACAACCACATCGATAACAAAGAGGCACTGCTGTTTGAACTGATTGAGGAGCTCTACGAAGCGTTGCTTGATGGCGCCCGCCTGGTGACCCGGCGCAAATCCGCCCCCACTGCACGACTGCACGGCCTGCTCGAGGCGCACCTGCGGCTCCACGAGCGCATGGCCGCGCATTTCCGCCTGGCTGAGTACGACCTCCATTGTTTGAGCTGCGAACAGCAGGCCTCGATCCTGACCCTGCGCGGACGCTACGAGGAACACCTGATGGAGGCCATAGAGCAACTCACCGGTAAACCGGCTGGCGCCACCCTGCGCGCGACCATGAACGGCATCGTATCCCTGCTCAATCAGCTGCCGGCCTGGGTCGGGAAGCCCCAGGCCGGCATTGGAGCACGCCGCAAGCTGCTGCATGAGATGGTGATGAGCACGCTGCAGGGGGCATTGCGTGCAACTGAGGCCGCAGACCTTACACGCCCGGAAAAGCCAACGCTCCAGCGCTTATGAAGCATGCAGTGGCCAAGCGAAGCCTTGGCCATCAGCCCTATGACTTTGCAGCGACGGCACCCCTGCCGATCAGCCTGTGAACCGAACGAGCGCCGCCAAAAAAAGCTCTTTCGCCCCCCGGAAAAATCATTGCGAACCCCCCGCATAAACGCTCATCAGTGCCTGGAGCGATCGGGCACAGGTGCACGTTGTCACGCCCGAGACTGATATGTTTATTTTCAGTTGTGTTGCATATAGATTTTTATTGTGTCATTTATAGCCTCGCCGATCACAGGACTGATCCACCGCGCCAACCCGGATGGCGGGCACCCGTCCCCCCCCCCAATGCCCTCCAGGGAGTCAACAATATGAACAAGACAGAACTTCTAGGTGCTCTGGCGCTATGCGCTTTCAGCTTTCTGGCACATGCCGACGAAGACAGCCTGCGTATCGGTATCGAAGCCGCCTACCCGCCCTTCTCCTTCAAGACACCGGAGGGCAACGTCAGCGGGTTCGATTACGACATCGGCAACGCCTTGTGCGAAGAAATGAAGGTCAAGTGCGAATGGGTCATTCAGGAGTTCGACGGCATGATCCCGTCGCTCAAAGTGCGCAAGATCGATGCCGTGCTGTCGTCGATGTCCATCACCGAAGACCGCATGAAGTCCGTGGACTTCAGCAAAAAGTACTACCACACGCCGGGCAAGTTCGCGATGAAGGCCGGCAATGTGATCAACGATCCTCTGGTCGACCTCAAGGGCAAGAAACTCGGCGTGCAACGCTCCTCGACCTACGATCGCTTTGCCACCGAGCAACTGGAAAAAGCCGGCGTCGTCGTGGTGCGCTACTCCTCGCAGAATGAAGCCTTCCTCGACCTCGCCTCGGGTCGCCTGGACGCCACCCTCGCCGACATCGTCAACACCGACGAGAGCTTCATCAAGACAGCGGCTGGCCAGGGTTTCGCATTGACCGGGCCCGACATCAACGATCCGAAATATTTTGGCCGGGGCGCCGGGATCGCCGTGCGCAAAGGCGACAGTGCCAACGTTGCGCGCCTGAGTGCCGCGATCGATGCCATTCGCGCCAACGGCAAGTACCAGCAAGTGATGGCCAGGTACTTCGCGTTCGATATCTACGGCGAGTAAGCCAGCCCCCTGAAACCTGACCCCGGCGCCGGCCCCTGCAGGCGTCTGCCGGGGCTTGTCCTGCGCGCCTCACGGCGCTCGCTTGAGGAACTTCATCATGCTCCACGGCTACGGATCGAGCATTCTCGATGGCGCCTGGCTGACCATCAACCTGGCCTTGACCTCCATGTCCCTGGCGATTGCCCTGGGCCTGATCGGTGCGGCCTTTCGCCTGTCGCCGCTCAAATGGCTGGCCCTGCTCGGGGAAAGCTACACCACCCTGATTCGCGGCATTCCAGACCTGGTGCTGATCCTGCTGATCTTCTACGGCGGCCAGGACCTGGTGAACCGCCTCGCCCTGGCGCTCGGTTACACCCGCTATATCGACATCAACCCCTACATCGCCGGCGTCTGCACCATGGGCTTCATTTTTGGCGCCTACCTCTCGGAAACCTTTCGCGGCGCCTTCATGGCGATCCCCAAGGGCCAGGCCGAGGCCGGCGTGGCCTATGGCATGGGCGGTGCGCAGGTGTTCTGGCGAATCCTGGTACCGCAGATGATTCGTTTCGCCATTCCCGGGTTCACCAACAACTGGTTGGTACTGACCAAATCCACCGCGCTGATCTCGGCGATCGGCTTGCAGGACATGATGTTCAAAGCCAAGAACGCAGCGGATGCCACACACGAGCCCTTCACGTTTTTCCTCGCGGTGGCGGCGCTGTACCTGATGCTCACCAGCCTGTCCTTGCTGGTGCTGCGCTATCTGGAAAAACACTATTCGGTCGGCATCAAAGCCGCCGAATTGTGAGGGGAGCTACCCATGATTCTCGACTACAACCTGATCTGGGAAAACCTGCCGCTGTACTTCAACGGCGCCTTGTTGACCCTCAAAGTCCTGCTGATTTCCCTGGCCCTGGGTCTGGTGTTGGCGATTCCGTTGGCGCTGATGCGGGTGTCGCGATCGCCGCTGATCAACTTCCCGGCCTGGCTCTATACCTACGTGATTCGCGGCACGCCGATGCTGGTGCAGTTGTTCCTGATCTATTACGGCCTGGCGCAGTTCGAAGCGGTGCGCCAAAGCGCGCTCTGGCCTTACCTCTCCAGCGCCACCTTTTGTGCCTGCCTGGCCTTCGCGATCAACACCAGCGCCTACAGCGCAGAGCTGCTGGCCGGCAGCCTGAAGTCCACCAACCACGGCGAAATCGAAGCCGCCAGGGCCATGGGCATGTCCCGCCTGACCCTGTACCGGCGCATTCTCATGCCGTCGGCCTTGCGCCGGGCATTGCCGCAGTACAGCAACGAAGTGCTGATGATGCTGCAAACCACCAGCCTGGCCTCCATCGTCACCCTCGTCGACATCACCGGGGCCGCGCGAACTGTCAGCTCACGGTTCTACCTGCCGTTCGAGGCGTTTATCACCGCCGGCCTCATCTACCTCGCCCTGACCTTCATTCTGGTGCGTCTGTTCAAGCTGGCCGAGTGCCGCTGGCTGGCGTACCAGGCACCGCGCAAGCACTAAGGAGCTGACATGGAGCACATTCAATACCTGTTGCCGTGGAGTGCCTCGGGCACCGAACGCACGCTGTCGCTGTTCCGCTTTGGCAGTGGACCACGCAAGGCCTACATCCAGGCGTCGTTGCATGCCGACGAATTGCCGGGGATGCGCGTCGCCGTCGAACTCAAGCGCCGTCTGCTGGAACTGGAAACCCAAGGCCGCCTGACCGGGGTGATCGAGTTGGTGCCCATGGCCAACCCGATCGGTATCGCCCAGATGTTCCAGGCCACCCATCAGGGGCGCTTCGAGTTCTCCAGCGGCAAGAACTTCAATCGCGACTTCCCGGAGTTGGTCGATGCCGTTGCACCGCTGCTGGAAGGCAAACTGGCAGACGATGCCGACACCAACATCGCCCTGATCCGCCGCGCCATGGGCGATGCCCTCGCTGCCATGCCGGCACCGGCCTCGGAACTCGACGGCCTGCGCCGCCTGTTGCTGCAGCATGCCTGTGACGCCGATGTGGTGCTGGACCTGCACTGTGACTTCGAATCGATCATGTTGCTGTATGCGATGCCGCAACACTGGCCACGCTTGCAGTCCCTGGCCGCACGCCTCGGTGCGGAGGTCACGTTGCTGGCCGAAGGTGCCGGCGGCAGCGCCTTCGACGAAGCCTGTGCCATTGCCTGGCTGCGCCTGGCCGAGCGGTTTCCCGAAGCCAATATTCCCCTGGCGTGCGCGGCCACCACCATCGAACTGCGCGGCATGGCCGACACCGGGCGCGAACAATGCGTCGACAGCGCCCAGGCCATTCTCGGCTATCTCGCCGAACAGGGCCTGATCAGCGGTGACTGGCCAACGGCACCGCCGAGCCGCTGCCAGGCCATGCCATTCGCCGGCGCCCAGTACGCCTGTGCGCCCCATCCCGGTGTGGTGAGCTTTCTGCAACCGCTGGGCGCGCAGGTCAAGGTCGGCGATCCGCTGTTCGAGGTCATCGACCCGCTGACCGACCGCCATAGCGTGGTGAGCGCCAGCACCGACGGCATTCTCTATGCCCGCGAACGCCTGCGTTTTGCCCAGCCCGGATTGTGGCTGGCCAAAGTGGCAGGCATCACCCCCATTCGCCAGGGTCGCTTGCTCAGCGACTGATACCAGAGAGTTCAAACCATGTACAAACTTGAAGTTCAGGACCTGCACAAAAGCTACGGCGCGCACCAGGTGCTCAAGGGCGTGTCCCTGCAAGCGCAGGCCGGCGACGTGATCAGCATCATCGGCTCCAGCGGCTCCGGCAAGAGTACCTTCCTGCGCTGCATCAACCTGCTGGAGCAACCCAATGCAGGCAACATCGTACTCAATGGCGAACCGCTCAAGCTGGTGACCAACAAACTTGGCGGGCTGAAAGCGGCCGAACCCAGGCAGTTACAGCGCATGCGTTCGCAACTGTCGATGGTGTTTCAACATTTCAACCTCTGGTCGCACATGAGCGCTCTGGAAAACGTCATGGAAGCCCCGGTGCATGTGCTGGGCCAAGGCAAGAAAGAGGCACGGGAAAAGGCCGAGCACTACCTGGACAAAGTCGGTGTGGCGCACCGCATGCACGCCTGGCCGGCGCACATGTCCGGTGGCGAGCAGCAACGCGTGGCGATTGCCCGCGCACTGGCGATGGAACCGCAAGTGATGCTGTTCGATGAGCCGACATCGGCCCTCGACCCCGAACTGGTCGGCGAAGTGCTCAAAGTCATGCAGGACCTGGCACAGGAAGGCCGCACCATGGTGGTGGTGACCCACGAAATGGGCTTTGCCCGCGAGGTTTCCAACCAACTGGTGTTCCTGCACAAGGGCGTTGTCGAAGAGCGCGGCGACCCGCGTGAGGTGCTGGTCAACCCGCAGTCCGAACGCCTGCGGCAGTTTCTGGCCGGGAGCCTGAAGTAAGACCGCCACCCACCCGTCCACTGCTCGGCGCTGCCCTGACCAGGCAGGCTTGGGATACACTCCGGCCAAACCTGTCAGGGCATCAGGCACAGCCCTTCTCTCACCTTCAGGAAACGTTGAGCCGGATATGCCAACCCCATCGAAAGACACCACTGTCTATGCCGCGCCGGTCATGCGCAAACTGACGGAAATCGTTTCCGAACTGCCACCGTCACTGCGCAAGGTGGCGGACTTCATCCTGCGTCACCCGCTCAAGGCCGCGACGCTGACCATCGAGGAGATGGCTCACGAAACATTGACCTCACCCGCCGCCGTCAACCGCCTGGCCAAAGCGCTGGACCTCGGAGGCTACAGCGGCATGAAGGCCGAGCTGGTCGCAACCTTGCAGCAGATGGTCTCGCCGGTGGACAAACTGCGCAACGAACTGGCCCATCGACCGGGCGGCGCGTTTGGCCTGCATGAACAACTGCAGAGCGCCAGCAGCAACCTGGCCACGGCGGTGACCAACAACCACGCCGACACCTTTGAAGCCTTCGTCACTCGCCTGAGCACGGCACGCAAAATCTACATCCTGGGCTTCGGCAACAGTGTTTACTTCGCCGGCCTCGCCGCGTCGACCCTGATGCCCTTCTGTGCCGACGCCACGGCCATCAGCATGGAGGGTGGCAACGAAAACGCCGCGTACCGCCTGGCCGCGATCACCGATCAGGACGTGTTGCTGGCAATCTCCCTGCCCCGCTACTCCCTCGACACCCTGCAACTGGCACGCTTCGCCAACGAACGCGGCGCATCCGTGCTGGCCATCACCGACTCACCGGCCTCACCGCTCACCGGCATTGCCGAGCACACGCTGTTTGCCCCATGCGACCACCCGGTGCTGACCAGCTCCAACATCGCCGTGCTGGCCCTGATCGAAGGCCTGGTCGCCGGCGTGATGGCGCGCAATAAGGAAGCGGTCAAGCTGGCAACCGAACTGACTGAAAGCGTGATGTCGTACCTGCACATCCCCGCCAGCGGCAAACCCGCGAAGAAGTGATTGCGTTGTGGATTTGCCTTGCAGACCTGTGCCGTCACTGACAGCCATGGGTTGAATCCACAGTCGTTTTCTGCCTCTTGCGATGGGCAGAAAACGGCCAGAAGCGGTCGGTCGCTCAAAACACTCAAAGAACACTGATTACTAAAGTAATCAGGACCCGAAAATAGCTCACTCGGTCGAAGGGACGGATGCTTTGCTGCCCAGGCGGATGAGTTCATTGGAGAAACACAGGCCGACGATGATCAGCGCCGCACCTGCGTACAGGCTGTCGCGCGGTACTTCGTTGAGCGCCACAAACGCCAGCAGCGCGGCGAACAGTGGCTCGGTCAGCTCCAGCGCTTGCACTTGGGATGGCTTGAGATATTCGATGGCCTTGGTGGTGCAGAAGAAGCCCAGGATTGTCGGCAGCGTGGCCAGCGCCAGCAGCACGGCGATCGCCAGCGGTGACAGCTCACCTATCGCGAAACCATCGGCCGCAGCCGGCATCAAAAGGTACAGGCTGCCAAAGAACAACAATTGTCGGGTGAAGTGCAGTCCCCCCGACACCCCCATACGCTTCATGGCAACTGAAAAGGCCCCATAGCCGCAGCCGGCCATGGAGGCGAGCGCAGCACCTTGCAGGGTAAAGCCCTGCTGCAGGTCGCCGCCGAAGATCACCGAGATTCCAGCGATAGCCAGTGCGGCGCCAACGGTAGCGTTCGCGGTGATGGCATCCTTGAGGAAAATGCGCCCCAGAATGATCGAGGAAATTGAGGCACCGGCCATCAGCACCACCACCACACCTGCCGCAGCGTAGTGTCGATAGGCGGACGTTTCGAAATGGAACAGCACAAAGATGCCAAGGAATGCGCAGATAGCCGCCTGAGTCCATTTGGTCGACGCCGCCGGGCGCTTGAGGACAAATAATAAGATCGAGAGCAGCACGCATCCCAGTACGGTCTTGATGACAGCGACACTGCTGGCGGTGAAACCATTACTCATGAGTATTTTGCTGAGTACACCGATCGTTGCGTTCAGTGCCGCAGCGGAGAGTGCAAATATGACGCCTTTGCTGAAAGTAGATTGCATTGATGACGATCCCTGTCGCTGAATTGTCGTTCGATAGAATGCCGCCCTATATCGACGGCACAATGTTTGAGGATACGAACATCCCACCAACACCAGTATTTATTGTGGCATAAGCTGGATCGCCCAGTAGGATGCTATTCGCCTTCTTGTCGCCGCCAAGGGAGAAGTCAGAGGGCCTGGCCCTTGGCTATGCAATTTGAGTTGACGAACATTGCAGTGTGCTGCAAAGACTGACGTATATCCGGTTTGGCTATTCCATGCCTGTTGGCAAATTGCTCGACCGCCGCTGTATCAAAACGAGTGGTCTGGATAAAGTCCAAGGCTTCGGGTTTTGTATTCAAAAAACGCGCGACGGGAGGAATACTCAGTAGCAACTTCAGCAATCGGAGTGAAATGTAATGCTTGGGAGACTTTAAGCCCAAAGGTTGTGCCACCTGTACCAGGAGTTCTCGCAAGTTCGGTGTTTGGTCATCAAGCGCCAGCAGTTCCTGGCCCACCATGGCAGGATCAAAAGCACAAACCGCCACCAGCTCAACCAAGTAATCCACGGTGACCAGTGGCAGCCAGTGCTCGGCGGTACCGGGCACTGCAGTCAGCTTTCTCTGCACAAGGTTGCGTATCAGCTCCACTAGCGGCTGACCGTCAAGGATATGCCCAGTGCGGCTGTGGCCACACACCGTCGCGGGGTGGACAACGGTAATCTCCCCGCCCTTGGTGGATATGACCTCCAGGGTCGCAAAATGCGCCTCCAACTTGCTCCCCTCGTAACCACCGACATGTCGGTAGACGGCAGGCCAATTCGTCAGCTCCGGATAACGAGGATCAATTCCGATGCTTTGCAGATGTTCATGATTTTTCAGCATGTAGCCGCCGATCATCACTAACCGGCTTTTTTGCTCAGCCGCCAACAGCGCCACGCGCTTTGCCCCTTCCACATTCACCGCACGAGAATGCGCCACTGAAAGCCCCCATGCGAAGTGGGCGCCCAGGTGGAATATGACTCTGGCGTGCCTTAGAACTTCTCGGTCAGCAAGACTCAGCCCGAGGTTGTCCCGTTCCAGATCGCCAGCCACGGCAAATACCCGGGTTGCACACCCTCCCAAATTGTCGACTTGCTCCCGCAGTGCAGTTAGTCGCTCTGGGCGACGCATCAACACCCGAATGGTGTGCCCTTTTGCACTCAGATACGCCACCAAATGTTGACCGATGAAACCGGTCCCCCCCGTGACAAAGCACTCCACGCTCATTTCCCTGCTCCTTGTTTAAGGTGAAAAATCAAGCGTAAACTATCGACCCAACTCTACAGTCAAGCGGTGCTTTCATGAAAATCGGCGAACTCGAGGCCCGCAGCGGCGCCAGCCGCCATACCCTGCGTTACTACGAGCAAATCGGCCTGATCGCTCCGCTGCGGCAAATCAACAACTATCGCGTTTACACCGAGCAAACTCTTCAGGATCTGGACTTTATCCAGCGCGCGCAAGGCATGGGGTTTTCCCTGGGAGAAATAGGCGAGATTCTTGATGCACAGCGGAACAAGCTGATCGATTGCGCTGACGGCGCGAAGCTGATTGAAAAGAAGATGGCAGAAATCAAACAGAAAATTGCCAACCTCCAAAGCATCTATCGGTATTTGGATGAAGAGCGTGCAACCCTCGAAGCCAGTGCTGCCAGGCAACTTGAGCTTCAGCAGTTGAGCAACTCTTCCAACCGTTAAACCAACACGTTTTCCCGGTGCATCCCGGCGACCATTTCTGGCCAATTTCTTCCTGTCACGATGGGCAGAAATCGGCCAACTGCTACCAGTTCTCGAAAAAGCGCAAGCGCTCAACGGTCAACCCAAACCTGCGACAATGCTGCCTCTTCGGGCTTCGCAACTTGTGTGGAGAACGTTCAGGTATTTGAACAACAAATTCGCTGGGAGCAGCCACATTGGAATTGAGACAACTGCGCTATTTCGTAAAAATCATCGAGCTTGGCAGCTTGGGGCGTGCGGCACTTGAACTGGACGTTGGCGTGTCAGCCCTCAGTCAGCAAATCTCCAAGCTGGAAAGCGAACTGTGCACCCGCCTCCTGAATCGAACCTCTACCGGCGTGACGCCCACTAGCGCCGGATTTGCGTTTTTACACCATGCCCAATTGACGCTACGCCAGGCGGAAAACGCAATCATGGCCGCCCATCGCGGGCGAATGAGCGGTTATGTCAGCGTCGGCTTACCGCCGACTACCGCAACGGTGCTCGCGTTGCCATTGATCAACGCAATGCGTGCGCGTTACCCAGACATACAACTGCATTTGGTGGAAATGCTTTCCGGCCACTTGGCGGCGCAGCTCAACGCGCGGCAAATTGATCTGGCCATCCTGTTCCAGCTCGAAGGTGGTAAACGCTGGAGCGTGACTCCGATGCTGGATGAAAAGCTATTTGTAATTGCTTCGCCCAGTCTGCCTCAAGCGCCTTCTGGTGAAAGCGTGCAGTTAGCTGATCTCGGCGGCCTGCCGCTGGTGATGCCCAGCTCGCAACATGGATTGCGCTCGGCATTGATGAGCGCGTTCGAGCGGGTCGGGCTAACACCCAATGTCATTATGGAAGTCGACGGCCTCGCTGTTTTGATGAGCGCTGTTCGGGCAGGACATGCGGCAACGATACAACCGGGGGCGGCCGCCGCATTGAAAGACAGGACCGGACTTTCACTGATCAGGATTGCCGATCCGCATGTGGGCCGGCGTAATCTTTTGGCGACGCTGGCTGACGACGAACTCTCTCCGGCGGCGCTGGCAACGCGGTTGGTCATCGTCGATGTGGCGCGGCAGTTGGTCGTCGACAAACAGTGGCCTGGAGCTACGTGGATAGAAGGGGTAAACGCGTAATCCTCCTTCAACCCCGGACCTCTACTGACGACAAAGCCTTTAGAAAAACTAAACACCCCGCGTCAAAAGCAACCTTTCGACCACTCCGTCCCCACCCTATCGTTCTCCCCACTCGCAAGGAGCACTTCGTTCCCGCTTCCTTGCAAATCGAGGAGCGATAATGATCGATGTTTTAATCATAGGGGGTGGCAACGCTGCGTTGTGCGCCGCTCTTATGGCGCGAGAAGCGGGCGCCAGCGTGATGCTGCTGGAGGCCTCTCCGAAAATCTGGCGTGGTGGCAACTCTCAACACACCCGTAACCTGCGCTGCATGCACGACGAACCGCAGGACGTGCTGATCGATGCCTATCCGGAAGAAGAGTACTGGCAAGACCTGCTGAAGGTCACCGGTGGCCTTACGGATGAAAAGCTTGCACGCATTGCCATTCGCGCATCGTCTTCTTGCCGCGATTGGATGCGTTCACACGGTGTGCATTTTCAGCCACCGCTGTCCGGCGCGCTGCACGTGGCGAGGACCAATGCATTTTTTATGGGCGGCGGCAAAGCGCTGGTCAATGCCTATTTCCGCAGCGCCGAGCGCCTGGGTGTAAAAGTTCGCTACAACGCACAAGTGACCGACATCGAGTTGGATGAGGGGAAATTTGTCGCCGCCCATGTGGGCGAACATGAGGTCGATGGTCAGCGTTTCGCCGCCGAACGCATTGAAGCCCGCGCCTGCGTGTTGGCGGCCGGCGGCTTCGAATCCAACCGCGAATGGCTGCGTGAAGCCTGGGGTCAGAACGAACGCGGTGAATGGCCATCGGACAATTTCCTGATCCGGGGTACCCGATTCAACACCGGGATTTTGCTACGGCGCATGCTCGACCTTGGCGCCGATGTGATCGGCGATCCGACGCAAGCACACATGGTCGCGATTGATGCCCGTGCGCCACTCTACGACGGCGGCATCTGCACCCGAATCGACTGCGTATCGCTGGGTGTGGTGGTCAATCGTGATGGCGAACGCTTCTACGACGAAGGTGAGGATTTCTGGCCAAAACGTTATGCGATCTGGGGGCGTCTGGTGGCCGGACAACCCGGTCAACAGGCGTATTCGATCATCGATCAACAAGCCATTGGCCGCTTCATGCCGCCAGTGTTTCCCGGAACTACCGCCAATACTCTGCAAGACCTTGCCCGCCAGTTGAAGCTGCCTCAAGAAAAATTCGTCAAGACTGTCGAGGACTACAACAACGCCTGCCGCGTTGGCACGTTCGATCACACGGCATTGGACGACTGCCACACCCAAGGACTGACGCCCGCCAAAACTCATTGGGCGCGGCCATTGGTGAAACCACCATTCTACGCCTACCCGCTTAAACCGGGTGTCACGTTCACCTACCTCGGCCTCGCCACCGACGAAACAGCTGCCGTGCATTTCAACGGCAAAGCGAGCCCCAACCTGTTCGTCGCGGGGGAAATGATGGCCGGCAATGTTCTGGGCAAGGGCTACACCGCCGGCATAGGCATGGCCATCGGTACCGCGTTTGGCCGCATCGCCGGTGTGCAGGCGGCCGCTTCAGTGGGCTTTGGCGTCTCATCTGTAAACACGGAGTCTCGACATGCAACTGTTTGATCCCCAAGCCTCGGGCGGGTTGATCCCCGTGTTGAATCTTGACGAAAGTGAAGTCCAGCGGCAGATGACCATCTGCAATGCCTGCCGTTATTGCGAAGGCTTTTGCGCGGTATTTCCAGCGATGACCCGGCGTTTGGAATTCAATCAGGCCGACATCCATTACCTGGCGAACTTGTGCCATAACTGCGGCGCGTGCCTGCACGCCTGTCAGTACGCCGCCCCACATGAATTCGACGTCAACATACCCAAAGCCATGGCCAAGGTGCGCCTGGATACTTACGCCGAATACGCCTGGCCGCCAGTGATGGGCAGGTTGTATCAGCGCAACGGCCTGACTCTGGCGTTGGCGTCCGGCGGGGGACTGGCGTTGTTTTTATGCCTGACCCTGATGCTCATGGGCAACCTGTTCACGGCCATTCCCGGGGGCAACTTCTACACGATTTTCCCGCATAACACCCTGGCGCTGATGTTCGGCTCAGTGTTCGGCTTTGCGGTCCTTGCCCTGACCATGGGTGTACGGCGCTTCTGGCGCAACGTTTCACCGGTCGCAGCGCCACTGCCGCTGAAAACCTCTGCAGCATTGGAGGCTACGGGCAACGTCGCGAAGCTCAAATACCTGGACGGCGGCCACGGCGAAGGCTGCAACAACGCCGACGATCAATTCACCCTGTGGCGACGCCGATTCCACCACTTCACCTTTTACGGTTTCATGCTGTGCTTCGCCGCCACCGGCGTCGCCACGCTCTTTCACTATCTGCTGAAGTGGTCAGCGCCTTATCCGGTCCTCAGCCTGCCGGTGATGCTGGGTAGTGCCGGTGGCATCGGCCTGTTGATCGGCCCGGCGGGTCTTCTTTGGCTGAACCTACGTCGCAACCCTGCGCACGGCGATGAGAAGCAAAAACCCATGGATCGCGGCTTCATCGCGCTGCTGTTTCTGGTCAGCGCAAGCGGCCTGGCGCTACTGGCTTTGCGTGAAACCAGCGCCGTGGGCTTGATGTTGGCTATCCATCTCGGTCTGGTCATGGCCTTTTTCTTGACCATGCCCTACAGCAAATTCGCCCATGGAATATTCCGCAGCGCAGCGCTGCTCAAACACGCAATCGAGAAGCGTCAACCCAACCCGATCAACGCCGGCAGCGACTGACGGTTAACACACTCATTCCAAAAACAATAGTGAGCATAACGGTAGCCATGAAAACGACAACGGCAACAACCCGAGCCAAAGGGTCCAAATTGGGCGCCATTTTGCGGGTCACCAGCGGTAACTTTCTCGAGCAGTTCGACTTCTTTCTGTTCGGGTTCTACGCGACCTACATCTCCCAGACCTTCTTTCCAGCTTCCAGCGAGTTTGCCTCGCTGATGATGACCTTCGCGGTATTCGGTTCCGGATTCCTGATGCGTCCGTTAGGCGCCATTGTGCTGGGGGCGTACATCGACAAGGTGGGCCGTCGCAAGGGGCTGATCGTGACGCTGTCGATCATGGCCGCCGGTACCGTATTGATCGCCCTGGTGCCGGGCTATGCCGCCATCGGCGTGGCCGCACCGATTCTGGTGTTGCTGGGCAGGCTGCTCCAGGGCTTCTCCGCCGGAGCGGAAATGGGCGGTGTTTCCGTGTATCTTGCGGAAATTTCCACCCCCGGTCACACCGGTTTCTACACCAGTTGGCAATCGGCCAGCCAACAGGTGGCGATCGTCGTCGCGGCCGCGTTGGGCTATACGATCAATGCCACGATGCAAGCCGCTGAGATTGCCGATTGGGGCTGGCGTATTCCGTTCTTCATTGGCTGCGTGATCATCCCGTTCATTTTCATTATTCGCCGCTCACTGGAAGAAACCGCTGCCTTCACAGCTCGCAGCCATCGCCCAACAACTCGCGAAGTTTTTCGCTCGATGCATGACAACTGGCGCACCGTACTGGCGGGCGGCTTGCTGGCGTCGATGACCACCACCACGTTCTACCTGATTACAGTCTACACACCGACATTTGGCAGGACAGTACTTAACCTAAGCACCACCGACAGCCTGGCGGTCACACTGCTGGTCGGCGTCAGCAACTTTATCTGGCTGCCTATCGGCGGCACCCTCTCCGACCGCATTGGCCGTCGGCCACTGTTGCTGGGGATATCGTTGCTGTGCATTTTCACCGCCTATCCCGCCATGCACTGGCTGGCAGAGGCGGCGAGTTTCGAACGACTGCTCGCTGTTCTGCTGTACTTCTCATTCTTCTTTGGCATTTACAACGGCGCCATGGTCGCGGCACTGACCGAAGTCATGCCACAGAACGTGCGGGTAGTCGGGTTTTCACTGGCCTTCAGCTTGGCCACCGCGGTGTTTGGCGGTTTTACCCCGGCAATCTCGACGCTGCTTGTCCAGGCCACGGGCGATAAGGCATCACCTGCCTACTGGCTGATGTTCGCGGCGGTGTGCGGGTTCGCGGCGACGACGATTCTGTATCGTCGGCAAAAAGCTTTGGCAGTCAGAACCGTTTAGTTCCTCGATCGCCGATGCTTACCACGCGTCGATCCACCGCGGGAACCGAATTAGAGTGGCATGAGGTCGATTACTGTCTTTTGTCAGGGCAGAAATCGGCCTAAAGACCCCATTCAATGGGCAGAGACAGATTTTCCGAATAATTTCTCAATATGTGGCCCTTGGATTCCACTCGATCAAGAGCCCGAAGCAGGGATGCAGCTTTTCCAAAAGCGCAAGAGACGGTCGATTTAATATCATCGTAGTACGAGATCTAACTTGCGCTTATTCGTATGGCCCACGACCGGCTGCTTAGGGTCGTTTTCTGCCGATCGCCAAAGGCAGTAAACGGCCAGAAGCAGCCGGTCGGTTGCTGTGCTGCGCTGTGTTGACGTGAGTACTCGAAATTATCCTTCACGCCTGGAAAGTCGAAATACTCTCTCGGCACTGCAGTCAGAAATCCCCCTTGTGAAGTCTGTCTCCCCTGGGCACCCGCCATTGAACGCCGGTGCCTTTCTTTCGCAGATTAACGGGCAGCTACTTGAGACTCCCGGCGAGGAACTGCTGCAACCGTTCGCTTTGCGGCTGTTCCAGCAGTGTGCCTGGCGCGCCCGACTCCTCCACCCGCCCCTGATGCAGAAACATGACGTGGTTCGACACTTGCCGGGCAAACGCCATTTCGTGAGTGACGACCACCATCGTCCTGCCCTCTTCGGCCAGTTGCTGCATGACCTTGAGCACCTCACCCACCAGTTCAGGGTCTAGGGCCGAGGTCGGTTCGTCGAACAGCATCACCTCGGGTTCCATCGCCAGCGCACGGGCAATGGCCACCCGTTGTTGCTGGCCGCCGGACAAATGCACCGGGTACTGGGCCTCGACCTTTTGTGGCAGCCCCACCTTGGCAAGGTAATGACGCGCCCGCTCCAGTGCCTGCACCCGACTGATACCGAGCACGCTCATCGGGCACTCGATGATGTTTTCCAGCACGGTCATGTGGCTCCACAAATTGAAGTGCTGGAACACCATCGACAACCGGCTGCGCAGGCTCCGCAGCTGCCCGGGGTCAACCACACACAGCTCGCCCCTCGAGTTTCTGCGGGTGAGCAACTCTTCGTCATTGACGACAATGCGCCCGGCCGACGGTTGTTCAAGATGGTTGATACAACGCAGGAAGGTACTTTTCCCGGACCCGGAGGAGCCGATGATGCTGATCACATCACCCGCCCAGGCCTTGAGCGAAACCCCTTTCAGCACTTCATGGTTGCCGTAGTTTTTATGGATATCTTCAACGATCAATTTATACATTCGAGCAAGTCCGATAGGGGTCAGTGCGTGCGCGGTTTGAGGTAGGCCAGCCAATGCAGTTCGCCGCGTCGAAACAGCCAGATCAGGAAAAAAGCACAGGCGGCGTACAACACCCCGGCAATGCCAAAGGCCGTGAAGGATGCATAGGTCGCCGAGTTGACATCCCGGGCGATCTTCAGCAAATCGGGCACGGTGGCGGTAAAGGCCACCGAAGTGGAATGCAGCATCAGGATCACTTCATTGCTGAAAAACGGCAGCGCACGGCGCAACGCCGACGGCAGGATGATCCGCCGATAAAGCGTGAACCGGCTCATTCCGTAGGCACTGGCGGCCTCGACTTCACCGTGGGCGGTCGCCCTGATGGCGCCAGCAAAAATCTCGGTCATGTAGGCGCAGGTATTGAGCCCGAACGCGAGCACCGTGCAGTTGAAGCCGTCACGGAAAAACGCGTTGAGAAAGTCCTGGGACCGCACCACATGCAAGCTGTACACCCCTGTGTAGAAGAACAGCAGCTGGATGTACAACGGGGTGCCACGAAACACGTAGGTGTAGCACCAGACCGGCAGGCGCAGCAGCGGGTTGCGGCTGACGCGGGCCATCGACAACGGCACCGCCAGCAAAAAGCCCATCGCCACCGCCAGAATCAGCAGCCACAAGGTGACCACCAGCCCGGAAAAGTGTGGCCCGTCACTCCACAGGTAAGCCTGCCAGTAGTTTTCGAGAATCGCGGTCATAGCGCAGCCTTCCTGACGCCGACCGAGTAGCGACGCTCAAGCCACAGCAACACGCCATTGGAGACCGTGGTAATGGCGAGGTAAATCAGGCCGCCGACCAGGGTGAAGTAAAAGAACTGCATCGAGCCCTTGCCCGCATCCTGCGTGGCCTTGACCACGTCGGTCAGGCCGATGATCGACACCAGGGCCGTCGACTTGATCAGCACCTGCCAGTTGTTGCCGATGCCCGGCAAGGCGTGACGCAGCATTTGTGGAAAGAGGACCTTGCGAAAGGTTTCCCCACGGGTCATGCCGTAAGCCCTCGCCGCTTCGATCTGCCCCACCGGGACGGCCTGGAAGGCGCCGCGAAACGTCTCGGTAAAGTAGGCCCCGTAAATGAACGCCAGCGTCACGACACCGGCCAGAAACGGGTCGATGTCTATCTGAGTGATGCCCAGCCAGTCGGTCAGCCGGTTGAGCAACATCTGCAGGCTGAAGAACAGCAGCAACATGATTACCAGGTCCGGCATGCTGCGGATCACGGTCGTATACCCTGAGGCCAGTGCGCGCAACAATCGATTGGACGACAACTTGGAACTGGCGCCGATCAGTCCGGCCAGGACGGCGATCAGCAATGAACAAAGCGCCAGTTTGACGGTAGCCAGGGTGCCCAGCAGGATCTGCGGGCCAAAACCTTCCAGAAGCATCTCACTCTCCTTGTTCTTGTTAGGGTGAGGTGAAGGGGGCAATAGAGCGCTCGAACGAGCGCCCTGCTCAAGGTCACGACGACGAGTTACCGGGCGCCGTTACCGGGAGCCGTAGACGTCGAAATCGAAGTACTTGTCGTTGATCCGCGCGTAAGTACCGTTGGCGAGAATGGTCGCCAGGGCCTTGTTCAAGTCTTCGCGCAAGGCGACATCTTCCTTGCGCAAACCAAGGCCATCGCCGACGCCGAAGAAGCCCGGGTCCTCCAGGGTGGCACCGGCAAATTCATAGTCCTGACCCGCCGCAGTTTTCAGGAAGCCGTAACTGGCTTGAATGGCACCCTGCAACGAGGCATCAAGCCGCCCCACTACCAGGTCGGCGTACACCTGGTCCTGATTCTGATAGGAAAGAACGTCCACGCCCTTGGAACCCCAAACCGCTTTGGCATAGGACTCCTGGGTCGAGCCCTGCTCCACACCGATGCGCTTGCCCTTGAGCGATTCGAGGGTCGGCTGTAATCCCGATCCACGTTTGGCCACCAGGCGTGCCGGTGCATTGGACACCTTGTCGGTAAACGCAATCTGCTCAAGGCGTTTGGGGGTGATGGTCATCGAAGACGCCACCGCATCGAACTTGCGCGCCAGCAGTGCCGGGATCATCCCGTCCCAACTGCTTTCCACCCAGACGCAGCGGGCTTTCAGTTCGGCGCACAACGCTTCGGCGATGTCGACCCCGAAGCCCGTCAGCGTGCCATCCTGGTTCTTGTATTCCAGCGGTGGGTACGTCGGGTCGACTCCCAGCTTCAACACCTTGCCGGACCAGTCGGCCGCCCCCGCCAGGCTCGAGGCCGTCAGGAACACCAGGGAAACGGCTGCAATCATCTTGTTCATTTTTATTCCTCTCAGACCGTAGATTTTTTACCGGCACAACGGGTGGAACTGCGCCGTCTCAACTCAGAAAACGTTCGACCAACTTGACCCAATAGCTCGCGCCTACCGGCAGGCAGCCGTCATTGAAGTCATAGCCGGGGTTGTGCAGCAGGCACCCGCCTTCGCCCTCGCCGTTGCCGATCACCAGATAGCTGCCGGGGCACTTTTCCAGGACAAAGGCAAAGTCCTCGCTGGCCGTGAATGGCCGCAAGTCATCGATCAGGTGTTCATCTCCCAGCCACTCGCGGGCGACCTCATGGGCAAATGCCGTCTGTTCGGGATCGTTGATCAGCACCGGATGGCAGTGCTGGTAATCGATGTGGACCCGGGCGCCGAAACTCTCGGCCTGGCCCTTGACCAGTTCGGTGATCCTGACCTCCAGCAAACGGCGAACCTCGGGGGTCAGGGCGCGTACGCTCAGGCTCAAGTCGGCGCTGGACGGGATGACGTTCGAGGCGCTCCCGGCCTGCAGGGAGCCCACGGTGATGATCGCCATCTCCTGCGGGTTGACGTTGCGCGAGACGATGCTTTGCAGGGCCATCACGATCGAGGCGCCAACCACCACCGGGTCGACGGCTTTGTGCGGCACCGCGCCATGGCCGCCGTTGCCGATGATCTTGATGTTCACCGTGTCGGCAGAGGCCATGAACGGTCCGCTGTAAAAACCCAAATGCCCGACGGGATAACCCGGCACGTTATGCATGGCGAAGATCGCGTCACACGGAAACCGTTCGAGCAGCCCGTCCTCCAGCATTTTCCTGGCACCGCCCAGCCCCTCTTCCGCCGGTTGGAAAATCAGGTGCACGGTGCCGTTGAAGGCCCGTGTCCGGGCCAGATACTGACCCGCGGCCAGCAGGATGGCGGTATGACCGTCGTGACCGCAGGCATGCATGACGCCGTCTATCCGGCTGGCATAAGGCACACCGGAGGTTTCCTGGATCGGCAACGCATCCATGTCGGCGCGCAAGCCAATGGAGCGACCCTCGCCATTTTTCAGGGTGGCAACGACCCCGGTCTTGCCCACCCCGGTGCTGACCTCAAAACCCCACTGAGTCAGACACGCGGCAACCCGCTCACTGGTGGCGAACTCTTCAAAACCCAGCTCAGGGTGCGCGTGAATGCTGTGACGTATCGCGATCATTTCATCTTGCATCGCGGCAATACCAGGCAGGACCAAACCGGCATTCATGAGTGTTCTCCTTCGAGGGCTGTGCAGCAGCGAAAGCGCTGTTGGGCTCGATCTTAGGGAACTGGCGCTGGGCTGGGGAGCCGCAGTTTGGTTATGATGACAACCATGAGTTGTCACCAGGGTGAGCAGATGAAACTGCATCAATTACAGGCGCTGATTGCCAGCGCCGAAACCGGCAGCATCCGCGCGGCCGCTCGTTCGCTGGAGATTTCCCAGGCGGCGGTGACCAAAGCGTTGCGCGAACTGGAAACCAGCCAGCAGCTACCGCTGTTTACCCGAACCTCCAGCGGTCTGAACTTCACCGAATACGGCAAAGTGCTGCTGACTCATGCCCGGCTGGTGATCAAGCAACTGGAGCACGCACAGACCGAGCTCGATCACATGCGCGGGAAGGCCCAGGGCCGGCTCTGTGTCGGGATCACCCCATGGGTTGCCCTGACCTTCCTGCCCGAAGTCGTGTCGGTATTTCGCGAGCGTATGCCACAAATCAGGCTGGAGCTGTACGAAAGCCTGATGGCCGTTGCCCAACCGCTGTTGCGCGACGGCAGCATGGACTTCGCGATTGGCCAACTCCATCCCACCCAATCGACCCAGGAATTCGCCAGCGAAACCTTGCTCGATTACCAGACCTCGGTGCTGGTCCGCGAGGGGCACGCCCGACAGCATGCGCGATCGATCCACGAGTTACTGGAAGAAAACTGGACCCTGAACTACGCGCCGGACGGGCACGATGGGCTGATGCAGGAACTGTTCTGGAAACACGGCGCGCAGATTGACGAAAATCGAATCGTGCGTGCTCATTCACTGGCCATTTTACAGATGATGGTCGAGCGGGCCGACATGTGCACCTGGGGGCCTTCCATCGTGAGCACAGCCCCGCCATTCCTGGGGCGCGTGGTATCCCTGGGGTTGGCCGAGCAGTTCGAGCCCCGGCAGCTGAGCATCGTGACGCGCCGCGATGGCGCTCTGAGCAATCCGGCAGTCTGTTTCACCGAGTGCTTGTTGCAGGTCATTCGGCGCCATGCGCGTTCGGCCAAAAAAGAAGACCGCGCGCTGTTTGAAACCTTGCGGCTGCGGTGAGGTGAGCCTGGCCGCGCTCAAGGCGTCATCGCAGACTATTCTTGATCTGGGTAACCCACCGGTCGCACCGAAGGAGGTCTCTCGTTGATGCACTGTGTCCTTTTCAAAATCCGCTGATCCAACGGTCTGGGGCACAGCCCCAGGCACCTTTGTCTGCCCCCTGAAACGGAGACGCCAGCATGAGCACCTTGCAACTTCACCCCGCACTGGACAATGGCATCCAACCCGCCGCCGCGAATTTCACCGGTGGCACCCTGCAATGCCTGTGTGCGACCGACAAGGTCGAAGTCAGGATCGACGCACAAACCCTGCATAACCACGCGTGCGGCTGCAGCAAATGCTGGAAACCACAAAACGCGATATTTGCCGTCATCGCCGTGGTGCCTCGAGATAAGGTCAGCGTCATTGCCCACGGCGAAAAACTGGAGATTGTCGATGCAGCCGCCACCATCCAGCGCCACGCCTGCAAGCAGTGTCACGCCCATCTCTTCGGGCGCATCGAGAACAAGGACCATGCGTTTTATGGCCTGGACTTCGTCCACACCGAGCTTTCGCCACAGAGTGGATGGGCGGCGCCGGGATTCGCGGCGTTCGTGTCCTCCATCATCGAAACCGGCACAGCGCCAGCGCAAATGAAGGCTATCCGTGAGCGCTTGCGCTCGATCGGCCTGGAACCCTATGACTGCCTGTCCCCGGACCTGATGGACGCACTGGCGACCCATGTCGCCAAACAGAGAGGCCTGCTGCCCGCCGCCTGATCGATCGGTCGCCGCGGTTTCTTGTCCGGACCGCGGCGCCGATTCACCTTGAGATTGAATCCAGTCACCCCGCCCCCGGGGGACTCATATGCCCCCACCGATGTAACGAACTATTTCGTGGATATTTACCTATAGAGAGGATCCTTATACGATGAGGCCCGCATCCACTGCTCTCCCTCAGGCGCGAGTAAACCATCTAAATTTAGTGCATGACAAAGCGACTTGAAAATTGAGCTTTACAGACGAAAAACATTGCGCGGGCAAATACGCGAAACCGGATACGGACTCAATCGCCCCCACCTATAAATACAATATCATTGAGCACCCGAACAATGAACAGCACTAGCCCCCCGACTGAATTCCCCAATAATTTCAGCATCGTCATCGTGAACTACAAGACACCGGAAATCACCAAGATATGCTTAGAGTTATTGCACCAGCACGTGGGTGGCCACAACGTCCCAATCTGGGTGGTTGACAACTACTCGGCCGATGAAAGCACTGAATACTTGCGAACACTGGACTGGATCAACTTGATCGAGCGATCCGTTTCCGAACCGGAAGCAGGCCATATCGCGCACGGCAAGGCACTCGACATGGTGCTGGAGCGAGTCGACACCGATTATTTGATCCTGATGCATACCGACACGTTCGTTTTCGATAAAAATGTCTTTCCGATGATACTGAACAAGTGCATCAATAATAAAAAAGTCGCAGCCGTCGGGTGTGTAGAGCAATTAAATCGTGGCACCGCGAGAACGCTTTGGCGCTTTAGTTCGCGACTGTTCAAACACCACTACAGACGCATTAAAACCTCCATGGGATTACGTTCCAGAGAACCAAAACCCTATAGAGAGGTCTATTTGAAGAGTTTCTTCACATTGTGGAACTGCAAACTCGTCAAACAGCACGGCATGCACTTCTCGATGGATGATCGTGTTCCTGGATATACCCTTCAAGACCGAATGACCCAACTTGGTTATGTCGTTGAAACTTTATCGCCACGTAAAATCTTCAGCTATCTCGATCATATCCAGGCGGGGACTGTTGCAGCGGCTGGCGGCTATGGAAAGACTCATAGACGAACCAAAATGTACAATAATATACTTAAGCGCCTGAACAAGGGTGACGGCAAGGCTTAAGCTACGCCGACACGCATAAGCCAGTCACCCGCAGGTCGTTATATCAAGTTATCGGAGCAATAATGGCAGTCATCACTCAGGCACTACCCATCACCCTCTCACCGGAGCTTGATTTCGACCAGAACGACGCCAGCGCCTTTGGTGAGTCATTGACTGGCCAATATGTGCAGGCCACGCCATTTCCGCACATCGTCATCGACAACTTCTTGCACGAAGACCTGATTGCAAGCATTTGCTCGAACTTCCCGGTCGAGCCAACCAACAACGAAATGCTCTACGAGCGCGGCTATAAAGGGCAACGAAAGCGTCAAATCAGCCCCAACGAATGCTCTCCGTTTTTAAAGACTGTTTTCAATGCTTTCAACTCGGCACCCATGCTGCAGTTTCTTGAGAAGTTAACCGGCATCGAAGGCTTGATACCTGACCCCTACTTTACCGGTGGTGGCTTGCATGAAACGAAAAGCGGCGGTTTCCTGGGGGTGCACTCGGACTTCAGGCTCAACAAGAAGCTTAACGTCGAGCGCAGGCTGAATATCATTATTTATCTGAACGAAGACTGGAAAGAGGAGTATGGAGGCAACCTGGAACTTTGGGATGTCAACATGAAAACCTGCCTTAAAAAGGTCTTGCCCATTTACAATCGCTGCGTCGTTTTCAATACAGACAAAGACAGCAACCATGGGCACCCGGAGCCTTTGACGACCCCAGAGCACATCACTCGCAGGTCTATAGCGCTTTATTACTACACCGCCGGCACCTTGGCGATCGATCCCGCGCAAAGAAACAAAACCCACTACAAACCAAGGCCCAAAGATCGTTTCAGCCTCAAGTACTACATGAATAAATTAATCAAGAAGAAAAACTGAGCCATACCGCCAGACGATTGAGTTCGTGCTTTTCAGGCTTTAGTTCGGTCGCGAGTAGCTCCGTCGGGCACCACGCCGGCAAGCCGAAAGCCTCTGGATCGCTCCTGCTGCAAGGGTAACGGAACGGAAACGCTAACGTGGGTGTCAGCTGTTTAGACACCCCTGTTTCTTCCCTCAACCCAAATGAAGCGGTGAAGTCATGAACAATATCATCTACCTCGTTGGCGCCGTCGTGATCGTCCTGTTTATCCTGTCATTTGTCGGCATGGTCTGATTCAGACTGCCAGATGCCAAGGGCAAAAAAGCCCGCTCAATAGCGGGCTACCTGGAACAGCCCCAAGTGACCAAGGGCTCTCACCCCTGACGTTCGGTGTCTCGAGGGGGCCTCGTTGTTGGGTGGCGCATGGTTCCCCTGTAGGAGCTGCCGAAGGCTGCGATCTCTTGATCTTGATCTTGATCTTGATCTTCAGCAATCTCCAGATCGCAAAATCAAAATCAAAAGATCGCAGCCTTCGGCAGCTCCTACATTATCTGTTTTCCCCCGGGATGCCGTTACAAACCCTTGAGCAAATCGCCCTCCAGCTTTCGACAAACCTCTGCGATGATGCTTTTTCCGACTGCCGGGCCGGAGTAGCTCTCTACTTCCTCGCGGCATTGTTCGGTGGCATCACGGGCCTGCATGCTTTGCTTGTCTCGCGATGTGTTGCTGACATAAAAGCCGACTGCCAGGTACAAGGTGATTGCGACAGTGATTCCGACGACGATCTTGCCGACCCGGCCAATTTTCTTTTCTGACGGTATTGGCCATCCGGGCGAGATTCGTATTTTTTGCCTGAGGTCAGACAGGCAGTGTTTACATAAAATGGCTTCAGCCATGATGACTTCCGCGCAATAGGGGCAACTCTTCTTTCCAGCCTCCACAGTTGAAACTCCTTTTTCAAAACGAGATTCTAACATTGGGTTCGGGGGCGAGAGACAGCGTCGCTGCTCAGCCGGTTGACTCCACAGCCAGAAACGGACAGTCGAGCGTGCGCCCGAACCCAAAGCGCCGGCATCTCCCCGCCTGATTTTTTTGTTGAATAGTCTGTTTGAGGTATTACCGAGGGCTGAGTTTGATCAACCATGACACCCGTATTTTCCCACGTGTCTGCACGGTTGCTTCATCCAACAATCACAACGAGGCGCTTGATCGCTATGGAAAAAGTCATCTATCTGCTGTGGCGTGATGCTCAAGTCAGTCCTGATACCTTCACCCATCGCCTGCGCAGTGAAGTCGCCGGGCAATTGCTGGCACTCGGTGCCAGTAGCGTGCAACTGAACCTGTCCGATGTCGATGTGCAGCCCGCAGCCGGACTGCGTCAGGAAAACAACCGACCACTGCCCCGATGCCAGCCTGTCGCTGTGGCTGGACAGTGCCAACGGGCCCGCTCGTCGTCCTTTCGACAGCGTCATCACGGCCGCAACGGTACGCATGGCCGCCTACCTGGTATGCGAGTCGGTAGCCATCGCCAATACTCGCTTCCCTTCAACGCCCGGTGAACGTACTCACGGGTTCGCCCAGTTGGCCCTGCTGACCCGACCTCCGCGTCTGACGCCCGAAGCCTGGCTGGACATCTGGCGCAACCATCACACCGAGGTGGCCGTAGACACCCAGGACAACTTCCAATACGTGCAAAACCTGGTGGTGTTGGCTCTGTCGCACGGTGCGCCAAGGATCGATGCCATAGTCGAAGAATGTTTCCCACCCGCGGCCATGACCGATCCCCGGGCCTTTTTCGATGCAGTGGGCGACGAAGCGAAATTCCAGCGTAACCTGGCGACGATGATGGACAGCTGCAGCCGATTCCTCGATTTCGACAAGATCGACGTGCTGCCTACCAGCCAGTACTGTCTGTAGGCCCGACGCCGACTTACGGCGAAGGGCTGATCTGCCCTTGGCCATCAGTCACCCATCGACCCCAGTAGCCACTGGCGAAATATCTCGGCGGAGGCAGAACGCTTGCGATGCTTGAGCGATACCAGGAATTCGCCATTGCCCGTCACGCATTCGAAAGGCGTCACTCGCTGCAATTCCCCCTTGGCCAGCGCCTCATCCGCCATGAACGTCCAGGCCAGGCCGATGCCCATGCCTTGCTGAACGGCCCGATACGCCAACGTCAGCTGGTTGAAGACCGGGGCCTTGTCCCGTGCGACGAAGTCGATACCAAAGTGGCCGAACCATTGATGCCAGTCCAGACACTGCCAGGCGCAAGTGTCGATCTGCACCAGGTTGGCTTGCGCCAATTGTTCCAGTGTCTCGACCCCCGAGATATCCAGTGAAGGATGAGCCACGGCGTAGACGATTTCCGGCAGCAGGAAATCGCTGTCCAGCGAGGGCCATTGGCCAGAACCATAGAGTACGCCCACGTCGAAATCATTGAGGCTGGCCTCATCGAATTCATTCATCGCGTGAACGTGCACGGCGATGTCGGGGTACGCCTTGTTGAATTCGATCAGTTTCGGGAACAGCCAGAATTGGGCCAAGGCATGGGTCGCCAGCACCGAGACAGCGTTGGACTGATGAACGTTGCGAATTCGCGTGACGCTTTGGTACATCGTGGTCAGGAGCACGTTGACCGTCATCAGCAGTTCATCCCCTGCGCTGGTCAACTTGACCCCTCTCGGCTTGCGTTCGAAGAGCGGGACGCCCATGCAGTCCTCAAGCTGGCGCATCTGTTTGCTCACGGCGCTCTGGGTCAGAAACAGTTCGCCGGCGGCGCCCGTGAAGCTGGCGTGTCGTCCCACGGCCTCGAACGTGATCAGGGTCTCCAATGGGGGCAAGGTACGCAGATAACGGTTGATGACGGTTCTCCAGGACTGGCGATTGCCGCAAGACATTCCCCTGCGGAATGGGTGACCAACTTTATATCGCAGGTGGCGCTTATCTGCCATGGCTAGAATGCGGCTAAACAGCCTGTCAGAGCCGAGATGATGAACAGTGGAGTTGTATTTGCGATACTGGCGGGCGCCATATGGGGTGGCGTGATTATCGGCCCTTCGTTGCTGCCGGAATTCAATGCCGTGCTGATCAGCAGCGTACGGTTTGCCCTGTACGGGATGATCTCGCTCCTCGTGGCCTTGCCCTTCGCGTCCCGACTGCTGTCGCGTTTGACACGCCGCGATGCCTGGATGCTGCTGCGTCTGTCACTGACCGGCAACGTCCTGAACTACGCGCTCCTGGGCGCTTCCGTACAGCTGAGCGGGGTGACCGCGGCCGCCCTTATCAACGGCATGATGCCGGTCGCCATCACCTTTCTGGGGCGTAGCGATGCAGGGTCCCTGCCCCTGACCAGGCTCAAGCTCCCTCTGCTGCTGGTATTCCTGGGCATCGTATCGGTCAGTCTGGAACATACCGGCGTGCAGGTGGCGAGCACCTCGCTGTCTTCGCGGTTGCTGGGCCTGGCCTGCGGGTTCAGTGCTGTGGCCTGCTGGTCGTGGTACGCCACCCACAACGCCCGGTATCTCAAGCAAAGCCATTTCAACAGCAGCGAATGGTCGACGCTGACCGGCATCGTGACGGGCATCGTGGCGATCGTGTTCGGCATCGCGGCCTTGATGCTGTTCCCGAACCTGGTGCCCTCTGAAGTTGAAAGCAGCCGCTGGACGACTTTCCTGTGGGTTTGCCTGTTCCTGGCACTCTGTGGTTCATGGCTGGCCAATGGGCTCTGGAATGCTTGCTCGCGTCGCATGCCCGCGTCGTTGAGTGGCCAGATGATCGTGTTCGAAACGCTGTTTGCCTGCGTTTACGGCTTTCTGTTCAGCCAGCGAGTGCCTGGCTTGATGGAAGTGATCTCGATCGTGTTGCTGGTGGGCGGGGTCGTATGGGCGGCGAAACGTCATCGGATAATGCCGGTGAAACAGGCTGAACCCTGCGAGTGACACCCCATACCGTGGCGCAACGACTTCGAGACGACGGTCAAGGCAGAGGTTGCAGGCTGGTCTTGAAGGCCGTGACCACACGGTTACGGCCTTGGTGTTTCGCGTGATACAGGCGTTGATCGGCGGTACGCAGAATGGCCTCGATGGTGTCGCCATCGCGACCGGATTGCGATACGCCGATGCTCACTGTGACCACGGTTGGCCGCTGCAGGCCATGAAAGGAACTATTGGCCACGGTGCTTCGCAGACGCTCGGCGATTTCGTGCGCGCCTTCAAGTGAAGTCTGAGGCAGCAGTATCATGAATTCTTCTCCGCCCACTCGGGCCACGCCGTCATACGGCCGGATCGAGTCGAGGCATTTCTCCACGAAACTCTTCAGGATGTCATCGCCCACCTGATGCCCGAAGCGATCGTTGATGGACTTGAAATTATCCAGGTCCAGTGCCAACACGGAGAACGGCGCATCGCCGCGTTTGGTCCGGCCAATTTCGCCTTCGACCCGCTCCATGAACCGACGCCGATTATCAGCGCCTGTCAGTGGATCGGTCGCCGCAAGGTGCCCCAGTTCCTGATTGGTGCGCTGGAGTTCCTGCAGGGCGTTCTCGGCATACGCCATCGCTTCGGCAAGACGCACCATCAACTCCTCCTGGCTGTAGATCCTGGAAAACGACCGCGTGGTGAGGAACGCTTGCACGACTCCATAGCTCAACATGAAGAACCCACCGGCGAAGATCGCGTGCGCGAGCCACCACATATGGTTCCACGGACGTGCAAGGATGAAGGCAAGGGAGGACAGCGCGAACGCGGTGACCGAGATGATGAAAATGGTCATCAGTGGCGAATGGATACGGCGCAGCAGAAGTATGGTCACGGTCAACGTGGAAAGAACGAGAGCTCCCCCCTCCATCGAGAGACGCACCGCGAGATTGCCGGCGATCGGCGAATTCGCGACGTACGCCACTGCCACGTCAACCACCAGGAACAGTCCTATCCAGGTCAACCACGGGCGGGCCTTCATTCGCTGGTCCGCGGCATCCGGTGGGCGGTGGTACGACAGCATTCCGATCAACAGCAAAATCGACATGACCAGGCGAGAGGCGGGCCCATAAAGCAGGAAGAGCCAGATATTGTGGTGTGCAAGTCCGGTGAACGCACCATGCAACGCGTAGATCACTACAAAGCCGAGAAATCCAAGCGTCATCCATCGCAGCAGCGGCTCTCCCGATGACTGATAACAGCGCCACGTGACGTAAGTAACAAACAGGCCTGCCAGGGTGGCTGCCGTGATCGCAAAGATATGGAACAGGTGATTCTCGAATAAAAGCGTGGGGTCCTGAAAAAAGTACAAGTAGCCGATCAGATAGGCCGGAACCAGCGCAAACCCTGCGAGCAGCAAGCAGGCGTAAACCTTGACCATCAGGCGAACGGCTTCAGGTGGCTCGTCGGTGGCGATGAGATTGCTCATGGGTCCCTCCGGTTTCGATCCATTCATAGTTTTTTCAGGAAGCCCAGTAGCAGCTCATTGACCTCTGTCGCGCGCTCTTGCTGTATCCAGTGGCCGGCACCTTCGAGGATATGACACCCGCGCAGTTGCGGGAGTGTCTGCGCGAAGGCTTCGATCTGCCGCGGGGAACTCGGAAACTTCAGCACGGCGTCGCGGCTGCCGGCAATGAACATCGACGGCTGCCGAATAATGCAACCACGCCAGGGTGCCAGCAGTGCCCATGAGCGCGTCATGTTGCGGTACCAGTTCAACCCGCCGCGAAATCCGCTGCGGGTGAATTCGCGGGTGTAGTAGGCAACATCCTCCAGGCTTAGCCAGCCTGGCAGGGTTTCAGGCTCGATCATCGCGCCCAGGAAGCCCTGGCCCGGCTGCAGCCGGCCGAACACCAGCCCCTCGGGGCCGTCTCCCGAGCCACTGAAGTAGATGCGCCGGATCGACGACTCGACGTCCCTTTCCAGCTCGGCTTCGGCCACACCCGGCGCCTGGAAATACTGGATGTAGAAGTCGCTGATCCCCCGCGAGACCAGCGCACTGAGGAGCTCCACGCGCGCCGGCGGCGAGAACGGAACGCTCATGCCGACCACTGCGCGAAACAGATCGGGTCGCAGCAATGCGGCGCTCCAGGCCACCTGCGCCCCCCAGTCATGACCGACGATCACGGCTTGCCGTTCGCCGAGTGCGTTGACCAACTCGACCATGTCGCCTACCAGGTGCAGCGTGGTGTAGGCATCGGGCTCGGCCGGCGCATCTGTGCCGCCATAGCCGCGCATGTCGGGCGCTACCGCCCTGTAGCCGGCGGCCGCCAGCGCCGCAAGCTGGTTGCGCCACGAGTACCACAGCTCCGGAAAACCGTGGCAGAGCAAGACCAGTGGGCCGCTACCTTGCGTGGCTATCCGCATGCGGATGCCATTGATGTCGAGCAGTTCGAAGTGTGGCTCGTTCATGTGCGCTTCCTGCGATTCAAGCGATGGCCTCCAGCAACCGTGGCAAGTTCGCCAGCGCCTGCTGCCTGCTGACAGAGAGCCGATGCAGCTGTGCCAGTTTCTCGGTGTCGGTTTCCTGCAGGCCCCTGACCACCGCCGTCATAAAGTACAAACGCGACTGCTTGACCCAGCGGGCCAAGCCTTCATGCTCTCCCCAGCGTAGCTGGTTACCCAGGTAGACCGCCCAGATTCTGATCCAGTCCGTGGGGACGTGAGGCGCAGGGACCATCCTGCACAACGCGTTCATTTGCGCTTGATCGACCAGGTGACTTTCCACATAGGCGATCAAGGCCGCGCCGAACACGGGTTGGCAGCTGCTGACCATCAACAGGTTGATCTTGCCGCCGTCGAACACCTTCATGTCAGGCAGTGTCGGGATGGCACTGGCGCTGCAATCAATGTGCAGCGCATGCGGGCTTGTGGCGATGCTGCCCTGCTCGAGCACGATGCGCGTTGACCCGATAACCCGCACCCGCCCCAGGCGCACAATGTTGTCGATGCGTCGAAGCTCGCGTAATTCCGCTTGAGTGACGGTGGCGCAGCGGTAAGCAGTCGGTGCGACGGCCTTATCGATGCGCAAGAGCTGGCCCGTCGCCTCAAGCCTTAAGAACAGGTCCGGGATCGAGTCTGCAGCGGCGATGGCCTCGAACTGTGCCGTGAGTCCGCCGATGGTTTGTTCGAAGCTGTCGAGGCCGGGTTGCAGGTTGGCCCGATCGATCAACCACGGATCGTTCGGCATGATCCAGCAGATGGTTGCGGGCGCAACACCGTTTTGCAGCAACCACAGGCAAGCGTCGATCCCGGTCTTGCCTGCCCCCACCACGACGTAGCTGGCGTATGGGTGGCGGATTTTCGGCAAGTCGTTCAGTGGCATGCATTGCACGCCGGGTTCCACCCTGTACCTGGGCGGGTGGGTCGAGGGCACTGCGGTCTGGGCATGGGTGGCGTCCACCACCTTTTTGTGCACCCGCACCTGATGGTCTGCGCCGCTGACGAGCGAGGTAAACCGGTGATCGTCAATGCGGTCGCCGGTGTAGTTGCACATGGGAAAAAAACGGACTCGACCTGAGGGCAGAAACTGCTGATTCATCACCTGATCGAAATAGCTCACCACCTCGGCGCCGGAGGCCAGCTCATACAAACCCTCGTTCAGTGCTGTCGTGTCTTTCGTTCCGCTGCCCAGCTCCCGTGAGTTGACGCCATAGAAGGCCGAGGGCTGGTGCAATCGGACAAAGGGGTAGGCGTCATTCCAGTGCCCGCCAGCTCGTTCGTGTCGATCCACCATCACGATGCGTGCATTCGTTTCCTTGAGTAGCGTATCGACGAAAGCCATGGCCATCGCGCCAGCACCGATGACCAGGTAGTCGGTTTCAATCGGATTTTCGTCCATATGGCTGCACCGTTCTGAAGGTTGCCCTCCTTCAACCTCCGTAGATTAGCCACCCATGCCACGGGCAATAGAACGAATGCTTCTGACCTCCATAACCAATGGAATTAATGGCTGCAGCCCGCGCATTCACCCTGCGTAAAAATCCGTCATGACATGTTATGACCTCCTTCAAAAACGGACTTTAACCAATAAATTCAGGGGTTTTAGGACGAATGGTCGAGAGGCGTCAAGCGCGGGGAATTGCAGAGAGTTTGCAGCCACTACAGGCTTTTCAGACGGGCACGTTCGTCGTGGTGAAGTGAACTTCACTTTCACGACGTGTCACATTAAGTCCTTGTCAAGTGAACTTCAGTGGAGGTACAGCCTTATGAGCATGGCCACGATCGTCAGTGCCGTGATTTCCAGTCTCGCACCCAGTGTCTTTGACCAGAACAACCTGCAAGACCCCGGTGCACATGTCTCAGCCGTCGAATACCACTACGGTATGGACATCGATGTGAAACGGGTGCTGCAGCGCACCGATACATCCGACAAGACCGGCGTCGTACCGGTGACCTTGGTCTACGAAGACAGCGAGGGCGAGATTCACAAGATCCGTTTCCTCGAATGGGGTGGAAGCCCTGCCGCCGAGCCTGCCAGCATTGCCTGATCAACGCGTCGATCGGGTTCCGGGCGTAGCCGCCCCCAACAAGAAGCGGAAGTTAAACCTCCTGTGCACTCAGTGCGATTGAGGTTTTGTGTTACCTGAAAATGGACATATTCGAATGACTGAAAGTTCATTCGCGAAACTCACTATTATCTTGGCGGCGTATTGCCCCAGGATTAATTGATAACAATGGCTGGATCTGAATGGCAGTCAGCAACGGTAATCAAGCCGTGCCAAGAGCCAAGTTGATTCACTATTGAATAAAAGAGGTCACCATGGAACTTAGTATGTTTTCTTCGTCCACCGTGGAATATGTGCGTTTGGGCGTTGTCTATTTTCATCTCATCGCCTGTTGCGTGGCAATCGGGCTGGTCTTGACCAGTGACATTGCAATGGTCAAGCAACTCCTGAAGGGGGATGCGTCGGGTCACCACGATGACGCGCACATGGAAAGCCTTCAAAAAACCGTATCGCTTGCACTTGTAGCGCTTTGGATTACGGGCATTGGTATCGTCGGGATCGATTATGCCGGTAAGGGGATGGAGTATTTCCTCAATCCAAAATTGCAAGCCAAAATCGGCATCGTAGTGCTGTTGACCTTTAACGGTTTCCTTCTGCATAGCGCTGTATTGCCGGCGCTGAAAAAAGCCGGTTCGTTACTCAAACTCTCCTTCAGCCTGCGCATGCTGGCGCTGTTCTCCGGCGCACTCTCCGCCGTGTCCTGGTTCTATGCCGCCATGCTCGGTGTCGGTCGGCCGCTGGCCTGGAAATACTCGCTGGTCGAGTTGCTGGCAGCCTATCCGGTTCTCATCGTCGGCGGTTTCGGGATGATGGTCCTGCTCACTGCCTGGGCAAAAAACAGAGACACCGAAACGCGTATGGAGCAAGGCTTCAGAACTCCAGGAAACGCCGCCCTCGCTGGATGGTGAAGCCAGGCTGAACAAGGACGTTCAGCTTTAGCCAATAAAGCCTGCTGTCAGTCAGCCGTTCGAAAACGGTGCTGCCAACGCCTCTATCGCTTCCCCTTCATGCAGACCACGGAAAGATAAGCCCCCCACAGAACGCCACCCAGGGCAAGTATCAGTTCCGGATTGAAAATACTCTGTTCAACCGGCGCCACCAGGATTTCGCTGTAAAGGCACATCGCGCCCGCGATCAATGCAATAAAGTAGCCCGTCCGGTTTCTGGTCCGGCGCAGCAGCAAAACCTTTTTCAGACCCTCTTCTTTCCATTCCTGACGGGGTATGAGTTGGATCTCCTCCAGCAGCACCACACCCCACAGCAATGCGCATAACCCATAACCTACCATCATGATGCCCTTCAGTTTGAACGTTGATTCAACATGAATGCAGCGTGCACTCAGTACTCAACTTGCGAATATCCATTGCGGAGTCTTTTCCCACTTGTTGACGAAGACAACGTCATTGAGCGGATCAAATTTTTCCGAGGGGTAAATATGCTTGATTGGGACGGCCCCCGCTATCGACGTTAGCAGGAGTTCTTTGTGGAGATATCGACCAAAAGTTTGTAGTGATTCCACTACAAACAGTCACCCTAGGTTAACAAGCCGTTTTCAAGTGCATAGCGGGCCAGTTTCGCGTTGCTGTCCATCCCGGTTTTTTCCAGGATGCGTGCCCGGTACGTCGTGACGGTACTCGGACTCAAGTGCAGTATCTCGGCGATGCGCACAATTCTTTCGCCTGCAGCGAGGAGCTTGAGTACTTCCAGCTCCCGGTCGGATAGCGCTTCGTGGGGTGCCTCGTCGCCTCTGCCGATAGCGTTGACCAGTTTTTCTGCCAACTCAGGGCTGACGTGCTTGCCGCCCGAGGCCACCTTGCGAACGGCCGCCACCAGGGTGGCTGCGGAAATATCCTTGGTGAGGTATCCCGCTGCGCCGTGCTTGATTGCACGTAACGCATAGGCCTCGACCGAATGCATGCTCAACATCAGAACGGCGAGCTTGGGCTTGTGCGCACGCATGAGTTTGAGGAGTTCGAGGCCGTTCTTGTCGGGAAGCTGAATATCGACCAGCGCCACGTCGAACTCCTGCTCGCGGACCAGGAGCATGGCGTCTTGTGCCGTCTCGGCTTCCCCCGTTACGTCGATCTCGCCGGCAGTCTCCAGCATGCGTCGCACGCCGCTTCGCACGATGCTGTGATCATCCACCAGCAAGACTCTGATTTTGTGGTCAGTCATCGGTCTTTTCCATTCGCACCCGCAAGGCCCCGGCCGTATCGTGTCTCGATGTACAGATGATGTCGAACCCGCCGGCCCCTTCGACACAGAGGCGCGCGCTCATGCTTTTCCACACTCATCCTGCGGCCAGTGGCCAGCAAGCCAGGGAATCTGCTGCCGGGTTCTACGTTAGCAGGTCGGGATTGCACTGCAAGATGACAATTCCCCCCAGGATCCGGGGCATTGCGCCAACCTTGCTAGTATTTCGTAAGCCAGCGCTCAGTGTTCGACAGGGTAAACACTGCGAAGCCGGCTCCTGCTGCAAGGGTTGATGCCTTGCCTGCGGCATCCATTTTGACTGGACACAGACATGGCCACAGTGACGACACCGATCGAAGTATTGGACATGAAGACATTGCTGGCAGCGCTGAAATCGTTGCGCAAAGGTGACTTCACCACCCGTATGCCGGAAGACTGGACCGGCATGCCGGGCAAGATCGCCGACACGCTCAACGAGATCATCGACATGGCGGCCGAGACCACCACCGAATTCGAACGCGTGGCGCAACTGATCGGCAAGCAGGGCAAGGTCGACGAGCGAATCCAATTGCCGATGATGAAGGGCTCGTGGCAAAAGATCGTCAACTCCAGCAATGCGCTCACCAGCGACCTCATCAGCCCGATGAACGAGATCATTCGCGTGGTCGGTTCGGTGGCCGAGGGTAATCTGAGCCAGCAGGTACCGCCGGTACTCGACGGCCTGAAACTGCGGGGCCAGTTCCTCAAGTCCGCCGAGATCGTGAACACCATGGTGACGCGCCTGGGTTCCTTCGCTTCCGAGGTCACCCGCGTGGCGCGCGAAGTCGGCACTGAGGGGATTCTCGGTGGGCAGGCCAATGTCAAAGGGGTGTCCGGCACCTGGAAAGACCTGACCGACTCCGTCAACGACATGGCCGCCAACCTGACCACCCAGATGCGCAACATTGCTTACGTGACCACGGCAGTGGCCAAAGGCGATCTGGGCAAGACGATTACCGTCGAAGCCCGGGGTGAGATTCTCGAGCTGAAAAACACCATCAACACCATGGTCGGCCAGCTCTCGAGTTTCGCGGCGGAGGTGACCCGCGTGGCGCTGGAAGTCGGTACCGAAGGCAAGTTGGGCGGCCAGGCGAAAGTGCGCGGTGTCTCAGGCACCTGGCGCGACCTGACCGAATCGGTCAACGGCATGGCGGCCAACCTGACCACCCAGGTGCGCAACCTCGCCCAGGTGACGACGGCCGTGGCGCGCGGCGACCTCGGCAAGAAAATCACTGTTGAAGCCAAGGGCGAGATTCTTGAACTGAAAAACACCATCAACACCATGGTCGACCAGCTCTCCAGCTTCGCCTCGGAGGTGACACGAGTCGCGCTGGAAGTCGGTACCGAAGGCAAGCTGGGCGGACAGGCCGAAGTGACCGGCGTATCCGGTACCTGGAAAGACTTGACCAATTCGGTCAACGGCATGGCGGCCAACCTGACCACCCAGGTGCGCAACATTGCCGACGTGACGACGGCAGTGGCCAACGGCGACCTGTCGCGCAAGATCACCGCCGAAGCCAAAGGTGAAATTCTCCAGCTCAAGGAAACCATCAACACCATGGTGGATCAGCTCTCGACCTTTGCCGACGAAGTGACGCGCATGGCTCGCGAGGTGGGGACTGACGGCAAACTCGGCGGCCAGGCCAAGGTGACGGGCGTCGGTGGCACCTGGAAGGACTTGACCGACTCGGTCAACAGCATGGCGGCCAACCTGACCAACCAGGTGCGCAACATCGCCGACGTGACGACGGCGGTGGCCAAGGGCAACCTGGGGCGCAAGATCACCGTGGAAGCCAAGGGCGAAATCATGGAGCTGAAGAACACCATCAACACCATGGTGGACCAGCTCAACAGCTTTGCCGCCGAAGTGACACGGGTGGCGCGCGAAGTCGGCACCGAAGGCAAGCTCGGTGGGCAGGCACAGGTGCAAGGCGTGTCCGGCACCTGGAGGGATCTGACCGAAAACGTGAACTTCATGGCGGCCAACCTGACCAGCCAGGTGCGAGGCATCGCCAAAGTGGTGACCGCCGTGGCCAATGGCGACATGAAGAAGAAACTGACACTGGAAGCCAAGGGCGAGATCGCCGAACTGGCCGACACCATCAACGGTATGACCGATACGCTGGCGCTGTTCTCCGACCAGGTGACCTCGGTGGCGCGTGAAGTGGGCGTCGAGGGCAAGCTGGGGGGCCAGGCCAACGTGCCGGGTGCTGCCGGCACCTGGCGCGACCTGACGGACAACGTCAACGGTCTGGCGGCCAACCTGACCAACCAGGTGCGCGCAATTGCCGATGTGGCGACGGCCGTGACCAAGGGCGACCTGACCCGTTACGTGGAGGTGGAAGCCAAGGGTGAAGTGGCGGAACTGAAGGACAACGTCAACGAGATGATCCGCAACCTGCGCGAAACCACGCGGCAAAACGCGGAGCAGGACTGGCTCAAGAGCAATCTGGCGAAATTCAACCGCCTGCTGCAAGGTCAGCGTGATCTGGCGGCAGTCTCCAAAATGGTGCTGTCTGAACTGGCTCCGCTGATCAACGCCCAGCACGGTGTGTTCTACATGATGGACGAGAACCCGCCGGATCCGGCGAAACTCAAGCTGCTGTCCGCCTATGCGTACAAGGGCAACATCAATGTGAACGATGAGTGGCGGCTCGGCGAGGGCCTGGTCGGGCAATGCGCCTACGAGAAGCGGCGCATCCTGTTGACCGATGTACCGGCCAATTACGTCGCGATCTCATCGGGACTGGGTGCTGCCGCCCCGCTGAACATCATCGTGTTGCCGATCCTGTTCGAGAACAAGGTCAAGGCCGTCGTCGAAATGGCTTCGTTCACGCGCTACAGCATCATTCATCAAACCTTCCTTGATCAGCTGGCCGAATCGATCGGTATCGTGCTCAACACGATCGAAGCCAATATGCGTACCGAAGAACTGCTCAAGCAGTCGCAATCGCTGGCGCACGAACTGCAAAGGCAACAGGAGGAATTGAGACAGACCAACGAGGAACTGGAGGACAAGGCCGGCCTGCTGGCGGAGCAGAAAGCCGAAGTCGAGCGCAAGAACCGCGAAGTCGAAATCACCAAGCTGTCGCTGGAGGAGAAGGCGGAGCAACTGACGCTGACCTCGAAGTACAAGTCCGAATTCCTCTCCAGCATGTCCCATGAACTCAGAACGCCCTTGAACAGCTTGCTGATCCTGGCCCGCCAGCTCAGCGACAACGCGGAACACAATCTCACCCCCAGGCAGGTCGAATATGCCAAGACCATCCGCAGCGCGGGCAAAGACCTGCTGGAACTGATCGACGAGATTCTCTACCTGTCCAAGATCGAGTCGGGTACGGTCACACTGGATCTCAATGAAGCACGGTTCGCCGATCTGCACGACCAGATCGAACGCACCTTCCGGCCGGTCGCCGAAAGCCGCGGCCTGACCTTCACGATTGAACTGGCGCCTACCCTGCCCCCCGTCTTGTGGACCGACGAAAAGCGCCTGCTGCAGGTGGTCAAGAACCTGCTGTCCAACGCCTTCAAGTTCACTGAGCAAGGCAGCGTCAAGATCAGCATCGAGCCCGTTGTGTCCGGGTGGAGTGTGGATCACAGCGAACTGAATCGCGCCGATGCGGTGGTCGCCTTCGTGGTCACCGACACCGGCATCGGCGTATCGGCCGGCAAGCAGAAGCTGATCTTCGAGGCGTTCCAGCAAGCCGATACCGGAACCTCACGAAAATACGGTGGCACCGGCCTCGGCCTGTCGATCAGCCGCGAGCTCGCACACCGGCTGGGCGGTGAGCTGCGGCTGATTCCCGGTGAGATCGGCAAGGGCAGTACTTTCGCGCTGTACGTGCCCTTGCGGACACAGGACGCCCAGCGTCAGACCCTGGACGAACCCGCGACAGAGACAGCACCTGGCCAGGTCAGGCGCGACCTCCTGTCAGGCCCGTCTGCACAGATACTCGACGACCGCGAGTCGGTCCAACCCGGGGACCAGGTGCTGCTGATGCTCGAGGGCGACGCCCGATTCGCCGGCATCCTGCTCGAGGCCGCGCACCAGAAGGGGTTCAGGGCTATCGTCACGACCCGTGGCGCGGATGCACTGGAGCTTGTCGAGCGCTTCAAACCCGCCGCGATCACACTGGACCCGGGCCTGACGGACATCGATGGCTGGTTGCTGCTCGAGCAGTTGAAGGGAAATTTCGCCACGCGTCACATCCCGGTCCAGATCATCTCGAACGCTGACGACCGCACACGCGGGCTGCGCTATGGCGCTTTCGACTATCTGCTCAAGCCGGTCACAGCCGACGAGATTCAACACGCGCTGGTCGGCATCGTCGCATTCGCAGGACGCAACACCAGGAGCCTGCTGCTGGTCGACGGCGACGAAGCGAACCGCGCCCGCATCCTCGATCTGCTCGGCAACACCGACGTGAAGATCGAAACGACCGCCAGCGGCGCTGAAGCCTTGAAGAAACTGGCAAAGAAACGCTACGACTGCATGGCAATCCATCTCGAATTGCCCGACGCCTCCGGCATCAAGCTCCTCGAGGCGTTGCAGCAAGACCAGGCCAGGCGTGAATTGCCGATTGTGGTCTACGGTGCAGAGACACTGACCAAGCCGCAACACGAGCGTTTCCGGACACTGCTGGGCACGGGCGTGATCAAGGCCGTTCAGTCTCCCGAGCGCATACTCGACGAAACCGCGCTGTTTCTACACCGTGTCGTCGACAGGCTGTCGCAGACCCAGCGCAGGATGCTGGAAAAACTCTATGAGGGCTCGGACAGCCTCGAGGGCAAAACGGCCCTGGTGGTCGACGACGACGTGCGCAATATCTTTGCCCTGACCAGCGTGCTCGAGAGCAACAACATGCGGGTGGCCACGGCCGAAAACGGCCGGACCGCCATAGAACTGCTGCAGCAGCAGCCCGATACCGACATCGTGCTGATGGACATCATGATGCCCGAGATGGATGGCTTTGAAACCATGCGCCAGATCCGTACCTTCAAGCGATTTGAAGCCCTGCCCATGATTGCGCTGACGGCCAAGGCGATGATGGGTGACCGTGAAAAGTGCATCGAGGCAGGCGCCTCGGACTATGTCAGCAAGCCGGTGGATACCGACCAGCTGCTGTCACTGATGCGCAAATGGCTCTATCGATGAAGCAACCTCCGGTATTCAAAGAGAGCGCCCAGGTGCGGCACCCTGCCCCGCCGGATGGCGTGCCAGCCTCGGTATTGCTGGTGGATGACAATCCCGCCAAGCTCACGGCGCTCGCCGCGGTGATTACCGACATGGGCCTCGATGTCGCCACGGCGACGTCCGGACGCGAGGCGCTGCGCCTGCTATTGCAGCGCGACTTCGCCGTCATTCTGCTCGACGTGAAAATGCCGGCGATGGACGGTTTTGAAACCGCTGCACTCATTCACGGCCGCCCGAAGTCGGCCCATACACCCATTATCTTCGTCACCGCGGAGGCCGACACGGATTCCGAGCGCTTCCGCGGCTATACGTCCGGCGCCGTGGATTACATCTTCTCGCCGATTGTGGCCGAGGTGCTTCACGCCAAGATCCAGGTGTTTGTCGACCTGTTCTACTTGCAGCGCAAACTGACGATGCAGACCGAAGAATTGCTGCAATCGAAGCGGCAGCTGCGTGAACTGGCCTCCTATCAGGAGCACCTCAAGGAAGAAGAGCGAAAGCGCATCGCTCGCGACATCCACGACGAGCTGGGACAGAGTCTGCTGGCGTTACGCATCGATGTCTCCATGCTGCAGGCGCGCACCGGTGCCATGCACCCCAGGCTCAACGAAAAGGCCAGCGATGCGCTGAATCACCTCGATACAGCCATCCGCAGCGTGCGCAGTATCATCAATGATCTTCGGCCACCCGTACTCGACCTGGGATTGCAGGCCGCGATCGAGTGGCAACTTGAAGAGTTCCGCCAGCGCAGCGGGATCGAATGCACGATGTCGGCCAAAGACGAAAACTTCCGCTGCAACCTGAATGAAAAATCCGCCACGACGCTGTTCCGCATCGTGCAGGAATCACTGTCGAATATTGCCCGGCACGCGCATGCGACACAGGTGCACATCGAACTCTCCAGGGAGGGTCGCCGGCTTTACCTGCAGATCAAGGACAACGGCGTAGGCATGACGGATCGCAAAAAACTGAACTCGTTTGGACTGGTGGGCATGAAGGAACGCATCAGCATGCTGGGTGGGGAGTTCAGGATCGACAGCGCACCGGACAAAGGAACGAAATTGAGCATATCGCTGCCCATCGACTGAGCTGGATGGCGCTCGGGGCTTTGCAGTAAAAGCGTCTGATTCTACGGGAGCCCTTGTACACATCGCTTAATCGCCCTGCTTGCCTGCCCATAGCGCCCGCGGGATACATACAGCCCCGTCCAGTAACAATCGGGCCGTTCTCATCAGGCCGCAACTCGTTAAACGATCGTGTTCGAAGCGCAACTCTACGGTGAATTCTCCCGTGGGGTGTTCAACCGAGAGTTGCCTGATGTCGCCCCCACCGACACACGCCACGCCTGCCGCCACGCTGCCCTCGATCAAGCAGGCAACCGCCACGCTCACCGCACCGAACACACCGATGCTGGTGTGGCAACGATGGGGGATGAAGGTCCGGGTGCTCAGTGCTCCACCCGCTTGTGCTGGCGCAATCAGGCACATCTTGGGCACATTGCGTTGGCTGACATCCCCAAGGTTCATGGGTGGGCCGGCCTGCAACCGGATCGATTCGAGTCTGGCCTTGATTGCGCTGTCGGCATCCAGTTGTTCAGGGCGTTCATGACCGCTGAGGCCGAGGTCTTCTGCGCGGATCAACACCACCGGCATACCGTTGTCGACGCAGGTGACTTCAACGCCGTCGAACAAATCGACCACGTTGCCTGTCGGCAGCAACGCACCACAACTGGAACCGGCGATGTCCTTGAACTCAATGATCAATGGCGCAGCGCAACCCGGCACCCCGTCAATGCGTGCTTCGCCGGAGTAGCGCACGGTGCCGTTCGGTGTGGGCACATGAGCAATCGCGATCTGCCCGGTGTTCTCCATGAAAATGCGCACCGGAGTTACATCACCCGTCACAGCCACCAGTCCTCGCTCAATGGCGAAGGGTCCGACACCGGCAAGAATGTTGCCGCAGTTCTGGCCATAATCGACCCGCGGTTCATCGACCAGTACCTGTGTGAACAGGTAGTCCACGTCGGCGTCGGCGCGCACGGAGGGCTTGATGATCGCCACCTTGCTGGTCAGCGAGTCGCCGCCACCGATGCCATCGATTTGCCGCGCATCCGGCGAGCCCATGACCGCCAGCAATACGCGGTCTCGAAGCGCTTGCTCGTCGGGCAAGTCGCGGGCCAGGAAGTAGACGCCTTTCGACGTCCCGCCGCGCATCAACAGGCAAGGAATACGTGTCTGGCCCATGTTCAGTCTCCGAGTTCATCGAGGCTGTCGACGTAGCGCAGGCCCTTTTCCGCAAGCCGTTGGCGCATGTTGTAGATGTCCAGCCCCAACTCGCCCCTGGCCAGGCGCAAGGCCTTCTGCTCCTCCAGGTCGGCGCGGGCACGACTGGCTTCGACAACTTGCGCGACCTCGCCCCGACGCACGATGACCACGCCATCGTCATCGGCGACCACCACGTCGCCCGGGTTGACCAATTGACCGCCGCACACCAGCGGCAGGTTGACCGAACCGAGGGTCTCCTTGATGGTGCCCTGGGCACTGATGGCACGGGACCAGACCGGAAAGCCCATCTCGCGCAAGGTATGGGTGTCACGCACCCCGGCATCGATCACCAGGGCACGCACGCCGTGGGCCTTGAGCGAAGTGGCGAGCAGGTCGCCAAAGTAGCCGTCGGTGCACGGCGAGCTGGGGGCAACCAGCAGAATATCCCCGGGGCGGCACTGCTCCACCGCCACATGGAACATCCAGTTATCGCCCGGTGCAACCAGCACCGTGACGGCCGAGCCGCTGACAACCGTCCCTCGTTGAATCGGGGTAATCGAAGACGTCAGCAGGCCTTTTCGCCCCTGGGACTCGTGGATGGTCGCGACGCCGAAGCGCCCCAGTTCATCGACCAGGGCCTGCTCGGCCCTGGGGATGTTGCGCACGACAACACCGGTTTTTCCGATCAGCTCGCTCATGCCAGGTTCTCCGTCACGCGGGGGAAGAGGCTCTGGTAGCCCTCGCCATAAACGATGTCGCGGCTGGAGGTGATGCCAACGTTGCGCTTGGCCTGCACACCGCGTTGCAGGGCGACGCGAGTGTAGTACTCCCAGAGGTGTTCCTGACCGGCCATGCACTGGATGGCGGCGTACTTCTTGTCCCAGACCGAGGTGATGTCCAGCAATACATCGGGGCGCCATTCGCATTGCTCGGGCTGGTGCGGCTCGAAGCTGTAGACCGGTGGCGCACCGACAATTTTCTCCCCCGGCCTGTAGCCTTCGGCCTGGGCGATGATGCGGGCCTCTTGCGTCAGGTTCATGGCCAGCGGGTGATCGTAGTTGTAAGGGTCTTTCACCGAGTGGCTGAGGACGAACTCGGGCTGGACGCGACGAAACACATCCGCCAGGCGAAACAGGGTGTCCTTGTCGGCGCGCATCGGGTAATCGCCGATGTCGAAGAACTCAACGCTGGCCCCCAGGATATCGGCCGCAGCCTGGGCCTCTTCACGCCGTGCGGTTTTGACTTTCTCTTCGCTCATCTGGCCCTTGCGCCAGAGCTTGGCGGACTCACCGCGCTCGCCGAAGGACAGGCAGACGATGTGCACGACATAGCCCTGTTGCGCATGCAGCGCGATGGCACCGCCCGCGCGCCAGACGAAATCGGCAGAATGGGCGCTGACGACCAGCGCGTTTTTCGGTGAATCGATCATTGCGGATACTCCTCCTGCGTTTCCAACGAGCATCGCATCGCGGCCCGTCCCAGGAGTAATGCGTTGAAGTGTTGCAGGTATGCGTTTTTTTTATTGCTACTCGATCAAGGCAGCGGCATAGTCCAACCGGAATGACCCTTTGCAGAGCCCACGCACCATGGAAGCCACAGAACTGCCCAGCCTGATGCACGTCCGCGCCTTCGTCCGGGTGGCCGATCACGGGAGTGTTTCCAGGGCCTCTGTGGCGCTGTTTCGCGCTCAATCGGTAGTGACCCGGTCGATTTCCGAGCTGGAGGCGCGGCTCGACGTGCCACTGTTCGAACGCCACGCCAACGGTATGCGCCTGACCGATTTTGGTGAGCGCTTGCTGCCACGGGCACGTCGTGTGCTGGCGGAACTGGACAGCGTGCCGCGGTTGCTGGGTGGCGGGGACAAACGAGCGGTCGAGCCGCTGTACCTGTTCCAGGCCCGGCGCCTGCAAGTGTTCGTCAAACTCTGCGAAACCCGGCACATGCAGACCGTTGCCAGCCTGCTTGGCCTGAGTCAGCCGGCCATCAGCTCGACCATCAAGGTGATGGAAAGCGGTTGCGGCCAACCGCTGTTCGAGCGCACGCCACGCGGCTTGCAACCCACCCGCGCCAGCCACGAAATCCTCTTTGCGATCCGCCGGGCGCTGAACGAATTGCGCCACATCGAGACCGATATCACCGCTCTGCACGGCACCTTGCAAGGCGTGGTGCAAGTCGGCGCCCTGCCCTTGGGCCGCACCCGAATATTGCCCGAAGCCATGGTACGCATGATGGCCGAACACCCGGGCATCCAGGTGATCACCAACGAAAGTCCGTTTGATCTGCTGGCCACAGAGCTGCGTGCCGGTGACGTCGATTTCGTCTTTGGTGCCCTGCGCCCGGAGGCCTACGCCAGCGACCTGGCCGGCGAAGCGCTGCTCACGGAAGACATGGTGGTATTGGCGCGGCACGGTCACCCGCTCTGTTCGACAGCCGTGGCGCACGATGAACTGGGCGCCGCCCGATGGGTGCTGCCTCGCGCCGGCTCGCCGGCCCGGAAAATGCTCGATGAGTGTTTCACCCGGTTCGGCATTGCGCCGCCCCGGCCTGTCGTAGAAAGCGGCGACATGGCGATCATTCGCGGCCTGTTGTTGCGTTCGGACATGCTCGCCGCCGTGTCCGCCCATCAACTGGAACAGGAGATCGCCTCGGGCGAGTTGTGCATCCTGCCCCTGCAACTGAACCAGACCACCCGGGCTATCGGTCTGACTTATCGCAATGGCTGCCTGCACTCCCCGGTGGCCCAGGCCCTGATGGACATGATTCGCCGGGTGATCCGCGAGCAGGCAGCGCAGGAATGAGGTAACGGCTTCAAAAAAAGATCGCAACCTTCGGCAGTTCCTACAGGGATATGTGAATATTGGTAGGAGCTGCCGAAGGCTGCGATCTTTTGATTTTACAGCAGGCTGATCGGATAGCTGACGATCACCCGGTTCTCATCGAACTCATTGCTGCTGAAGCTCTTGCGAATACTCGAGTTGCGCCATTTGACGTTGAGGTTTTTCAGCGGACCGCTCTGCACCGTGTAGGCCAGTTCTGACTCACGCCCCCACTCCTTGCCGTCGGTGATCGCGCCGGTGTGCACGTTGTCGCCGCTGATGTAGCGGTTCATCAGGGTCAGGCCGGGGACGCCGAGGGCGACGAAGTTGTAGTCGTGGCGCACCTGCCAGGACTTCTCCCGGGCGTTGTCATAGCTGGAGTTGTAGCTGTCGTTGGCCAGGGTGCCGCCGCTGGTGCCGTTGACCCGCATCCACACATCGTCGCCGGTGAGTTTTTGCAGGCCGACGTAGAAGGTGTTGCCGCCATACCGGGCCGATAACAGCGCCGAGACGGTACGGTTGTCCAGGTCGCCGGCACGGGCACTGCCATCTTCACTGCCCCAGAAGTAGCCGAGGTTGGCGCCCAGCATCCAGTCACCCATGGGCTGACTGTGGACCAACTGCAGGTATTGCTGCTGATAGATGTCCTTGAGCTCGGCGTTCCACAGCCCGATCATCGTGCGTTTGTCGTTGAAGCTGTATTCGCCGCCGACGAAGTTGAAGCGATCAGAGGTGAACGCAGTCTTGCCCTGCATGAACATGTCTTCCATGCTCGCATCGTTGCGCGGACTGTTCTGCCGGAACTGCCCGCCGTACAGGGTCAGGCCGTCGATCTCCTGGGAAGTGACCTGGCCACCACGAAAGGTTTGCGGCAACGAGCGACCGTCGTCGGATCGCAGGATCGGCAACACCGGCATCCATTCCCCGACCTTCAGTTCGGTCTTGCTCACTTTCATTTTCCCGGCCACCGCCAGGCGACCGAAATCATCGGCGGGACGCCCATCGCCATGGATCGGCAACAGCTGAGTGCCGCCGGTACCCTTGCCGCCATCGAGCTTGACCGAGTAGAGCCCCAGCGCATCCACCCCGAAGCCCACCGGGCCTTGGGTAAAGCCGGAGCGGACGTCGAGAATGAAATTCTGGGTCCACTCTTCGGCCTTGCCTTGCGGGTAGGCCGGGTTGGTGAAGTTGCGGTTGATGTAGAAGTTGCGCAGGTTCAGGTTGGCGCTGGCATCTTCGACGAAGCCTGCAGCGGACGCTTGCAGCGGGAGTCCACAGACAACAGCCAGGGAACAGACGAATCGGTGATCAACGGTGATTTTCATTGTTATTGTTTTCCGATTTTCGAGTAAGGAAATGCCCTGCGCCCGCCATAACCGGGCACAGCAGGATCAAGAAGGAAAAGAATGGATAGCGGCCCGGGACGAGCCGCTGCACTAACCGCTAGAAATCAGCGTGGGCCTTTGCCCGCCACCGAGTAGAGCACCTGCTGGTTCCGGGTTTTCATGAAGGCTTCCAGGCTCTGTCCACGCATGGCGGCGTAGACCTGCAAGTTGGGAATCCCGAGTACCGCCGCGAGTTTCTCCAGCACGAAAAAGATCGCCCCGTACTGGATCAGCCCGCGCCAGTCACGACGGCGCAACAGATCCCGCTCTTCGTCGCTCAGGCCCCCTTCGTCGAACAACGCTTCCGGCGCTTCGAGAAAACGCTGGCGCCACTGCGGCTCGATCATGCGATGCAGGAACTTGTTCAGGCGATAACCCTTGGCGCTGCGCTCCAGAGTGAATGGATAGGTGCCCTCGAGTTGTTCGATGCCGGCCAACTGGTGCTGCATATGCTGCAGGTGGCGTGCATTGACCTCGGCAGGCACCGCACGGTCCTGGTTTTCCAGCAAAAGAGTCGCGATACCGGTCATGGAGGGCAGGTAATAGTCCTGATGCAGATTTTTCACCGTGGCCGACAACGCACCACGCATGATCAGCCAGGTGATCACCTCCGAGCCTTCCATCCCGCCCAGGGTGGCATATTCGGCGTGGGTCATCTCGGTCAGGCGCTGCGGGTCGTTGACCAGCAAATCGATGAACTGCTCATCCCACTGCGGGTTGTTGAAGCCGCAACGCTCGCCATGCACCTGATGGGACACGCCGCCGGTTGCGACAATGGCTACCTTCAGGTCTTCGGGATAGCTTTCAATCGCCCGGCGCAGGGCCTGGCCCAACTTGTAGCAGCGCAATGCACTGGGGATCGGGAACTGCAACACCCCCACCTGCAGCGGCACGATTTGCACCGGCCACGCCGGATCACAGGGCAACAGCGCCGACATCGGCGAGAAGAACCCATGGTCCAGCGGCTTGTCGCGGAAGAAACTCATGTCGAACTCGTCGGCCATCAGGCTTTGCCCAATGTGTCGCGACAGCGCGGCATGCCCGCCCACTGCGGGCAGCGAACGCGGATTGCCGCCTTCGTCGGCGACCTCGTAACGCTCATCGACACCGAGGGAGAACGCGCCATAGTGGTCGAAGAAGAACGACGTCACATGGTCATTGAAGATGTAGAACAGCACGTCCGGCTGTTGCTCCTTCAACCACACCTTGATCGGTTCGAAGCCTGCGAAAATCGGCGCCCAGGCCGCTTCATTCTGTTTATCGTGATCGACAGCGAAGCCGATGGTAGGTGTATGGGAGACAGCGAGGCCACCGATGATGCGTGCCATGATGAGTTCCTGTGTTCGAAAAAGTTTATTGCGCCAGCAGCGCCCGGCTGACCCGGCGCCGTGCAAGACCGTTGGCCAGGATCGCCAGGGCGGCGATGAAGGCCGGCACGCTCAACAGTGCGAACAGCAACGGCAGGCCCAACCCGAGACTGAGCACCGCACCACCGATGAGAGAGCCAAAGATACCGCCGAAACGACCGATGCCGAGCATCCAGCTCACGCCTGTGGCACGGAAATCCGTCGGGTAGTAACCCGGGGCAAACGCGTTGAGGCCCGTCTGCGCGCCGCTCATGCAGAAACCGGCGGCAATCACGCCAAGCGCCAGCAGGCTCGACTCCAGGCTGAAGGCCCCCAGCAGCAGGATAAACACACCACCTAGTGCATAGGAGGTGGCGATCACGCCGTTCGGATTGCGTCGGTCCATGATCCAGCCCACCACGATCGCCCCGACCGTACCGCCGATCTGGAACAGGCCGGTGATGGTGGCAGCGCGCTCGATGGACAGACCGCCTTCGCGCAACAGGGTCGGCATCCAGCCCATGGTCAGGTAGATCACCAGCAGGCCCATGAAATAGGTCAACCACAGCGCCAGGGTGCCGGCCCGATAACGTTCGGTGAACAGCATGCGCACCGGCGCCTTGTGCTGGGCCTGGGGTTCGGCGAGGGTGAAACTCGTGGCTGGCGAAAATTTGCCCCCCAGCTTGTTCAGTACTTTGGCGATCTGGGCAGCCGGCGCATTGCGCGCTGCCAGGAATCGCGCGGACTCGGGCAGCAACAGCCAGAGGAAAGGCAGCAGCACCATTGGCAGAATGCCACCGGCGAGCAACACCGATTTCCAGCCGTACAGGGGAATCAGCCAGGCTGCCAACAAGCCACCCAGCCCCGACCCCATGTTGAACCCGGTAAACATGATGGTGATGAACAGCGAACGATTGCGCTCCGGCAGGTATTCGGCAAGCAGCGTGGTGGTGTTGGGCATCGCGGCGCCCAGGGCCACACCGGTCAATAGCCGCAAGGCCGCCAGCTCATAGGGGTTACGCGCAAACGCACACGCCAGGCTCAGTACACTGAACCCTGTCACCGCCAACAGCAGCACTTTCTTGCGCCCCACACGATCAGCGTAAGGGCCGGCGGTCAGGGCGCCGATGGCGAGCCCAATCATCCCGGCACTCATGACCGGGCCAAATGCCGCTTTGGACAACCCCCACTCCTGAATCAGTGAAGGCGCAATAAAACCCATGACCGCCACATCCAGCCCATCGAATAGAACAATGAAGAAGCACAGGCTCATGATGAGCCACTGGTACCCGGCAACCGGTCGGTTGTCGATCCACGCCTTAATGTCGACCGCTTCGTGACTCATGTTTTCACCTTCTTATTTTTGTAGAGATAGCGAACGGCCTGGAGATCGCTGCAGGCCAGAGGCCGCCCGACAGCCGAACGCTGGGCGTGACTTTAAAGCCGCAGTTGTCTGCACCGCCTCTGGGAAATCCTTAAACGGGTATCTGTTTTTCTTATCGGAGGATTTGAAACGCGCAGGAGTCCAGTCATATGGAAATACCCATAACAAAAACCGATACCTGCTTAACGACTTCACAGAGGACGCTTGGGAAGCGCTTGTTCTAAGGTCGACGCAACTGCCTTGACGGCGGTTGCAGTAATGGACGCTCTGTAGCTGCACACACTAAAAACAAGGGTTTGAACATGACCACACATCTCGATGACACGGGCTTGTCCCGCCGCTCGCTGCTCAAGAAAGGCTCCGTCGTGCTCAGCGCCAGCGCCGCGCTTGGCATGCCGGTCCTGAGCCAGGCCTCCCGCAACAGCACCACGCAGCGCGCAGACAATGAAGGCACCGATCAATCGCCAGGTACGGTTATGGACTCCCAACTACTCAGTCTGCTGTCGCAACCCAAGATCGATTGCCACCATCATGTGATCGACCCTGTCCAATACCCTTATCCGGCTGACTCTACCTACCAGCCGGCAGGCCCTGAGGTCGGCCCCGCGGCGTATTACGAACAGGTCATGCAGGCCTATGGGATACGCCATTCAGTGATCGTGCAGCCGACTTCTGCCTATGGCTACGACAACCGTTGTCTCCTGGACACGCTGGCTCGCAACAAGGGCCGTCATAAAGGTGTGGTCGTGGTGCCGAACGACATCTCCAGCGAGACGCTCGCGCAGTACAAGGCGCAGGGTGTCGTCGGTGTGGCGCTCAATGCTGCGCTGCTGGGTCCTGAGCGCTTTCTGAAGATCGACACCCTGATGGGACGCCTGGCCGATCTGGACCTGTATGCCCAGATCCAGGTCAAGGACGATCAGTTGCTTGCGCTGTTGCCGCTGCTGCAGCGCACACGGTCCCGGGTGCTGATCGACCACTCCGGCCGGCCCGATGCCAGCGCCGGCTTGCAGCAGCCGGCTTTCCAGGCATTGCTGTCGCTGGCCGGCAACGGACGGACCTTCGTCAAACTCTCCGGGCTGTCGCAATACTCCAGGGAGAGTTACCCCTTTGCCGATGCCAAGCCATACCAACTGGCACTGCTGCAGGCGTTCACTGCCGAAAACTGTATGTGGGGCACGGATTGGCCGTTCTTGCGCGCACACCAAAACATGGAGTTGGGCACCGTCCTGACAAACTTCGGCGAGATGTTCCCGAATGCCAGCGACCGCCACCAGATACTGTGGGAGACCCCAAAACGCCTGTTCGGCTTTACCGCCTGATCCGCAAGGTCCCGGATAAATCAAACTGATGCCGCATGCGAGCGCCTGACCTTCGCCGGTGACGCCCTGTTCCCGGTGGCCTTCGACCATCCCGACTGACACAACGGCTTCGAGCACGATCCCAAGGAATCGGTTCGCGTTCGAGTCCGCCTGCTACAGGAAGCGGCGGCGAGCTGTTCGCCATTTCTACGATATGGCGAAGGCCCCCGCTGCAACCTCGTGTAGTCAGGGCCCGGCATCCGGGCCCTGAGGTTCATGCCTGCTTCAAGGCGCCATCGAACGCTGGCGTCAAACCCGACAATTGCAGCTTGCGGACAAAATCGCCAAGACGCTGCTGCTTGTAGGCTTCCACGTCCATGTCACGGTAGTCGTAGAAACCTTGGCCATCTCGCAAGCCATTGCGACCGTTTTGCATGTTGTCGGCGATCACCTGTGGCGATTCGAAGCGCGGTGACAGCGCTCCACTCAGGTAGCGCGAGGCGTAGTACAAAATGTCGCCGCCGCCCCAGTCGATGAATTCAAGCAGGCCCAGCACCGAGAAGCGCAGCCCGAAACCGACGCGCACTGCGGTGTCGATATCTTCTGCGCTGGCCACGCCCTCCTCCACCATCCGTGCGGCTTCGTTCATCACCAATGCCTGAATGCGCGGCACGATGTAGCCAGCCACCGGATTGCACACCACGGGCACCTTGCCGATCCTCTTGAGCAGTTGCAGCAGCCGTTCGACGACCTGCGGGCAGGTCGCTTCGCTGCGGCTGACTTCCACCAGCGGCATCAGGTATGCGGGATTGAGCCAGTGCGCGTTCACGAAGCGCGCAGGCGTGCTGACCATTTCGCTCAACTCGGTGACGAGAAACGTCGACGTCGTCGAGGCGATGATGGTCGACGCCGGGACATGCTCGCTGACCCAGGCGAAGGTCTCCTGCTTGACCGCGATGACCTCCGGCACCGCTTCGAACACCAGGTCGCACTGAGGCAGTGTCGCCGCGGCCTGGGATTTCGATTGCACCGTCAGCCGGGCTATCGCGATGTCCGCCTGATCCCCCTCGAGCACACCAAGGCGTACCAGCATCTGCAGTTCGCTGTGGATGTTGTTGCGCACACGCTCGAAGTAGCCCTGTCGCTCATCCTCCGCGCGATCCTTTATATCGATGAGGGTGACTGGCAGGCCCGCATGAATGAACGCCAGGGCAATGCCCTCACCCATACGGCCGGCGCCGACCACGCTGACCTGGGGCTGCGCGGCGTTCATCAGTTGTAGCCCTTGGTCAGCAGTTCGGTCATCTGCGCTCGACTCAGTTTGGCCAGACCGAGGTTTTCCAGGGTGCGGCCTTCGGCGTAGAGATCCCGTGCAGCGACGACCGAAGCAATGCTCAGCAGACCCTGCGCCACCGGAGTCGGCACACCGGCCCAGCGGCCGACGGACACCAGGAAGGACAGACCCAGGCGGGTGTCTTCGAGCATGTAGCGGTGCTTCTGCAGGTCGATGTCTTCGCGCCAGTCGCCGCTGTCGGTCAGCTTGCCGTGGGCACCGCGACCGTACATCCACTCATCGCCTTCGGTGGTGTTGTAGTGGTCGGCCAGAGGGAAGTGCGGAGCGCCGTAGGTCAGTGCTTCGCGCACGGCCATGCGCTCGGCATCGAGCTGGTTGGTCACGCGGCGGATCGACGGTTGGGTACCTTCGTTATGAATGTCCCAGGCCTCGAAATGCTCCAGGGGACCGGCGTTCATCATGATCAGCGGCGGATGGATGATCGGGCCTGCGTTCATCAGCGCACCGCTCAGGGCGTCTTCAATCGGCTCGACGCTCGGGTAGGCCTCGCGCAGTACCGCAAAAGCATGCTCGGACAGGTTGCTGGGGAATACGCCGGTCGGCAGGCGGGTGGCGTAACCGCTGATCACCAGGTCGCTGGCGCCATGCTTGCGTACCAGATACGGCAGCGTACCGGTTTCAGCGAAGGCGACCTTGCTCCGGTTGCCCGCATCGGCCATGGCCTTGGCGAACACGAAGCTGCCGAAAGTGCCCGGCGGCAGGAACACCACCTGACCGTCGTGCAGGTGCGGCGCAACATGTCTGGCCAGGTCTTCGTGGGAGGTCGACGGCAGCGGGATGATCACCAGTTGCGCGTCGCCCAGGGCTTCGGCCAGGTCGTCGGTGAACGACAGCTTGTCGCCCTGCTGGCCGACGGACAACTGGCGAGTGCCCTTGTAGTCCTTGATGGTCAGGCTGCCGATGGCCAGCAGCTCCTTGAGCGCGGTGGAGTCTCGACGCCACAGGCGGGTCGGGTGCCCCTTTTCAGCCATTTCGACAGCAGCGGCGTAACAGCCGTGACCACCACCCAGCACAGTAATATTCATGCAGATACTCCTTTTTGTCAGTGACTCGATCCTATCGAGCCGCACCGTCGCGCACTTATCCGATTGCGCAGCCGACTGACGGATTGCGCAGGAGTCTCAATACTTCTGCCGCCGCAGGGTGTCCGACGGCAGACAGCCATAGCGTTGCCGATAAGCGCTGGAGAAATGCCCGAAGCTGTTGATGCCGTGACGCAACAGGATATCGGTGACGGTTTCGCCGGCCCTGCCCTGTTTGAGCGATTCGTGGATCACCGCCAGGCGACGGTCACGGATGTATTCGACCGGTGCCTGCTGAAGGAACTGGTTGAAACCGTTTTGCAGGGTGCGCACCGAGACGCCACACAGTTCGCTCAAGGTCGTCAGGCTGATCGGTTCGTCGAGGTGTTCCTCGATGTAGTCACGGGCCTTTTTCACGTGGTGCGGCAGCGGCGCGCGCGAGTCGATCAACAGGTCCGCCGAGTAGTTGTGCGGCAGCTGTGTGAGCAGCAGTTGCATCAGGTATTCGGACAAGCCGCTGGCGAGACGCGAACCGTCCACGCCGCTGCCGTACAGCCGGCAGATGTAGTCCAGGGTGTGATAGAGGCTGACGACGCCGGCGCCCAGGTGGTCAACGCTGACATCAAAGATCACCGACTGCCGCAGACTGCGGCCGAGCAGGCGTTGCAATTGTGTCTCCAGGGCATCACGGTCGACCCGCAGGATCAGGTTGCGGCACTCGCCATCGGTGACGATGCGGCTTTGCGCGAACGGCGAGGAAACGCTCAGGTAGCCCGACTGCATCGCCGCGCTGCGCCGCCCGTGGGCCACTTCGCAGTGCCCCTGCAAGGTAATGCGAAACAGATACTGATCGGCAATGTCGCCGATGGTGATCTCCACCGGCGCGCCATAGCGCAGGTCGAGCAGTGCCGAATCGCCGAAAAACACCCCGTTGAGCCGAGTGTGGATGGGCTCGTCACGCAGCACGTTGAAGCTGTGCGGGCACAGGTATTGGCTGACCTTGTCCTTGATCTCGCGGTAATCGGCCGAGCTGAGCAGGCTGTGCCGTTCCAGCAGGTGTACATCATTCAACATCACGGGTTCTCCTGTCCTGAAGCACCTCGGCCCCGCCCCCTTCAAAGGGAGCGAGGCCGGGGCGCCGAACGTGGACTATGACCAATCAGGCCCGGGTCGGATACTCCCGGGCATAGCTTTCCCGAAAACGACGGCAGCCACGCCAGAGCAGCAGCACCGTCAACACCGATGCACCGGCGATCACCAGCGACATCGACGAACCCACCGCCGCGGGCGATCCGAAGTAGCGGTCGGTCAACAGCGCCACCAGCGTGGTGCCCAGGCCCAGGCCCAGCAGATTGCTGATCAGCAGGAACACCGCCGAGACCTGTGCGCGCACCTGGTTCGGCGCGAGGATCTGCATCGCCGCCGTGGACGCCGGCATCGGGAACGAAGCGAAGAACATCGCCGGCACCAACAGCGTCACCGACAGCCACAGTTGATCGACTTGCGGGAACAGCACGGCCGGCACCGCCATGCCGAGAGCACCGATGACGCCGGTGCGCATGGCGGCGTCCTGATGACCTTTCTTGGCCAGGTAGTCGGTGAGCCATCCGCCGAACAGCACGCCTGCGGTATTGGCCACCAACAGCACGGTGCCGAGCATGTAGCCGGCCTCCATTGGCGACAGGCCGAACTTGCGGATGTACAGCGCCGGGCTCCAGCTCATCATGCAGAACAGGGCCATGGCGTAGAACGAAAAGCCCAGGTAATGGCAAGTGAAGGTGGCACGGTGGCGACCGAGGAAACGCAAGCCATCGCTCATCGCAACCTTCTTGGCCTGACCCTGTGCATCGACCTGCAGCCCCTTGCGCGCCGGGTCGCGCACGGTAAGCCAGATCAACAGGCCGACCACGATACCGGGCAGGCCGACAATGAAGAACGCCAGTTGCCAGGCCTTCATCGCACCGAGAACGGCGACTTCGATGGTGTTCATGTCCTTGAGCATCGCGATCACATAGCCACCCACCAGGAAGGCCAGGCCACCACCGACGAACGAGCCGATCGAGTAGATGCCCACGGCGCGGCCAAGTTTTTCCTTGGGGAACATGTCGCTGAACATCGAGTAGGCCGAGGGCGACAGGGCCGCTTCGCCGACACCGACGCCAATGCGGGCGAGGAACATGTGCAGGAAGTTCTTGCTCATGCCGCAGGCAGCCGTCGCCAGGCTCCAGAACACCACGCCGACGGCGATGATCTTCGGCCGGGAGAAGCGATCCGCCAGGTAGGCGATGGGCATGCCCATGAAGGCGTAGAACAACGAAAAGGCCAGCCCATGCAGCAAGCTGAACTGAGTGTCGCTGATCTGCAGGTCGGCTTTGATCGGTTCGATCATCAGCGCCAGGATCTGCCGATCCACAAATGAAAAGATGTAGGCGATCATGCACAGGCCGACCACGTACCACTCGTAAATGTAGGTTTTCTTCTTCTGCTGTTGCAGGACCGCGTTATCGACCTGGATATTCACTAGTGTTTGCTCCTCTTGGAATCCGCTCATGGGCGCAGCGCGCCGGGTGACGGTGCACAGCGCACCGACTGGGAAGTTGCGGGGCAGAGGTAAAGGACAAAGGGTTCGAACATGGTCAGGCCTCTTATTGTTATGGGGTCAAACTCCCGGTGGACCGGGCTTACCAGAACTTCCAGGTGTAGGTCGTGGCGAAACGGAATTCGTTGTAGTCGTAGCCGTACTTCTGTTTCACATCGATGTTGCGCAGGTCCAGCCCCAGGCCTTGCAGCGCCCCGCTCTGCACCACGTAGCTGAGCCCCAGGAAGCGTTCGCTTTCCTGGTTGTCGCTCAGGTTGGCGCCACGGTCCCAGTGGGTTCCCTTGATGTAGCGGGTGTAGAGCTTCAGCCCCGGCATGCCCATTCCGGCAAAGTCATAGCTGTAGCGCGCCCCCCAGGACTTTTCATCCGGGCGGACAAACCCCAGGGACGACCAGTGCACCAGATAAGGTTGCGGGATAAACCCGTTCATCGTCGGGAACACGCTGTCACCGAGCATGCGCTGGTAACTGAGGCCAAACATGTGGGCGCCTTTGAGCAAGGTGAACAAGCCACCGTAGGAACGGTTGTCGATCTCACCGTTCAAGGCACTACCATCTTCATTGTTATTGAAGTAGCGCAAGTCGGTCTTGAGTTTGTAGCCATTACCCAAGTCAGCCATATGCATCAGGCCGAAATAGTGCTGCTGATAAATATCGTGCAACACGCCATAAAAATAACTGGCTTGCAGGTTCTTGGTAATGTCGTAAGTGGCGCCGCCAAAGTCCAGGCCGTCACTGTCGAGATTATCGGTGGAGCCAAACTTGTACAGTTTCTCGTGGTTGGAAGATTCCCGTGTCACGGCAGACCAGAACCGGCCACCGGTCATCGTCAATCCATCGACTTCCCTGGACTCGACCACCGCCCCTTGATAGATCGTATCCAGTTGCCGACTGGTGTCATCGTACGCCACCGGCAATTGAGGGCGAAGGTCACCGACCTTCAACTCGGTCTTGCTGTAGCGCATCTTGAAGGTTGCACCGGCGCGACTGTAGTCATCCGCCGTCTGCTGGTCACTGACGCTGTAAGGCAGCGAACCGTCGTTGCCCGATGAATCCAGGCGCACTGCGTATTGCGCATCCACATCAAGGCCGATCGCCAGGGCCGTGTCGGTGTAACCGGACGTAAACTGTGCATCGAACCCCTGAGACCAACTATGCACTTCAGAAACCGGCGCATTGTTATTGGTGTAATTACGGTGCAAGTAAAAGTTACGCGTATCCACTTTCAAGTGACTATCATCGACAACATCGGCATAGGCTGCCAACGGCGAACAGATCATTCCCAACACGCCGGCAATACCAAGCCCACGGTAAGATTGTTTTACCTGAAGCATCTAACTTCTCCACATCTGTATGTGCTGGGCACTGTATTTATAGGAGCAGATTCGAACTAAAAGTTAAAAATGCCGGCAGCCGAACACCGAGCCTTCCTGCGCAGGAAGGCGAATTGCATCAGGGATATAAAGAACGATGGGTTCGAGCATTGTCAGGCCTATTGTTGTTATGGGGTAAAACGCCAGGCGGGCTCAATGCAGCAGCCAGCCAAGACGACACGCCTCTTGTCTACCCAAGGTAAGTCAGTAGGCGCCGCGCCGATATCGAGATGAACAGCATCCGTTGGGGGGAAAACTTCAACCCGGCTAAAGGTTTCCCTTAGTCAACTCAAACGCGCAGGGCACACAGCGCGAGATGGCAAGCCTGTATTGCATAAGCCTTCCTATAGCGAGGTCTTGTTGTTGGATGGGCCCTAAACTAGCGATTGCGCTGCCTGCCAACCTCCCCGATTGCGCAGGCGATTCTCCAATTACGCAGCCTGATGCAGACCCTTGGATGACAGGCAGAGAACGGCCTGAGCAGCCAGTCGCAAATGTCCACGAAACCATGGGCGTTTCACTCTGGGGCACACAGGCATTCAGCTCCCTGCGCTCCCGGTTCCCGACTGGGAGCGCGGCGCCTACAAAGTTGCCATTGTCATTTGTCGTCCATCTTTGTTGACGATTGTGGCCGGCGCTCAGTGCTTTCTTCGGCGTTGGGCGCTTCTGGAAAAGTCCCTGGCGTGAACACATGGGTCTGCAGGTCGCTGGCATCGACTTCGGCGACACCATGAACCGAACGGGCCAGTTCAATGGCCAGTTCACACTGCCTATGAGTGTTGACGCGGCCGCTTAACCCCACTATGCCCGCATGGGTTTTGACATTGATATGCAGGCTAAGGGTCGGATCGGAAAATGCCAGGGCCGATTTCACCTTGGCGGTAATCCATGCATCGTGAACGGCCATTTCCAGACCATGAGAGTAATGCTGGAAGGAGTGAATTTTCATGGCTGAACCCTCTCTCGAGTCATCAGACGTATTGTCCATCCCTTTTGCTGTGCTGCCCTCTGCCTGTCAGGTGAACGCTATCTATGGATACCTGATTCGTTTTGGAACGCTCGCCATACAAACATTGACAGACATTAATTATAGTACGGCCGTTGCCTGCGGTCAGAGCGCTGTCCCCGTGCACGTCCGCCCTGGTCGCTTTGTGACAGGCGCAATACCTGCAGAGCCTCCAAACAGACCTTGCTTGGCCGATTGCTACCTGTCGCCAGTACCTCATGGGTTGCGCTGACGCCCTCCCGGGCGGTGCTGACCGCCGTGTTAATGCGAAAAGTTTGCTCAAAAACCTGCACATTTTTATTCTTCAAACCAAAGCCGTCGTCGGGCGCCCTCTCACACCCGCAAACATTGCCGGAGTAAGAAGGAGCATTGCACGACGCAATCAACTGTCCGGAATGTGCTTTTTTCGAGGGAAAAACGGCAGTGCATTGACCTGGTTTTTTACCCCGACCAAGGCTTTTTTGATGGCCGATTGGCTTATAACCCCCGATTTTCACCCTGGAATATGGAAAAAAAGACGAAAAAATCGACGGGGCTTTCATACGCCTCCCGACTCGCCGAAAGCCAGTCATGGTGCTGGCTGCGTCCTCCGGTGATAGCAATATGCGACCAGTTTCGGCACTGCCGTTGGTCAGCAAAATTGATCAAAAAATGAACGCAGACGGATTTTTTCGTTCAGAATACGCAACAGGTCACACGGGCTCCGATGCTCAGCTGACTCAAGAAGCGGAAGTTAAACCTCATATAGACGCCCAGTGCGAATGAGGTTTTTTGTTACCTGAAAATGGAACTAACCGAATGTTCAAAAAGTTCATTCGCTAAACTCGCTTTTTTCTTCGCAGCAAAATGCCGCAAGATTAAATAATAGAAATTGCTGGATCCTGACTGCAGTCAGCAACGGATAAATTCAACTAGCCGCGCTGAAGTCATGTTGATCCACTAAGAGTACAAAGAGGTAATCATGGAACTTGGTATACTGACTTCGCCAGCCGCGGAATATATTCGCTTGGGCGTTGTATATTTCCATCTTATCGCCTGCTGCGTGGCAATCGGACTTGTGTTGACCAGTGACATTGCAATGGTCAAGCAACTCCTGAAGGGGGATGTGTCGGGTCACCATGATGACGCACATCTGGAAAGCCTTCAAAAAACCGTATCGCTTGCACTTGTAGCGCTTTGGATTACGGGCATTGCTATTGTCGGAATAGATTATGCCGGCAAGGGGATGGAATATTTCCTCAATCCAAAGTTGCAAGCCAAAATCGGCATCGTTGTGCTGTTGACCTTTAACGGTTTCCTGTTGCATAGCGCTGTATTGCCGGCACTGAAGAAAGCCGGTTCGATACTCAAACTCTCTTTCAACTTGCGCATGCTGGCGCTGTTTTCCGGCGCGCTCTCTGGTGTGTCGTGGTTCTATGCCGCCATGCTCGGTGTCGGTCGTCCGCTGGCCTGGAAATACTCGCTGGTCGAGTTGCTGGCGGCCTATCCGGTTCTCATCGTCGGTGGCTTTGGAATGATGGTGCTGCTCACCGTCTGGGCGAAAAACAAAAACGCTGAAGGCCGTATGGAGCAAGGCACCTGGGGAACCAGAAACGCCGCTCTGGCTGGCTGGTGAAGTCAGGTTGAACAAGCCCGTTCAGCCTTTGCCAATGAATTCCGTTTTTAACTATTTACCCATCTCACTTTTCTCACTTGAGGATATCCAAATGAAATCCATGAAAGCTCTGTTCGTAATTGCCGCTCTGACCGCTTCTTCTCTGGCGATGGCCACCGGTGGTGGTGACAAGACATTCAATCGCATGGAGTCGGCCCGCAAGGTCTCGATGGAAGCCTTCCAGGTTGCGCAGAAGCAGAAGGCTGAAGCCGCTGTAGCGCAAAGCAAGGCCAAGGCAAGCAATCGCAGCAACGGCTGATCCGTGTAGCGCGATCGCGCAACACGATGGCAAAAAAAGTCGCAAACCCTGCAGGGTTTGCGACTTTTTTTTCGATACGTCCTTCAAATTCCCGGGACGTTTTCTACGGGTATGCCTGCCGTTGCGTAGCGTGCAGGCCTAGTTCTGTACCTCCACCACGTCGACATCCGGCGCGTCTGGGGCATCCGGAGCATCCGGGGCGTCTGGAGCGTCAGGGGCATCCGCCACATCCTCTCTGGCGGCCCTCTTCTCGGCCTTGGCCGCCTCTCTGGCCGCGTTCGCATCAGCCTTGGCGTCGTTCCTGGCAGCATCTGCAGCAGCCCGGGCTGCATCTCTGGTTGCATCTGCGTCTGCCTTGGCAGCGTCCCTGGCGGCATCTGCAGCGGCCCTCGCAGCATCTCTGGTTGCATCTGCACCCGCTACACCTGCAGCTTTTGCAGCGTCACGGGCAGCATCCGCCGCAGCTCTGGCGGCATCTCGGGTTGCATCTGCGTCAGCTTTCGCAGCATCCCGGGCTGCGTCTGCATCAGCTCTGGCAGCGTCTCTGGCTGCATCTGCGTCATTTTTGGCAGCGTTCCGGGCTGCATCTGCGGCATTGTTGTCAGCCCTATTAGCCTTATCGGCTCTATCGGCTCTATCGGCTCTATCGGCCTTATCGGCTTTATCGGCTTTATCAGCCTTATCGCCACGGGCATTGCCTTGGCCTGCGTTTCCGGCAACACCACCATGGTCAGCATCGCCGCGGCCCATGCCGCCATGTCCTGCGCCACCGTCACCGCCACCATCGCCATGGCCACCGCCAGCGTTACCGCCTGCGCCATTACCACCGTGACCACCGCCTCCGGAGCCACTGCCGCCACCGTGACCACCACTGTTACCACCACCGCCGCCACCGTGGCCGCCTCCGCCGTCACCACCATGACCGCCGCCTCCGGAGCCACCGCCGCCGCCACCACCGTGACCGCCACCGCCTCCGTTGCCTCCGTTGCCGCCACCGCCTCCGCTGCCACCACCACCGCTGCCGCCATCTTTGGCATGCACGCTGGAGAAGCTACCGACGTAATCGGGCACCAGCACAGTCGATGCAGACAGGACTGCGCCAATTGCCAGGGCCAACAAACATTTTTTGAGAAGCATGATGCACCTCCGCTTGGAGTTGCGTAGTCATGTCCGTATCGAACGCAATGTCCAGTGAGTTCCCGGCCGCCCATTGGAGCGGCCAGCCAACCGGCACGGCCATTAATTTGCAGCAAAAACAAGCATCTGCGGTTCCGAACGATCCTTCAGAGCCAGTCGGCATCCGAGCGTGGGAAATATTCCCACATATTTAGATTAGGCCTGTAAGCCCCTGTGTCAACGACCGAACATCAGGACTAAAGCAGGCGCAGGCCAGGGTTGAGGCGACGAAACCCATCAGAGCCGGGAAACAGGCGGGTATCAGTAGGTGTGGGTGAACACCAGTCCAGCCTCGCCATCCGGGCTGGCGTCGGAAAAACCCTTGACGGCATATAACTGAAACTTCCAGTTCTGATTGAGCTTGTGGGTGAGGAAGAGAGTGAGTTCCTTGATCTGGTCGCCCGTGGAGACGACTTTCTGCCGCCAGTCGTAGGACACCCCCGCCGTGGTGCGCGCGAACACGGGCATGGCGAAACCGAGGCCGGCGAATATCGGGTTGTCGAAATCGGAGCCCGACGGATCGCCGTATTTTTTCCAGCCCAGGGTGGCGAACCCGGTCACCCGGCCGAAGGCCTTGGCGACATCGACCTGGGCGGAATAGTCGGTTTTGCCGGTGCCCAGGCACTTGTCTTCGTCGGCGGTGGGCAACTTGACCTTGCCGATCAGGTCCACGAACAGCCCGCCAATGTTGCCGTCAAGCACGGCGTAGTCGGCACCGGCGACAGTGTCGCCCAGACCGCTTTCCACTTTGCCGCAACCGCCGGGCAACGGCTCACCGTCAGGGCCCACCGAAGGATTGGTGATGCGCAACCAGGGTACAGTGAGCTTGTAGGTCATGGGACCGGTTTCGTATTTGCCCACCAGCGGGACGTACCAGGTTTCGGAAGTCGTGCCGGTGCCATAATCGCCCCGGGAGTAGTCGGTTCCGATCGAGGTCGAGAAGGTATCGGCCAGGGCCGGCAAGGCCAGGCTGGCCAGCCAACCGATGAGCAGGATGCGCTTGGGGTCCATGTTCACCTCGTGTCTTGCGTCATCGAAGTCCACACGCAGGCTTTGTTGCGTGACTTACACAGCCTAGTGACTTATGGCGCAAGTGCATCATGCCTTCACGGTTTATCCCGACTTGCCAGAGCGGTCGACCTTTTCAACCTTCTCGATTTTTTCAACTTTTTCAACTTTTTCGACCTTCTCGACTTTTTCCGGCCGATCAACTTTCTCAACCTTTTCTGGCCGATCGACTTTCTCGACTTTCTCCGGACGTTCGACCTTTTCGACTTTCTCTACCTTCTCTACCCTCTCTACTCTCTCGACCTTGCCGGATTGCTCGACCTTCTCGACACGCTCTGACTTGCCGGACTTGTCCACGTCCACGCGTTCGATATTGTCACCTCCACCATGACTGTCATTGCCCCCGTGGCGAGTATCGTCGACAACGCTCTCGGAGCGGCCGCTCCTGTCACTGCCCGAGTTCCCCGAATCCCCCGAGTGGCCGGAGCCGTTGGAACCGCTCGAATCACTCGAGTCGCCGGAGTTGTTGAAATCGTCCGAGCTGCCCGAATGGCCCGAGCCACTTGAGTCGTCCGTGTTTTGCTCACTGTTTCGAAGTTGCCCGTGCCGGTTGCCGGCTGGCGAATCGGAGCGCTCGCGGGGCAATTCGATACGCGTGGCCTGTACCTCCCGTGCGCCGCTGAACACGCCGGTGATCCGCACGCGTCGATCCAGCGTCAGCTGCGAAGACTGCACACCGACAAACACGGTGTCGCTCGCCATCGTCACATTAAAGCCACCCACCACCAGGCGACGGTCCTGCCGGCCCTGTACCAGGCCCTCGATCACCGCATTGTGTGCCCGGCCAATGAAGGGCAGGCTCGGGTCGGGGCGACTCTGGCTCACCTCCAGTTCGCGGCCCGACCACTGGCCACGCACCAGCATTTCCTGCGCCGGTCCCGGACGGTTGCCGAGTTTGAGCCCCTGCAGATAACCGCTGCGATCGACCGGGCCGATGGCGCTGGCCTCCTTGAGGCCGGGCGCGCGGTCGATGCGGCTGGCCACCACTTCACCCCGGGCATCGCGCAGCCCGCTGACCCGTACGGGATCACCCGCACGCAAACCGGGAGCGACTTGAGCACCGTTGGCCAGGCGTACCGGTTGGCCCATGACACGCATGGGCATGGAATCTCTGGGCAGGGCTGTCAGAGGGCCTTCGTAAACATGCAGGATAGCAATGCGCCCGGCCTCCAGACCGCGCCGGGAATTGAATGCTTCCACGGCAACCACCTGGCCTACTGCCAGGCGGGTGCTGGTGGCGGCAATGCCGTTCTCGCTGACAGGCACGTTTTTGTTGAAGTGCACTTCCACGCCATTGACGCAGATCGAGGCGAACCCGGTGATGGTGCCGACAATGCCGGTGCCGCCGATACCGCCGTTGTCGTTGCTGATGCCCGTGCCACCCACACCGCCGGCAATTGCACCGGTGCCGCCAATGCCGCCTGGACGCTTGTTCAGGGGGGCGCCGGTACCGCCCACCCCGCCGTTGTCGGTGCCGATGCCCGTACCGCCCATGCCACCAGGCGCCGCCCCCGTACCGCCGGTGCCACCCGGAGCCTCCATGAGCGGCACTTCATTGCCGCCCGCCTCATTCTGGCTGACACAGGCCGGCGCGGCTTGCAACACAATCGGAAGCCCGAGGCCCAGAGCGAGGGCGGCTGCTCGAATCAGGCGCAGATTGACAGTCATGGCTTGGGAGCCGTCGGTGAGTTGGGATCGGAAGTTTCAGTGTAGAAGTACAGGCCGACCGTGATGCGCTGACGCGGTTCTGGGCTGGGCAGATCGCGAAATTCCAGCTCGGCGGCGAGTCGGTTGAAGCTCAACAGGGCCTGCATCCCCTCGCTGGCAACGGCCTCGCGCAGCGCCTCGACGCTCATCGGGGCCAGTGCGTCATAGTGGACGCTGCGTTCAAAAAAGGCCGGACCTTCGCCGCTCAAGTTGTGTACCGCTGCGCAGGCATGATCGTGCAGGTTGTGCCCCAGGTAAGCCGCTTTCTCATCGAAGCCCTTTTGCGGCACGAAGGCCTGGGCTTCGAGGTGCACACGCTCTTGCTCGTCAAGGCGCACGACGCCCAGGCGCAGCCATTCGTCCAGCACCACCCGCGCCCGGATGTCCGTGCTGACCTTCGCCACCAGCGCATCAAAGGAGCGGTCGCCGCCGACGCTGGCCAAACGAGGCAGCGGCAATGGCTGGCCGGCGTCGTTGCAGAAGGGTGCGCGGGTCCAGGCATTGACCAGTTGCGCACCGAAGGTGATGTTTTCCGGAAGCGTGGAAGTGGCGGGGTCGCCGCTGTTGCGCAAACGCCGCACGTCCTTGCGGTGCACGCCGGTGAGCAGGCTGATGCGGCTGTCGGTCGGTGCCTTGTCGTCCAGACGGAACTCTCGGTCCGCCACATCGACGAAAACCTCCTTGAGCAGGTCGGCGAAAACCAGGTACGTGACGCCTTTGCGCAGCATCAGGCGTACCAGCGGCCGCATGACATGGCGCAGGGCTTTGAGGAGCGAGGTGGGCAAGGTAGATGATTGCATTCAGCGCATTCCCGGATAGTTAACCCCAGTATAGCTGCGTGGGAAATAATCCCATGAATGCAGACTGTATTTTTTGCGTGCCCCCATGCAAAACCGGTCTCCCGGATTTTGCATGGGGCATCAGGCCGCTTCAGGTCCGGCTGTTGTCGTCGCCGGGTTCGCCGCCAGTGTGGACGCCATTGTCGTCACCCGGCTCGCCGCCCGCGTGAACACCCTTGTCGTCACCCGGCTCGCCACCGACGTGAACGCCATGGTCGTCGCCGGGCTCACCGCCTACGTGAACGCCGTGATCGTCACCTGGCTCACCGCCAACGTGAACGCCGTGATCATCACCTGGCTCACCGCCTACGTGGACACCATGATCGTCACCCGCTTCTGCATGGGTACCACTGCGACCGGAGTTCGAGTTTCCGGTACCGGCATGGCCTGAATTCCCTTTGCCATTCCCATGGTCGCTTCCATGGTCGCTGCCACTATGGCCACTGTTGCCGCCATTGCCACCGCTGTTACCACCGTGGCCTCCACCACCGTTACCGCCACCGCCGTCGCCACCGTGGCCTCCACCACCGTTACCGCCACCGCCGTTGCCACCGCCTCCACCACCGTTACCGCCACCACCGTTGCCACCGTGGCCTCCACCACCGCCGCCGTTGCCACCACCACCACCACCACCACCACCACCACCACCACCACCACCACCATCCTTGGCATAGGTAGTGGCGTCATGGGAAATGGAGTCCGGTACCAAAACGACGGAGGCCGACAGGACGCCACCGATTGCCAGCGCCAATAAACCTTTCTTGAAAAGCAGGTAAGTGTTCATCGTGCATTCTCCTGGTGATTTACCGCGAGCAGTGTCAACGCGATCCGCGTTGCAATCCGGGAGCGGCATGGGAATAAGCTTTACTGTTTCCCCCTTGAATCTTTGGCGTGGGAAATTTTCCCACCCATTGAAAGCTAGCCCTTTCTGGCTCCGGGTCAACCCGCGCAGCAGAAAGCCGACCGACGGTGAGACACGTCAGCACTCGGCGTAAATGGATAACGTTGTGTGAAAGCAATCGAATGATCGGCAGAACGCCAATGGCTCATGGATAAAGGGCAAGTGGGCGAGAGGCCTCTACCCCGGGTGATCACCGAGACGTCAAGGCGGCTCGGGCATGACCTGAAAGACCACCCATAAGGGGAGCGCCATGCCCGCTCCCCTTTTTCAAACAAAGCATTCCAAATGCTCTGTCTCGCACCCGCGATCAGTCGTGATGTTTGTGTTTATGTTTATTCTTGTATTTATTCTTGTGCTTGTAACCCGAATCGTGGTGATCGTCGTCATCGGCCATATTGTTGCCGATCGCACCACCTGCTGCGCCGCCCAGACCCGCGCCGATCAGGCCACCGGTGGAGCCACCGACACTGTTGCCGATGACCTGGCCACCCGCCGCACCGAGACCTCCGCCAATAGCCGACTCGGTCTTCTTGCCACTCTTGGCGGTCATTGCGCCCCCGGCCGCGCCACCGACGCCGGCGCCGATCGCAGCGCCAGTGCTACCGCCCATAGCCTGACCGACCACGCTGCCAAGGGCGCCGCCGACACCGCCACCGATAGCCGTGTTGGTGGCTTCGCCGGCGAGGGAGTACTGCGATACAAGCAGACTTAATGCAACAACAGTGAATGACTTACGCATCAGACGGACCTTTAGGAACACACAAAAGGAGAAAGTTTGTTGCTACGAAACAGCCAGGTCAACAGATATTCGGCCGTGCATTGCAAACATAGGCGCCCCGCAACAGCGGGGCTCCCTTCGGTCTAGCCCCTGGGCTGCGGATTCAGCACCGTAACGGCCTTGGTTTTCCTGAAGAAAATGCCGTAGACAACCGACAGCACCAGCAAGAACGGCACACCGAACACCAGGGTCATCTTGAAGGCTTCAGTGAAGTAGGTCGTGATCATCACGGCGCCCATCAGGACCAACCCCAGCAATGTGCTGTAGGGAAACAGACGCATGCGGAACGACAATTTACGGTTGCCATTGCGTTCATGAAAACGACGGAAACAGTAGTGCGTGAGAAAGATCATGAACCAGGTAAAGATCGCGCCGAACATCGAGATCGCCATCATCAGGGTGAACGAACTTTCCGGGTACAGGATGTTGAGCAAGGTCGCCAGGGCGATCCCCGAACTGGAAAGCAACAGCGCGTTCAACGGGATCCCGGTCTTGCTCAACACCCCCATGGATTTTGGCGCGTAGCCGGCTCGAGACAGGCTGAACATCATGCGCGTGGTGATGTACAACTGGCTGTTCATCGCCGACAACGCCGCGATCAGGATCACGAAGTTCATCACTCCGGTGGCGCCGGGAATACCGATGGCCTGCATGACCGTGACGAATGGACTCTGGGCATGGCCAGCCTGGACCCAAGGCACGATCGCCAGCATCAATGCCAGGGTCAGCAGGTAGAACACCACCAGGCGCACGATAGTCCCGCGAAAGGCTTTCTTCACCGCTTGCTCCGGATCCTTCGCCTCACCGGCCGCCACCGCGATCATCTCCACGCTCAGGTAGCTGAAGATCGACACGATCACCGCGATCCACATCCCTTGCAGGCCATTGGGGAAGAAGCCGCCGTGAGCGGTGTAATTGTGCACGCCGTATTCCGGATTGCCGGAACCGAACACCACATACACCGCCAGGATAATGAAGCCGACAATCGCGCCGATCTTGATGGTCGAGAACCAGTATTCGAAGGTACCGAAGGTCTTCACGCTGATGGCATTGAGCACGATCAACACGCTGGAGAACGAGACGATCCAGATCCACTCCGGCACATTGGCAAACCAGTACTTCATGTACATCGCCACCGCCGTCACTTCCGTACCGACCGCGAGCACAATCGCCGCCCAATAGGCATAGCGCACCAGGAACCCGGCCAGCGGGCTGACATAAAATTCAGCATAGGCGCCGAACGAACCCGAGGTCGAATGGGCCACGGTCATTTCCGCCAGACAGCCCATCAGCAGCAAGGTGATGATTGCGCCAATGGCATAGCTCAACAGCACGCTCGGCCCGGCATAACCGATGGCATAGGCGCTACCCATGAACAGCCCGGTGCCGATTGCACCCCCAATGGCGATCATGCTCATCTGCCCCGACGTCAGTTGACGCCGCAGGCCATGTTCACGGTTGGATATCGTTTCGAAACCGCAGTTATCGGTCATTTCTATGTCCTCTGGATTTTGTCTTTCTTGAAGAGCACGTCGTGGGTTTAACGGTGGGGATCAGCCACGCACAGCAGGACACGGATCAGAAAATACTCAGTGGATACTCGATGATCACCCGGACTTCGTTGTTGTCCGTGGTGTCGGCGCGGGCGACTTGCGCGGTGGAGCGCACACTGGCCTGGCGCACGCGTATTGAAAGGTCCCTGGCCTTACCCGACTGCACGACATAGCGCGCCTCGAGGTCGCGTTCCCAGCGCTTGCCGTCATCGCCGTAACGCCCATAGGCGCCATTGGGGCCGCCGTCGTAATGGCTGTCATCGATGTGGTCGCCACTGACGTAACGCGACATGAAGCTCAGCCCCGGCACGCCGAAAGGCGCCATGTCCAGGTCATAACGCAGTTGCCAGGAGCGTTCGTTGGGGGCGTTGAAGTCGAGAACCTGAATCGAGTTGGCGAGAAAAATCGAAGTGCCAGGTTGCTGGTCGAAACCCAGGTAATCGAACGGCTCTTCGCCATCGACCCGCTGGTACGCCAGGGTCAACCGATGGGCGCCGAACCTGTACGCGGTGGCAAACGACCAGGTGGTGTTGTCGATCCTGCCGGCCAGGCTGTCGCCGTTGTCGTTGGTGCGGTAGAGATTGAAATCCAGGTTCAGCGACTGGTCTGGCGTCAGCACATAGGTGTAGTTGACGTTGCCGTAGTACTGCCGCCAGATGTCGGTGAACTGCGAACCGTACAGGCTGACACTCAACTGATCGCTCAGCGCATAGCTGCCGCCCAGGTAATCGACGCTGCGGGTTTCCACCCCGGCGTACAGCGCTTTAAGGGCGCCATCGGCATTGGTCGAATTATTGTCGTTGCCGGCAGTGAAGTGGCCAATGTCCAGTTGCAATGCCTTGAGCTCATTGCTGGTCAGCTGGAAGCCGGTGGCACTGCTGGTGAACAGTCGCGCATTGCCGGTGCCGAACACCGGATTGAGCGGTGTCAGGTTGCCGTACTTGAGCTCGGTCTGCGAAATCCGCGCCTTCAGCGCACCACCGGCTTCGGAGTACTCATCCTCGGGACGACCATCGGAATCGACCGGCAACAACCCTGTGCCCGTGCGCCCCTTGCCACTGTCGAGCTTGATGCCCAGCTGCGCGTAGGCATCGACCCCGAAACCCACCGTTCCCTGGGTGTAGCCGGAGCGGTAGTCGAGCATGATCCCGTGGGCCCACTCGTCCCGATAGTTCTGACCGCCCGGGTTGTTGAGGTTGTTGCGGTAGAAATAGAAGTTGCGGTTGGTCAGGGTCAGGCTGCTGTCTTCGACAAATCCGTTGTCAGAGGCGGCACAGGCCATTTGGCCAAGGCAACTGGAGATGGCGAGCGGCAAGGCAGGCCAGAGGGACAGTTTCATTCTGCGTGCTCCTTATTATTGTGATTGCAGAACTGGTTGTTGCCGGCGCCCGAACGCCCGCCGCGGGAAAATGCCCGCAGCTGGACCAGGACGCCGCAAAGTTCAAGTCACGCTGTGGCGAACCTGGTATCGCGCTTGCGACCAGGTGTTCCGATCGAGGATCTCGCCGAGAATCTGCACGGCATCCCAGATTTCGGTGAAAGTTGTGTACAACGGGGTGAAACCGAACCGCATGATGCGCGGCTCGCGGTAGTCACCAATCACGCCACGGTCGATCAGGGCCTGTATCACCGCATAACCTTCGGGGTGTTCGAAGCTGACATGACTGCCGCGTCTGACGTGCTCACGCGGCGTGATCAACTTCAGTTCGTGAGCCGCGCAACGCTGCTCGACCAGTTCGATGAACAGGTCCGTCAGGGCCAGGGATTTGCGGCGCAGGCTGGCCATGTCGGTCTGGGCGAACACGTCCAGGCCGCACTCGACCATCGCCAATGAGGTGATCGGTTGAGTGCCGCACAGGTAACGCGCGATGCCGCTGCTCGGCTCGTAATGCGACTCCATGGCGAATTGCCGCGAGTGGCCGAACCAGCCGGACAAGGGTTGCGGCACCAGATCGCACAATGACGGCGAAACCCAGACAAAAGCCTGCGATCCCGGTCCGCCATTGAGGTACTTGTAGGTGCAACCGATGGCGTAGTCGGCACCCGCCTGGTGCAGGTCGACCGGTACTGCGCCTGCGGAATGCGCCAGGTCCCAGATGGTCAGCGCGCCACATTCGTGGGTCAGCGCGGTCAGGGCCTGCATGTCGTGCATGTAGCCGGTCTTGTAGTTGACGTGGGTGAGCATGACCACCGCCGTGTCCTGGTCAATGGCTTGCGGCAAGGCTTCAGGACTGTCGACCAGGCGCAGGGTATAACCCTGTTGCAGCATCTGCGCGAGGCCTTCGGCGATGTACAGGTCGGTGGGGAAATTGCTCGATTCGCTGACGATCACTCGCCGCTGCGGTGACCTTGTGGCCTGTACGCGCAAGGCAGCGCTCAGCACTTTGAACAGGTTGATTGAGGTGGTATCGGTCACCACGACCTCCCCCGCCCCCGCGCCGATCAAACCCGCCAGGCGGTCGCCCAGACGCTCGGACAGCTCGCGCCAGCCGGCGCTGTTCCAGCTGCGGATCAAGCCATTGCCCCATTCCTCGGCGACCACCGCTTGTGCCCGCGCCAATGCCGCGACCGGCCGCGCACCGAGGGAATTGCCATCGAGATAGATAATCCCTTCGGGGAGCGCGAATTGCTGGCGCAGGGGCGCCAGAGCGTCCTGGGCATCAAGCGCCAGGCAACTGTTTCTTGTCGTCATCGAGTGTCCTGTTTTTTTGTCATGGGACGCCATCCGGGCGGGTTGCATCAGCCGGATCAGGCGCCCTGGTTCAAGGCGATCAACCTGCCTTTGGGTAGAGAGATAATGAACGAACCTTTGGAGAATTTTCGTGCAAAGTAACCAGTCATGTAGTAGTTATTTCGCAGATAATTCGAATCCAACACCCATAAACGCGGATTTATTCAAACCATGAATCTTGACTCGACAGACCTGCGAATCCTGCATCAGCTGCAACAGGATGGCCGAATCAGCAATCAGGAACTGGCGGAGAAAGTCGCCTTGTCACCGTCGGCCTGTCTGCGTCGGTTGCGCCTGCTGGAAAGCGAAGGAATCATCACCGGCTATCGCGCGGTACTGAATGCCGAACGGTTGGGCATCGAGCTGGAAGCCATCGTCCATGTGTCGTTGCGACAGGACGTCGAGGACTGGCACGAGACCTTCATCAAGAAGGTCCAGCAGTGGCCGGAGGTGGTCACCGCCTATGTCATTACCGGGGCGAGCAACTATGTGTTGCGGGTCCAGGCCCGCAACCTCAAACACTTCTCGGATTTCATCGTCAATCACCTCAACCGCACCGCCGGCGTCACCGACATACGTTCGGAGATCGTCCTGCAGAAAATCAAGGAGCGCGAGCAGTTGCTCGATCTGGTGGTACGCAAGTAAGACCGCAGCGTCCTTCAGAGCCCGTGCAGGCGCCGGGCCTCCTTGCGCTGCAACGTCATGCTCGGGGTTTCGTCGAACAGCTTGCGGTATTCGCTGGAAAAACGGCCCAGGTGCATGAACCCCCAGCCCATGGCTATCCCGGAAATGTTGCGTGCCGAGCCGTGCTCGAGAATCTCCTGGCGTACGGCATTCAAGCGATACTTTTTCAGGTAGGCCATGGGCGACAAGGCGAAGTACTTCCTGAACGCGTCGAACAACTTGAAGCGTGAAACGCCGGCAGCGGCTTCGATGTCCTCCAGGTGCAACGCTTCGCGGGCGTTGTCGTGGATGTACTGTCGAGCCCTGACCAGATAGTGCGGCAATTTCACGCCCAACGCGTCCCGCAGTTCCTGCGAATAGTTGTTGGGCTGGGCGAGGATCAAGCCTTTGATCAGTGAGCGTTCAATGTCCCGGGTAAAGGCCACCTGCTCGAAAAGTTCGCTGCTGCGTTCCAGCTCGTCGATGAAATAACGCGCCATGCGCCACCACGACGCCGACGCCCCATCGATCGCATCCATCATCGGCTCGAAGCGCAGCGGCACATCCAGCGGCCGTTGCAGCATCCCTTCCAGAGCCTCGCTCATCGCCACTCGGGTAATCACCACCTGAACCTTGCGACAGTCACCGGAGATTGCCAGCAGTTGGTGTTCATTGGGGGAAATGATGACCCCCTGATCGCGGTCGGACCTGACCACGCTGCCCGCCTTGCTCAGCTCCTGTTCGCCCGACAACGGCAGGCTCAGGCTGTAGCTGCTGAAGTGCTCGGCGTCTTCGATATCGATGGTGACGTCGGTACCGTATTCGATGGTGCCCAGGGTGGTCGCCATCGATTTGAACATGTTGGCGTTGTGATGAAAGCGGATCCGTTCGGGGGTCGCGCTCACGAGGCGATGGGGTCCGCAGATACCGGACATCCAGCTTCTGGCAGCCTCCAGGTCATCGCTGTCGACACGAATGTCGCGAAACTGCGGATCCACTTTGCTACTCATCATGGTGCACTCACGGAGTCTGGTTCTGCGCGCTCTGGTGGCGCTTGTCAGGCGGGATGGGAGCAACTTCCACGCCATAAAACGTCGGTGCCGAATTAACGGATAGTGAATGGCAACTAAGCGGACAAGACATGGCTGGCGAAGCTGCAAAAGCCCTCGATCCGCACTCGACGTCGTGCAAAACAGTATCTGATTGGCGCCATCAGGTGCAGCCGTTTATCACCTGGTGGCGGATTTGTGTCATCGCTGCCCAACCGACTGTTACCTGGCCCCCAATTTTACGGACTGCCTTCGCCAACTTATCGGATAGACCATCACCCGCCCCGCTTCTCTAATGAGCGCACCGATTAGCCGAATAAAAAAAGGTGCACACCATGAGTGGCGAAAGAAACATCGAGCAATGGAAAACGTTTATCGAAAGCTGCCTGGACTTCCGTCCCGCAGAAGGTGTATTCCGCATCGCCCGGGAGATTTTCACCGAGCCGCAGCTGTTCGATCTGGAGATGGAACTGATCTTCGAGAAGAACTGGATCTACGCCTGCCACGAAAGCGAACTGGCCAACAATCACGACTTCGTGACCCTGCGCGCCGGCCGCCAGCCGATGATCATTACCCGCGACGGTGAGGGTCGGCTCAATGCACTGATCAATGCCTGCCAGCATCGCGGCACGACGCTGACCCGCGTGGGCAAGGGCAATCAGTCGACCTTCACCTGCCCGTTCCATGCCTGGTGCTACAAAAGCGACGGCCGCCTGGTCAAGGTCAAGGCACCGGGCGAGTACCCGGAAGGCTTCGACAAAGCCACACGCGGTCTGAAAAAAGCCCGCATCCAGAGCTACAAGGGTTTCGTCTTCATCAGCCTGGATGTGCACGCCGACAACAGCCTGGAAGACTTCCTCGGCGATGCCAAAGTGTTCTTCGACATGATGGTCGCCCAGTCGCCGACCGGCGAGCTGGAAGTACTGCCCGGCAAGTCGGCCTACACCTACGACGGCAACTGGAAGCTGCAAAACGAAAACGGCCTCGACGGTTATCACGTCAGCACCGTCCACTACAACTACGTCGCCACGGTGCAGCATCGCCAGCAGGTCAACAGCGAAAACGGCAACGCCGCCAGCAGCACCCTCGACTACAGCAAGCTCGGCGCCGGCGACGCCAATACCGATGATGGCTGGTTCGCGTTCAACAACGGTCACAGCCTGCTGTTCAGTGACATGCCCAACCCTTCGGTACGCTCCGGCTACGCGACGATCATGCCGCGGCTGATCGAAGAACATGGCCAGCAAAAAGCCGAGTGGATGATGCATCGCCTGCGCAACCTGAACATCTACCCGAGCCTGTTTTTCCTCGATCAGATCAGCTCGCAATTGCGCATCATCCGTCCGGTGGCGTGGAACAAGACCGAAATCATCAGCCAGTGCCTGGGGGTCAAGAACGAGTCGGACGCCGACCGCGAAAACCGCATTCGCCAGTTCGAGGATTTCTTCAACGTCTCGGGTCTGGGCACGCCGGATGACCTGGTGGAATTCCGTGAAGCCCAGCGTGGCTTCCAGGCGCGCCTGGAACGCTGGAGCGATATCTCCCGCGGCAGTCACCGCTGGGCCAGCGGCGCCACGCCCAACAGCGAAGCGATCGGCATTGCCCCGGCCATGACCGGCACCGAGTTCACCCATGAAGGGCTTTACGTCAACCAGCACAGCAACTGGCAGAAATTCCTGCTCGACGGCCTGGACGCCAAATCCCTGAAACTCCGTGAGGTGCAATGATGAATGCGCAACTGCAGTACCGGATCGAACAGTTTTTCTATCGCAAATCCGAACTGTGCGACGCCCAGGACTGGGATGCCTATGTCCAGCTGTTCGCCGAGCACAGCGAGTTCCACTTGCCGCAATGGGACTCCGAACACGTCTACACCCGCGACCCCAAACGCGAAATGTCGCTGATCTATTACCCCAACCGTTCAGGCCTGGAAGACCGCGTGTTCCGCCTGCGCACGGGCAAGTCCGCGTCCTCGACGCCGATGCCGCGCACCCTGCATCAGATCAGCAACGTGCGGATCGCCCCCCTGGAAAACGATGAACTGCAAGTGCAGCTGAACTGGCACACCCTGTATTACCGCCTGGCCACGGCCGAGCAGTTTTTCGGCCGCGCGACCTACCGCCTCAAGCCCCACGCCGATAGCTGGCTGATCGTTCGCAAGCATGTGTTGCTGCTCAACGACACCATCAATTCGGTACTCGACTTCTATCACCTCTGAACCCAGGGAGACCGGGCATGAACCATAAAGTCGCGTTCAGCTTTGCCGACGGCAAAACGCTGTTCTTCCCTGTGCAGGCCAATGAAATCCTGCTCGACGCCGCCCTGCGCAATGGCATCAACATCCCCCTGGACTGCCGCGAAGGCGTCTGCGGAACCTGCCAGGGGCGCTGCGAGTCGGGCGATTACAGCCAGGACTATGTGGATGAGGAAGCCCTCTCCAGCCAGGACCTGCAACAACGCAAAATGCTCACCTGCCAGACCCGGGTCAAATCCGACGCAACGTTCTATTTCGACTTCGCTTCCAGCCTGTGCAACGCCGCTGGCCCCGATCAACTCACGGCAACGGTCACCGAGGTCAAACAGGTGTCGGCCAGTACGGCGATCCTGCATCTGGATCTGGGCGATGTGGGCCAGTCGCTGGATTACCTGCCCGGGCAGTACGCCCGGCTGCAGATTCCGGGGACCGAGAACAAGCGTTCCTACTCCTTCGCCAACCGGCCGGGCGTCAGCAATCGGCTGCAGTTCCTGATTCGCCTGCTGCCCGATGGCGTGATGAGCAACTACATCCGCGACCGCTGTCAGGTGGGTGACCCCATCGTTCTGGAGGCACCGCTGGGGGCTTTTTATCTGCGGCACGTCGCCCGGCCACTGATCCTGGTGGCCGGCGGCACCGGACTGTCTGCCTTGCTGGGCATGCTCGACGAACTGGCTGAACGCGGCTGCGAGCAACCCGTGCATCTGTACTACGGCGTGCGCGATGCGGCCGACCTGTGCGAACAAGCGCGCATCCAGGCGTATGCGCAACACCTCCCGGGGCTGCGATACACCGAGGTGGTCAGCGAACCGTCGCCGCACTGGACCGGCAAGCGCGGCTACATCGCCGAACACTTCGACGTCGCCGAACTGCGCGATGGCCCGGTCGACATGTACGTCTGCGGGCCGCCGCCGATGGTTGAATCGATCAAGACCTGGCTGCAGGCACAGGCACTGGACAGCGTGCAGTTGTACTACGAAAAATTCACCGAGAGTAACGCCTGACACCGGCCACCGGCGCCCGGTTCCGGTTGCCCAATGGGTCACTCGCGTTGTTGAGTACCCAACGGCCGCAAAATCGCCCGGACCGGGCTGGCGTCGAGGTTGGAAAAACGTAGCGGCAACGCGATCAACTCGTAATCCCCTTCCGGCACGTCATCGAGCACGACCCCCTCAAGAATGGCCATGCCGTGACGGGCCACGGCACGATGCGAATCCATCGTCTTGGATTGCTGCGGGTCCAGTGACGGCGTATCGATGCCGATCAACCTCACACCCAGGCTGGCCAACAAATCGACGGTTTCCCTGGCAACGGCCGTGAAAGCCGGGTCCCAGGCAGCCAGCGGTGCCTGGCGACAGGTCCGCAGCAGCACGCGCTCGGGCACATCGTGCAAACGCCCTTCCAGTTGCCCGGGCTGCACCAGGTCGCCGCTGTCCAGACAATGCAAAACGCGGCAAGGCCCGATATACACATCCAGCGCGACTGCGCCAATCGCCGCGCCGTCAGCGCTGTAATGCAGCGGCGCATCGACGTGGGCACCGGTGTGCGGTGACAGGGTGATGCGTCCGACATTCACCGGGCACTCGGGACCGTAGGTCCAGACGCGCTCCTCCAGAAAAGGCGTGTCCCCCGGCCAGGTCGGTGTTTCGCTACTCAAGGGTGGACTGATGTCCCACAGGGTCGTGTTTTTTGTCATCGCAAATGCTCAGCGTTTTTACCGAGTGAAATGATACGAGCGACAGCCGTGCAGATTCGTGCGAAAACCCCGGGCAAGCGGGCGGGTTTTCGCATAAACCGCCATGGATGAGCATGATGGCGGCAGGAAATTTCAACGTGCCCCCTTCGACGCGGCGGTCTTCACCGGCAGCAACGCTAGATGAGAGACCAAATGACAGTGGACATTACCCGCCGCAAGGCGCTAGCGTCGACCGCTTCAATTCGACGGCCGTACCATTGGATGCAATTGCCGACGACTCAAACGAACACCACGAAGCCTTTGGTATGCAGTGGCAACAACCCACAGATTGATTTTTTGACCGCAGGAGTCTTCATGCCTCGTTTCGCTGCCAACCTCAGCATGCTCTACCCCGAACATGACTTTCTCGACCGTTTCGCCGCAGCCGCCGCCGATGGTTTTCAGGCAGTGGAGTACATGTCCCCCTACGACTACAGCCCACAGCAATTGAAACAGCGGCTCGACGACAATGGCCTGGTCCAGGCCCTGTTCAACGCACCGCCTGGCAATATCGCGGCCGGCGAAAAAGGCACCGTGTCCCTGCCTGGCCGTGAGTCGGAGTTCCGCGCCGGTTTCGACCAGGCCCTGGAATACGCCGCAGTACTGGGCAACGACCGCATCCATGTCATGGCCGGGCTGCTGGCCAACGAAGCGGATCGCGCCAGGCACCAGCAAACCTACCTGGAAAACCTCAGCCACGCAGCGACACAAGCGGCCAAGGCTGGCATCACCGTATTGCTGGAACCGATCAACACCCGCGACATGCCGGGGTTTTTCCTCAACCACCAACATCAGGCCCAGGCCATCTGCAAAGCGGTCGGCCAGGCCAACCTCAAGGTCCAGTTCGACGTCTACCATTGCCAGATCGTCGAGGGTGACGTGGCGACGAAGCTGCGACGGGATATCGCCGGCATCGGCCATATCCAGATCGCGGGCGTACCGGATCGCCACGAACCGGACATGAACAACGAGCTGAACTATCCCTACCTGTTCGAGCTGATCGATCAACTGGGGTATACCGGTTGGGTGGGTTGCGAGTACCGGCCACGCGGCGACACCTCCGAGGGCCTGCAATGGCTGCGCGATTGGCAGGGTCGGTCAAGCCAAGGCCAGGCATAGACGGCTTTTCATTCATGGGTCACCAGGACGCCGGGGCAGCAGGAGGCATGCAATGGAACTGAAGTTCAGTCACATCGATGTACTGGTCAGGAATCTCGACGAAGCCTGTGCCTACTACGCACAGATACTGAACGCCAGGATCTCCAGAACGCTCGTCTGGGAACGAGGTGGTCTGCACGTGCGTTACGCGATTGCGCTGATCGGTCAAGAGCGTTTCATGTTGGTTCAGCCGTTGGCCGGGAACCTGAAGGAGCTACTGGACTCTTCGGGTGAAGGGATGATTTATCGCCACTGCTATTCGACGCCGGACATCGAGAAGGCCTATGACGAACTGGTGGTCGCCGGTGTTCAGCCAGAAGATGAAAACGGAAAGCCATTGGCCCGCGCGAACCTGCAATCCCCGTCCGGGACACGCATCATCTGGTTGCCCAAACGCTTCGGGCACTTCTCTATCGAAATCCTGGAAGACAAGGCGCTAGAGGCATTTGTAGAGGCTGCATTTGCCTGAGTGATGGGGCGATGAACCGTCTGCCTGCGGCCGTGGGTTCTTCCAATACGTCCCTTTGACCAGTAGGCAGACCAGGTGTCATGGGCGCTGGAAAATCTTTAAATCTGTTGGCTATGTAGACAAGGAACAACTGTTCTTTTACGACGAATGAAAAGAACTAGCCTGATTCGATGGAGGAGTATTTCCAACCTTCATTAGGGCGTTCCAATGAACACAAACTCCCTGGAGACGGACTATCTGGTGATCGGCGCGGGGGCAACCGCCATGGCCTTCGTCGATACATTGCTCGATCAGTCGGATGCGAGTGTGCTGATGGTGGATCGACACGCGCAACCGGGTGGACACTGGAACGATGCCTACTCGTTCGTCCGCCTGCACCAGCCGTCTGCCTTCTATGGTGTCAACTCCTGCGAGTTGGGTTCCGGGCAAAAAGACGAATCCGAATGGGGCGGTGGCTTATATGAATTGGCCTCCGGCAGCGAGATTGTCAGTTACTTCGATCAGCTCATGCATCATCGATTCTTGCCGTCAGGTCGGGTGCACTATTGTCCGATGCACAACTACGAAGGTGATCGCACTGATAATCACTGCATCACATCCTTGCTTACCGGCGAAAGCAAGGCTGTCCGGGTACGAAGGAAGCTGGTGGATGCGACGATTGCACAGACAGCCGTTCCTTCGACCCATCCACCACATTACCGGGTAGAGCCCGGTATACGGTGCATACCGCTCAACGACTTGCCAAGGATCGGACAGCCTTGCTCGCGTTACGTGGTGGTGGGGGGAGGAAAGACCGGCATCGATGCCTGTCTGTGGCTGCTGCAAAATGGCGTGGCACCCGACAGGATCCAATGGATCGTGCCAAACGCCCCTTGGCTGCTGGATCGCGCCAACTTTCAACCCGGCCAGGAGAACGTTGTACGAACGATCGGTAGTCTCGCGAACCAATTCGAAGCGATAGGTGCTGCAGATTCGATCCCGGACCTCTTCCTCAGACTCGAAAGTGCCGGCGAACTGTTGCGCATCGATCAAGCCGTCGAACCCACCGCCTTCCGCGCTGCGACCATTTCACAGGGAGAATTGCGTGCGCTACGGCGCATAAGCAATGTCGTGCGCCTGGGGCGGGTTTGCGCGATTGCGGCCAGCCGTATATCCCTCGAAAAGGGCAGCATCGCTGCAGATCCCGACGCCCTTTACATCGACTGCAGCGCCAGCGCTGTCCCGATTATTCCTGAGGGAAGCGTGAAAGCGTTTGATGGCAATCGTATCAACCTGGTGACAGTCAGCAGTTATCAGATCCTGTTCAGTGCCGCTGTCATCGCCTACGTGGAAAGCCACCTCGACGATCAGGTGCAGATGAACAATCTATGTGGGTTTGTCCCAGTGCCGCGCTCACCGGTGGACTGGGTCAGGATGTGGGCCGCCTATCTTGGCAATCAGCGGCAATGGAAGCACCATGCGGGGTTGTCCAACTGGCTTGCGCAGTGCCACTTGCACCTTTTGCCAACCGTGTTGAGAAGCCTGCAGGAGGGGGATCCCGAAAAGCTTGCCGTGTTGAACCGATTTACTGAAGCCAGAAAAAAAGCTCTGGAAAACATGCCCAGGCTCTTGCAGGCCGTAGCAGGTTTAGCGAAAGAATCCTGAGCGACAGTACACCGTGAGTGACCACGCCCCCGCGTTTGACATGGCCTATGTTCGCTAGCGAACAGACTTCGCCGCGATGAATCCTCCACACTCGTCGGTGGAATGCAGCGCCCGGCGGCGCAATGCCCCGCACACCTGGCCTGGCGTAGAACCGCCTTCATTCCACAAGCGACCTGCCCTGCGCAGGTCGTACGAAGGAATTCATGCAAAATATCCTGACTCGCACGCTGTCCAGCCTTTGGCGCTCACCGGCCATCTGGCTCAGGTGGAGTGCAGCACGGCACAAGTTCGAGTACGAGCCCATCCTGCGTGCCGACCTGTTCAATGCGCAGCAGATGGCAGACCACGGCATCGTGCTGGCACGCCAGCATTTGCTCGGGCGCCTTTCAAAAAAGGATGCCTTGCTCGGCCGCCTGACTGACAACCAACTGCTTCTGGAGCGTAGCTGCGCAGCGCTCAAGACCGTGCAACTGTCCAGCCGACGCCTGACCCCGGCGGCGGAATGGCTGCTGGACAACTTCTACCTGATCGAAGAAAACATCCGTACCGCCAGGACCCACCTGCCCGACGGCTATAGCCGCGAGCTGCCACGCCTGGCCGAAGGCCCTTCGGCAGGCCTGCCGCGGGTCTACGACATCGCCCTGGAAACCATCGCGCACGGCGATGGCCGGGTCGACGCGCCCAGCCTGAATTGTTTCATCGCCTCTTATCAGACCATCACGCCCCTGACCCTGGGCGAGCTATGGGCAATCCCGATCATGCTGCGCCTGGCGCTGATCGAGAACTTGCGACGCGTGGCTTCCCGGGTCATGGCCAACCGGGATGACCGCAACCTTGCCGATGACTGGGCCGATCGATTGATCGAAATGGCCGAGCGCGACGCCAAGAGCGTGGTATTGACCGTTGCCGACATGGCGCGATCGGCACCGCCGATGACGCCACCCTTCGTTGCAGAACTGGCGCGCCGCCTGCACGGACAAAGCGCCGCGCTGATATTGCCCATGGCGTGGATAGAACAAACGCTCGGTGAGTCCGGCCTGACAGTCGAACGCCTGGTGCAGATGGATGCCCAGCAGCAATCCGGTGATCAGGTGTCCATCAGCAACAGCATCGCCAGCTTGCGCTTGCTGGCAGCGACCGACTGGCGCGAGTTCGTCGAGCTGCTCAGCCATGTCGAACAGGTATTGCGCACGGACCCGGCAGGCGTCTACGCGAACATGGACTTTGCCACCCGTGATCGTTACCGCCATGTGGTCGAACGCCTCGCCCGGCATTGCGTGCATTCCGAAACCAGGGTGGCACAAGCCACCCTCGAACTGGCCGCGAGCACACAGCCCATGGCCGGTGTCACCGGGCACGTGGGCTATTACCTGGTGGCTGACGGGTTGCTCAGCCTCGAGCAGGCGCTGCACGCCAGCGTGCCGCTGCACGAGCGATGGAAGCGGCTGCTGCAGAGTGCGCCGTTGAAGTTCTACCTGTGCCCTTCCCTGCTGCTGACACTGCTGCTGGCCTGGCCATTTCTCGGCAGTGCCTATCACAGCGGCACGCTACTGTGGTGCCTGGTCCTGCTCGCCGTGCCCGCGTTATTGATGACCAGCCGCCTGGCGATCGGGCTGGTCAACTGGCTGGTGACGCTCACGGTAGTCCCGTCGCTGCTGCCGCGCCTGGATTACAGCAAGGGCATACCGACCGAGGCGCGAACGCTGGTGGCGGTGCCGACGATGTTTGCCAATGCCGGCGACATCGAGGCCCTGGCGGAAGGCCTGGAAGTGCGATTCCTGGCCAATCGCGATGCCAACCTGCATTTTGCGCTGCTCAGTGACTTCATGGACGCCCCTGCCGAGGTGATGCCCGAGGATGCCGAATTGCTCGCCCTGGCGCGCCAACTGATCGAGGCGCTCAACCACAAGTATGCCGATGACCAGGTCGACCGGTTCTTCCTGCTGCACAGGCCCAGGCACTGGAACGCGACCGAGCGGGTATGGATGGGGCATGAACGCAAGCGCGGCAAGCTCGCCGAGCTCAACGCGTTGCTGCGAGGTAAAGGACCGCAGCGCTTTGCATTGATCGTCGGTGATGTCGCGCCACTGGAATCGGTGCGTTTCGTCATCACCCTGGACACCGATACCCTGCTGCCCCGGGATGTCGCGCGCCAGTGCATCGGTGCGATGATGCACCCGCTGAACCATCCGGTATTCGATGAACAAAGCGGCAAGATCGTCAGCGGTTACGCCATCCTCCAGCCACGCGTGGGGATCAGCCTGCCCAGCACGGCACGCTCGACCTACGCCCGCCTGTTTGGCAGCGATGCCGGTGTCGATCCTTATACCCGTGCCGTCTCCGATGTTTATCAGGACCTGTTCCAGAACGGTTCCTTCATCGGCAAGGGCATCTATGCCGTCGACGCCTTCGAACAGGCACTCGAGGGCTGCCTGCCCGACAACCGCATTCTCAGCCACGACCTGATCGAAGGCTGCTATGCCCGCTGCGGGCTGCTCAGCGATGTACAGCTGTATGAGGAATACCCGTCTCGCTACAGCGCCGATGCCAAGCGCCGACACCGCTGGATTCGCGGAGACTGGCAAGTGCTGTACTGGGCCTCGCCATGGGCACCGAAACCCCAGGGGGGATTTGCGCCCAACCTTCTGTGCAACCTTGCCCGCTGGAAGATTTTTGACAATCTGCGCCGCAGCCTGGAGCCAGGCGCCTTCCTGGCCATGCTTGCATGGGGCTGGCTGGGTTCGAGCGAGGCCGTCTCCTGGACATTGGCGGTGGTCATCCTGGTATTTCTCCAACCCTTGCTGCAGTCGGTACTGGCGCTGGTACAGAAAGCTGCCGATATTCCATTGGGGCAACACCTGAGTGCGGCATTACGGACCTCCGGCCAGCATTTCATGCGCGCGCTGTTGTCGATTGTCTGGTTGCCGTCCGATGCGTTGTTGAGCTTCGATGCGATTGGCCGCTCACTGTGGCGCATGCTGATCAGCAAGCGCCGCCTGCTGCAATGGCAACCGTCTCGTGAAGTCGAGCGCTCCAGTGGCAACGATCTGTCCGGCATGTATAAAAGCATGTGGATTGCCCCTGCGCTGGCGCTGATTCTATTCGTGGCCCTGCTCCCCTCTCTTCATGTACTCGCACTGGCGGCACCCTTGCTGCTGGTGTGGCTGGTAAGCCCGGCGATTGCCTGGTGGATCAGCCTGCCGACAACCCCGACGGGGTTTGACCCGTCAGTGCAGGACCTGCGTTTCCTGCGCATGCTGTCACGCCGGACCTGGGCGTTCTTCGATCGCTATATGGGCCCCGAGGACAACTGGTTGCCGCCGGACAACGTCCAGGAGATACCCAAGCCAACCATTGCCCATCGCACCTCGCCGACCAACATGGGCATGGCCTTGCTCTCGCACCTGGCGGCCCACGACTTCGGTTACCTGAGTAGCGGGCGCCTGCTGGAACGCGTCACGGCCACGCTTGAGTGCATGGCCGGTCTTGAGCGTCACCATGGGCACTTCTATAACTGGTACGACACCCAGTCACTCCTGCCGCTGGCGCCTCGGTATGTGTCCACCGTGGACAGCGGCAACCTGGCGGGCCTGCTGCTCACCCTGCGGCCGGGACTGCTGGGGTTGGCCGACACGCCCCTGTTCGATCAACGCACCCTCAGCGGTCTGGGCGACACCCTCGATGTGCTGCAACAGGCATTACAGGAAGGGAACCTCGATGAGCGTGCCGTGCTTGAACTGCGTGCGAAGGTGGCGTCGGCGATTGTCCAGGACACCCCGGACAACCTCCTGCAAGTACTCGACCTGGTGGATGCCTTGGCAATCGACACGGCGGCCACCGCTGCTGAAGAAGCACACTACTGGTTGCAGGCATTGCAGGCGCAGAGTGCGGATCTGCGGGCAGAACGACTGCGCTTCGAGCTGCCATTGGCACCCGCCCAGGCACCGACAACAGCTCTCAGCCTGCGGCAAATGGCCGAGCTCGATTGCACGCTGTGGCTGCCCGCCGATCAGGCGCAAGTGCAGGCGGTACAACGCCTGGCGCGCGCACGAATCAGCCACCTTGAGCGCCTGGCCGAGTTGTCCGCGTCACTGGCGAGCATGGACTTCACCTTCCTCTACGATGCTCAACGTGACCTGTTCTCGATAGGCTACAACGCCGACGAGCGCAGGCTGGACAACGGTTACTACGACCTGCTCGCGTCAGAGGTTCGCCTGACCAATTTCGTGGTCATCGCCCAGGGCCAGCTGCCGCAACAGGCCTGGTTCACCCTCGGGCGCTTGCTCAGCAACAATCGGGGGGTACCGGTACTGCTTTCCTGGTCCGGATCGATGTTCGAGTACCTGATGCCAAACCTGGTCATGCCCAGCTACGAAGGTACGCTGCTGGAGCAGACATGCCGTGCCGCCGTGGCCTTGCAGATCGAACATGGCAACCTGTTGGGCATCCCCTGGGGCGTGTCCGAGTCGGGTTACAACACCCTGGACGCCCACTTCAATTATCAGTATCGGGCGTTCGGTGTTCCTGGCCTTGGCCTCAAGCGCGGTTTGGCCGACGATACCGTGATTGCGCCCTACGCCAGCGCCCTGGCGCTGATGGTCGAGCCGCAAGCCGCCTGCCGCAACCTGCAACGCCTGGCGGCCCAAGGGTCGGCCGGCCGCTATGGCCTGTACGAAGCCGTCGACTACACCGAGGCACGCCTGCCACGCGGCCAGCGCTATGCGGTCGTACGCTCGTTCATGGCGCACCATCAGGGCATGAGCCTGCTGGCCTTGACCAGCCTGCTGCTGGACCGGCCCATGCAGCGACGCTTCGAGTCGGTCCCGGCCTTCCAGGCGACCACCCTGTTGCTGCAGGAACGCGTCCCCAAAACCGCCGCACCCTACCTGCATGCAACCCTGGCACCTGCCACAGATGAAAACGGACGCGCGCAGGAAAACAGGCTGCGAGTGTTCGCCGATCCCGGGCGCAAGCGCCCCGCCGTCCAGCTACTGTCCAACGGACGTTACCACGTCATGCTCAGCAGTGCCGGCGGCGGTTACAGCCGCTGCAACGACATCGCCGTGACCCGCTGGCATGAAGACGCGACCTGCGACAACTGGGGCATGTTCTGCTACCTGCGCGATGTCAGCAGCGGCGTATTCTGGTCCTCGGCTCACCAGCCGACCCGGCACCGGCCAGAAAGCCATGAAGCGATTTTCAGCGATGCCCGAGCCGAGTTTCGTGTTCGCGAGCTCGACTTCGATACCCACACCGAGATCGTCGTGTCCCCCGAAGACGATATCGAACTGCGCCGGCTGCACATCACCAACCGCGGTCGCGTACGCCGTAGCGTGGAGATCACCACCTACGCCGAGGTGGTCCTGGCACCGGCAATCAGTGATGCCATGCACCCGGCCTTCAGCAACCTGTTCGTGCAGACCGAATTGTTGCCGGCGCTGCAGGCCATCGTCTGCACCCGCAGGCGCCGCTCCAGTGAGGAAGCCGTCCCCTGGATGTGCCACCTGCTGGCCGCTCATGGCGTGGACATCGACGCCATTTCCTACGAGACCGATCGAGCGCGATTCATCGGCCGTGGACGCAACGTGGCAGCACCGGCGGCGCTCGATGGCAATGTCGAGCAGCTGTCCGGCACCGCAGGCTCGGTGCTGGACCCGATTGTGGCCATCCGTTGCCGTATCACCCTGGAGCCCGGACAAACGGCGACCATTGACCTGGTGACCGGCATCGCGGACAGCCGCGAGGACTGTCTGTACCTGATTAATAAATATCGCGACCGGCACCTCGCCGACCGCGTCTTCGACCTGGCATGGACCCACAGCCAGGTGTTGCTGCGCCAACTCAATGTCTCGCTGGAGGATGGGCGCCTGTTCGAACAGATGGCCTCCTCGATCCTCTACGCCAATGCCTCGTTGCGCGCGGAAAACAGCGTCTTGATGGCCAACCGACGGAATCAGTCGAGCCTCTGGGGCCAGGCCATCTCCGGCGATCTGCCCATCGTTCTGCTGCAGATCGCCACCGTCGACAACATCGAACTCGTGCACCAGATGGTCAAGGCCCATGCCTACTGGCGGCAAAAGGGGCTGATGGTGGACCTGGTCATCTGGAACGAAGACCAGGCCGGTTATCGCCAGCAACTCCAGGACTTGATCATGGGGGTGGTGACGTCCGGCAGCGAAGCTTCGCTGATCGACCGTCCCGGGGGCATTTTCGTGCGTCCTGCCCAGCAGTTGTCGAACGAGGACCGTACGCTGATCCTGTCGGTGGCGCGCCTGGTGCTGAGCGAAGGCAACGGCGGCATTGCCGAGCAGGTACATCGGCGTCACGCCAGCCCGGCCTACCCGGCATTCGTGCCTACGCTCAAGCGCCAGGCAAAGGCGGCCGCTACCCTGCCCGCCATCGAAGGTTTGCTCCTGGGCAACGCCTATGGCGGCTTCAGTGCCGACGGCAGCGAGTATGTCATGACCTTGCAGCCGGGAACGCCGACGCCGGCGCCATGGGCCAACGTGTTGGCCAACCCGCACTTCGGTACGGTGATGTCCGAAAGCGGTGGCGCTTACACCTGGATGGAAAATGCTCACGAATTTCGCCTGAGCCCCTGGCATAACGACCCGCTCACCGACGCCAGCGGCGAGGCGATCTATGTGCGCGATGAAGAAACCGGGCATTTCTGGTCGGTGACGCCACAGCCTTGTCCCGGTACTGGCGCGTACCGCACCCGGCACGGCTTCGGCTACAGCGTCTTCGAGCACGACGAAGACGGTATCCACACCGAGTTGTGGGTGTACGTGGCGCTGGATGCTTCGATCAAGTTCTCGCACTTGCAGATTCGCAACCGTTCAGGCCGCGCCCGGCGCCTGTCGACGACCTGCTATGTCGAGTGGGTGCTGGGCGACCTGCGCAGCAAATCGGCGATGCATGTGGTGACGGAAGCCGACCCCAGCAGCGGCGCACTCTTCGCCAGGAACGCCTATTCGATCGAGTTTTGCGAACGGGTGGCGTTCCTCGATACCGACTCGACCGCCACCAGCATCAGCGGTGATCGCACCGAGTTCATCGGCCGCAACGGCAGCCTCAAGGCCCCAGCCGGACTGCAGCAGGCACGCCTGTCGGGCCGAACCGGCGGCGGCCTGGATCCCTGTGCGGCGATTCAGGTGGCCCTCGACCTCGACAACGGTGACGACCAGGATGTGGTCTTCCGACTCGGTGCCGCCAGGGACACGACCTCAGCCCTGCGCCTGGTTCAACAGTACCGAGGCCTGGGGGCGGCCACCGCAGAACTCAAGGCGGTACGCGAGCATTGGCGTTCGCAACTGAGCGTGATTCAGGTCCAGACCCCCGATCCGAGCATCGATGTCATGGTCAACGGCTGGCTGATGTACCAGGTGATCGCCTGTCGCTTCCAGGCCCGCAGTGGTTACTACCAGTCCGGCGGGGCCATCGGCTTTCGCGATCAACTGCAAGACAGCATGGCGATGATCCACGCCGATCCCGCCAGCGTACGTGGCCATTTGTTGCTGTGCGCAGCCCATCAATATGCCGAAGGCGACGTGCAACATTGGTGGCACCCGCCGCTCGATCGGGGGGTGCGCAGTGGCTGTTCGGACGATTACCTGTGGCTGGCGCTGGCGACCAGCCACTATGTCAGCGTCACCGGCGACCTCAGCGTGCTGGCCGAACCCGTGGGTTACCTTGAAGGCCGACCGCTCAATGCCGGGGAAGAGTCCTATTACGACCTGCCGGGCAAGTCGCACCTCGAAGAAAGCCTTTATCAGCATTGTGTACGCGCCATCGAACACGGCCTGCAGCGCGGCAGCCACGGCCTGCCCTTGATGGGCACGGGCGACTGGAACGACGGGATGAACCGGGTCGGCCATCTGGGCCAAGGGGAAAGCGTGTGGCTGGGCTTCTTCAGCTTTGATGTGTTGCAGCAGTTTGCCATCACTGCCCAATTGCATGGCGACCCTGTTTTCGCCCAGCGTTGTACACAGCAGGCCGCCATGCTGCAGGCCAGTCTGGAGGAGCATGCCTGGGACGGTTCATGGTACCGGCGCGCCTGGTTCGACAACGGCCAGGTCCTGGGCTCGGCCAACAATGACGAATGCCGCATCGACTCGATCTCGCAAAGCTGGTCGGTACTGTCGGGGGCTGCCTCGCCAACGCGGCGCCGCACGGCCATGGCGTCATTCGAGCAGCATCTGGTACGGCCCGACACAGGCGCGGTCCTGCTGCTCGATCCGCCCTTCGATACAGGCTCGCTCGAGCCCGGCTATATCAAGGGCTATGTGCCGGGCGTACGGGAAAATGGCGGCCAGTACACCCATGCCGCCGTCTGGGCCGGCATGGCGTTCGCCGAGCTAGGCGACAATGTCAGGGCCTGGCGGTTGCTCAACATGATCAACCCCGCCGGCCATGCAGTCGCCAAGCGGCTCGAAACCTACAAGGTCGAGCCCTATGTCATGGCTGCCGACGTCTACGGCACGCCGCCCCATGCGGGCCGTGGGGGTTGGACCTGGTATACCGGGTCGGCCGGCTGGACGTACCGGTTCATCGTGGAGTCATTGCTCGGCGTGCGGAGGGTCGGGACTGCATTGCACATCGTACCGCTGCTGGCGCAGGGCTGGCCTGGCTACACACTGCGCTACCGCTATGGGGCGACGCATTACCATATCCATGTACGCCCCGGCACGAGCACTGCAGCCTCGATCACGCTGGACGGCGAGCTGCTGGGCAATGACGCGCTGGAACTGCTCGATGACGGCACAGAACATCAGGTCGTGGTGACCTGCCCGGTAAAAGCGCAGCAGCCCGAAACCCCTGGGTGGGATAGAACCGTCGAAGCCGATCTTGAGCGCTGAGAGACAGCGCTCCTGGCGGGCCTGGATTCAGACTGGATGATTCGGGCCCTGGTGGTGCAGCTGCACGGCCTCGCCCAGTTTGATGTGTACAGGCGGGTTGGCAGCCTGCCCGGGCTTGTCATGCCGGGGGATCGGCGTGCTCTGTGGCTGTTTCGAAGTGGGCTTGCCAGGGCCCTGGCGAAGATTCGGGTCAATGTGCTTGCTCATGACAACCTCCAACATTCGGCGCTGCAGAGGCAGCGTCGCTCCCTTGAGCATCGCAGATGGCAGCGACTGCATCGGTGCGCTGCCCCGCATAGCGCGCTTTGGAGTACCCTGTCCCTCTCAGGGAATTCTCCCTTGAAGGGTGGCTGATATGTTTGCTGTACCCAAGCCACAACAGAACTACCTGCTGGCGGCGCTTCCGGCGCCAGCGCTGGATCGCCTGCTCCCCCACCTCGAACTGGTCGAGCTGCCATTGGGCAAAGTGCTCTATGAGTCCGGCGGCGCCCTGCGACATGTCTACTTCCCCACCGACTCCATCGTGTCGCTGTTGTACGTGATGGAGAACGGCGCCTCGGCCGAGATTTCGGTGGTCGGCAATGAAGGCCTGATCGGCGTTGCAGTCTTCATGGGCGGCGAAAGCACGCCCAGCCGCGCCGTTGTGCAAAGTGCCGGGCATGCCTACCGGTTACCCGGCCAACAACTCAAGGACGAGTTCAACCGCCATGAAGAGATGCTGCTGCTGATGCTGCGCTACACCCAGGCCCTGATCACGCAAATGGCCCAGACGGCGGTGTGCAACCGCCACCACTCCATCGACCAGCAGCTGTGCCGCTGGCTGCTGTTGTCACTCGATCGCCTGCAAGGCAATGAACTGACCATGACCCAGGAGTTGATCGCCAACATGCTGGGCGTACGCCGCGAAGGCGTGACCGACGCCGCCGGCAAGCTCCAGCGCCTGGGTGTCATCGAATACAGTCGGGGACACATCAAGATCCTGGACAGGGCCCGGCTCGAAGCGCTGAGTTGCGAATGCTACGCCGTGGTCAGAAAGGAGACGGAACGATTGCTGCCCTACTTTCCCTGGGCGAGGTGAACCGTGAAGGTCTGTCGGGATATCTCCCGGTCAGGCCACGACGACCGCTTTTTGCTTGATTTCTGTCAGGTGTAACGGGCAGCAATCGGCCAGAAGCGGCCTGTCGTAATGGCGGAAAACGTCCGAACGAGGTTGTTGTCCTTCACCCTTGCACAAGGGAATCTGAAATCGGCAAAAGTGGCTTCATATAAAACTCTCAGCACTCAAATTAGTTGGACGCAAGAAAGCCAATCCAGAGTTTTTTTCAGCACCAGCACCAGCACAACCGGACCAGGAAGTTCGATCGCTCACCCTCTTGGGTGTCCAGTCGATGAAGTTCAGGACTGAGTCCTGGCCAACATGAAGTCGATCAGCGCTCTGGATGCGGCTGACAATTGCCGGTGAGGCGGATAGATAATCGAGAATGGCCTGCTGCGCCCGCTCAACTGCACAAGGATCTCCACCAACTCACCGCGCAGCACCCTCTCGCGGATGATGAAGTCATAGGTCTGGCAGATGCCCAGACCGCTTTGTGCCAGTGAAACGATTCCTAGGACATCATCCGACACCACGACATTGGCTTGTGGTACCCAGTCCAGGTTTTCCCCGTCAAGACAGAACAGCCACGGCCCGATCTTGCCGCTGCTGGGCATGATGAACGGCAGGCAAACATGTTCCCTCAACTCGTCGAGAGTTTCAGGGATACCGGTGCGAGCCAGGTACTCGGGGGAGGCAACCAGAGACAGACGAGCATCTTCGAGCTTGCGTCCAACCAAACCACTGTCCGGTAAAGGCCCCAAACGGATCGCCAGGTCATAGCCTTCGGCAACCAGGTCAACGTTGCGATTGGTGATGCTCAGTTCCACCTGGACAGCAGGGTATTGCCGGGCAAAAGCGCTGAGCAGCGGTGGCAGACGGTGATGCCCGTAGGTTGTCGGTACGCTCATGCGCACGCGTCCGCTCAACTCGCCTTCCTGGCCACGAATGGTCCGCTCCGCCTCTTCAATCTGTGTGAACGCCAGACGGGTCTGCTCCAGGTACAACCGGCCGGCATCTGTCAGGCTGAGCCTACGGGTGGTACGTCGCAACAGCTGCACGCCAAGGCGCGACTCAAGCCTGGTCAATGCGCGGCTGAGCACCGAAGGCGTCGTCGCCAGCGCGATGGCAGCTGCGCTGACTGTGCCCTGCTCTACCACACGTATGAAGGCCTCCACATCGCCAAGATGGTCGAATTTACGTGGCATTATTGCTTTCTCGGGCCAAATGATTTCCGTTTTAGGTAGTTTATCGCCATATAACACACCAATAGAGTGTCCAACCAAGGGGCGACAACCGTTCGCCTTACTGTTTGCGGACTCGACATGAAGACAATGACCCGTATTGCCCTGACCACAGCCCTGATTGCCACCAGCGTGACGGCGAACGCCGGCAACGTGCTTGTGGTGCTTTCCGACTCGGCGACGCTCGATCTGAAGGACGGAAAAACCTTCGCGACCGGTTTCTACCTGAACGAGCTGTTGCAACCGGTGAAGATGCTGCTCGACGCCGGCCATGAAGTGACCTTCGCTACCCCGAAAGGCAAGGCCCCGCCTGTGGATCAGACGTCCATCGACAAAATGTACTTCAACAACGATGAAGCCACGCTCGAGACCTACAAGCACCTGCTCGACCAATTGAAACTGACCGTGCCGGAGCAATCACCGGTCATCAGCCTCGACCGGGTGGAACAGATCGGCTACGCGCATTTCGATGCGGTCTACATTCCCGGCGGCCATGCACCGATGCAGGATCTGCTGCACAGCCCTGCGCTGGGTCGCTTGCTGGTGAATTTCCATGATCAAGGCAAGACCACCGCCCTGGTCTGCCATGGCCCGATCGCCCTGCTTTCGACACTGACTGACTCAGAGAGCTTCACTCGAAAAGTCCAGGCAGCCAAGCCGGTAAACGCCAGCACCGACTGGATCTATGCGGGCTACAAGATGACGGTTATCAGCAACAAGGAAGAGCAAGCTGCCAAAGGCCTGCTCAATGGCGGCGAGATGAGGTTCTACCCGCAAACCGCGCTGGAAAAAGCCGGTGGCTTATACAACAGTAACACGGCCAACTGGACGCCCTATGTCGTCGTCGATCGCGAATTGATCACGGGCCAGAATCCAGCCTCGGCCAACGAGGTCGGCAAGGTATTGCTCGGAAGGCTGAAATAACGCGCCTGCTGCGCATGTGCAAAACGACATCGCCCGCCCCCTACGGGGTCGCTCGGGCGACGGCGACAGGGCTCAAGCCTCGGCCAGGCTTTCTTTCTGCTCCAGCCATTCGATCATCAACTCGCCCCACGCAATGTCTGCTTGCATGGCGTCTTTGGCCTTGTCCGAATCCCGATTACGCAAGGCCTCCAGTACTTCGAAATGCTTGTGCTTGGAACTGGCGAGTTCTCGCTTTGGCACTTCCGCGTGGAAGCGGCTCAAGAGCGGTCCCATGATGACCCACATGTTCTCCAGGGTTTTGGCCACGACGGGCATGCGCGCGGCGGAAATCAACCCGAAGTGGAATTCCCTGTTGAGCAGCGCGGCTTGCTTGTAGTCGACGGACACCGCTTTTTGGAAGGCATCCTGAATGGCTTCGAGTTTCGCCAGTTCCGGCTTGGTCACCCGAAGGGCTGCCATGCCCGCCGCCTCGCCCTCCAGCAAATGGCGGATCAATTGAATTTCCCGCAACTGGCTGACTGTCAGCTCGGGGACATAAATAGACGTCGCGGCCTTCATGTCCAAAGCGTGGTCGCTGACCAGGCGGAAAATCGCTTCACGTACAGGGGTGATCGACACACCGAACTCTTCGGCCAGGGCGCTGATCCGCAAACGGTCCCCGGGTTGATACTGCCCGTCCATCAGCGCGGTGCGGATTATGGAGTAGACCCGCTCGCTCAAGTTGCCTTTATCGATGGGCTTATGCACGGTCACGGTTGCTCGGTCTCCAGAGTAAAAAAGAGTGTGGCGACCTGGCGTGTGGATACGACAGCAGGCGGCGACGAAGATAACGCATCATACATCATGACCTTTTCATCTCCACTGCTTCAAGGCAGGGACACGCAGTTGACGCGCGATCAGATCAAGGATATATCATATATCACAACAACTCACCAAGGACATCCAAATGCCTATCAGCGGTAAAACACGGGTCGTGGTCCATCTGACCTACCCCGCCAAGCACCTGCGTACACCGGAATTTTTCAACCCGCTGCTGGAGCGCCTCGGATATGACGGAGTGTTGGTGCCCTGGGAAGTGTCGCCTGCCAACCTCGCCACCGCGTGGGAGGGGTTGCGCGGTATCGAAAACCTGGCGGGGGTGATCGTCACCGTTCCGCACAAGCTGGAGGTGGCGACATTGTGTGATGAACTCCAAGGCACTGCCCGTCTGCTTAACGTGTGTAACGTCGCCAAACGTCTGCCCGACGGGCGCTTCAGCGGGCGCATGTTCGATGGCGACGGCTTCGTTGCCGGCCTGAAAAAACAGGGCCATGACCTGCAAGACAAACGCGTGTTGCTGCTCGGCGCGGGCGGCGCGGCCACCGGCATCGCCCATGCGTTACTGGCCGAAGAGATCCGGGAATTGGTGATCAGCAATCGTTCGCCGGCCAAGGCCGAAGAGCTGGTCGACGAACTTCGCCGAATTTTTCCTGCTCGCCAGATCAATGCCGGCCCCTCCGATGGCAGCGGTTTCGACGTGGTGATTAATGGCACCGCGCTGGGACTTAAAGCCGATGATCCCTTGCCCCTGCCAGTCGAGACCCTGGCCCCGGGAACGGTGGTCGGCGAAGTAGTGATGAATCCGGATATCACACCCTTGCTCAGTGCCGCCGCCGAACGCGGCTGCGTGATTCACAAAGGTGCGCACATGATCACTGGCCAGATTGATTTGCTGGCCGAGTTTCTGTTTGCCCAATGCGGCAGCTGATTTGCCTTTGACCAACCTGGAGAAAACGCCATGAAAAAAACTGCCATTGTCACCGGCGGCGGCTCGGGCATCGGCCTGGCCGCTGCACAACGTTTGCTCGCTGACGGCTATGAAGTGTTCACCCTCGGCCTCGGTGAGCCGGAGTTGCGCGTGGAGGGCATTCATTACCAGGAACTGGACGTAACCAACGACGAAGCGGTGAACGACTTCTTCGCGCAGTTCGAGCGCGTCGATGCAATCGTCAACGCCGCCGGCATCATCGATCACAATCGCGAGTGGGAGCTTGATGGCTTCAGCCGGGTCATGGACGTCAATCTGACAGCCGTCATGCGCATCACCAATGCCGCCCTGCCCGGCCTGAAAGCCGCACGCGGCGCAGTGGTGAATTTCGCTTCGATGTGGGGCATCTTCGGCTCAGCCAAAACCCCAGCATATGCGTCGAGCAAAGCCGCTATCAGCGAGTTGACGCGTTGCATGGCTGTGGCCTGGGCCACCGATGGCGTGCGCGCCAATGCCGTGGCACCGGGCTGGATCCTGACCAATCTCTCGCGCCGGGCATTTGAAGACCCGGTGCGCTCAGAAGGGATCATGGCGCGGATTCCCATGAAAGCCTGGGGCGCTCCGGAAGACGTGGCCAACGTAATCGCCTTCCTGGTCTCGGAAAACGCGCGGTATGTCACCGGCACGACGCTGCCGGTAGACGGCGGATATTCGATCGCCTGAGATCAACTCATCGATTGAGCGCTTGACCGCCAAAAAACATGATATATCATGCATCAGAACAGAATCGAGCACTCGGCAGCTCGCCGCCGATGCCTCAAATAACAATAAGCAGTGAAGAGAGGTGTTGAATGAATCTGGTTTTCGGCTCACCCGGAAGATACGTCCAGGGCACGGAGGTGCTCGCTCAGGCGGGTACTTATCTGGCGCACTGCGGACGCAAGGCCGTGGTGGTCATCGACAGTTATGTCCTGGGCTTGATCAGGTCGCGACTGGATGACACCTGTGCACACGCGGACGTCGAATTGCACTACATCACCTTCGATGGCGAGATCACTGCCGCCGGCATCGCCGACCTCAGAAGCGCTGCCGCAGCCATCGGTTTCGACATGATCCTGGCCGTCGGTGGCGGCAAGTGCATCGACGCCGGCAAGGCCCTCGCCCACAGCTCAGGGCGTGCGCTCATCACCATGCCCACCGTGGCCTCGAACGATGCGCCGACCTCGAAAAACTACGTGGTTTACGACGACCATCATCAATTGAGCGAAGTCGGCCATCTGCTCTGCAGTCCCCGCTATGTGCTGGTCGATACCGGACTGATCGCCCAAGCGCCACGCCAGTTCCTGCTGGCCGGTATCGCTGACGCCCTGACCAAGAAATTCGAGGCCGAGCAGTGCTTCAACTCGACCGGCGTGAACATGTTTGGCGCACGCCCGGCGCTGTCCGGGCTGGTGCTGGCGCGCGAGTGCTACCAAGTCATTCGCCAATACGCGGAACCGGCACTGGCTCAGGCCGGCAGCGGCCAGGTGACACCGGCCTTCGATCACTTGATTGAAGCCGTGCTGCTGATGAGTGGCCTGGGGTTCGAAAGCGGCGGCCTGTCGATTGCCCACGCCATGACCCGCGGCCTGTCGAAAATCCCCGGTGCGCAGCAACAAGTCCACGGCTGGCAAGTGGCGTACGGCTTGCTGGTGCAGCTGGTTCTGGAGGATCGCGACGCCGAACTCATGGGTGACATGTTGAGCTTCTATGAACGCATCGGCCTGCCTCGCAACTTGGCCGAACTGGGCGTATCGAACATCGACGACGCGCTGTTGATGCAAGTGGCCGAGCCCACCCTCAAAGCTCCCCATGCACGCAACTTCGTCTCGGTTTCGGGCGGTCCGCTGACCTGCGACGAGTTGATCGGTGCCATGCGCGCCCTGGAAGGCCGCAGCCACTGACCGCGCACCGAAAACCCGTTGAACCCGCAACCACCCGGTTGAAGTTCAACCCGTACCACTGAGATTCAATTTCAACAAATTCATGCCTGTGATTGGAGGTAGAGATGTCTACACCCCGCAAAAAGATCGAACAGTGGAAAGCCAGCAATTTTGTGCCTTCTGCCGAGGCCGTCAAGATGCTCAAGAACCGCGCGAAGTTCGTTCGCCTTGAAACCATCCGCCTGATCGAAATCGCCAAGACCGGCCACTACACCTCGGTGTTTTCCGCCGCCGAACTGTTCTCGGCGCTGTACTACGACGTGATGACGATCCGTCCCGAAGAGCCGAAATGGCCGGGCCGCGACCGCTTCCTGATGGGCAAGGGGCACGCCGCCGTAGGTCAGTTCCCGATCCTGGCTGACCTGGGGGTGTTCCCCAAGGAGTGGCTCGATGAATACACCCGCCTGGGCAGCCCTCTGGGGGATCACCCTGACATGCGCAAAGTGCCCGGCATCGACTTCTCCTCCGGCTCCATCGGCCACGCCCTCTCCGGTGGCCTGGGCATGTGCCTGGCCCAGCGTTTCACCGGCGAAGTCTATGACGTTTTCGTCATGCTTGGAGACGGCGAAATGCAGGAAGGCCAGGTCTGGGAAGCGGCCATGAGCGCCGCTCACCACAACGCCAAACATTTGATCGCGATTGTTGACCGCAACGGTTTCCAGCTCGACGGACAGGTGGACGACGTGATCGGCATCGAACCGCTGGACGAAAAATGGCGGGCATTCGGCTGGGAAGTGCATGTGATCGACGGGCACAACATCGCCGAAGTGACCGAAACCCTGCGCCGGGTGAAGGCTGACGAACGCCGTGAGAAACCGGTCTGCATCATCGCCAAGACCGTCAAGGGCAAAGGCGTTTCCTATATGGAGACCGAGCCAGGCTGGCACCTTGGTTACCTTGACCCGGAAGACGCTAAACGCGCTATCGCTGAAATTGAAGCCATGGAGATCTGAACATGAACGCCCCTCTTTCCCCCAATTCCTGGCAGTACCGTGGCCTCAACGCGCTCAACCCGGGCCTGTCGTACTTGTCTGATGCACTGATTGAACTGACCCAGGCCGGCTACCCGGTGATGGCCGGTTCGGCTGACTTGCAGTACTCCAACGGCCTAAACAAGTTCGCCAGCCAGTACCCCGAGCGTTACCTGCAGTTCGGTATCTCCGAACAAAACATGGTCACCGCCGCAGCCGGCCTGGCCACTTGTGGAGTGATGCCGTTCGTGGCGACCTTCGCTTCGTTCCTCGGCCTGTTGTGCTGCGAGCAGATCCGCATGGACGTCGCATATTCGGCGCAACCGGTGCGTCTGATCGGGCACCACACCGGCATTTCGCTGGGTTTCTACGGTACCTCGCACCATGCCACCGAAGACATCGCCACCATGCGTTCGATTGCCGATCTGGCCGTGGTTTCGCCGGCGGATGGTGCGCAACTGGTCGCTGCCATCAAGGCCTCCGCCACCTACGACAAACCGGTGTATTTCCGCATTGGTCGCGGTCGCGACCCGATCGTTTACGAGGACGGTGTGGTCTTCGAATTCGGCAAGGCCCATGAGCATATCGAGGGTGAAGAACTGACCATCATCGCCTGCGGCATCACCGTGCATGCGGCCCTGGCCGCCGCTCGCAAAATGAACGCCGAAGGACGCTCCGTGGGGGTGATCGACATGGCGTCGATCAAGCCGATCGACCGTGACGCCATCCTGCGCGCTGCTGCTCGCAGCAAACGCATGATGACCGTAGAGGAGCACAACGTCCTCGGTGGTCTCGGCGCTGCGGTAGCCGAAGTGCTTTCGGACGAAGGCGTCGGCGTCAAGCTCAAGCGCCACGGCATCTACGACGAATACAGTTTGATCGCCCCGCCGACGCACTTGTACGAACACTACAAGCTCGATGCGGCCGGCATCGAAGAAGTGGCATTGGCGCACATCAACGCCTGACATCCACCCTGTCACTGTGGGAACAAGCCTGCTCGCGAGAGTGGTATGTCAATCGACATCAATGCTGAACATCAGACCGCTTTTGCGGGCAAGCCGGATCGCCGCACCGCTCGTTCCTACAGGGGATTTTTGCTGGATGGGAATCTCGTTTTTTTCAGCAAGCCCTATGCAACCCATCGTTACTCACCACATACCGTGGTTCATGAAACATCTCGGAGCCAACAATGAATAATATTACCGAGACCATACCCGACGTTTCGATCGGGCAGGCCAAAACACCCCGTACAACACTGCGCAGAAAGTCATTGATGGCCACCGGCGTGGGAAACCTGCTTGAGTGGTTCGACTGGACGATCTACACCGTTGCATCGGTCTACATCGCCGCGGCACTCTTCGATAAAAGCAATGCCACCTCTGCCCTGCTCAATACCCTGGCCGTGTTTGCAGCCGGTTTTCTGTTGAGGCCTCTCGGCGGCATCTGCTTCGGCATCCTCGCCGATAAACTGGGGCGGCGCACGGTGCTCATGAGCACTATGCTGCTGATGGCCAGTGCCAGCCTGTTGATTGCCTTTATTCCTTCCTATGACGCCATCGGCAGCTGGGCTTCGGCGCTTCTGTTGTTGGCCCGACTGGCGCAAGGCTTTGCTCATGGCGGCGAGACCACCACCTCCTATGCCTACATCGCCGAAATCGCCCCGCCGAAACGTCGGGGTCTGTGGTCAAGTACCGTGTTTATCGCCGTTGGCTGCGGATCGTTACTGGCGACGTTCTACATGGCGCTGCTGACGTCACTGCTGTCCGTCAGTGAAATGCAGGAATGGGGCTGGCGCATCCCGTTCGCCTCCGGTGGTCTGTTGGCCGTCTTCGCGTTGTGGTTGCGCCGCAACATGATGGAAAGCGAGCACAGCCCAAACGCCGCGGGTGTCTCACCCGAGTCGGCCTGGAGTCGCGGCAAAATCATTCAACATGGCATTCGGTTGTTTCTCTATGAAGCCGGTGCCACGTTGACCTACTACACCTGGGTCACATCGGCGTCGATCTACGCCATCAGCATCAAAGGCATGGACCCGCGCAGTGCGTTCACCATGAGCTGCATTGCACAGGTCATCTACCTGGTATTCCTGCCGGTCTCGGGCTGGCTCTCCGATCAGTGGGGACGCAAGATTTCTGCGCTGATCTCGTTGCTCGGTATTGCTGCCACGCTGTTCCCTCTGTGGAGCCTGATTTCCAATGAGCCGTGGACCTTGATGGTTACGCAAACCGCAGGCTTGTTGTTGGTGGGCTTCATCACCGGTTGCAAACCGGCGTCGATCTCCGAACAGATTCCGACCCGCTATCGCACCCGTATGTTCGGGGTATGCATTTCTCTAGGCGTCGCAGTGTTCGGTGGCACAGCCTCGTACCTGACAACCTGGCTGTACTCGGAAAACATTGGTTGGATGTTCAACATCTATCTGATCGTGGTCGCCATTATCGCCAGCGCCGTGGTGCTGATGTGGAAAAACAACCACGGCGTTGCAATCGACAAAATCTGAACTTCATCGGTCACGCCTAAAAAATCCCGTCCCGAATGCACCCATTGGTCTTCGGAACGGGCTTGCCTGTCGCTGCCCCCGACCGCCCAACACGCAACGTTCATTGCCGGCACTCGCTCCTGCGGGGCCCCCCGTTCATCCACTCCCAACTTCAAACTACAAAAAAGGGTCGATACAAATGAAAGGAAATAAAGTGGCTGCCACTTTCGCGCTGGGTGCTATTGCACTAACCACCCAGGCACATGCGGACTTCCTGAGTGACAGCAAGGCCAACCTGGGTCTGAAGAACTTCTACTTCAATAATGACAACCGTGACGGCAGCGTCGCCCCTTCGAAAACCGAAGAATGGGCGCAGGGTTTCATGCTCGACTACAAGTCGGGGTACACCGACGGACAGCTCGGTTTTGGCGTCGACGCGCTGGGACTGCTCGGCGTGACACTGGACAGTGGCAAGGGGCGTCACGTCGGCAGCAGCATGATTCCGTCAGACAGCGACAACAACGCCGTGGATGAGTGGAGCCGTCTGGGTCTGACCGGCAAAGCTAGAATCTCGAAAACCGAACTACGCCTGGGCACGCTGCTACCGAAGCTGCCGATCCTGGTGTCAAACGACGGCCGCTTGCTGCCGCAAACCTTCGAAGGCGGCCAGTTGACCTCTGGCGAGTTCAAGGACCTGACGCTGATTGGTGGGCGGATCGAACACGCCACCGGTCGGGGCTCCAGCGATCAGACCGGCCTGGCGGCCTTGGGTGGTGTACGCGAGAGCAACCAGTTCGACTTCGCCGGCGGCGACTGGAAAGTCACCAAGGACCTGACCGCGCAATACTACTACGCCCACCTGGACGACTATTACTCGCAGCAATTTTTCGGCCTGATTCACGTTTGGCCGATCGCGGACGGTCAATCGCTGAAAACTGACCTGCGCTACTTCAAGACGGATTCGTCAGGTGAAAACAGCGACGGCACGTCTGGGTACCGGATCAGCGGCTACACCCAAGGCAATGATGGCGAGATCGACAACCAGACCTGGAGCGCTGCGCTGATTTACACCCTGGGTGGCCACGCCGTCACCGCCGGTTACCAAAGCGTGTCCAGTGGCAGTAACTTCACTCAGCTCAATCAAGGCGCGCTGCCGGACAAAGGTGCTGGCGGCTCCAGTCTGTACCTGTACACCGACCGCCTGATTCAATCCTTCACTCGTGCCGGCGAACGCACCGTGTTTGGTCAGTATGCCTATGACTTCGTCGCCCTCGGCGTGCCGGGCCTGAAAGCCTCGGTCATGTACCTCAGCGGCGACAACATCAAGACCACTACCGGCTCGAGCCAGAAGGAGTGGGAGCGGGACATCAGTCTCGACTACGCGTTGCAGTCCGGTCCTCTCAAGGGGCTTGGGTTTGGCTGGCGTAACGGCAAATCAAACAGCGAGGCGTCCCGCAACCAGGAGCAGAATCGCTTGTTCGTGAGCTATAGCATACCGCTGCTATAACCACTCGATTTCACGATCTCGCGCACAATTCAAGGACGCTGGCCAGGCCCTGTTACCTCAGCGCTTACACAACGTCAGCGCTTTTTTTGCAATCGTGATCTATGTATTTCGCTGTGGCTTCCAACAGTACTGCCCGAACTGCCATCGAAACGAAACGATGCGCATACCAACTGAGTAGCGGACGCTATAGAGGCGAACACACAATGACGAGACGGCCGGGAGGGAAAGATCAGCGTCGGCTAGGCGATTGAAAAAAGCCGGTGCCTGCAATGTCATCTGTCGGCTGCTGCCCAGGAGTCGACAATGGGCTACGAAATCACTTCACCTGTAACCTTACGGACCGGTACAACTTCAAGTTTGTCTGCGTAAGCATGGCGATGCTTGATGGTCTGCTGATCATCGGTAATGACTTTGGTAATCGCGTCCAGGCTACAAACATGCGAAAAGGCCTTGTATCCGAGCTTGGAGCTATCGGCCAGGACGATGGTCTGATTCGCCGAGGCGATCATCGCTTGCTTTATCGGGATTTCGACCGTGTTGATATTGGTGATGCCACTTTCCGGATGCACGCCTTCAGCCCCGAGGAACGCCCAATCCGTGTGGATGTTCTCGAACTTCTGCACGGTGTCAGGCCCCACCAGGGTGAAAACATTGTTGAGCATCATGCCGCCGGCGACATGCAGCGTGATGCTCGGATGCTGGGAGAGTTGCATCGCAATCATCAGGTCATTGGTAATGACCGTGATGTTCTTGCGCGCCTTCAAGGCCAGCGCCAACTGAAACACCGTCGAGCCGTTATCGAGAATGATCGATTGACCGTCCTGGATGTAGTCCAGCGCGGCCCGGGCAATGGCCGCTTTGCCCTGCTCATGCATGTTGCGTCGTACGTTGTACGGCGTATCCCCTTGATCGGCATCCTGCGAAGGGAGTACGCCGCCGTGGGTGCGAATCAGTTTGCCGCTGTTCTCCAGGAATGACAGGTCCCGGCGGATGGTGGAACTGTCGACCGAGAACATTTCGGACAACTCGGCGGCATTGACATAGCCACGTTCTTTTATGAGTTCCACGATCTGGAGCCGCCGGTCGGACGCTGTCATTTTCTGCTCATTTACTGAAAGGGATTGCACGATTGCGTGCAAAGAGTAGCCATTTAACCCCTTGAACGCAAAGGAGCCGATCGTCAAAACAGAAGCGCGGCGCCCATCGCACCCGCGCCGTCACCCAACGCGGATACCACGATACGCGTGCTTAACTCGAAGCCTTTTGAACGCACCAACGAAGCCTGGACCGCGTCTTCGTAGAGCGGAAAAAGCTGCGCCGCACTGCCGCTCAACACGACCAGATCCGGCCCATAGAGCGACATCAACGCACCCAGGCCCCGGCCGACCTGATGCCCGTACTGCTGAAACAGCCGGGCGATCCGGGAATCGTTTTGACAAAGGTCTCGATAGAAACTCAGGTCATGCTGCTCATAGGCGATCCCGGGCACCAACCTTGTCAGTTCGGCCTGCAACCAGGTGCGTGACGCCAGGGTTTCCCAGCAACCGGACACGCCACAGTAGCAAGGCGTGTCCGAGTGACCGACGGGAATATGCCCGCCTTCAGGGTGTGCACCGCTTACCGTTCGCAACGGCTGTCCACCGATCAGCAAGGCGACGCCGACACCGGTTCCGAGCGTCACGGCGAGCATTCTGCAGCTGTCGATCCCGGCCCCCAGATGAAACTCGCCGAGTGCCGCTGTCACTGCATCATTATCGATACGTACCGGCACCTGCAGATGCGCCGACAAATCCGCCACCAGCGGCAATGCGGAAAAGGTCGGCAGTGTGCTGGGGTTTTCGATGACACCGGCCACCGTGTCCACCGGCCCGCTGGCACCAATGCCCAATGACATCAGTGTCTTGTCATTCGGCACAAGTGCGCGGATGCGGCGAGCCAGTTCCAACGAGCGGCGGTGGCGCTCGAAGCGTTCGAAGGACGATGTGGGCAGCGTAACAGCGGCGATTTCACGACGATCCTCGAGGATTACCACGCGAATGCCTGTGCCGCCGATGTCGACACCCGCCCGAACGCCACCCTCACCTGCCCCACTCATAGTTTCACCGTGATTTTATTGCCATAGAGGAATTCGCCCGGAACCAGCCCCCGGGCTCGCGCAAAGGTCACTGTAAAGTGCTGAACATACAGAATTCCGGCAATCAGCCGGGTTAATTCATCATGCCCGGCGGTGGGCAACAATTGGCTCTGAGCGTAAGCCTTTGGCCCGATGGTCACCACCGTCGTGCCGTTGGCAAGCAAGTCTTGGGCGAGAGTTTCAAGGGTGCTGTCAGTGCCGTCGCCGATCAATACGGCAATCATTCCCGGGCCTGAGGTTTCCAGTGGCCCGTGGCGAAACTCTCCGCCTAAATATCCTTCGACCATAACCTTGCAGGCTTCCTTGAGTATCAATGCTCCTGTCATCGCCGTGGCACCGTCTGCGCCAATACCTACCAATGCCAGGCGTGGCTCCGCATTATCGAATGCGTTGTCGGTCAGCTGTTGGACAAGTTGGCGGTCGTTGATCAGGCTCGCCATGTGCTGCCGGAACCCGTTCAGGGTCGCCAGTAGCGGTGCTTCACTTTCGCCCCGCAACGCCAGGGCTATGCGGTATTGCGCGACCAGGGTGTTGATGTAGCTTTTGGAGCTGACTGTCGCCTCGTCCCCGGACTTGAGCGCCACTAAAATATCGCAAGCCTGCGCCAGCGTGCTGTTTTCTGCGTTGGTGACCCCGATGATGGTTTTGGGCCTTTTTGCCCCGGTCAACTGCGACAGCAGGGTGACGATTTCCCCGCTCATACCTGATTGAGAAGTCGCCCACAGCAACGTGTTGGGGGTGATCAGTTGCGGGAAATCCAGCAAGCGTCCCGCATCGATGCGCCACACCGGATAGCCACAGGCAGCCAGGTCCCGCTCGATCGGCAGTGCGGTGTAATCGGAAGACCCCATGCCGGTGAGAATAATGCGGTCATAGTCCGCCAGGTCCAGCTCAGCCAAGGCTGCCGGTAGCTCATAAGCCAGCTGATCATCCAGCGCGGCAACCTGATCGTTAATATCGAATTCATAGGGACTGGCAGAAAAAGACATCAGGAAACTCCAAAATCTATGTGTGTGTTTTTCAATCCTATATGCACGTTTTCGTGCAGTCAATGCACACATACACGCCATAAAACATAAATAAATCCCGGCCTCAGCGACAAAATACACGTTATAGGGTATTGACTGCACGATATCGCGCACAGATACTCGTGTCGTCAGAGGCTCGGTGCGCACTACCGCTCCTCGTACCACAATAAGATGAGGAGATTTCGATGAACGACGATCACCCCCACTCGGCGCCGGCCACCGGTTTGCAAAGTAACTCTGTCGGTCTGGTCACCGTGCTTATGCAAAGCATTGCCCAGATCGCCCCCGCTGTCGGCGTGCTCACCACGATTGCATTCAATACCCAGCAAGCGGGCCTCGGCGCGCCCTCGGCGTATATCGCGGCCTTTATCATCGGTTTGATCGTCGCCGTGTCCCTGGCGCAATTGGGCAAGCATTTTCCCTCCGCAGGCGGTTTCTATACCTACGTCAGCGCGACGGTCGGTCCGAGCGCCGGGTTCATGGTCGGCTGGCTCTATTCCTGGATTGTGGCCCTGATCCCGGGCGGTCTGGCCGCCTTCACCGGTTTCGTTTTACAGACGGAAATCAGCAAGAACTACGGAATCAACATTCCGTGGCAGTACATCGCGGCGGCCATTCTGCTGATCGTCGGTTTCATCGCTTACAAAGGGATCAAGACGTCCGGGAAGATGCTCACCGTACTGTCGGTGGTGGAGATGCTGATCATCGCTGCGCTGGCGGTCGGCGGATTGATGTCTCCCGGTGAAGGCGGCGTATCGCTGGAGGGTTTCAACCCGGCCAACAGCACCAGCTCCCACGGTTTTTTCCTGGCGGTGGTGTTGTCGATTTTCGCTTTCACAGGCTGGGAAGGCGCAGCGGCTGTGGCCGAAGAAGCGCGCAATCCGCGCAAGGTCATCCCGCAAGCCATTATCGGCTCGCTGATTCTGCTCGGTGTTTATTACGTGTTCTGCGCCTGGGGTATTCAGACAGGCTGGGGCATTGCGCACCTTGATACGTTGGCCGACTCCAAAGACAGCCCTGCATTCGCCGTTGCTCACCGTCTGTGGGGCAACGGCTGGATTCTGATTCTGCTGGCGCTACTCAACTCCGGGATCGCGGTGTGCATTGCCTGCACCGTGGACTCGACGCGTAACTGGTACGCCATGGCCCGCGCGGAAGCGATTCCCGGTTGGCTGAAGAAGGTTCACCCAGTGCACCGCACACCGCACACCGCGATCCTGACTCAAACGATTCTGGCGTTGATCGTCGCGCTGGTTGGCGGCACGTTCATGCAACCCGACCAGGCCTTCTTCATGCTGGCGACACTGGCGACCATCATTTACGTGTTCGTCTACTTCATGGGCAACATTGGTGTCGCGCGCTTCTTCACCACCGTGATGCGAAAGGACTTGAATGTCATCGTGCATATCCTCTTCCCGATCATTTCGACCATCGCGCTATTCACCGTTCTTTACTACTCGCTCGTGCCGCTGCCGGAGCCTCCGGTGGGTTATGCCCCCATCGCCTTTGTCGTTCTGATGATCCTCGGTCTGTGGCGCCTGGTGCACCTCAAACGCAGCGGTAGCAACACCTGGAAGACACTGTCCAAGTACGTGGTGGAGAACGACAGCCGCGCCGACGCGCTGTCGGAACAAGCGTCACCCGCGGCGAGCCTTTCTGCGGCACGTAAAGCCTGACGCCTCGATTCAAGGCAGCCCCGGATCCACGGGGCTGTTTCAGCCAAACATGTCTTTACCGGGTTATTCAAGATGGTCAATAAGGTTAACGAATTCGATTACGTCATCGTCGGTGCAGGATCGGCAGGCTGTGTCCTGGCCAACCGGCTGACCGAAGACTCCAGCGTCACGGTCTGCCTGATCGAGGCCGGGCCCAGCGACAAGAGCATTTTCATCAAGATGCCCGCCGCCCTGACCTTTCCCATTGAAAGCGATGTATTCAACTGGAAGTTCGAAAGCGAACCCGAGCCCGAGCTGCATGACCGGGTGATCGGCCAGGCACGGGGCCGCTGCCTGGGTGGCAGTTCATCGATCAACGGCATGGTCTATGTCCGGGGAAGCGAAAAGGACTATGACCATTGGCGCACGCTGGGTGTCGACGGCTGGGACTTTGCCGATTGTCTGCCGTTCTTCCGCAAGATGGAAAGCTTCGAAAATGGCGCAGACCCTGCGCGCGGTGCGGACGGCCCGATCACCGTAGTGCGCAGCAAGGCTGACCACCCGCTGTATCAATCGTTTCTGGACGCAGGCCAGCAATTCGGCCTGGATGACGCCGGTGACTACAACAGCGGCAATCAGGAAGGCGTGCATGTCACGCAGACCACCATCCGCAATGGCGTGCGCTGCAGCACCAGTCTGGCTTATTTGAAACCGGCAATCCGCCGGCCGAACCTGACGGTCCTGACCAATTGCCTGGTCAAACGCGTGAACCTTACCGGCAGCGTCGCCAACGGCGTCACGGTGCAGCACAAAGGCGAACAGAAGGTCATTCACGCCGCCCGTGAAGTTGTGCTCTGCGCCGGCACCATCGGCTCCCCTCACCTGTTGATGCTGTCGGGTATCGGCAACCGTGACGATCTGGCCGCCCATGGCGTGGTATCGCGCTTGCACCTGCCCGGCGTCGGCGCCGATTTGCAGGATCATGTGGTCGCGCCATTGCGCTTCAAATCACCCGCGGGTGTATCCATCTGCAAAGAACTCAATACTCTGGGACGGTTGAAGCTCGGGGTGCAATGGTCGCTGTTCAAGACAGGCCTGGGGGCAACGCCGTTCTTCGAAGTGGGCTCGTTCTTCAAGAGCAGCGACGATGTCGACTACTTCAATATGCAGCATGAGTTCCTGCCCTTCCTCGCGGACTTCCAGTCCGGCAAGGTGCACATCGCCGACGGTTTCCAGTACTTCGTCAGCCAGATGCGCCCGCACAGTCGCGGCAATATAACGCTGCGGTCGGCCGATCCTCGCCACAAGCCGGTAATTCGCTTCAACTACCTGACCGATCAACGGGATGTTACGCAGATGGTCGACGGCATTCGCAAAACCTTGCAAATGGTCGAACAGCCGGCCTGGTCGCGTTATCGCGGCGAATCGGTGGACACGCCCGGGCTCAACGCGACGGACAGCGAGTTGGCCGCGTGGTTACGCCAGGTAGCCAATACCGAGCACCACCCCACCAGTACGTGCCGCATGGGTGTCGACGATATGGCTGTCACCGACAACCAAGGCTGCGTGCATGGCGTGAGTCGCCTGCGAGTGGTCGATGGCTCCATCCTTCCACGCGTACCGACGGCCAATATCAATGCTCCGATCATCATGGTGGCGGAGAAGATTGCCGCTGCGATGTGCAGCCGTTAAAGGCCTGCCCTGCACGGCCGCGGTGTGAAAGTCGCGGCCAGGCACATTGACGTGACCTCGCGACATTTGCACAAGGAAACCCGAAGCGATGGCGTATTACCGCACTCCTCACGACGTTACCGCTCTGCCCGCCTGGCAAGCGTTGAATGACCACCGCCAAGCCATGCAGGATTTCAGCATGCGCGAAGCCTTCAATGCCGATCCGCAGCGCTTTACTCAATTCACCCTCAGCAGTTGCGGCCTGTTTCTCGACTACTCGAAGAACCTGATCAACGCCGAGACCCGCAATCTGCTGGTGGGCCTGGCCAACGAAGTCGACCTCAAGGGCGCGATCAAATCGCTGTTCGACGGCGAAATCGTCAATGCTTCCGAGGGCCGTCCGGCCCTGCACACCGCCCTGCGTCGCCCGGTTGGCGACAAGCTGTCGGTCAATGGCGTCAACGTGATGCCCGAAGTGCACAAGGTGCTGAACCAGATCACCGACCTCGTCGGCCGCATCCACGATGGTCTGTGGCGTGGTTACACCGAGAAGCCGATCACCGACGTGGTGAACATCGGCATCGGTGGCTCCTTCCTCGGCCCGGAACTGGTGTCCGAAGCCTTGCTGTCCTACGCCCAGAAAGGCGTGCGTTGCCATTACCTGGCGAACATCGACGGCAGCGAATTCCACGAACTGACCATGAAGCTGCGTGCCGAAACCACGCTGTTCATCGTCTCGTCGAAATCCTTCAACACCCTCGAAACCCTGAAAAACGCCCAGGCCGCCCGTGCCTGGTACCTGGCCCAGGGTGGTTCGGAAGCCGAGCTGTATCGCCATTTCATCGCGGTCTCGAGCAACAACGCCGCCGCCGTGGCGTTCGGTATCCGCGAAGAGAACATCTTCCCGATGTGGGACTGGGTCGGCGGCCGTTACTCGCTGTGGTCGGCTATCGGTTTGCCGATTGCCCTGGCCATCGGCATGTCCAACTTCAAGGAACTGCTGTCCGGTGCCTACACCATGGACCAGCACTTCCAGAGCGCACCGTTCGAACAGAACATGCCGGTACTGCTAGCCTTGCTCGGCGTGTGGT